>Ga0335080_10007147_pt1 | contig 11562 bp, 11 predicted proteins | sample Lox_Sample_34_FD_206720 | JGI IMG/M metagenome (GOLD analysis project Ga0335080, IMG submission 206720) | Soil microbial communities from Loxahatchee National Wildlife Refuge, Florida, United States - Lox_Sample_3.4 | ecosystem: Environmental > Terrestrial > Soil > Wetlands | place: USA...
TCGATCGCGGCCGGCGCGGGAGCAAGCACCACCTCCTCGTAGACGGCGGTGGGATCCCGCTCGCCTGGACGCTCACCGGCGGCAACCGCAACGACGTCACACTCCCGCATCTGCGCGTACACCTTCACCTGCTCCCGGAACGACGGCCACCCAACTAATACGGGCTACCGAGCGATCGCCGACGGCATCCTGGCTGCCTCGGGTTATCGCCATTAGCCGAGAACGAGTCCGCAGCTTCGGTCGCTAGACTTGTTCGGCTCGTGCCTCGCAACCGGAACGTCCGCGTTGCGGTCCTGGGCTCCTCTGTCCAGCGCGCCGCCTCGACCGGCCACTCCTCGACCCGTTCGAGCCCTCTCAGGCGTCGGTTCGTCGTGGTTGGGCTGGTCGTGCTCTCGCTGGCGCTGCTGACCGTCTCGTACCGGTCGACTGCGCTCGACCCGATCGAAGGTGCCGCCGCCTCGGCTCTGCGTCCCTTCCAGATCGCCGCCAACCGCGTCGCGGCGCCGTTCCGGGACGCCGCGGACTGGACGCACGGCCTCTTCAACGCCAAGACGCAGAACCGCAAGCTGACCGCCGAAATCGAGCTCCTCCGGCGGGAGAACGCCAAGCTGAAGGGCGCCGCCGACGAGAACGCGCTGCTCCACAAGGAGCTGCGCTACACCCAGGGACCGAGCTTTCCGAAGGACTACACGGAGGTCGGCGCACGGGTGCTCACGAGCCCGTCCGCGCTCGACCAGAGCGTCACCATCTCGGCCGGGCGTGACCAGGGCATCGCGCTGGATGACGTTGTCGTCACCAACGAGGGCCTGGTCGGAACCGTGTCCAAGGTCGTCGGAACTGAGTCACGGGTGACCCTGATCACCGACCCGTCGAGCGCGGTACGGGCCGTGGACTTGCAGGACCTCAGCGCAGTCGGCATGCTCGACCATGGCTCCGGGGCGAACGCGCTCATCCTCGACAGGGTCGGGAAGGACAAGCCGCAGGTCGGCTACGGCGACACGATCATCACCGCCGGATCGGCAGCGGGTCCCCTCGCCTCGATCTTCCCGCGCAACATCCCGGTCGGATTCGTCTCGAGCGTCAACCAGACCGACACCGACGTCTACCAGGACATCCAGGTACAGCCGTTCGTCGACCTCTCCTCGCTCGAGTCGGTGCTCGTCCTGATCCCCAAGCAGCGCCCCGCGCACGCTACCCGGTGATCTTCGACGTCTTCAAGGCAGCGGCCGTTCTCTTCCTGGCCGTGCTCATCCAGTTCTCGTTCTTCGACGTCTACACGCCGTTCGGCGGTACGGCCAACCTCGTACTCGTGACGCTGATCGCGATCTCCCTGCTCCGCGGATCGATCTTCGGCGCCTTCGCCGGATTCTGCGCCGGCTTCCTGCTCGACACCGCGAACCTCGGCACGCTCGGGTTCACCTCGCTGCTCTTGACGCTCGCAGGCTTCTGGACCGGGCGCTACGGGGAGACGACGGCGCGTGACCGATTCCACGCTCCCTACACCTCGGTCGCCGTGATCACCCTGCTGTACGGGATCGGGACGCTCGCGCTCGACTTCTTCATCGGTCAGCCGACGCCCGCGGGCCCGTACCTGTCGGGGCTGCCGGCCACCGTGCTCCTGAACCTGATCCTCGCCTGGCCCGTCTACGGGCTCGCGCGCCGCCTCTTCCCGCCGGCGGACGCCCTCGACCGCGTCCACGAGGTGCGGCTGCTTGGCTAGCGAACTGAGGTCGCGCCGATTCCTTCCCGGAGATCCAAGGGTCGAGGAGCCGTATCGGTTGACGCCGCAGCTCGCGCTGCGCGTGGCCGTCCTCGGCTTCGTCGCGCTCGCGGTGTTCGCCGTGCTCTTCCTGCGGCTGTGGGCGCTTCAGGTGCTCGCCGGGAGCAAGTATCGGCACGAGGCGAGCGACAACCGTGTTCGAACGATCTCGGTCGACGCACCGCGCGGGTGGATCATTGACCGAAACGGGCATCCGCTCGTCGACAACGTCCTCGGCACCAGCCTCGAGATCTGGCCGGCCGACCTGCCGAAGGGCAGGAAGGCGCGCGCTACCGAGCTGAACGCGCTCTCGATGGTCACCTCGATTCCGGTCAAGCAGATCGTCGCCCATATCAAGCTCTACGCCAACGACCCGCTGACGCCGGTCGTGCTCCGCCGCGGCATCCACTCGAACCAGTACGACTACCTCAAGGAGCATCAACAGCAGTTCCCGGGCGTCGAGATGCCCGAGAGCTACCTGCGCAACTACCCGTACCAGTCGCTGCTCGCGCAGATCCTGGGCTACGTCGGCCCGATCAGCCGGGGCGAGCTGAAAGGAGCCGAGAAGGCGGGGTACCAGCCGCAGGACGTGATGGGGCAGGCCGGGATCGAGCAGAGTTACGACCGCTACCTCAAGGGCACGGACGGTTCGGACTTCCTGACGGTCAACTCGCTCGGTGAGCCGACGAGCCAGATCCAGGCCAAGGTCGTCCCGCAGCAGGGCAACACCCTGAGGCTGACGATCGACGTCCGCCTCCAGCGCGCGGCGGAGCGGGCGCTTCAGAGCGAGATCGTCGCGGCGCGGACGGCAGGCGAGACCTACGCCGACGGCGGTGCGATCGTCGCCCTCGACCCACGGAACGGCGCCGTCCTCGCGATGGCCTCGAACCCGACCTACCAACCGTCGGTCTACGTCGGGAGAGATCCGGACAAGCTTGCTCCGCTCCAGAACCCGAAGGTCGCCGCCGAGCAGAACTACCCGGGGCTCAACCGGGCGATCGACGGCTTCTATCCCCCGGGATCGGTGTGGAAGCCTGTCACGGCGCTCGCCGCGATGGAGGAGGGGGTCCTCACGCCGACCGAGAGCCTCCAGTGCACGCCCAGCTTCAGCTTCTTCCAGCAGACCTTCACCAACTGGGACCCGTACGTCGACCAGCCGATGGAGCTCGGCCAGGCGCTCGCCCAGTCGTGCGACACCTACTTCTACCGGGTCGGCGCCTCGTTCTACGACATGAACGCCAGCCGGGGGCCGACGCTCCAGTTGTGGGCGTCGCGCTTCGGCTTCGGCGAGCCCACCGGGATCGACGTCGGCCCCGAGAACCCCGGTCTGGTGCCGACGCCCGACTGGCTGAAGAAGGCCTACCCGGCACCGAAGTACCCGCTCATCGATCGCGTGTGGAAGCCCGGCTACTCGGTGCAGCTCGCGATCGGCCAGGGCGATCTCGAGGTCACGCCGATCCAGATGGCCCGCTTCTACGCGATGATCGCGAACGGCGGCCAGCTCGTGACGCCGCACATCGCGGAGGACGTCGAGTCGTCAACCGGCGATCCGCAGCAGCGGCAGGTGCTGCGCGTGCTCGCCACCCAGCAGACGACCCCGAGCGGCGTCGACCCGACCTATCTCGCCGCGGTCCAGCAGGGTCTCTGGCTCGGGACGCACTCGATCTACGGAACCTCCTACGGCGTCTTCGGCCAGTTCCCCGTGCCGATCGCCGGCAAGACGGGCACCGCCGAGAAGGACGTCACGCTTCCCGGTTACCCGCACGCGGTCAAGCTCAGCCAGTCGTGGTGGTGCGGTTACGGGCCCTACAACGACCCGACGATCGTCGTGTGCGCGGTGATCGAGAACGGCGGGCACGGCGGCACCGCGGCTGCACCGGCGGCGCTGCAGGTGTTCGAGTCGTACTTCAAGCGGCACGGCGTGACCACCTCGCATCTCACCGACTGATGGCGATCGAAGCCGTCGACCCGCGCGCCCGCGGATTCCGCAACCGCCCGCTCGAGGATGCCGTGGGTCTCGTCGGCCTGATGAGGCGGCTCGACTGGGTGCTCCTGGCGGCGACGGGCTCAGCGGTCGCCTTCGGCATCTGGTCGATCGGCGGCATCACCCGCCACGACCCGGGCGGGAGCGCCGCTTCGCGCCAGGCGCTCTACGCCGCCGTCGGAGGCGTCGTCCTCGTCGTGGCGGCACTGATCAACCCGGCCCTCTACCGCCGGTTCTGGAAGGCGATCTACGTCGCGCTCTGCGGGGTGATGGCGTTCGTGCTCGTGTTCGGCGCCGCCACCCGGGGCTCGAAGCGCTGGATCGACATCGGCTTCTTCACCTTCCAGCCGTCCGAGTTCGGGAAGGTGCTGCTCGCGGTCGTTCTCGGCGCGTTCCTCGCCGACCGGGCGAAGCAGGTCGACCGTATCCGGGTTCCGCTCGAGACGATGGTGCTCGCGGCCGGCCCCGTCGCGCTCGTGTTCCTGCAGCCGGATGCCGGCACGGCGCTCGTGTACACGGCCGTGCTGGTGGCCGTGCTCTTCGTGGCCGGCGTTCGCTGGCTGCATCTGGCCCTGATCGCCGGCGTCGGGCTCGTCGTCGTCCTAGGCGTCCTCTGGTGGCTGCCGTCCGCGGGCGTCAACGTCCTCAAGCCGTACCAGACCGCCAGGCTTACGAACTCGAACTCCTACAACCTGATGGAGTCGAAGATCGCCGTCGGCAGCGGCGGCCTCCGCGGCCGTGGGGTTGCCGGGGCCACCCAGACGGCGCTCGACTACCTGCCCGCCCATGCCACCGACTTCGCTTTCGCCTCGCTCGCCGAACAGCGTGGCTTCCTCGGTGCCGCCGTACTGCTTCTGCTCTACCTGCTCGTCGTCTGGAGAGGGCTCAAGATCGTCACGATCGCTCCCGACCTGTACGGGGCGATCGTCGCGGCGGGGATCGTGTTCGGGTTCCTGTTCCAGGTGTTCGTCAACGTGGGGATGACGATGGGAATCGCGCCGATCACCGGCATCCCCTTGCCCTTCGTCTCCGTCGGCGGCTCGTCGATGATCTCGAACCTCGCCGGGATCGGCGTCCTGCTCGCGATCCACGCTCGCGGCGGGCGGAGGCGCCCGTGAACAAAGCCCTCGCCTTCAGTGTGTATCGGGCGATGAACCAGCTGCGGAGCATCCCGGCGCGCCACGCCCCGATCGCGGTGGCCGGCGCGCCTCAGCTCGTGCCGCTGCTGGCGAAGGAGCTGAGGGCGGGCGGCGACCCTGCCGCTGTCGTCGAGGGCGTGCCCACGCGCCATGTCGCAGCGCTCGTCTGGGTCGGCCCGGCCGACGAGGGCGCGCTTCGGTCGGCGACGAAGGCCGGCACACCGATCGTCGGTCTCACCGAGGGCGAGAGCCTGCCCTACGTGCTCGACACGAACCTCGTGCGTGCCCATCCGGGCCGCGGCCTGCCCGTCGAGGAGATCGCCGCTGCCCTGGCGCGTGGGCTCGGCGGCGATGCCCCTGCGGTCGCGGCGAGCTTGCCGGTGCTACGCCGGGCGGTCGTCGCCACCCTGATCGGGCGCAGCGTCCGGCAGAACGGGATCATCGGCGCGACCGTGTTCCTGGGCACGGGCGACCTCCCCGCGCTGACCCTGAACCAGGCCCTGTTGACCGTTCGAATGGCAGTGGCCAGCGGCCGCGACGGCGATGTCGGCAAGCTCTGGCCCGAGCTGGCCGGGGTGGTTGGCGCCGGCTTCGCGCTGCGGCGATTCGCCCGGAGGCTCGAGCTCCTGCCCGTGCCCAGGTTCGCGATCCGGGGCGGCGTGGCCGTCGCCGGCACGTGGGCGGTTGGCGAGGCGCTGAAGGCCCGCTTCGACGGGGCCCGCTGAGCGGCCTTCCGTCCGACTCCGGTCCTAGGCTTCTCACCCAACCGGAAGGAGGGGCCCGGATGGGGTTGACGTCGGACAGCGAGTTGCACGAGCTGCTGCTCATCGAGGAAGCGGATGCCTGGTTCGAATATGCCGACGCGACGAGGAGCCAGTCCGGCTCGCGTTATGCAGAGATCGAGCCCTGGGCCTGGGCCCGCCTCCAGCAGCGGCTGCGTCTCGTGCGGGTGCGGCGTTCGCGGCTGGAACCGGCGATCGAAGCTGCCTGATTCCCCTCCGGGGTCCCCGGGGGTGGCGCTGCTAACCTTAGAGCAGGCTATGCAAATGATTTCGCCGTTGTTTTCCCCGTCCGTCCCCTGTGCGCGCCCGCTCGACGCGAGGCTGCGCGCGACCACTTCGAAGGAGATTCTCTTTGCCACTACCCTGGTTCCGTCGCCAGAAGGCGAAGGCGGAGCAGGCGCCGTCCCAGGCTGCCGTTCCGCCGACCGTCGAACCTGACCCGCCGTCCACGACCGCGCCGCCGGCGACCGAGCCGGCCGCGGACGGAACACCGACACAGACGCAGGCCCGCAAGCGCCGCCGGGGCAGTCGCGGAGGCCGTGGTCGCAAGAAGCGCCCTGCTGCCTCCGCGGTGACGGGTGCCGCCGCCGCGGGCGAGTCAGCCTCGGAGCGTCCGCTGGAGGTCGACGGCGAGAAGCCAGCTGAGGGCGCGCCCGTCGAGCGCAAGGGCCGCGCGCCCCGCCCGTCGCGCCGTGCCGCGCCCCGTCGTGCTCCGCTGCCGAAGGCGAAGCGCGAGCTGCTCGTCTCGGTGGATCCCGGCGAGAAGCGGGTTGCGGTGGTCGAGGACGGCCTCGTCGCCGAGGTCTACCTCGAGCGCCCGGAGCATCGCTCGATAGCCGGCAACATCTACCTCGGCACGGTCGACAACGTGCTGCCGGGAATGGAGGCCGCTTTTGTCGAGATCGGCCTCGAGAAGAACGGTTTCCTCTACGTCGACGAGATCGTCGGCCCAGAGCTCGAAGGTCGCCGTGGCGCCCGCAAGATCCAGGACCTGATCCAGCGCGGCGAGACCGTGCTGGTACAGGCGGTGAAGGATCCGATGAAGACGAAGGGCGCTCGGCTCACGACGGAGATCTCGCTCCCGGGCCGCTTTGTCGTCTACGTCCCGCACGGGGACGGGCTCGGTGTGTCGCGGCGACTCGACGACGACGAGCGCAACCGGCTCAAGGCGATCCTCAAGGAGATCGCTCCGAAGACGGGCGGCGTGATCGTCCGCACGGCCGCCGAGGGCGCGTCGCCCGAGGACGTCGCACGCGACCTCGAGTTCCTCCAGCGGCTGTGGACGACGATCGACGCCAGCGCGAAAAAGGCGAAGGCGCCGGCGCTGATCTACCAGGAAGCCGAGCTGCCCCTGCGTGTCACCCGCGACCTCTTCACCGGCGACTTCGAGCATCTGTACGTCGACCACGAGCGCACCCACAAGCGGATCGTCGGGTATCTGAAGAAGACCTCGCCGCACATGGTCGACCGCGTCACGCGCTACAAGGAGCGCGAGCCCCTGCTCGAAGCCTTCGGGGTCGAGCAGGAGATCCGCTCGACACTCAACCGACGCGTCGACCTGCCCTCCGGCGGCTATCTGATCTTCGACTACGCCGAGGCGTTCACGGTCATCGACGTCAACACCGGACGGTTCGTCGGCTCGCGCTCGAAGCGAAACGGCGCCGGGCGGCTCGAGGACACGATCACGAAGAACAACCTCGAGGCGGTCAAGGAGGTCGTGCGTCAGCTGCGGCTCCGCGACGTCGGCGGGATCATCGTGATCGACTTCATCGACATGGCGAACCCGAAGAACCGCCAGCAGGTCGAGGATGCCCTCAGGCTCGAGCTCGAGCGCGACCGCACCAAGACCTACGTGGTGGAGATCTCGCCGCTCGGTCTCGTCGAGATGACTCGTCAGAACGTCACCGACGGGCCGCGCGAGGTGATGACGCGGAAGTGTCCCACCTGCGACGGCGACGGGATCATCGTGTCGGAGGGAACGGCCGCTGTGGAGGTCGAGCGCAAGCTCCGCGGGCTTGTCACGCCCGGCTCGCGGGCTAAGGCGTTCAAGGTCGAGCTGAATGCCAGGATCGCCGGGATGCTCGTCGGGCCGGACGGATCGCGTCTGCGGGAGCTCGAGGAGCTCACCAGGCGCCGGTTCTTCTTCGTCGGGATCGACGATGTGCACCTCGACCACATGCGCGTGCTGGAGCAGGGCACGGTCGAGAAGGTCGCGTCCTCGGCTTTCGTGGAGGAGGGTCAGGAGCTCGAGCTGAAGCTTGGCGAGGTGGGGCTCTACGACGCTCGGGCCGGCGCCGGCAAGGTGAAGGGGTTCGAGGTCGTCGTCGCCGAAGCGGCGAAGCTCGTCGGGAAGAAGGTGCGGGTGCGCGTCGTCGCCGTGATGGACGACGTCGCCTACGCCGTGCTCGTCGACGGCGCGGAGCGGGGCCCCGCGCCGATCACGGCCGAGGCCGAGGCCGAGAGGCCGACACGGGTGCGGCGTCCGCCGAAGGCGGAGGCCGCGGAGGCCGTCGAGGAAGAGCCCGAATCTGTGGCCGAGGAGCCCGTTCCCGCGGCGAAGAAGAATGCGGCCGCCAGGAGCCCGTCCCCCCGAAAGCCCGCCGCAACGAAGAGGACCGCCGCAGCGAGGAAGGCTGACTCGCCGGAGGACGAGCCGGCCGAGGCCGTCAAGGTGCCCAGGCCCCGCTCCCGCAAGGCGGCTCCCGTCGCCGAGTCCGACGCGCCGGCCGATGGTGACGCTGCTGCCCCCGGCGAGGTCGACGTCGACGGGGAGGCTCCTGCCGCCCCGAAGAAGCGGACGCGTCGTGGCACCCGCGGCGGCCGCGGCCGGAAGCGGAAGACTCCGGCCCCGGCCAATGCGGCGGCCAACGGCGACGGCGAGCTCGCGGCGGTCGAGCCGGCGGCCGGCGAAGACGCCCCCGAGATGCCTGCGGCGCCGGTCATCCACCTTCCTGGACGCGACCTCGATTCCGAGAGTAACGGCGACACGAGCGACGGCGAGGATCCTGCCGCGAAAAGGCCCACCAGGCGCGGTTCCCGCGGAGGGCGCAACAGGCGCCGCAAGCCGGCTACCGGGACCGCTTCTGCGAACATGAACGGCGGCGACGGACAGGAAGAGCCGGTCGCAACGACGAGCGGCGGCGAATGGGAGTACACGCCGATGAGCGAGTGGGGAGACGAGTAGTCACGAGCGATCGGGCGGCGAGGCTCGCTACACTTGATCGGTCGCGGGCGCAGCGTGCCCGCGTTTTCACGAGAGATCTCTCAGGCAGATGGACTACGCGATCATCAAACTCGGCAACAAGCAGCACCGTGTGCGCGACGGCGAGACGCTCGTCGTCGACCGCGTCTCTACCGAGGCGGGCGAGAGCTTCGAGCCTGTCGTCCTGCTCGGCGAGGTGAAGGTCACGGCAACTGTGGTCGCGCACGAGCGTGGACCGAAGATCGTGATCGGCAAGTACAGGCGGCGCACCGGCTACAAGCGCCACAACGGATTCCGCGCCGCCACCTCGAGACTCGAGATCGCGCTCGGCACCGGCTCGAAGCGCTCCGCGTCGAGGACGGCGAAGCCGAAAGCGGAGGCCGTGGAGGTCGCGTCCGTGGAGGCTGCGCCACTCGAAGAAACGGCTGTCGCTCCCGCGCCGGTGGGTCTTCCCGAGGGTTACGACTCGATGACGGTCGCCGAAGTGACGGCGGGCGCCAAGGAGTGGAGTCATGACCAGCTCGAGGTTGCGCACGCCTACGAGCAGGAGCACGCGGCCCGCAAGGGCGCGGTCGCTGCACTCGAGTCGGCGTTGAGGAAGGACGAGGAGGCGGATTCCTGATGGCGCACAAGAAGGGACTCGGCTCGTCGAAGAACGGGCGCGACTCGAACCCCCAGTACCTCGGGGTCAAGATCTTCGCAGGCCAGGCCGTCCAGTCAGGTCAGATCATGGTTCGCCAGCGCGGGACGAAGTTCCGCCCCGGCCCCGGCACGAAGATCGGCCGCGACGACACGATCTTCGCCGTCCGCGACGGCAGGGCGGAGTTCCGCACGAGCGGCGAGCGCCGCTTCGTGGCCGTCGTCGACGCGGAGTAGGCGCCACGCCGCGCGAAGGCGGCAGGCATGTTCAACGATCACGCCCGGATCCACGTCAAGGCCGGTCGCGGCGGGGACGGTGCGCTCTCGTTCCGTCGCGAGAAGTACGTGCCCAAGGGCGGTCCGGACGGCGGGGACGGCGGCAACGGGGGCGATGTCGTCGCGCTGGCCGACCCCGAGCTTCGCGATCTCTCGGCGCTCCAGCGCCGCAAGCTGATCGCCGCCGGCAAGGGCGTTACCGGTCGCGGAGCGCGCAAGCACGGAGCAACCGGCGAAGACGCAGTGGTGTACGTCCCGATCGGCACGCAGGTCTACGAAGGCGAGGATCTCGTCGCCGATCTCGCCCATCCGCAGGCGCGAGTCCTGCTCGCCCGGGGCGGCCGAGGGGGCCGCGGCAACGCACGCTTCGTCAGCTCGACGCGGCAGGTGCCGCGCTTCGCGGAGGTGGGCTTGCCGGGTGAGGAGCGCGATGTCGAGCTCCGCCTGAAGCTGCTTGCCGACGCTGCGCTCGTCGGCTTGCCGAACGCAGGCAAGTCGTCGCTGCTTCGCAGGATCTCGAACGCCACGCCCAAGGTCGCCGAGTATCCGTTCACGACCCTCGAGCCGGTCCTCGGCACGGTCGAGGCGCCGGACGGCCGCCAGCTCGTCGTTGCCGATGTGCCGGGGTTGATCGAAGGGGCGAGCCAGGGTGTTGGGCTGGGACACGAGTTCCTGGCGCATCTCGAGCGGGCAAGGACCCTCCTCCACATGATCGACGCCTCCGCTCCGGCCGACGACCAGTGGGAGGTGATCGACGCCGAGCTCTCGGCCTACGGCGCCGGGCTCGACCGGCTGCCTCAGATCGTCGTCCTGAACAAGGTCGACCTCGCGCCCGACCCCCCGTTCGGCGTAGCCGACTCGCGGATCGCCGCCGTATTTCGCATCTCGTGTGCGACCGGCGAGGGCGTCGACGAGCTGCGCAAAGCGCTTTTCACGCTCGTCCCGGAACAGTCGCGGGCTTCGGGCGACGAGCCGGAGGAGCCGGTCGAGTTCCTCGTCTACCGGCCGCAGCCAAAGGCGCGGTCATGGAGCCTACTGCGGACCGAGGACGGCTTCAGGGTCGTCGGAGCCCCGCCGGCCGACGACGAGCTCGAGCGGGCGCTTCGCGAGGCGGGCGCGCGCCGCGGCGCCGCCGTCCAGGTCGGCGAGGAATCGTTCGAGTTCGTCCCGTGATCGGGCTCTTCGGGGGAGCCTTCGACCCGCCGCATGACGGCCATGTGGCGCTGCTTCGTGCAGGGCACGATGCTCTGCGCCTCGACGGCGCGGTGGTGATCGTCACCGAGGCGCCGGGGCACAAGCTCGTAGAGACCCCGCCCGCGGCCAGGCTCGAGCTCGCCCGTGCGGCGTTTCCCGGTGTGCAAGTGGTGCTCGACGGGCATCCTCGCACGGTGGACATGCTGCGCGAGCATCCGGAGTGGGAGGGAGGGGTGTTCCTGCTCGGCGCCGACGAGTTCGCGGGATTCCTGGGATGGAAGGAGCCCGAGGAGGTGCTGCGCCTGGTCTCCCTCGGTGTCGCTACCCGGCCCGGCTTCCCGCGCGAGTCGCTCGACGCCGTGCTGGCGCGACTCGATCGGCCCGGCCGGGTCCACTTCTTCGACCTCGAGCCGCTGCCGATCGCCTCGAGCGAGCTGCGAGTCCGGCTCGATCGCGGAGAAGACGTCCATGAGCTCGTACCACCCGCCGTCTGGAACCTCATCGAGCGCGACGGGCTGTACGGCCGGCCCCGGTACGCCGGGCCCCGGTAAACTGGGGGCGCTTGACGTCAATCGAACAGGCACGCC
>Ga0335080_10007148_pt1 | contig 11560 bp, 9 predicted proteins | sample Lox_Sample_34_FD_206720 | JGI IMG/M metagenome (GOLD analysis project Ga0335080, IMG submission 206720) | Soil microbial communities from Loxahatchee National Wildlife Refuge, Florida, United States - Lox_Sample_3.4 | ecosystem: Environmental > Terrestrial > Soil > Wetlands | place: USA: Florida...
AAAGTATGTCCCTTGCCCGCCAGTAGCCTGTACGCCGGTGCACGAGCCGGATGGCCCTCCGGCCGCTTCCACAATCCCCGACGAGTTGCTGAGGGAACCACCGACCTGGTTGTTGGTGCTCCAGTCGCTCAGATAGCTGGTGATCTGGTAGCTTCCTGTCGAGCCCGTGGGTGCCGACCAAGTCGCTCCCTTTGCAGGAGTGGTATAGGGCTTGATTGTAGGATTGGTGCTGCCACTGCAGTCCTGGTCCGCCGAAGCCGTGTTCGCGGCAATATTCGGATAGGTAAACAGGCTGACCCTGTCGTACGGCGAACATGTAACGCCGGATTTCGACGTCGATCCTGTACAGGGAGCGAGCAATCCGAGCATCGTCCGCACTCCCTGCAGCGCGCAATAGATGCGTGTCTTGCCACAATTCGCGTCCGAGTCATTACTCTGCATCGAAGCCGTGGAATCGACCACCATAGCCACGTTGACCTGATCGTCTGCACCGCTGGCCATCGTCGCTGTGCCGGTTGCGCTCAGGCTGAGCGTGCTGGCTGGGGTGATTTTGAACAGCTTGAGCATGTTGATGAAGAACGTGGGTACGCCCTTGGTCTGGGTTACCCGCACCGTGTTGTAGCCTGTCGATGACGCGGAGCATGAGGCGGCAACCATGTTAGAGCCCGTGATGCACTTGAAAGCGATTGTCACCGCGGCGCCTGCCAGCGCTGGAGTCGCATTGGCGCCTCCGGAGCCCGACGCATACAGATTGATCTGGCTGGTCACCGAGTCCGTCGTAGCGCCCGGTACACCCAATGCATACGCCCCTGCCAATGCTGCCGCATCGGTAGATGCCTGCAACTGGCGATAGGAGACATAGGCACTTCCGAGGTCGATGGTCAGCCCGGCCACTCCAGTAACGAGGATCGAAAGAAACACCATCCATGGCAACAACTGCCCCGACTCTTCGCGAAACAACCTGCGCATGAAACGAAAGGCTTGTGTCTTCATTGGATCGTCTCCGCGATGTATGCATAAACCGTGCAGCTTCCCAGCTTCGGTCCGTACATTGCCAGCGAACATGGATAGGACGCGGAAATCTGGGCCGGCCATCCAGCCTGCAACGGGGACGCACCTCCGCTACCGGCTGCGGTGCAGGTCGTTCCGTAGGCTGTTCCCCCGGAGATTGTTCCACTCGAGTTCGTGCCGCCGAGTGTTATTGAGAGGGACATACTACCCGACGCCAGGGTTGGGGATGCCGCGTAGATTGCCGCCGCAGTATCCGCACATGGGTCGTTGTTGCCACGCTCGAGCGCCAGCGTGCGACCGCCAGCACTGACTGCCTCGGATAACAACAGTTTTTGATGGAGGGCGACTGAAAAGCTGAAAATGCCGGTGAGCATAATCAGCATGATCGGAAGCGCAAGCGCCATTTCAACCAGGGCAGACCCGCGTTCGTCTTCTTTGTCGCTCCGTCTACGTGATGACGGCCTGATTCGAAAACCTAAGTGTGACTGCAAGGCCCCTTGCATAGTTGCACTTGCTTCCTTCCCGGGGAAGGGCCTCCAGCAGTGCGACCACACGCTGCTTACAGCCATCCGAACACAGGGAAGTTTTTGTAACAATAGTACTTAGGTTGCGTAGTACCACCGCTTAAGTAACTTAAGTAATAATTGAGCCATCTGCCCAGGGGCTGTGGCGATCTTTGCTACTTCCTTATCCTGTTGAGAAACTTCTGGAGTTGCACCAGTTCCTCAGCATTTGCCACATTGAACCCCCGATTCTCGTCTCCAGCTTCAGAAGCAAAGGCGAATCCGGTCCCGTCTGCACCGTGCCACACGACCTTCGACTGGACGGAGATCATGGCTTCAACTTCCTGACTTTTCGGGTTGAGAATCTGCAGGCTCACTAGAATTCTCGTTCCCGGTGTCCAGCGTTCCTCAGTCAGCAAGTAAAACCCTTCAGTGCTGATATTGCTTACGCGATACGGCTTTGGAGAACCGCCAGTCCAGAAGAACGCCACGAGCCCGGGAATCGCTCGCCTCTCGCCCTTGCGGCGGTCTGCGGATGGCCTCTTAACACCAAATACCCAGGCCAGCGCCCGCTTGAAAGCTGTGGGTTCGGGTTCAGGTTCAGGTTGATCCTTGCGCCAGTTCTCGGACGGCGGCTGTGCCTGTCGACGAGATGATTGGTGATCTTCCCTCTCACCGTGGGCCCCTGAGTCAATCTCGACCGTACCCTCGGCAGTAGGTTCAACTTCGTCATCGCTCAATCCTGCAACCTGATCCGCCCACAGCTGCCCGGTAACGGAGTCACTGAACTTCAATTGATCGCCGGATTCGATGCGCGCCTGCTTTACCCCTCCCGCGGGCAAAATAAGCGCACTGTCCGCCTCCACCTGGGTCATTGAACCCGCCGCGCGCTCGTAATGTTCAATGCATTGCAAGACGCGGTGATGCTCATCGATAAACACAACATCTAAATCTGGGATCCGGCTCACCTGGGGAATTCCCCGAAATGGGTTGAGCCAAACTCCGCAAGACGCAATGTCGGCCAGGTTTCGTGCAACCACGTTGAAGGGGTCCCGAGCCGTATCGATCGTGACAAAATCAGGCACGATTACCGTTGCCTGCGTAGAGTCGAATGCGCGCAGTCTCAATGCCGAAGGCCCCCCTTTCGATTGTGATCGCGATTCCTGGAGAATCTTAAAGTGTTCCTCCAGCCGGTACTGTGATACTAAAGTGGGACCTCAGCTGAGAGACGTGGCCCTTCCGCTGATTTGTTACAAATCTGTTAATATCTTGCCTCAGAGGAAGCGCCAACTGCTCCACGCTCTCAGAACGCTTATCCCCCGCCATGAACCTCTATCTCATGCGGCATGCGAATGCCGGAGTTCCTCGTGAAAGCGCCAAGCTCGATGCCAAGCGCGGCCTCATTGCCGAAGGCAAGGAGCAATGCATGCTCATGGGCCGCCTGCTCGGCTCGCTGAAGGTCCAACCCGACATCATCGTCTCGAGTTCCCTGAAGCGATCTCTTCAGACCGCTCAGTTCGTCGGCAACGAACTCGGGTACGAAGGCAAAGTTGAGATCAGCCCTGCGCTTGACCTCGGTGCAAGCTACACCGATTTCCAAAAGCTAATCAATAAGTACGCGGACCGCCAGGACGTCCTCTTCGTCGGTCACAACCCCAACCTCTTCCAGTTCCTCGGCCGCCTGATCACCGGCAATGGCGGAGCCGGAGTTCGCATGCGCAAGGCCTCTGTCGCGCGTATCGACATGGACAAGCATCCGCCTCTACTGCAGTGGCTCATTGACCCGCGCATGGCGCGCTGGATCTACGCAAGTGTCGCGAAGAGCTCGCGATCAAAAACCTCGCGGAAATAGCCCGCTTCTTTCCTCAGCGACCAGAGTTCGAGTTCCGCACCCGTCCGACCCGGCTCGACCTCCAGGTACACGCGCTTCGGATACACCTTCGCAGCGACATGGATGACATCGCTGGCGCGATCCTGGTTCAGCGCAATTGCGAGCCGCATCAATACGACCGCGCGCACGATATTCCAGTGTTCGGCGGCCGGAATGTTCCGCATCGCGCGATCATCCGGTTGGGGACGGCTCTTCCCGAGGTAGCGCGCAATTGCCGAGACGATCGTCCGCTGCACTTGCGTGTACCCGTACATCTCCGACATCGAGACGATGTACTGCGTGTGCCGGTGATGCCCCTGGTGATTGATGAATTTGCCGGTGTCGCGAAGCACAGCGGCTGCAGCCAGGTACGCCTCGTACTCCATTGGAAGCCGGTGCAGCATCTTCAATTCGCGAAAGAGCTGTACGGCATGAGCCCTCACCGGCTCTGCCTGCCTCATATCCACGCCATAACGCTGCGCCGTCGCCACAACCGACTCCCAGCGTTCCATCTCAAATTGCCGATGCACCGCAGCGCGCTCGTCCTGCGAGGCCAGCATCTGTGCGAGGATCCCGTCGCGCAAGCCCAGGGGTGAATAGCGAAATCCCGAAAGGTTATAGCCCTCCAGCAATTCTGCAAAGACCTGCGCACCGGCAACAATGATCTCCGCCCGCCGCGGCCCGATCCCCGGCACTGCCTCTCTCTCCGGCAGATTCATCCTCGACAGCTTCGAAGCCAGCTTCCGCACCAGCGCGGTCGGAGCAAATCCCGCGCCCCCATCTCGCACCGATCTCCGCACCGCCTTCCCCGCCTTCGCCGAAATGGCAGCGCATGCCTCGGCAAGAGCTGCCGCGGTACCTGACGTGGCGATCACCAGCGGAACCCTGCCGGGCTTGATCCGCCGATGGGCGCGCCGCAACTCTCGCGCGATCAGTCGGCGCATCTGCGCCAGGTCCTCCGGCGCTATGGGTTCATCGGAAAGAAACTGTTCAGTCAGCCGCACCGCACCCAGGGGCAGGCTGATCGTGTCCCTGATCCGCTTACGTTCCGACAGTGTGATCTCGCAGCTTCCACCGCCAAGGTCGATCAGCAGAACCTTGCCGGATGTACCCGGCTCACTCATCAGTCCGTGATGAATGAGCCGCCCCTCTTCAAGGCCCGAGATCGTCTCCATGTTCCAACCGGTTTCGGCCTTCACCCATGCCTGGAACGCAGTAGCGTTGCGAGCATCGCGTATGGCCGAGGTCGCCACGACACGAACCTGGTCGGCCCCATGCTGCTGGACGGCGCGTTGAAACCGCTTCAAGGCGCGCAGTGTTGAAGCCATTGCCTCTGGCGAAACCAGCCCCGACGAGAAGACGCTACCACCCAGGCGCGTCACCTCGCGGTCCTCGTGAAGAGTCCGCAACTGATGCGAGACGACCTTAGCAATCTTCAGACGACAAGAGTTGGAACCGATATCGATGGCGGCAAACGTAGGCATCGGGGACGAGGTCCACTCCAAGACTTGCGAATCAGCTTCTGCCGTCAAGATACACGACCGGCCCCGGAAACTTCGCCCGCAGAACTCCTGGCCTCGTGGCGCTCACCATCCTTTCACGCAGGTCCAAAAATTCGCTGCAAGCTTTGAGCGTCGAAACGTTCTTTGGATCGGAGGGTGAAGATGGCGACCGTCGCAGATCAAATGCAAGCCCGAATCGATGAAACCGCAGACGACCCCGCAAGCGAATTGCCAGCGAATGGCGGGGACGCACACGCAGGGTCGGAACCCTCGCCGGCAACGCGGATCCGGCGCTCGAATCGGAAGGCCTGGGCAATTGGTGCGTTGGCAATCGCGCTGGTCGCGGTGATCTTAATCGCCGCGCGCATCAACGTTCCCCGTCTGGATGATCGGCGATCCCCAATCGAGGGCTATGCGGAAATGAAGGATGGAGCAGGACAACCGCAAAGTCTCGCACCCGCTGCAGAACAAAGCGTAAATCAAGCTGTCCGCCAAGAAAGTGTCGCCGAGATGAAGAATGGCCCGCTCTCAGCATCCCGATCTACATCTCCGGCAAACCCGCAGGCTCCCATGATCGCGCGGACCGCTTCCCTGATCATTCTGGTGAAGGACTTCGCCGCAGGGCGCGCATCGCTCGATGCAATTCTTGTAAAACGGGGTGGGTACAGCGCGAATCTGACCATTGACACTCCAGAAAGCGGCCCGCGCCACTTCCAGGCATCTCTCCGGATTCCGTCCAATCAGCTTGACTCCGCATTGGCAGATCTGAAGAACCTGGGCCGCACTTTCAACGAATCCCAGTCGGGCGAAGAGGAAACACAGCAGCATGCGGATCTGGCGGCCCGTCTTCAGAATTCACGTCAAACCGAGCAGCGCCTGCGCGCCATTCTTGAACAGCGCACGGGCAAGATTGAAGATGTGCTGGAGGTGGAACAGGAGATCGCTCGCGTCCGTGGCGAAATCGAATCCATGGAATCCGAACAGAAGGCACTTGAGCATCGCGTGACGTTTGCGCTTGTCGACCTCCAACTCGTGGAGGAATACAAGGCAAAGTTCAATGCATCGCCCATGTCGACTTCGGGTCGGCTCCGCAATGCCTTCGTGGAAGGCATGCGCAATGCATTTGGAACGGTGCTCGGATTCGTCCTTTTCCTTGGGGAGTTCGGTCCTTCGATTCTGATCTGGACATCCATCCTTGGAGTTCCCGGGTTTCTTGGGTGGCGCCGTTACCGCAAAATGCACGCTTAATGCCGGTCATGCGCAGTAAACCACCCGGCAACCCTTTGCTGATATTCAGCCGGCGCCGCAGTCGATGCTCCGCAGTGATCCCGATCCCGGCACACATCAGCAGCCACATAGCCGCCGCCGCAAGCGTAACGACAAAATATGGAGCGCATCCGTCTCACACCATCTCCTACGCTGGAAAAGACAATGGTGTTCCTGAACGTCGATTGATTAGGCTGATTTCTCGAGAGACGCCACCGCCAATTGGCTACCTGACACCGGAGGTCTGCGTTTGGAGCCGCTGGAAAGTGCAACAGATCGGGCTTGCATCTCGAGCAAGCGTGCGCGAGTGGCGTGGCACACGCCGATCGCCTGTTCAAACCGCTCCGAGGCCAGACTCTCCAATAGTTCCTCCAGTTCCACGTCTCTGCGGCGTCGCGTATGCTGCATGCTCCGCGCCAAAACCTGCCAGTCATGCCACTCCCCGATCGCGGTTTGCGCCTTCTTGACCAGCACAGCGATTTGCGCACATGCGTTGTCGCTGTCCTGATGGATCTCCGCCAGGTACCGGACCTTCTTGATGCGCTTCCGAAAATCGTGCAGGTTCTCCTCGTTAAACTCCGCAAAAACCTTCGCAATTGCTGCAAATTGATTCAGAATCGTGTCGGACATGTGAGAATCCGAACCCTGCACATGATCGCTCGCAAGCTCCTCAATTTCGTCGCCAGCCAAAACACGGTCCCAGCGATGCTTCGTAATCTGTGCCACCAGCTTCTGCGCTGCTGATCGCCGTCGCTTTTTGAGCCGGTCTTCCAGCTTTCCGATCTGTCGAATGCACTCGTGCGTCGAGCGCGGAACGTACCCGGTTCCCTGTATCAGCGATGCGCGAAGTCTCTGCAACTTGCCGATCCAGACATCGAGTTCACGAACCGGCGCCAGCACACCGCGTAACTTCTCCGCAAGTTTGCCGAAGCGCAGCGTTGCTTGCACCTGGTGACTGGCATGTGGCAAATCCGCTACCTGGTACTCCAGTTCCGCTTGTATGCGGAGCGTCACCACGCGCAGGGCATGAACTCGCTTCCGCGTCGGCTTCCGGCCGCACTCATCCAGCAATTCCCGCCACGCAGCCACACGATCGCGCAAGGCAATCCTCTGTTTTCCGTAAGGTATTTGGGGGGAATTCATCGAACCTTAACTTGGAATCATTCTATTCCTGCCACCTGGGTGATGACGGTGGGGACGTTTCGAACCATGAGATCGACGTCGTCCCGCGCTGTTATCCTTGATTTTTAACGAGTTTCCCGCCATGGCCAGTTCGCCGATCATCCCCGAAAATGCCCGCCAAGCTCCCTCAAAGTGGGCTGCCTGGGTTCTTTTGGGCGTCATTTTTCTTGCCGTACAGTTCGCCTCGCTCTTCACCCCGCCGCTGCTTGACGACGTCGACGCCTCCCATGCCCAGGTCGCTCAGCACATGGACGAGAGCGGCGACTGGGTCACCATGAAGCTGAATGGGATCCGGTATCTTGAGAAGCCGCCCCTTCCCTATTGGCTCGCGGCAGGGCTTTACCGAGTGTTCGGTCAGAACGTGTTTGCAACGCATCTGCCGAACACCCTTGCTATTCTCGGGCTGGCCTGGCTCGCGTGGCTGTGGACTTCGCGAGGATGGGGGCCGCGCGCAGGCCTCTATGCAGGACTCGGCGTCCTAACATCGCTTGGACCGTTTCTCTTCACCCGCTTTGCGATTCCCGAGGCTTTGCTCAGCTTTCTGCTGCTCTTCGCGTTGTGGTGCTTTCTCACCGGGTTGGAAGGCATCTACTCGGAGCGCTTCTACTGGATGTGGGCCGCGCTGGCACTCGCTACGCTGACCAAGGGGCTCATCGCTCCCGTCTTTTTTATTGCCGCTGCGATTCCGCTGCTACTTCTTAGTGGACAATGGCGCCGCTGGCGCGATCTGAAGCCTTTTACCGGCCTCCTTCTTTACCTCGCGATCGCCGCGCCGTGGCATATTCTGTGCGGACTCAGAAATCCAGATCAGGGTCATCCGATCGGCAATCACCCCACGCCGGGAAACGTGCACGGCTTCTGGTACTTCTACTTCGTCAACGAACACGTGATGCGGTTCATCGGCGGGCGTTTTCCGAACGACTACAACAAGATGCCGTTGGCTGTGTACTGGCTCGCGCATCTTGTCTGGATCTTCCCGTGGAGCCTCTTTCTTCCGGCGCTGCTCGTTGTCGCGTGGCGTACGCGGCGTAGCTGGATGCAGCATCTGCATCGCGACTCTGGCCAGACCGTTGATTTCTACCTCGAGCACGCGGTGCGGGAGGACGTGGCCAGCTATGTAGCGCGGCTTAAATTCCGCGTGCGTTCCGCGTGGCTGCTCTCGCTGTTCGCAGGCTTCACGCTGCTCTTCTTCGCCATCTCGACTAACCAGGAGTACTACACCTTTCCCGCGTGGACGCCGCTGCTGATGCTCATCGCGGGTACTCTGGCGGGTATCGAGGAGCGCCGCGGACCTGAAGGCCAGAAACCACTCCTCTCGCAGAAATGGCTCAGCGGCGCACAGGCATTTTTCGCCGTCGCGGGAGTCCTCATCGCGGGCGTCCTCAGTTACTGTCTCTGGGAATCGCGCAATCTGCCTTACGTCTCCGACATCGGTACTTTGCTCGCGCATCGAGATGTCGGAGGATACACGCTCTCGATGTCGCACTTCTTCGATCTTACCGGGCCGTCGTTCGCGGCGCTGCGGCTGCCCGCCATCATCGCCGCGGTGACGCTGCTGATCGGTCCCGTGCTGGGGTGGATTCTGCGCATGCGGCGGAAGCATCTCGCGGCCACGATCAGTGTCGCTCTGACGTGTGCCGTATTTCTCATCGCCGCGCACATTGCCTTTGCGCGCTTCGATCCTATGCTCAGCTCGAAGCAACTGGCCGACACGATTCTCGCCAAAGGCTCGCCGTCGGATTCGTTCATCATCTACGGCGATCAGTCGGATGCTTCGTCGGTTGTCTTCTACACGAATAGCTTCCTGCGCAAGCCGGCTTACATCGTCGTGGAACCCTGCTCGCCGCATGGCAATGGGTCGTCGCTGTTGTGGGGCTCCTGCTATCCCGACGCGCCGCACATCTTTCTCAACGACGAACAGCTCTCGAAGATGTGGGGCACCGGCGAACGTAAATGGCTCTTCGCGCAGGACGAGAATCAGTCGAAGGCCGAGCAATTGCTCGCACACCGTCTCTACCCGGTGCAGTCGATCGCCGACAAGGAACTCTGGACTGACCGGCCGTTGAGGTAATTCGGCTACTAAGTTGTTTCCGGTTTAGCGGTAATATTCCTGCAGTCACCATATCCCGCGTTTGAATCCTGCGTGGAAATGCGCACGCGACCACCTAGCCGAACACCTTACATCCTTTGGCCCAAAAGCGAATCCACGCACTCAAGGATGAAACCCCATATCCTCATAATTCCGCTGAAGAGTCTCCAACATCTACTTTGGCGATCTTCGTATGTCACAGCTCGTCCCCACCTAACCGGCACTAATTCTAGACCTACTCCGCAGCTCGCATCTTTCCGCCAGGCAGCAACTGAAACACTCGCCCTCGCCAGAGAATCCTGCTTCCCATGTAGCTTGCGGCCCAGAAGAAGAAGCCCATCAAGTCGCGCACCGGGTAGAGCACCAGCAGATTGAACCAGCTTGGGTCGCGCACTACCGTCCGGCCCACTGCTACGGACAACGCTTCGCGCGACGCCACAGCCCATGCCAGCAGTGCCACCCCCCACCCAGGATGGCCGAATAAAAGCCCGGCGAGGAGCCCGAGAATGCCAAACGGCATGCTGAACGTGAGAGCAGTTCCGAAGTGGCCCTTGGGGCGCGAGAAACGCGTTGACTTCATCCAGCGGACCTGGTGTTTCAACGATGCCATCAGGCTGAGGTTGATCACGATGTGATCGATGGCGTGATGGCTCAGCACGACCTCCTGACCGAGCTTGTAGGTCTCGTTGCCGAGGACGAAATCGTCGGCGCAGTAATCCGCAGTTACCTTGAATCCGCCCATGCGCCGGATCACCTCCCGCCGGAAAGCCATCGTCGGGCCGAGAACGAACTGCATTCCTTCCATCATCCGTGCGACCAGCACGCCAGCCGTCATTTCCACACTCATGCCTACAGCCTCGAGCCGCGCCCATAAACCGCCACCTGACGCGATGCCGCGATAGACGCAACACATGCCTCCAACCCTTTCGTCGGCAAACGGCAGTGCCACAGCCCGCAGATAATCCGGAGTCACGCGGACGTCGCTGTCGCTGATCACGAGAATGTCGTTCGCAGCCGACTTCTCCATGAGTTCCATGGAAGCGACCTTGGCGTTGATATAGGGCGGCTCGCCGGTCGAAAAGAACTTTGCCGGGATGTTGGGATATCGCGCGGCAACACGGCGCGCGATATCCAGCCCCGCATCGTTCGGCTCGCGGGCGCAGAAGAGAATTTCAAACTCGGGATAATTTTGCTCGAAGAAGCTTGCGAGGTGCCGGTCCAGATCCGGCTCAGGGCCGTGAACCGGCTTCAGCAGGGTCAAAGGCGGGGTAAATCCCGGCCGCTTCTTCAGCTCTGTCTCGGCGGCCTGTCGTTTCCGTAAATACCGCGGCACGGCAGCCAAGGTCATGCATGTAAAGACAGTGGATGTGACGAGACCAAAGACCGCAATCGCGAGCAGGACGTAACCCATGCAGGTTCAAGGATACGCTGGAAAATCGACTGCCTTACGAAAAGCAGATTCTTCGCTTACCACCCCCAAGCTCAAGAAAACGCTTGGGGCCCCGTGCGCTCAGAATGACAGTGCATGGTGTGATCCGATGATTTACGACTCGCGCTTGTTCCCGTTCTGCCGCGGGATCACGGTTGGCCTGCGTAACGGTACGATTGCGCCTGTGGGGCCGGGCGCATTCTGCTGGAAGCGTGACAGCATTTCGGAGCGAACGTACTCGACGAAGTTCTGCATCTGCCGGTTCATCTCCTCCATGCGCTCGCGCATTTGCAGGATGATGGCGATCCCAGCGATGTTCACGCCAAGGTCGCGCGCGAGGTTGAGGATGAACTCAAGACGCTCCAGATCTTCGTCGGTGTAGAGCCGCGTATTGCCTTCAGTGCGTGAGGGCTTCAGCAGACCCTCACGTTCATAGAGCCGCAGCGTCTGCGGATGGATCTCGTACATCTCGGCTACGGCCGAGATCATGTATGCGCCTTTGGATTTGCGTTTCGCCATGGTAGTTCTCAGTTCGCAGTTCTTCGTTCGTAGTTCTTAGTTTGCAGCTGTCAGTCTTCAGTCTTCAGTTTCCTTCAGGGGCTAAAGTGTCCGCGTGAGAACGCACTTTGCCCTGTAGTTAAGAAGGCCAGATTGCTGTCGGTGTTCTCTGGCTGGTTCGGGGTTGTGGTTCAGGCGGCACGTAGTGCG
>Ga0335080_10007149_pt1 | contig 11558 bp, 10 predicted proteins | sample Lox_Sample_34_FD_206720 | JGI IMG/M metagenome (GOLD analysis project Ga0335080, IMG submission 206720) | Soil microbial communities from Loxahatchee National Wildlife Refuge, Florida, United States - Lox_Sample_3.4 | ecosystem: Environmental > Terrestrial > Soil > Wetlands | place: USA...
ATGAGTTCCGACAACGTCGTCGCCGTTATTGGCGGCTACTCCACCGTGCTCGGCGAGGCCGAATCCGTCATGGCCGACCGCTACCAGACGCCGTGGATTACTCCCGGCTCGGCCGCCTCCAGCATCTTCAGCAAGGGCTACCAATACACCTTCGGCACGCTCAGTTCCGTCGAGAATCTCGGCTACACCACCGGACAATTCCTTGGCTGGCTGGTGGATCAGGGCAAACTCAAGAAGGGCCTGAAGATCGCCCTCGCCGTCGAGAACACCGACCATGGCGTGGATTACGTCAACGGAATCCAGAAGTGGATCGGCGAGCACGCCGGCTACTTCACCATCGTCCTCAACGAAAAATTCGAACTGGGCGGAACGGATTTCTCCGGCCTCCTCCAGAAGATCAAGACCGCCCACGCCGACATTTTCCTTTCCGACGCCCACCTGCAGGACTACGTCACCATGCAGCGCCAGTATCTACAGGCCGGCATGTATCACCAGATGATCAGCTATGGCGCGCGCGGACCCGAGGCGGACGCGCGCAAAGCGCTCGGCCCCGGCATCGACTACATCTTCGCCGGCATCTGGTGGTCCAAGGACCTCGGCTACGCCCAGGTGAAAAAATTCAACACGGATTACACCGCGGCCTACAATCGCCCGCCCGACTCCTGGTACGCCGCCACGGCCTACGATGCGATGCGCACGCTCGCCCAGTCCATTGAAAAGGCCGGCAGCCTGAAGAAAGACACCATTCGCGACCAGTTGCGCTCAGGAGAGCTGAGGGGCTCGCTGTTGCCCGGCCAGACACTGAAGTTCGGCAAGACCGGCCAGGTCGCCAACGCCTTCGTCATCGTGCAGAACAAGCCCGACGGGAAAATCGACATCGTATTCCCCTCGGACGCGGCCACCGGCCCCGCCATCGCGCCGAAGCCACAGAACTAGCGTGCGGTCCTTCGAACCTGTCATTCCGACCGCACCGAGGAGCCGCTTTTTCCTCCAGTCCCCGAAACACCATGACCGCCGTTGACTATCTGAATCTCCTGATAGCCGCCCTCCTCTTGGCCGGCACCTACGCGGCCATGGCCGTCGGCATGACCGTGATTTACGGCGTGATGAAGATCGTGAATCTCGCCCATGCCGGCTTTCTCATGCTCGGCGCCTATTTTGTCTACGAGGTTCACGAGCGCGCCGGATGGCCTCCGTTGGTCGGAGTGGCCCTGGCCTTCCCGGCCTTCTTTGCGTTCGGCCTGCTGATCCACTGGCTGCTCGGTCGCGGCATTCCGGTTTCCGACGAGCCCACGCTCGCCTCGCTCATGCTGATGTTTGGCCTTTGGCTCGCCCTGCAGAATCTCGGATACCTCGTTTGGGGCACCAGCGATCGGTCCATTCTCACTCCCATGACCTTTGCCACGCTGCGCTTCGGCGAAATCACCATTCCAAAAATCGGCATGGTGGTTTTTGTCAGCGCGCTCGTTTCCCTGGGCGCGCTGGAATTCATCCTGCACAGGACGTGGTTCGGCCGATCCATCAGGGCTCTGATTCAGAACCGCTATGCCTGCCGGATCGTCGGCGTGCCTGTGCAGAAGACGGCGCGGCTCACCTTCGGCCTCGGCGTGGCATTCTCCGGCGCGGCAGGCGGCTTGCTCGGCATGCTCTATCCATTCAGTCCGGACTTCGGCCGTCCGTTCTTGCTCCGCTCCTTCGTCATCATCGTGCTCGGGGGTCTGGAGTCCTTCTCCGGCGTGTTCCTCGGCGCGCTGATCCTCGCGCTGACCGAGACCTTCAGCATCCTGTTCATTCCCACCGGCTACCAGCCGGCGATTTCCTTCGGTCTTCTCGTCGTCGCCTTGATCGTGCTTCCCGGCGGCATAGCCGGCCTGCTGGAGAGAAAGCGCCGCCTCGCGTGAGCGGCTCCGCCCAGCCTGCCGGCGGATTGCAGCGCATCCTCCGCGCAGCCCTGCCCGTGCTGCTCCTCATCGTGCTCGCCTGCGTGCCGGCCGCTAACCTGGGTGCCAACTTCACCAAAGTCCTCTTCCTCACGTTCCTCGCGGTCAGCGCGAGCGTGGCCTGGAATATTCTGGGCGGCTTCGCCGGCCAGGCTTCCTTCGGTTTTGCGGTGTTTTATGGCCTGGGTGCGTACACAACCGCCGTCGGCATGAACGCCGGCCTCGGCCCGTATCTGACCTATCTCATCGCGGCGGTACTCGCCGCTGTGGCTTCACTGCTCATCGGTCTCCCCACCTTCCGCCTGCGCGGACCCTACTTCGCCATCGCCACCATCGGCGTAAGCGAGGCCGTCCGCGTCATCATGACGAATCTCCAGTTCACCGGCGGCGCCAGCGGTTGCCGTATTACCGAACGTGTCCCGTTTCGCCAGGCCGATCACTACTACACCGGCCTCGCCCTCGCGGCGATCGCCGTCTGCATTTCCATGCTCGTGCGGAATTCGCGCTTTGGTCTCGCCCTCCGCGCCATTCACGACGACCAGGACGCCGCCTCCGACAGCGGAGTCAATCCCTACCTTCACAAAATCGCTGCTCACGCCATCGCCGCCGCCATCACCGGCGCCACCGGCGGCGTCTACGCGCGCTACTCCGCCTTTATCTCGCCCGACGGTGTTTTCGCCTTCCAGCGCAGCGTAGCCATCGTCCTCATGCCCATCATCGGGGGTGTCAACACCATCTGGGGACCGGTCGCCGGCGGCGGCGTCTACGGCGTCATCGAGGAGGAGCTCACCGCCCGGTTCCCCGAGTTTCATCTGTTGCTCTACGGCATGCTCTTGATTCTCATCATTCTGTTCGAGCCCGGCGGCCTCCTGGGCCTGCTCGTCCGGCTGCGCCGGCTCGCCAGACGCTGGAGGGCCGCGTAATGCCCGCCATCCTCACCCTCGACGGCGTGACGAAATTCTTCTCGGGACTCGCCGCGCTCGACAATGTCGGCTTTCAGGTCCACGAAGGCGATATCGTCGGCCTCATCGGCCCCAACGGCGCGGGAAAAACGACGATGTTCAGCATCATTGCCGGCTCGCTGGCGCCCACCTCCGGAAGAATCACATTCAAGGGACGCGACATCACCGGCGTCAAAGCCTTCCGCGCCGTCCGCGCCGGCATCGCCCGCACGCACCAGATCCCAAAACCGTTTCGCTCCATGACCGTGCGCGAAAACGTTGCCGTCGGCCTGTGCTTCGGCCGCGAAGGCGCCTCGATCTCCAGCGGCCGCGCCGGCGTCGACAAGGAAGTCGGCGAGATTCTCGAGCTGGTCGGCATCCAGCATCTGGCGGACGCGCCCAGCCTCAACCTGCCCGTCGGCGACTTGAAGCGTCTGGAACTCGCGCGCACGCTGGCCTCGCGTCCGAGCCTGCTGCTGCTCGACGAGGTCTGCGCCGGGCTCACGGAAGGCGAAATGCAATCCATCCTCGCCCTTCTGCGCCGCATTCAGTCGCTCGGCACCACGATCATCTACGTCGAGCACAACCTCCGCGCGATTCTTTCTACCTGCCAGCACGTCATTGTCCTGAACTTTGGCAGGAAACTGGCGGAAGGGACACCCGCGGAAATGCAGAACGATCCCGCGGTCATTGAAGCGTACATCGGAAAAGCGGACGCAAATGGCTGAGCCGGCAAACGACGCGCTGCTTCGCCTCGAGAATCTCGAGCTGGCCTACGGCCAAATCCAGGTGGTCTGGGGTATTACTCTGGCCGTGCCGCGTGGAACTGTCGCCTGCCTCATCGGCCCGAACGGCGCGGGCAAAACTACCGTGCTGAACGCCGTCTTGGGAATCTTGCCGGCAAGAAACGGCCGCATTCTCCTCGAGGGCAACGACGTCACTCGCGAACGCACCCATCGCCGCATCCGCCGGCGCATCGCGCTGATTCCCGAAGGACGCCAGCTCTGGCAGCGCATGACTGTTGAGGAGAATCTCCTGCTTGGCGCCTTCCCTTCAGCCTTCCGCGCCAGGGCAGACGAATCGCTCGAGCGCGTCTACCAGATGTTCCCGCGCCTCAAGGAGCGCCGTCGTCAGCCCGCGGGCACGCTCTCCGGCGGCGAGCAGCAGATGTGCGCCGTCGGCCGCGGCATGATGGCCAACCCAGTGCTTCTCATGGTCGACGAGCCGTCGCTCGGCCTAGCCCCGAAAATGGTCGAGGAAGTCTTTGCGCTGATCCGCGACATCGCCCGGCAGGGTGTCACCATTCTGCTCGCCGCGCAGAATGCCAACTATGCTCTGGGCGTTTCGCAGTACGGCTATGTGATGGAGTCGGGCCGTCTCGCCCTGGAAGGTCCCAGCGAGACACTTCGCGCCGACGATCACGTCCGTCAGGCTTACCTCGGCGCTTGAGCCGCCGGATAAATCACCACTCTCCGTCGCTCGCCCTCGCCTTCGCTCGCCGTACGCACGCCCTTCTCATTCGTCAGCGCCAGGTGAATCACTCTCCGCTCGCGCGGCGACATCGGACTCAGCCGGAACGGCTGGCCCAGCTCCCGCACGCGCTGCGCCGCCACCTGCGCGGAAAGACGCAGCTCCGCCAGGCGCGTCGCGCGAAAATCCGCGGCATCAAACCGCACCAGCTCGTGCGCCCGCGGATCGAGCCGCAGCGCTCGCGTCATCAGGTGTTCCAGCGCCAGCAGTAGCTCGGCATTCCGCTCCACCAGCAGCTCGGTGTCCGCGCCCTCAAACAGCACTGCCACAGCCGAGCCGCTGCCGTCCGTGCCCGCCACCTCCTCCGTCACAATCTGGCAGCTGAGGTCGAGGTGCGCCTTCTCCAGAATCGAGCTCACCAGCGGGCGTAGGTCCGCGGCAAACGCCTCCGCGTCGAACTTGTCGCCGTTGAAATAACGAAATGCCATCGCTCCCCTTCGTCTGGGCGCTGCTTGTACACCGTGAGCTCGACGGAGTCGAGCGCAGGGTTGCGCCCGCTCTCGCCTATTTCTTCTTCCTCTCCAGTGACGCCTTCTTTTTCTCGTTCATGGCCTTCGCCTCGGGCATCACCTGGTACAGGAACCATTGCTGCACCGTGCCCACCACGTTGCTCGTCAGGATGTACAGGTTCAACCCGCTTGCCAGCCGCATGAACAGGAATCCCATGAACAGCGGCATGAAGTTCATCATGCGCTGCTGTGCCGGATCGGCCGTCGTGTTCGGCGTCAGCTTCTGCTGCAGGTACGTGGTCACGCACATCAGGATGGGGATCACGTAGTACGGGTCCTTCGACGACAGGTCGTGCACCCACAGGATCCACGGCGCCTGCCGCAGCTCGAATGCCACATCGAGCATGCGGTAGAGCGCGAACCAGATCGGCATCTGCACCACCATCGGCAGGCAGCTTCCCACGGGATTCACGCCCTCCCGCTGGTAAACCGCCATCACTTCCTTGTTCATTTCCTGCTTGCGCGGGTCGCGCATCGAGTACTTCTTGTACCGGTCCTGGATCTGCTTCACTTCCGGCATGATGGCCTGCATCTTCAGCATTTGCTGGAAGCTGCGGTACTTCAGCGGAAAGAGCACCATGTTGATGGCGACCGTCATCAGCACGATTGCCCAGCCGTAGTTGGGAACATACCGGTAAATCCACTTCAGGAAGTCGAACAGCGGCTTCGCAATGATGCCCAGCGACCCGAAGCTCACCAGGTCGTTCAGCGGTGGCCGCACCCGCGAAAGGACTCCCAGGTCCTTGGGACCCACGAACAATCGCATCTTCAGCAGGCCCGCCGAATCCGCTCCCGCCGCGACCTCCGCTACCGCCTCCGTTTCTTTCTTGCCGTCGACCTCCACGTCCCGGTCGTACTTCCAGTGCTCAAGGTTTACACCCGGCTCGCCGTCCGGCAGAAAGACAGCCGCGAAATAGTGATCCACCAGGCCGGCAAAGTCGTACGAGCCTGACACGGGCACGGGTGCGCCGGGATTCTTATCGTCGCCCGCCTTCTTTGCCGCGATGTCGCTCAGCGATCCGGCGTGGCTGTAGACCACTTTCACCTGGTCCGCGGCAGCAAAAGCCGTCGCGTCGCCAAAGCCGCCGCGCCACGAGACGAAGTGCGGCACCGGCTTCCCATCAACCGTCACCGAAGTTTCCAGCGATACCACGAAGCTGTCGTCGAATCTCAGCCGCTTCGTCACCGCCAGGTGCCCGTCGCTCCACGTGAACGCCACTTCGGCGGGCGCCTGAATCGTGCCCGACGACGGCGTCATTTCATAAAGGCCGCTGTTGATCGCGGCCTCCTGCTGGTGGTCGCTCAACGCCAGCATCAGCGGCCAGCGGCCTGATTGCTGCGACGCCACTCCATGCACGACGTCCAGCGTCTTGCCGAGGTCGTCTTTTTCCTTGCTGAGCTGCCAGCTCCGCACGCTCGCGCCCCGGTTGGAAAGCTCCACGCGATAGACGCCGCCCTCCACCACCAGCACTTGCTCCGCGGATGCCGCGCGGGCCGCCGGAGCCGCCGCCTCGGATGCCGCGACTGCCGCGCTGGAAGCGCTGGACGGACCGGGCGTCGCAGGCGTGCCTGGCGCCGCCTGCACGGTCGCCTCCGGGCCTGCGCTCTTCTGCGCTGCGGGCGGCTCCGCGGGTGGCGAGAGCTTCGGGCGGAAGAAATATCCCCACACCACGATCACGACCACCGACAGCACGACCGCCAGCACTGTGCGGATTTCCTGGGAGGGCTCTTTCACCGGGCAAATCCCCTTCGGCGGCTCGCAACCTGCTCGATTTCCTCCGGCACCAGATCAATCCCGCCCGGAGAAAATGGATGGCAACGCAGCACGCGACGCAGCGCCAGCCGCGAACCGTGCCGCGCGCCGTGCCGCGCGATCGCTTCGGAAGCGTAGTGCGAACAGGAAGGGTAGTAGCGGCAGCTCCCGCCCAGCACCGGACCCAGCAGAAGTTGATACGCGCGCACGGCCAGCAGGCAAATCGTCTTCATGACGTGGGAATGCCGCTCTCCGGACTCTCCTGCCCCTTCAGTGGAACGCTCGAAGCCGGCAGCGAGTTCCGCAACAGCGTCATCAGTTCGTCGCGCACCGCCGTAAACGCGGCCGTCGCCGTCGATGCACGCGGATGCACGATGATGTCCCATCCCGAAGGAATCTCCTTGCGACTCAGGCGCAGAATTTCCCTGATCCGTCTGCGAATTCGGTTGCGAACCACTGCCCCGCCCAGCGCGCGCCCCACGCTCATTCCGAACCGGCTTTCGCCCGCCTGGTTCGGCGCGAAGAATACGGTGAACTGGCGGCTGGAACGGCGGCGGCCGTTGCGGTAGACGGCGTCAAACTCCGCGCGATGCGTCAGGCGTGCGGAGCCCAGCGGGCCGCGGCGTCGAGTGGCCGTACGCGTCTCCGCTGGATTCGCGCCTGCGCTGCCCGCCCCGCTAGACGCGGGTGAGCTCGTGCCGCCCCTTCTTGCGGCGCGCCGCAAGGACCTTCCTCCCGCCTTTGGTTTTCATGCGCGCGCGAAAGCCGTGTGTCTTGTGGCGGCGGCGCACCTTCGGTTGAAACGTACGCTTGGGCAAAGAACTTCTCCTCGCTGGAAATTGACGCCGCGACTCTACAGGCAGCGCCGCTGGACGTAAGCGAAACGACTAGTCTAAACGCGCCCTTCCGCCCGGTCAAACTGTAATGATGGCCGTTCCACGCAGCGTTTCCCGGCCACTCCATGTACACTCCTCTCGCGCTGTTCCGCCGGCTCCGTCCTCGGCCGGCCGCTGCGTCCGAGGTCTGTCATGAAATTCGCGCGCAACGTCTTCCTCGTCGCCGGCGTCTATGGCCTCCTCATCCTCACGCCCCTCTATTTCCTCGAGAAGAGAATCGGCGAAGACGCGCCTCCCCCCATCACCCACCCCGAGTATTTCTACGGCTTCATCGGCGTCGCTCTCGTCTTCCAGATCGTCTTCCTCATCGTCGCCACCGACCCGTCCCGCTACAGGCCCATCATGATCGCCTGCATCCTCGAGAAGGTCACCTACGGCGTCGCCCTGATTGCGCTCATGGCCCAGCACCGCCTGCCCACCAGCGTCTTGGTCATCGGCTCGGTCGACTGGATCTTCGCCTTCTTGTTCGTCGCTGCATTCGCCCTCACTCCGTCCCGGCAGGCCCTGGGCCCTGGCGCCACGTAGCGATGCGCGGCCTCTTTGTAACCGCCCGCGTCGCGGCTTCGTTCCAATCCCTGTCCGGATTCCGCGTGCCGGCGTCAAATGCTCCGTTGGAGGACTCGGAATGAGATTCGCCCGCATTCGCACTCTCATCTTGCTCGCCGCGCTGGCCACCGGCCTCGGCGCTCAGACGCGCCACGTTCCCTCGTTTGAAGAGGCGCTCAGCCTCCGCTCCCTCTCCGGCGCCTCCATTTCTCCCGATGGAAAGTTCGTCGCCTACCGCATCCGCGAGACGGATTGGAAAGAAAACGCCTACGTCCGCCAGCTCTGGCTTGTCCGCGTCGCCACCGGCGAAAGCTTCCAGCTCACGCGAGGCAAGAAGTCCTGCGATGGCGCCGAGTGGTCTCCCGACGGCCGTTGGCTTGCCTTCGTTACCGAACGCGAGCAAACCGCCATCCTGCCGGAAGAGCAACAGAAGGAAGCCAAGGCCGACGAGGGCAAAGAGCCCAAGAAGGAAGAGAAAAAGGACACGGGCGCGTCCGGCAAGCCCGCCGCCCGCCAGATCTGGCTTATCTCCCCCGACGGCGGTGAAGCTTGGCAGCTTACCGAGCACCCCGCCAACATCGACGGCTTCCGCTGGTCCCGCGACGGCAAGGCCATCGCCTTTGAAGCATCCGGCGTGGAGTCAAAATCCGAGAAGGACCGCAAGGAAAAGTTCAGCGACTACGAAGTCTACGAGCAGGACTTCAAGCAGAGCCAGCTTTGGACCGTGGACGTCGCCGCCGCGACCGCAGCCGGCTATCTGCCCGTGAAGGCGCATCAGGTCACCCATGACGCGTCGTTGAACGTCACCGGCTTCGACTGGTCGCCCGACGGCGCCCGCATCGCCTTCAGCGCCACGCACAATCCAATGCTGGCCTTCTTCGGTGATAGCGATATCTACGTTGCTGACCTCGCGACTGACACTGTCCGCCCGGTTGTGCAGCTCGACGGGCCGGACAACAGCCCGCTGTTCTCGCCCGACGGCAGGCAGATTGCCTTCGCCACGGCGCTCGCCCAGCCCTATTTCTTCTACGCCAACGGCCACATCGCAACCGTCAACGTCGAAAGCGCTCTCGCGCACCCCGCAAAAACACCGGCCGACGTCACTGACCTTACGGCGAAATTCGACGAGGATTCCAGCATCATCGAATGGGGGCCCGACGGAATCTACTTCGACGCCCAGCAAAAAACGGCGTCGCACGTGTTTCGCCTGGATCCAAAGACGCACCAGATCACCCGCCTCACCGCTCCGGACGCCTGGAACGCCTACGGCGCTTCATTCACCCGCGACTTTCAGACCATGGCCGTCGTCGCCGAAGACGCAACCCACATGGCCGAGCTGTACGTTTCGCCCGTCAATCAATTCTCGCCGCGCAAGCTGACCGACATGACCGCCCAGGTGAAGGACTGGAAGCTGGGCACCGCGGAAGTCATTTCTTGGAAAAGCAAGGACGGAGCGGCCATCGAAGGCATCCTGCGCAAGCCCGCCGACTACGATCCCACCAGGAAGTATCCCCTTCTGGTCGTAATCCACGGCGGCCCGACCGGCGTTTCCGTTCCCACTCTCAGCCCCGGCGACGGCACCTATCCGGTACAGCTTTTGCTATCGCGCGGTGCGCTCGTGCTTCAGCCGAATTACCGCGGCAGCGCGGGATACGGCGCTGCGTTTCGCGCGCTGAACGTCCGCAATCTCGGCGTCGGCGACATGTGGGACGTGATGAGCGGCGTCGACTCGCTCATTGCCAGGGGCATTGTCGATCCCGACAAGCTCGGTTCGATGGGTTGGTCGCAGGGCGGCTACATTTCTGCCTTCCTCACCACCAACACCGACCGCTTCAAAGCCATCTCCGTCGGCGCCGGCATCAGCAACTGGGTCACCTACTACGTCAGCACGGACATTACGCCCTTCACCCGCCAGTACCTCCAGGCCACGCCGTGGAACGATCCGGAGATCTACGCAAAGACCTCGCCCATGACCACGATCAAGAACGCCAAAACGCCCACTCTCATCCAGCTCGGCAGCCAGGATAAGCGCGTGCCCGTCCCCGACAGCTTCGAACTGTATCGCGGCCTCCAGGATCAGCACGTCCCGTCGCGCCTGATCCTTTACACCGGCTTCGGCCATGGCATCACGCGCCCCAAATCCAACCGCGCCGTCCTCCAAGCCAACCTCGACTGGTTCAGTCACTACATCTGGGGCGACCCATTCCCCAAAGACTCCCCACTCCTCGGCTCCAGCGAATTGAAGGCGGGTGACTAGTCCCTGCTGACGGGTGACCAATGACGGCGCCGGTCGCGATGCACGCTGAGGGATCTGTTTCTTCGCGCTTGTTATTTCCTTGCTTCCTGTCTTCTTCTCCCACCCTGCTAGAATAAAGGCTCGCCCATGTTCGAAACGCTCACAGATCGTTTCCAGCGCGCCTTCAAGAACCTTCGCGGCCAGGGCAAGCTCAGCGAAGAGCATCTGGACGCGGCGCTCGCCGAAATCCGCGAAGCCCTCCTCGAAGGCGACGTGAACCTTCAGGTCGCCGACGAGCTCCTGGCCGGCATCCGCGCCAAGGCCCTCGGCTCCGAGGTAATGCTTGAGCTCCGCCCCGACCAGCAGGTCGTCAAGATCGTCCGCGATGAACTGGGAGCCCTGCTCGGCGAGCATTCCAAGCCGAAATACGCCTCAAAGCCGCCTTCTGTCTGGCTGATCGTCGGCCTGCAGGGTTCCGGCAAGACCACCACGACCGGCAAGATCGGCCGCTGGCTCCAACACAACGGTCACCGCCCGCTCGTTGTCTCCACAGACATCTATCGTCCTGCGGCCCGCGAACAGCTCGCCCAATTCGCAAAAGCCGCGGGCGTGCCCTGCTTTCCCGCCGCCAATCTGAACAAGCCGCTCGACATTGCACGCGCCGCCCTCCGCGAAGCCAAGCTCTCCGCCAGCGATGTCGTCATGGTGGACACGGCCGGCCGTCTCCACATCGACGACGAGCTGATGGCCGAACTCTCCGAGTTGAAGAAGGAGCTCCAGCCCGCCGAAATCCTCTTCGTTGCCGACGCCATGATCGGCCAGGACGCCGTAAAGTCCGCGGGCGAATTCCATCGCCGCCTCGGCCTCACCGGCGTCGTGCTCACCAAGCTCGACGGTGACGCCCGCGGCGGCGCCGCGCTCTCCATCCGCAAGGTCACCGGCGCGCCCGTCAAGTTCGTCGGCCTCGGCGAAAAGTACGAAGCTCTCGAGCCTTTCTATCCAGACCGCATCGTCTCCCGCATCCTCGGCATGGGCGACATGCTCAGCCTGATCGAGCGCGCCGAGCAGACCTTCGACAAGAAGCAGGCTGAAGACCTGGCCAAGAAACTGCGCCGCGAGGAGTTTTCGCTCGAAGATTTCCGCGACCAGTTGCGGCAGATCAAGAAGATGGGTTCGCTCGAGCAAATTGTAGGCATGCTGCCCAAGA
>Ga0335080_10007150_pt1 | contig 11558 bp, 11 predicted proteins | sample Lox_Sample_34_FD_206720 | JGI IMG/M metagenome (GOLD analysis project Ga0335080, IMG submission 206720) | Soil microbial communities from Loxahatchee National Wildlife Refuge, Florida, United States - Lox_Sample_3.4 | ecosystem: Environmental > Terrestrial > Soil > Wetlands | place: USA...
CATCAACTTCTCACCAGACAAGCATATCGCAGCGCTTGCTGATTCGATCGCGATTTCGGACGCTGCCGCTCTTCATCGCGTGCAGCCTGAGCGTACCAAAGTTGCCTTTGAAAAGACCTATAACGTCAAGGCCAACTGGAAAGTGGTCCTAGAGAATAATCTCGAATGCTATCACTGCCAGGTCGGCCACCCGGAAATGCAGGTTTCCTGTAATTCATCGGCATGGTTCCATGATCAGGAACTCATTGATCAGGGCAAGGAGTGGAACGTTGGTGATGTTGGCCTGTTCCCGTTTCGCGAGGGCATGCAGACCTTCTCGCTCGACGGTAAGTGGGTTTGCAGGAGGCCGTTGGGTGTGGGCTTCGAGGAGCGGTTCAGTGCGGGTTACGGCATGCCGATGGGAACGTTCCAGACCGCTTATTTCGCTGATTACGCATCTTGTCTGCAAGTCTACCCTGTCGACAAGGACAACACGACGATGATCGCCCAGTGGCTCGTGCACGAAGACGCGGTCGAGGGGGTGGATTACGATGTTCAAACTTTGATTCGCATGTTCGACATCAACAACAGCCAGGATGCAGCTCTCTCGGAGAATGCGCAGAAGGGTGTGAGCTCGCGCTACTTCGTTCCGGGTCCGCACGTCGCGGTGCGCGAGATTGGCGTCCAGCAGGGAATGGAGCTTTATTTAAAGCAGATGGGCCTGACCGGGATTCTGCCGTTTGTCCGTTAGTCGCGCCCGTTCCTCCTCCTCGGACGAGGGAAGCTTGCACCAGCGGGGCGCCATCAATTGCCCGGCGTGCTGCGGGCGCGGCGCTGTCGGCATCGTCCGCACTTCCCGCGAAGATATAAGAGAAGTTCTCCGCTTGCTCAATTTGGGGTGCGGGCATTGCCTCGTGGCGGAGCACACGGCTGGTTCGTGGCCATGTCTTCATTGCTCTGCGCTGGGCGTGTAGTTGAGCGCTTGCTCGGAATAGGCCGTATCCAGGTATTCGCAAACTTCCGAAATCCGATCATCACGAAAGCCGAACGTGAAGACGAAGTGGTCGTTGTAGGGCGTGCCGTCCTTTGCTACGGCCTGGCCGCGAGCCTCAATGGCTGCTCGGCCGTCCCCGGACATGAGCGCAGAAATTTCCATCCGCGGGGGCTCGCGGAAAACCCATTCGGTATCCGCGAACATGCGCTCGAATTGTGCACGATTCATGGTCACCCTCAGGCCAGTTCTGATGTCGTGCCGGTTGACGATCCACTTCACGTCCTCGGTGGCCATGCTCCAAGCACTGGCCGTATCCCCGCGGGTTAGGTGCTCAAAGAACTTTACGGCGAGGGCTTTCGTGACTTCTTGGTTCATGGCCGATGCGACTCCTTTCGAATGGGGGACCTTCTGGTTTTAGGGGCCCGGGACGCCTACGGGGTTAGGCGAACGGAACCGCCGGCGCAGAACGCAGTGGCCTGACGAGCGCCACGGCCGTAGTGCCGCCGACAATAAATATCGCCAGGACGATCCAGGTCACCGCGACTGGCGAAAGCAGGTCGAAGGCGAATCCGCCGAACACGGGCGCGATGGCGCCCGCCACGAGGCAAACCCCGCCAGCCAGTGTAGCCAATCGACCGGTCGCGTCGCGCAACCCAGCGGTGCCGATCATCATTGGCATTGAGAAAACGCTCGAGAAATAACAGGCGCACAGGCCAAAACCAAACATGAGTGGGGTAGTCGAAAAGCCGACGACCCAAGTGGCGCCCGCCGCCACGAGCAAGCCGAGTCCGCACATCAGTGGAACGCTATATCGCGTTCCCACGACTACCGCCGCGATCGAGCCTAAGACCATGAAGCCCAAGGATACCGAAAGTATCCTCCCTATCGTGCCGGTCTCATATCCGCGAACACTAGCTAGCCGCTCGCACAAACTCCAAATGAGCTGCAATCCGCCGGCCATAGTGCCGGCGCAGATCAGGATGAAAGCCGAGGTCCATAAGCCATTGCGCCTTGAGTCGCTGTCGGCCTGTGCTGCTGCGTTAAGGGGCCTCAATTCCGGCGACCTACGCAGCACCCCGACGAGCAGAAGCAAGCTGACCAACTGGAAGGTCGCCACAGGGCCGTAAAGGCCCGCGAATCCGCGGGAATACACGGACTGCAGCAAATAGCCGACCGCGAAAGCCATGACCGTACCGGACACCGCCAGCCCTGCGGCAAAGGCTGCCACCCCACGTTGATCGCGCGCACTCCAGAAGCAGCCGAGCCCATAAAGCACGCCACAACTCGCGCCGCCAACGATGCGCAGAGCAACAAAGCCCGCCACCGGCCAGTTGAACACTGACAGGAAGTTAATCAGCACGCCAATTGCGCATGGGATGAGTGCGAGCGAGGTCGCGCGGTCGTCACGCACGATAGACGCCGTCAGCAGAGCGGCCAAGGCGGAAGCAAGCAATTCCGCCGAGACGATCACGCTGGCAACAGAGGTGCTCGCGTGGTAGCTGTGGATTATCGCCGCGATCTCGACAGGCGCATTGTAGGTCGGAAGAACGCCGACAAACTCCGCAATTACGACCAAGGCGTAGAAACGCATCATGGCGACGGAGGCCATAAGTGGTCTGGTCATCGCACCACCGCAGTCGGCCCGGCGCGCAAATTTGTAATGGTGCGCACCGTCCGCGCTAGGTTAGGAAGATGGGTTATTTGTGTCAAAGGCCGCGGCCAGTGCTAAATTGGATAACCACGCAACTCGATATGTATAGTGATCTTTAGTACAAATGTACAGGTGGATAAGTATCGATGTAACTATAGTCGAGGAGAAAAATGCCTACCGCCACTGCCAAGTACGATTATTATACGAGCCTTCCGCGATCCTACTTGCGTTGGCTACGGGATCTATCCGATCTATTTCTCGGTCGCCTACTTCGCGGACTACGGGACTTGCTTGCTTCCGGTCACGAAAGAACGGACCGAGTTGCTTGCGCGCTGGTTCGTGCATGAGGACGCCGTCGAGGGCGTCGATTACGAAGCCGCCATGCTTATCGCCATGATAGACACGAAAAACACCGAAGACCTGGTGTTAGCTGAGATGCAAGCCCGCGGCGTGTCATCGCGCCGCTACGTGCCGTGTCCACACGTGCGGGGCGCGGGAAAACGGCGTCATGCAGGGCCTCGAACTGCATCTGGAGATGATGGGTCCCCAGGGACCTGCCGCCGACACGCTAACGGCGCGTGGAATGACTATGGTTGGTGAGGCCCTGAGAGCGGGTAAACGGACATGCGCATCAAACGTAAGAAGGTAACCTTCAAGAGGGCTGCGCCGAGTGTGCAGCGGCGATCGCGCCGCGAGGCGATTACCGACGGTGTCCTAAAGGTGATTGCCCGTCGGGGGGTCGAGGGACTGACGCATCGACGGGTTGCATCGGCTGCGAGGGTACCCTTGGGCTCTACGACCTACTACTTCAAGGGCATCGAAGACATGCTCGTTGCAGCAATGTCCGCGCTTGTGGACCGAGATCTGCAGCGGCTCAAAGGATACTTCGACTCCATACCGCGGGGCGCCAACCTTGCACCTGTCATGACCGCATTGGTGCTTGACGGAGTAACACACGACCGGGACAACACGATTCTCGCCCACGAGCTTAGTGTTGCTTCTCTGCGGCGCGTGCGCTTGCGTGAGATCGCCGAACCGTGGGATCAACACTGGCAGAGGGTTTTGCAGGATCACGTGGGTGCCGTGCGTGCAGCAACCGTCACCGCTACAGCCGCCTGGCTCATGCACCAGTTGCTGCTTCAGCGGAAGCCGCCCGACAAGAAATTGATTCTCGCCATGATGCGTCAGGCTCTTGGTGAGGCCAGGACACGGAATAGACGCTGAGAGACAGCCCGGCAATACCTCATATCTCAACTCAACATCCTGATTAGAGCGTGCCATGTCCAACGAACACAAGAGGATTGCGCTCGTTACTGGCGCAACACGGGGCATCGGTCTGGAGACCGTTCGGCAATTGGCGCGTCGGGGGGTACAGGTACTGCTGGGGGCCCGTGAAATAGCAGCCGGTAGAGCGAGGGCAGCGGAGTTAGGGACGGAAGGTCTGGCGGTCGATCCCATTCACGTGGACGTGATCAGGCACGAGACTGCCGTCGATGCTGCGGCACAAATCGCTCGAGACTATGGCCGTCTCGATATCCTTGTGAACAACGCTGGCATCATCAGCCACAGTGACACCTATGCAAGTACCGTGGACCCCAACACGCTGCGCGAGGTACTCGAAGTGAACTTCATCGGCAACACAGTCGTTACGCAGAAGATGTTGCCTTTACTGCGCAAGTCATCTGGGGGTCGCATTGTCAACGTGTCGAGCAGCGTTGGATCGTTTTGGTGGAATGGGGATACGACCAATCCGGTAACGGAGCGATGGTTGGCCTATTCGGCGGCAAAAGTGGCGCTGAACATGATGACTACGCTGCTGGCTTACGAACTCCGTGATACGAAGATCAAGGTGAATTCGATCTGCCCCGGGGAGGTAAGAACCGACATGACCGGAGGGCATGGTGAATTCTCGGTCGAGGAAGGTGCGCGCGCCTCAGTGCACTACGCCCTGATCGGCGATGAAGGACCGACTGGCGGGTTCTTCAACGCCGATGGTCGGCTTGCATGGTAGTCGCCTGGACCTCGGCGACGAATCCCCTCTAGTCCATTCCTCTCCCCCGGCGCTGGGTGGTACAAACGTACACGTAATGTGTACATTCGCACACGTTCGAGGGTGTTTTATTCAAATAGTGCTTTACAAGCGGCGTGTATACTGTATAGCGTTGGGCCTCTCCGGGGGGGGGTGTACGGGAGACGGCACTATGCAAACGAGCACTCGGCCGACGTCAGCTTTCCTGAAACATCGATTGGTAGGGTCTACTGGTGGGCGCAATCTAGCGCTTGCTGTGGTTGCTGGACTCTGTGTCATGGCGGGCTCGCGCACAGGATACGCACAGCTGACTGGCAAGGATGCGGTCGCCGACACGGACGCGCTTGCCTTGACAGAAGTCGTGGTTACCGCCCAGCGTCGTTCGGAGAACCTGCAGGCGGTGCCCATCACCGTGGCCGCCTTTGGTCCCGAAACACTTGACGCGGCGAGCATCGCTAGCGTGCGGGACTTGGGCGTGGTGTCGCCCAGTTTTCAATACATTGAGACGGCAGGGTGGGTTCAGCCGACGCTTCGGGGCGTCGGAACGCCGGCGATCGGCCCAGGTCTGGAAAACCCCATCGCGACTTACGTGGATGGGGTGTACGAAGCCACCATGTATACGGCCGCTGTGGAATTCGACAATGTTGCCAGGGTCGAGGTCATCAGTGGGCCGCAAGGTACGTTGTTCGGGCGCAACGCCACTGGGGGGCTCGTACAAGTGAACACCAAGGACCCCACGAATTCCTTTGCAGGCACGACAAGCATTGGGTTGGAGGACTACCAAACCGTCACTGGCTCGCTGTATCTGGGCGGCCCCGTAACAAGCGACGTTGCGGCGAATGTGTCGGTCCAGTTCCGTAACCAGAATCAAGGGTTCGGACACAATCTCGATACCGGTTCGCCGATGGATAGCAACAGCTACTTCGACTTCAGAAGCAAGTGGCTATTCGATATTTCGGATCGGACGAGGCTCAAGCTTGTGGCCGATGCAGGTTATCTAGATTCACCACCCAATGATCAGACGACGCAGGGCTCGATCCCGTTTGGAGGGCCGAACCCGGATCCATTCCGCCCGCATTACAGCCGCGGCGTGTTGGATACCTACAACCGTGTCTGGGAGGGAGGTGTGTCGGCCACGCTGTCCCATTCGCTGGACAGCGCCCAGTTCACGAGTATCACGGCATTCCGGCAGAGTAACCTCGATCACAGGGACTCGAGCACGACGATCGCCAATCCGGACTTTTCGTTCAACTTCGAGGTGCACGAGCCGCATACCCAGCTGACTCAGGAGTTCCAGCTAAGCTCCGCCGAGAGTTCAAAGATGACCTGGACGCTAGGAGCCTATTACTTCTACGAAAAGTCGAAATACGACCCAGCGAGCATCTACGGCGGCCTGATCACCAGCTACTTTCTCCCGCCGTATACGCTCAGCCAGGTGGCATGGAACACAGATGCCAAGACGCAGTCCGGGGCGCTTTATGCCCAGATCACAGCGCCAGTGGCGACCGCCACCAATCTGACGCTCGGAGCGCGTTACACGCGTGAAACCAGGAACATTGACATCACCCAGGATGCCGCGATAGCGGCGGCTTATCCGGGAGACCCGGTCAACCCGCCTGCAGCGGCGGGCGATCAGTTCATATCGAGCGCCAGCGGTTCAGAGACCTTTAACAACGTGTCATGGCGCTTTGCCCTCGACCACAACTTCACGCAAGAGTTAATGGGATACGTTTCGTACAACCGCGGCTTCAAAAGCGGTGGATACAATGTCCTCAACGTACCATTGGTGAGCTTCAGTCCCGAAACCCTCAATGCCTACGAGGTGGGGTTGAAGTCCGAGCTATTTGATCGGCGCCTGCGCTTGAATGGCAGCGCGTTCTACTACGACTACACAAACATGCAAGTCGTGGCGTACGTGGACAACATCTTTGTGATAACGAATGCTGCGTCATCGCGGCTCTATGGCTTAGACCTGAACGCTCAGGCATATCTCGGATCCAGACTGAAAATCAACGCGGGCATGTCGCTGATGCATTCGTACTTCGCGTCATTCCCGAATGCACCGATCAACACGCCGGCGCCCGGCCCCTATTACGGGAACACGAGCGGCGTGGCTGACGTGTCAGGTAAGACGTTGCCTCACGCGCCCAAGATCGTGATGAACCTGATCGGCACCTACACTATTCCGCTGAGCAAGGGCCATCTCGACCTGACGGGTGCCTATCTTCACAATGGCGGTTGGTATGGGGAGCCAGACAACCGCTTACGACAGCCTGCCTATGACGTCGTTAACCTTATGGCCGACTGGAAGGCCACGACGCACAGCGGAGTGAGACTCTGGGTGAAGAACGTCGGAAACACTGACTATGCGGTTTATCTCGCCTCGGCGTTCTACGCAGACTACATCCAGTTTGCTGCGCCGCGGACATACGGTGTCACCGTGTACCATGACTTCTGAAGATCGACAGGTCGCAGGCAGCGATCGCTTGCGGTCGTCTTGGGCCCGCGCATTCAGAGTTACGCACTTTCGCATCACTCCGCGCTGATGATCGCCGTATCCCGTTCGTCAACGCGCCGGGAGCGTGCAAGGTGAGATTCGCGTTTTGTTACCACGGCTGCTTGGGTTCGCGGATTTCCCGCCGAAGCTCGCGTACTTGTTCTTCCAGTCGATACGAGGCGGGAAGGAGCCGCCGAGAAACCCATCTGAGGAATCCGGTTTGCAGCAACCACCCCGGAAGCGGGCGCGAGACGCTACGCTGGTCTCGTGAAGTAAAGCAAACGTCTCAGTTCACCCGATTCCTGCGGTTCCATAGCGGACTGAAGGCGTCTCGAAAGTGCCAAAGCAGTGCGGCTTCGATTGCAGCATGAAGCACACCCCACCACCAATTAGACGGTGCCAGAAAAACATTGGTCAGCAAGATCATCAGTATCGGCGGTGCCAACAGCGCGACGCCAAGGGGAGCGGTGCGATAAAAGACCAAAAAGCAACTCGAGACGATAAAAGTAACCGCGAGCAACGGATTTACGAAGCCGGTATCAGTCAAAGCCCTTTGAAACGCCGCTGCTCGGGCAGGAAGATCCTCGGGGGGCGCGCCGGTCACGCCCACGAGGACCGCCAGAAACATACACCCAGCAAAAAGGTAATAGGCCGCCAGCACATATCGCACAGCGCGCCAAGGGATCGAGTCTCCCATTAGAAGTTACTCCGGACGAGCTCTCTACGCATTCTTTGTGGGTCGCCAGGTCACAGGAGTTTGTGTTCGCGTAGCACGTCCTCTGCGACCTTAAAGGCTTCTACCGCTGCCGGCAAGCCACAGTACATCGCGCATTGAAGGAGGATTTCCTGCAATTCATCCACGGTGAATCCAAGCTTGAGTGCGCCTCCGAGGTGGTTCTTTAGTTGAACAGGCCGATTGAGCGCGACAAGTTGCGCAATGACGATCAGCGCGCGTTGCTTGCGATCTAGACCCGGGCGAGCCCAGATCTGACCAAAGCAAACTGCATCGGAGTAGTCTTGTATGACGGAGTTAAACGTGTTTCGCGCCTTGTCCCGCTTTTCCAGAAACTCCTCTCCCCTCATTTCGCGAATGATCTGTCGACCTTTTTCCAGAAAACTCATACGACCTCCGCAGGTAGAAACTGACTAACGTTGGCAGGTAAAGCATTACGGCGAGAATAGGGAGAGGAAAACTCTTGTGAATGTGGCTTGCTGTTGGCGGTCACCGGAAGTTCTGTATCCGAATGGGTGGATGATCTTCGCTCGTCAGGTGGCGAGAGTGATGCGGCGATACAGATTGAAGCCCAGACGGGCCTTAGGGTGGGTGGCACCCGTCACCGTCCGACAAACACGGAGCTCCTTTTCTCGAGCAATGCCCGCACGGCTTCCTGCTGGTCCGTCGTGTGCTGCACAATCGCCTGAAACGCCGCGGCCAGTTCTAGCGAAGCGGTCAATGTCATATCCAATGACTGTCGGATTAGTCGCTTGTTCAGACGAATGCTGCGGGGCGGAAGCTCCGCGATGGTTGTCGCCATCCTGTGAGCGGCTTCGAGCAATGTGCCGGGCTCGACTACATGGGTTACTAGCCCACATTCTCGCGCCTGTTCCGCATCGAGCACGCAGCATGTCAGCGCCATCTCCAGGGCCTTGGGTAGACCGACGATACGCGGTAGCAGCCATGCGCCCCCGTCGCCGGACACGAGCCCCACCCGCAGGAAGCTCTCCGCGAACGTCGCTGCAGTGGACGCGATCCGAATATCGCACATGCACGCAAGATCGCAGCCAGCCCCGATTGCTGCACCATTCACGGCGGCTATGCAGGGTACGTCGAGCGCGTGGAAGAGAGAAGGTAGCTTCTGGACTCCAGCGCGATAGGCCTCCTGCATCTCGTGAGGCGAACCACAGAACAAGGGATCGTTCCGCGCGCGCATGTCCTTCACATTACCGCCGGAACAGAAGCCAGTGCCGGCTCCGGTAAGAACAATGCAACTCAGCGTTGGATCGTCATTGGCAGAGGCGAGGAAGGAGCACAAGCCCGTAATCATGGAGCGCGATAGGGCGTTTCGGCTCTCTCGCTCGTTCAGGGTCACAACAGCGACGGGACCCTGTCGAGCAATCAAGACACTGTCCGTCGTCATTGCGCTGCCCTCCGTCAATTGATTACGCCTGCGGCCTTAAACTGGGCGAGTTCCGTCTCCGAATGTCCTAGCCAAGTTCCGATCACCTCGGTATTGGCGGCGCCGAGCGGAAGACTCGGCTGGAGCGGTCGACGCGGCACGCCTTCGATGACCACCGGCGTATGAGGCAGGAGTATTCGGCCAAGTTGCGGATGGTCGACCCACTGAAGCGCGCCCCGCTCGATCATGTTTCGATCGTTCATGACTTCCGATAGGCTCCGTACGGGAGCACTCGGCACCCCGGCCCCGAGCATCGCCTCGGCCGCAGCCGCCCTCGTTTGAGTCTTTGACCACCCTTCGAGCAGCTGATCCACGAATTCGAAATTCTGCACTCGCGCCGCGCGCGTCGCCAAGCGAGGATCGTCCTTCAGATCAGGACGACCGATCACCCCAAGGATGGCAACAAAGTGGCGGTCCGTGGGCGCATTCACCACGATGTAGCCATCGAGCGTCTTGTAGGCGTTGTAAGGCGATACCCCGAGTCCGCCATGGCGGTTTCCGGTGCGCTCCGGCGCGGCGGCGCCTCGGGCGAATTGCATGCCATAGTTCGATGCGAGCGAAAAGTACGTCGAGTCTTGCATCGAGACCTCCACGACGGAGCCTTTTCCAGTCCGCTCGCGGCGATAGAGCGCGAGCATGACGGCCGAGAACAAGTGTACCCCTGCGAAGAAATCGCAAAGAGCGGCGCCGGACTTTACTGGGGGCTGGTCCGGAAACCCGGTCGAGTTAATGATTCCGCACATGGCTTGCATGACCAGGTCCATCGCCGGGTAGTTCCTATAAGGGCCATCCTTGCCGTAACCCGAGCTCGAGGCATAGATCAAGCGCGGATTGATAGCCTGAAGTGCCGGCGCATCTAGCCCCAGCCGATCCATCACACCGGGGGAGAAATTCTCGATAAGCACGTCAGCCTTGACCACCATCTCCTTCAGCAGCTGCTTGCCCTGCTCCGCCTTCAGATTCAGGGTCACAGGCTTTTTGTTGGAATTGAGCATCGCAAACGGCAGGTCCACTCCGCCGAGATCCCCGCGTGAACGCAGGTTCTCCCCGGCGAGGGGCTCGATCTTGATCACCTCCGCGCCCGCCATTGCCATCAGGAACGCCGCGTATGGGCCGTTGTAGATGTGAGACAGATCGAGAACAGTAATCCCAGAAAGCGGGTAGGAATCGTCATGATGGGATTCTTCGCCTTGAGGGGACGCCTGCATCAAATTCTCCTCCAGTCGCATCTGCCGACACCGGCGTGGCTATAGAGTTTCCGAACTTGCCAGACACCCGGCTGACCCGCTACGAATATTGGCGCGTACCGATATCATGGTCGCGTAGTCGCTTCTTGGGCAGCTGGGGCGGAAAGCCGCGGATCGGTGTGACAACAGATGGTACCCAGTATACAGTATGTGAAGTAATAGTGGATAGGCGCCGAGCGCCGATAGAAATCGCGTGAACTGACACCCGGTCGACGGGATCCGGTGACCGATCGCGGGGCCAGGCCGTTGATCGGCCTCGCAACCGGCGCGCATTGAGTTACTAACGTAAAGGGCGCCGGCAATGCGATCGCGCGCAACCTTGCCTTGCGGACTTGGAAGCCAGATATGAGTGAACCTAAGGAAATTACGGGTGAACTTGCGAAGGGCAAGTTCACGCCGGAGATGCTGGAACGCATGCGCTCCCTCATCGGGACAGAACTGCGCACAGATTCCTCAGTGAACAATGAATACGCGACTCGGATTGCGATTCTCCGCTTCACGGAGGGCATCGGTGATGACAATCCACTTTGGACGGATCTTGAATATGCTAAAGGTACGGCGTACGGAGGTCTGATCGCACCTCCAAGCTTTATCTTTGCGTGCCTTGCATCCGTGCAAGTCGGTTGGCCTGGCCTTGGCGGATTCCACGTCGAGACGACGCTCAACTTCTATAGGCCGATTAGGCTGGACGACAGAGTCACTGCCCGCGTGTTCTTTGCCGGCTTCGATGAACCGAAGGAAAGCAAGTTCGGCGGGCGCAGCATCAAGGATTACGTCCACCAGGAATATCGCAACCAAAATGATGAGGTGATCGCGAGCTTCATCTGCTCGCGGATGCGTTTCGAGCGAGCCGAAATGCAAAAACGGCGCGAGTCTCGAAAGATCACACTACCGCATCCGTGGACCGCAGAGGAACTGGAGCAAATTGAGTCGGCCATTATGGCCGAAGCGCCGCGGGGAGCCATGCCGCGATATTGGAATGAC
>Ga0335080_10007152_pt1 | contig 11557 bp, 10 predicted proteins | sample Lox_Sample_34_FD_206720 | JGI IMG/M metagenome (GOLD analysis project Ga0335080, IMG submission 206720) | Soil microbial communities from Loxahatchee National Wildlife Refuge, Florida, United States - Lox_Sample_3.4 | ecosystem: Environmental > Terrestrial > Soil > Wetlands | place: USA...
GGTGTTGCGGTAGTTGACTTTGAGCACGGTCGTTCGGCCCTGCGCTTCAATTCCGAGCTGCCTCCACACCGGGCGCTCACGCCCCTTGTAGATCGCCTGGATATCGTCATAGACGACCATCAGCGCCTTCGTGTGCGGGTTCACCATCTTGGCCGCAAGCGCGAGCCATTGCGGCTCGAAGTCGTGTGCCTCGTCGATCAGGACGGCGTCATACTGTGCCGTTGGGATATGCCCCTGATCTACAGCCTTCACGACCTCTGAAACGCTCGCAGCCAGTCGTTTTTCGTAGTCCGGATATTCTCGCTCGGACGGGGCGGGAATCCCATAAGTCCGCAGCATCTGGTAACACCAGGAATGAAAGGTGCGGACCTGAACACGGTCCTCCACGCCGCGAGCCTGCATGGTATCCTCAAGTCGACCAGCGATGCCGTTGGCGTAGCAAAGGATCAGCACCGGTTTGGTCGCCGCACGCGCCAAATATTCGGCGCGAAAGGCAAGGATCAGCGTCTTACCCGATCCAGCGACGCCGCGAATGATTCGATGTCCTTCTCCCAGGCTGCGCGCGATCTGCTCCTGATGCATGTCCATCACTGCAAGCGTCCGGTCGGACGGATCGGGCACCGTCGGTTCGTCCAGAGGCAGGGCAATCTGTCGTATGAGGATCTCGGGAAAGAGCAGCGCACGCAGCCGGTCGAACTGCGGCATCGACAGAGGCTCTCCGAGACGCGGGTAAACCATGCGCCACAATCTGGACCGGAATCCTTCAGGGTCCGCGCCCTCCGTCATTTCATCCTTGAACACACATAGATGCTCGGCGAACACCTCCTTGAGATCGGTCTGATCGAACTGCTTGCGCGTGATATTGGTGAATACGACCCCAAAGCCGAACGGAAGAATCGGTCGCCCCATGAAGCGATGACCGGGTGGAAACAGCAATTGCCCATCCCGCTCCAGCGTGCGCACGATTTCGAACGTATATTGGCGAGCCTGCTCCAGAGGACTGCTCTTCCGCACGGGGCCATGACTCGTCAGTAGTTCGACTTTTGTTTTGTCGGCCGATGCTATTGACTCTAAGCGCCAGTCCTTCACCTCAAGCACGAGCAGGCCGTTCGCTGGGTGGACGATGATAAAATCCGGATGCCGACTGCGAGCGCCTACCGGGAGATTGTGCCAAACGACAGCGTTCTCTTCGAGGAAGTCTTTGAGGCGCTCCGCGAGCCGCAGTTCGCCCTGGGTGTCGAAGCGCGCGAAGCCCAGGCTAGGGATCAGTATTGCCATGCAACCCCCGTTGACAGCCAACCCGCCCGCGCGACCAGCGGCCACACTGCAGCTCTGGCACCATTTACTTTGACGATGTCGCCTAGCCTCACGGCCTTCTCCCCAACACTAAGGATAGGACATCGCGCTGTCTCGAACTAGGACCATCAGAAGGGCCGAACGAAGCGCGCGTTAGTCCGCTCGGGTTGGCCGGAATAACTCGCGCCGGGCGAACAGGCTTGCGCCCAGTGCCTACGCAAGCCCGCTACCGATCAACATATCGATAATCATCACGCGTCGTCCGGGCTGTCGTCATCCGCCGTGAGGCGCTTTTGCTCAGGTGGTGTTGGCCTAACAGCACGCCGGGATATTCGCAACGCCTCATGCCTTGCATTTCTCTCAGAGTCGACCGCGAGAATGTCCTGATATATTTTCAGTTCTTTGAACTCTCGCTTGAGCTTACGATTGGTGGGGTCCTTCTTGAGGGCCGCCTCCACCTTCAAAAAACGCCGCTGTGACTCGATTGCCACCGCGCTAACAGCCTTGCGCGCGCCAGCCTGTTCCTCGCTGGTCGGTCCGTCAATTCTGACTTCACCGATCGAGTCATCGATAATCACGTCGTCCGGGTGGGGGTAGATTGGCGGCGGATCGCGGCCCTCGCGTTCGTGTAATTCGAAAATCGGACCAAACTTTTCCTTATAGTCAGCCGCACGCTGCAGAACCTCCTTGGCAACCTCCGCCCGCTCAGTTTCGGCACGCGCGACCACCTCCATAAGCTGGCGTGCTGCCTTGGGGTCGCCCGCGGCAGCCGCCTTGAACATCGTTCGAATGAGCGCCTGCATCGCCGGGATCTCAGTCACCTTGTCGCCTTCACGAACCGTGACCAGGCGCGTGGCTTCTTCCAAGGCCATGGCGCCAAAGCGGTCGGCAACGCTACCCCCAAACGCACCAAGATCCGACCGCACCGGCTTTTTTCTCGGTCGCCCCTTCGGATTACCGGACCTTCCCTTCTTGAATTGGTGCTCGACAGGAGGTTTGCGATAGTTGCTAGACCGGGTGCGGCTGTCTTTGGTTGATGGCATGGCGCGAGCTCACGGTTTGGGGAAACTTACCCTGTTATCGATGCATGTCCACCCTGTTATTTTGCAACTTACGCTGATTCAATGTCGACTGCTAGTGGAATGTCCTACAGCGTTCGCAAGGCCCAAGAACCCTTCCCCCTGTAAAAAATTTAAGCAACAGGGAAAACAGGGGGTGACGCGCGGCTACTATTCGCACCGCCCGGGAGTCCGCTGGGCATCGAGTTCATCGGATGAGAACGCTCAGGGGCCGGTGGGCACGTCACTTAAAGCCGCTCCCAAAATTTAAGAATCCGGCGGATTAAGAAAGCGCTATCCAATTTTTGTTGGGCTTTAAGCGTTTGAGTACCAGGTCGTTTATCTTGGCAGAATGCTAGACTGGAAGGCGGCTCGGTGTGCGTGGCATCATTGCGGGATGGCAAGCGACATATGGACCACCGAATATTTTAGCTGTCCCAATTGCGGGCTGCCTTACACCGCGACTAGGGAGAAGCATCCACACAAGCACACCGGTAGTTTCTGCTGCGAGGTTTGCGGGGTGAAGGTCCACGCATGGTCTGGCAACTACGAATTTTTCGAGTGGAAAGTCGATCAAGCGGTGTCGCCCATGTTTGGGAAAAGGTGGGGCTGACCAAGCATTCTCGGCTCCAATCGTTAGCCCAGACCTAATGGAGAACGCCTCCAAGAGGGCCGCCCACACAACAGCGCCTACCAAACGGGAAGAAAGTCGCCTAACCTGTCCGCCATGTGGGCGCCGGCGGTTGCGCCAAATGCGCGGCGCGTCATATGGCTATTCATTCGGGTTGCCATTCGGGCGCTCCTTGGTCATTTGTTTTCGTCGCAAGGCGTTCCTGCGTTCGCCCCAACGCGGTTGAGAGGACGACCCAGCCCACGGCCACCGGTAACGCGCATATGGCGATGGCGCCAAGCTTCAATCCCAGCGCCTGCAGGCTGTCGTACACCCACGCATAAAGCGCGTCCGAGCCGCGGTAGATCACGACATCAATCAGATTCTTCGCCTTATACTTTTCCTCGCGTCCCACGACAGTGAAGAACACCTGGCGCGCCGGATTTGCGATTGCGAAGTTCATCCAGCGTTGCGCGACCTGGAGTGCCACCACGACCGAAAGGCTTGGCGCCATCGCCAGCGCCGCAAAGCCCACCACATAAGTAACAGGCAAAGCCGCAGCAGCGATCCCGGTGCCGAAGCGCTTGAGGAACGTGGCGGTGGCAAACAGCTGTGTTGCCAAACTCAACAGGCCCACCGCGAGGTCGATACCTGCAAACAGACGGGTTTGTGCGGCCGCGCCGTGGATCGTGGTCGAAACGATATTGGCCTGTGCGAAATAGGCGATCGTGGCGCCGAACGAGAGCAGGCTGACCCAGCCGGCGACGCCCAGGAGATAAGGCGAGCGTATCAATTCGGACAGCCCTGCGAAGGCGCTGCCGCCAATACGCTGTGGTCTAAGCTCTCCGTTCCTCGACGGATCGGCCACGCGTTCAATCCGATGCACGCAGAAGACAGCGACTTCGAGGAAAGCTGCGGCCGCGATGAGCAGGTTGACCGGACCGAGCGGTACCGACAGCCAGATCGTGACGAGAGGACCGAGAAGCGCTCCGGCCGTCCCCCCGGCGCCGATGAACCCGAACAGCCGCTTGCCTTGCTCTGAAGTAAACAGGTCGGCCATGAACGACCAGAACACCGCGACAGCGAACAAGTTGAACACGCTGACCCAGACGAAAAACACGCGTGCCACGATCGGTTTTTCGATGTCAAAAATCAGCAACAGCCAAAACAGAATCAGGTTGATGACGAAGAAATGGTAGACGATGGGAATAAATCTGAACCGCGGCAGTCTTGCCACGAGGGTGCCGTAGAGCGGTTGCGCAACAAGCAGGCTGACAAACGTCGCCGTGAACAGCCACGGCAGGTTTTTGACGCCACCGGCGATGCCCATTTGATCGCGCAGCGGACGCAGCACATAGTAGCCGGCAAGCAGGGTGAAGAAATAAGCGAACGACCACAGCGCGGCCTGCCGTTCTGCGGCCGTAGCAGGTACCGTACGCTGCAACCAATCCCCGAGAGCCACGCGAGCCGTCATGGTGGCAGCGACAGCTTCTGTCTGAGCTCCGCTGCGGTCACATTCTGCCCATATCCCGGCGCGCCACGCTGGAAACGGTTCGCATCGGCCAGCTTGCCGACCTCCACGGGATCAAAGCCGGCGTCGCGCACCAATGTCGCAGCGACCTTGACTGCTTCCTGATCATCGCCCGCAATCGGCACGGCGAGGCGAGGGGCAGGGCGGTTCGCTTCGCGTTCAAAGATCGTGTAGGAGAGCGTGTTGAAGGCGCGGACCAGCCGCGCGCCCGGAAGATATTTTTGGGAGGTCTTTCCGACGCCCTCGCGCTCAACTTCGTCGGCGATGGCGCCGTCGCGGTTGGCCACGGCGTTCCCGGCATCGAGCACGATCTTTCCAGCCAGAGATTTGCCATAGTCCTTGCCGATCTGCGGCAGCGCCCCGTAAGGGACGGCGATGAAGACAACATCGCCAAACCCGATCGCCTGATCGACTGTGCCGGCCTGCGCAAGAGGGCCAAGACGGGCAACCAGTTCGTGCAATTCCTCCGGATGGCGTGATGAGAAGAAAACGGGATGGCCTGCCTTGGTCCAGAGCTCACCGATTGTGCCGCCGATATGGCCCGCTCCGATAACCCCGATCTTCGTCTTCGGGCCAGCGGTCGCCTGACCCGATGCGGTCGTTGCTTGCAGCACCGTTTGGAGCATGTACGCTCCTGCGGCGCCCAATAACACCCGCCGCCCGCGATCAACAAGGACTTGCTCGACCATCAGCACACCCAGGAATTGGAGGAACGGCATCGCCCTTTGCGTTGTCATTGATTACAGTCATAACGCAGAAAATAGCCGGCCGAGATTGGGCTCGCACAGAGTTGATCCCCTTGCTCGCTCTTCATTCCGGCGCTGCCAGGTGGAGCTCTGCCGGCCAGGGACTTATTTTGGTGCAGATGACGGAGCGGCCTTTGCTTTCGGCGCGGGAATGGCAGGCACGTCATCTCTTACGCTACATTGTTGGACATAAGAGTCTTCAGTCATGCCGCCCTTTACCATTGCGTCTTGATTAGCTCTCCACTCAGCCTCGCAATCGTTCGCAATTTGCTTTGAACCTTGTTGGTTTGTCCCGGTTGCGGAATTGGCGGTAGGGGTGGGCGAGTTTTGCTGTGCAGGTTCCGCAAATGAGGTGCAATGCATGATTGCTAGCGCGGTCAGCCCGAGAGATACCAACCAAAGCTGATTTTTCATCTTTCGGCTCCTGTTGGGGTAGCCATTATCTAAACGCGTGATCGTGCGCTTACAGTTCCGTGCCAGTCAGGGATTTTTGACCAAGTCATCACGGCCGTCTAGCGTCCCCGAAGCGGACAAAGATCAGCTACAGCCGAGATATCTGCTTGAGAGAACAACTTAGCGCTGGCTAGCGGCCCGATAACGGATGCGCCGCATCCAGTGTTTGAAGCTCATCATCCGTTAGGGTCAATGACAGCGCGACGGCGTTTTCCCTTACATGGGCCACCGACCCGGATTCGGGAATTGCGATGACGTTACCGCTGCGGATCGTCCAGGCCAGTGCAACAGCGGCGACCGAGCAAGCGTGCGCTGCGGCAATACGGCCAAGAATGGGATCAGCCAGCACGCTCGCGCCGAGGCCACCGAGCGGCGAATAGGCCATCACCGGTATGCTGTGCCGTTCGCACCACGGCAGCAGGTCGCGTTCAATCCTGCGGCCACCGAGGTTGTAATAAACCTGATTGGTCGCGCAGCGATCGCCTTGTGGAACGCGGAACAGAGCTTCCATTTGGGGGACTGTGAAGTTGGACACGCCCCACGAACGAATCTTGCCAGCTGCGCGTAGAATTTCGAACCCCGCGACGACCTCGGAAAATTTGGCGTTCGGAGTTGGCCAGTGCAGCAAATAAAGATCAAGATAATCAATGCCGAGTCGGGCAAGGCTCGCCTCGCAAGCCCGCGCCATGGCATCTCCACTGACGTCATTCGCTTCCACCTTGGAGACTATGAAGGCGCGGTCGCGCTGGCCGGCAATCACGCGCTTAATCAATTCTTCGGAACGGCCTTCACCATAATTCCCCGATGTGTCAATTAGCGTCATCCCGAGCGAAAGCCCCGTGCGCAACGCTTCTTCTTCGTCCGCTGCCGGGCGTCTTCCCTGCCCAATATTCGCAGAGCCCTGACCGATCGCCGGGACGAGGGTGCCGTCGCGAAACTTGACGCTCCGCGCTGTACCGGTTGCGGCGACGGCAGTTGCTGCATCGAGAACCGATGCGCCGGATAAAGTCACCAACGAACCAAGCGCGACGCAACGTTCATTGAATTCACGCCGGGTCAGTGACTTTGTACCTCTACTCTCCACTACACTGTTCCTTCGCGTGTGGGCTCGATCTGAAGATGTCCAAGCTGGTTCCATTCGGCTAGACTACGCGAAGATTGAAGCCTCTGGCAGCTTAGTCAAGATATGCGGGCCTTAGAAAATGCCGGCGTCGGTTCATCGAGGAGAACGGTCGCGGACCCGGCGTTCGACTTCGGAAGCCGCCAAAGCCGAAGCGGTAAGAACTGGCAGCGTCGTTCTCAGCGAAACGAACCCGATCTTCAGCAAAACCCTAGCTCCGGGTCATGAGCTGTTCAGATCACCCTCGTCTGTGAGTGTTGGGAAGTCAGAAGCCGCCGCCGCTGACATCGCCCGCGCCTTTGTCGGGCTCGACGCATTACAGCGACAGCAGCGGCTTTAGGCCGTGTACTCATAAACCGTTGATGTCCCATCCGCGTCGCGAAGGCAGCCCCTTGCAACAGAAGCCAGGGTTCCACTTGGACATTCAGTCTCGGCCCAAGTGAATTCAAGATTTCTCCCAAATCGGGCCGTGATTATTCGCTTTTGGACCTCGTTAACAGGCTACCGGTTGAAAAGGAAAATAAGAGGAGGCATCACCAGTGCCGGTGGAAGATCGGTTTACTCCGAACCATCCCTTACCTCTCGAACGCGGGGAGCGGGGCTTGTTGCTACTGCTCAATGCGACTATCTTGGCTATAACGACGATACTGATAGGTATTGCAATTACTCTGTCGTTGGGAAATCCGGTTAAGGTCTTTGGGGACAAGGCCTCGCTGACCGACAATTCCGCCCTTCAACCTCTCCCCGTTCAATCGACGTCAACAACTCAATCAGCCGCTGACGCTCAGGCTTTGCCGCCGGCAAGGGGCACCCGCGACGAAGTCGCCACCGCAACCGCAGATCAGAGCCAGGGAGACATTACCGAGGCAACATCGGACGCCCTGTTTAGGCAATTTCAAGCCTGGGCGGCCAAGCAAGATGTCCCGGCAGAAGTAGAGCGTGTGCAGCCTGCGCAAGATGTGCGAGCACAGGATTTGCAAGAAGCACCCGTCCCGCCCGTTCAAAAGCGCCAAAGAAGCCAATCCGTCCAAAATGCGCGGGCGGAGATCCGACGCCTGCGGCATCCCCAAGCAACGATCCGACAGGATCAGAACTTGCCCGCGCCGACGAGGTGATCGGATAACGCGCGTTTGCGCGATGCGCTGGGGGACATGCTCTCACACTTCTGCGATGGTAAAGCGGACATCGCTCACGCCAGCATCTGTACGGGCAAATTTATGAGTACACGCCCTAGTTTGGCTCTGACCTCATCAATCACGCTGTCAGGGCGCTGCAGATAAAGCGTGTTCCGCGCTTCTCCCAGGACAAGCTGCGCAACTGATCGGTTTGAGCGACGCCTTGGACATCATCGATGCCCGTAATCGCAACATGGAAACTCCAATCGCGATCGCGCTGGGTGATCGGGCAGGCTACGCATCGGCCTGTCAATTCATGAAAGCGCGCGATACATTTTGAGCAGCCAATTGTATCTTGTGGGTCAAACCCGGAATAACGCGGGCCGCGCATGCCGTGTCCGCTTCCCCGAGCGACCGACGTAAGAGCTGACGCTGCCGCAACTCTGCACCCGCCACTTAGTGCCGAACGGCGGGTCAGACTATCCGGTAGTCGATCATCAAAGCCGCCGGAGTTGGAACCTAGGATAGCGACAAATCGCTTAGAGGTGTGAGGCAGCCCACACACCTGCTTCGCGCGGCGCCCTAATCAGATGCTGCAATCTTTTTTCGCTTGCCAGCGATCGGAGATAATCTGTCCCTATCGAAATCGGACTGAGGTGCGTGGGCATGATGGTCCGGCAACGTTTTCGTGGGCTCTTCCAGAAGTACTTGCTCGCGCTTTTTACGGCCGTGGCGCTACCATTGGTGATCAACGGCGCCATCGAAGCATGGCTCGGCTATCGAGACCAGCGTGCAAGGCTCGATCAACTGCTTCGCGTTCAGGCAACGTCCGCCGCCGCCGAGATCCTTGGCTTTATCGACGGCATCACAAACCAACTTGGTTGGTTAGTCCAGCTTCCCTGGACTGACGATCCGGACGAGCGGCGGCGAACTGACGCGTTGCGTATGTTTCGTCAGGCCCCTGCCATTGTGAGCCTCGCACTGCTTGATCATAAAGGACGAGAACGCCTGTATGTCTCACGTATCGGCCTCAATCGAATTGACAGCCGCACTGACCGATCCGCGGACCCCGCGGTCACCGGCGCCCTCTCGGCCCGGATCTGGTTTGGCGACGTGAGATATCACCGAGGCTCCGAGCCATACCTAACGCTTGCTGTTTCCGGCGAACGGCCGTCGCTCGGCGCGGTGATCGCCGAGGTCAACCTCAAGCTGATTTGGGACGTGATATCAGACATCAAAGTCGGAAAAACCGGCTTTGCCTTCGTGCTGGACCAACCGGGTCGGCTCATTGCCCATCCGGACATTAGCCTCGTCCTGCGCGGCGGGGAGGAAGTCACGTTCAAGCCCTTCCAAGTCATACGAAATTCGATCGGCCGCGCGGGGGTGGGGTTTGCGGCAGTCCGCGAAGTGCAGGGCCACGAGGTGGCCGCTGCCGCTGCGTCCGTTGCGGGTCCGGAGTGGACTGTGGTGGTCGCACAACCGCTGTCGGAAGCTTTTGCGCCCATCTATGCTGCGTTATGGCGGACCGCAGAACTTCTCTTGGTCGGCACCATCTTCTCAGGCCTGCTCGCCTATGCTCTGGCGCACCGGATGACCCAGCCGATCCGACTTCTCGAAGAAGGAACTGAGCGGATCGGGGGCAGAAATTTCGATCACCGCATCACCATTAAAACAGGGGATGAATTTCAGCGTCTGGCCGACAGTTTCAACAGGATGGCTGCCGAGTTAGCCCTCGGGCAAGAGCATCAGGAGCGCATTGCGAGACTCAAGCGCTTCCTCGCCCCGCAGGTCGCTGACCTTGTCGAGCGAACGGGCGACGACAGCGTGCTGGAAGGCCGCCGCACCGAGGTCGTCGTTGTGTTCTGTGACTTGCGAGGCTTCACTTCATTCTCTGCGGGCGTCGCGCCAGAGGAAGTTATGAACGTTCTCTCCGAGTATTATGAGGCGCTCGGCAAGGTCATCACGGCATTTGCCGCGACACTCACCAGCTTTTCGGGCGATGGTCTGATGGTCCTCGTCAATGCACCCGTTCCCGTCGAGGAACCGGCGCTAAAGGCCGTCGATCTGGCTGTGGAGATGCAAAGGAGAGTACAAGAACTCATCGTTTGCTGGCGAGAGCGGGGGTACCATATCGGGTTCGGAATAGGCCTTGCCAGTGGCTCTGCAACCGTTGGACGGATCGGGTACGAAAGCCGTTTTGACTACACAGCGATTGGCAGTGTGGTTAATCTCGCAGCCCGCCTATGCGCATCCGCGGCCGACCGCGAAATTCTGTTAAATGTCGAAGTCGCAGAAGCCGTCAGAAACAGACGTTCGGTGAAAGGACTCGGGAACCGTGCGATCAAGGGCTATGACGAGGCTATACCGGTCTTTGCCATCGCGCTCGATGCGCCATCCCAGATCTAAACCTCCGGGGTCTGCCGCAAGACGCATTCAGCGATGATTTGGGATCCCCATGGCCGGTTGGTGCAACATGACTCGTACTGCATCCAAGACGGTAGGAGCGGGCAGGACGTTTAGGCAGATGAGGCGCCGAGATCTTCTTGCGCTGCTCGGTGGTACGGCAACGTGGGCGTTGCCGGCACATGCGCAAAGGCGGACCACGCCGGTCATTGGCTATCTTTGCCCGGAGTCACCCGGACCATTTGCCAGTCGGCTCAAAGCTTTCCACGATGGACTTGGCGAAGTTGGTTACATCGAAGGCCGCAATATCGCCATCGATTATCAATGGGCCGAAGGACAGTACAAACGGTTACCTGCTCTCGCTGCAGATCTGGTTGCCCATAATGTGGACCTCATCGTCGCGCCCGGCGGCGCTCCCGTGGCGCTCGCGGCGAAAGCCTCGACCGCGAGCAAGACGATCGTCTTTGAGATGGGTGGTGACCCGGTCCAATTGGGCGTGGTGGACAGCTTGTCGCGGCCAGGCGGCAATATCACCGGAGTTTCAAGCTTGAGCGTGGAAGTGTCGCCGAAGCGGCTCGAGTTGATGCATGAACTGCTGCCAACAGCAGCTAAATTGACGGTGGTCGCTAACCCCACAAGTCCAACCGCCAATTCGCAATTGGGGAGTCTCCGTTCCGCCGCCGAAATTTTAGGAGTCCGTCTGCAGGTCTTGAACGCCAGCAGTGAACAAGAGTTCGAACATGTTTTCTCCGCCACTGCTCAGGAATCGGCAGGCGGCCTCGTCTTCACCTCGGACCCTTACTTCGCGTTTCGCAGTGGGCAGCTTGCCGCGCTGGCCATGCGACACGGCCTGGCCGCGATCACTCAATCTCGCGATTTCCCGAACGCGGGCGGCCTGATGAGCTACGGAGGAGATTTCACGCAATCCCATCGTCGCGCTGGCATCTATGCCGGACGAATCCTCAGTGGCGAGAAGCCTTCTGATCTGCCTGTCCAGCTGGTCACGAAGGTCGAGTTCATCATCAATCTGAAGGCTGCCAAGATTCTCGGGGTCGAGTTTTCGCCCTCGCTCATCGGAGGCGCCGACGAGGTGATTGAGTAAGTTAGCAGAATCGCTCAACCGCAGCTTGGGTCGCTTGTAGCTGACTTGCCGCAGGACGATAGAGCATGCGGAATGAACGGAATAAACTCCATATTTTAGCTGTCCCAATTGCGGGCTGCCTTA
>Ga0335080_10007154_pt1 | contig 11555 bp, 10 predicted proteins | sample Lox_Sample_34_FD_206720 | JGI IMG/M metagenome (GOLD analysis project Ga0335080, IMG submission 206720) | Soil microbial communities from Loxahatchee National Wildlife Refuge, Florida, United States - Lox_Sample_3.4 | ecosystem: Environmental > Terrestrial > Soil > Wetlands | place: USA...
GAGCCGGAGTTTGCGGTGTGGTTGCTGTCACCCGAGTAAGCCGCCGATATCACATCGTTACCCGCCGTAAGGCTGGAGGTGGTGCAGGTCGCTACTCCGGGATGGCCGGGCGTCACGCTCGTGGTGCCGCAGCCGGTATTGGCGCTCCACGTCACCGAGCCACCCACGTCAAGCGGCTTATGGCGGCTGGCACCTTGCCGTCCCTTCACCAGTCCGAACTGCCCGCTGATGGTGGCCGTAAACGTCACGGACTGCCCATAGTTCGACGGATTCAGGTTCGAGGTCACGCCTACGCCCACGCTCGCCATGTTCACGGCCTGTCCTCCCGCCAGCGAGCCCGTGCCTCCCGCATTGTTTGCATCACCCGAGTAGACAGCGGTAACGGTGTGGGTACCGGCAGCTAACGTCGAGATGTTTCCCGAGGTAGCGGTCCCGCCCGCCAGCGTCACCGGAGATCCGAACGGAGCGCTGTCGACGTTGAACTGTACAGTGCCGCTCGGACTCGCGCCCGTCACGGTAGCCGTGAAGGCCACGGACTGCCCGTATACCGACGGATTCTGGCTGGAGCTCACGCCCACGCTCGGCACCGCGACTCCGATTGGAACCGGGGCCGACGGAATGCCGTTCGCGATGACGACCAGGCTGCTCGGTCCCAGCTCAATGTTGCCGGGCACGGTAAAGTTCGTGGAGCCCGTAGCGCCCGGCGCAATCGACCGCGAGCTGTGGCTGAACGTCCGGCCATAGAAGACGTGGCCGGTCGCGGAATTGGTAATCTGCACGATCGGGTAGTTGGTGGCCGCCTGCACGTCGTCGCCGTAATAGGCGCCCTGCGACAAGCCGTTCAGTTGCGAGCCCGTGATCGAATAGGTCGTTCCCGGGTAGACATTGGAGGGCGAGGTGGCTATGGCCGGAGCCCAGCTGGGATCGGGGGATCCAGCGGGCGTGTAAAACTCAGGCACGTTGCTGAAATCGGTCGAGAAAATCTGCCCGGTGGGCAGGACCAGGAAGTTGTAGGTGTAGGCGCCTTCTTCACTGGAAAATTGAGCCGTGTCGGCCACCTGGTTGATTGCATTTGCGGCAGTAAATTCGAAAAAGTGAGTTGGCGAGTTGCCGTACCCGGGGCTTGCGGCAAAAAGAACGTTGCCGTTCGGGAGGACCGCAGCCGGAGCATCGGCCAAGTTGTAGTCTGTTGCCGACAGAGATGGGATGTTCGGACCCAAGCTCCACAGGCCAGACGTAGAATCGTAGATCGCTGTGGGATCTGCCAGGCCCGTACAGTCAGTATTTCCGCCAAATGCGACCACCGTGCCGTCGGGCCGGAGGGCGGCCGGCCCAATCTCGAACGTGCCACAGGCATACGAATCGGGAAGCGAAACCGGGGTGTTCCCGGCGCCGCTCCAGACGCCGGTCGAGGGATTATATTGCTCGGCATTGGTGGCATTCCCGCTCGTCGCGACATTCGTCCAGATATCGATGGTCAAGACGTTACCGTTGGGCAGCAGGGTGTAGCCTTGCTCATCCTGATAAAGAAATCCCGCATTGGGCGCTCCCGTGGCGGTCCAGGTCAGCGTCGTAGGATTGAAGAGCGCGTCCACGTCGGGGTAGGCACAACACGCTGCCAGCATGAACGTGCCGTTGGCGAGCACCACACTTTCAGCATCGCCGATGCCGCCGTTGCCGCCGGTACCCGTCCATCCGGTTCCGGAAGGTGCCGATACCGGCGTCCAGGCGTTGGCCACCGGATCGTAAATCGCCCCGAGGCTGGTCCATATCTCACCGCTGCCGTTGTTGTATTCGCCGCCCATGGTGATAACCCGGCCATCTGGCAGCACGGCGGAAGCGAAATACAGCGGGGCATACTGCGTGCCACCGATGACTGGCATCGGCGCAATACTCGACCAGGTCCCATTCACGTAGCTTCCGGTGTTGTCCGGGGTCAATCTGTACCAGGCTCCGCTGAAGTCACAATTGCTCACGATCACCGTCCCATCCGTCAACAGGAGCGGGTTACACGTATAACTGGGGGCGAGATGCGCGGCGTTTTGCCAGGTTCCGCCGAATCCGGGACTCTGCTTCCGGTTGGAGCTCCTCGCGGAGGGCGACGGCTGCTGCTTCAATTTGGAAAGAAATTCGCTCCAGGCTGCCGGATTGTTCTTGAAATATTGGGCCCTGGCAACCGACATGGGAGGGGGAAAAATCCCGCGTTGCGCCATGGGGAGAACGGGTTTTTTGTCGGCACCGTGGCGCGTCTGGCCCGCAATGGATTTGCCGCCCGCGCCGGATCTTGTGTCACTTTGGGCGAAACCCTGCGTCGTGATACCCAGTAAGAGACACGCGGCGAACAAGCCCGCGACTAACCGCCGCTGCAACGTCTTTGGCACCGGGCAAGAGGCTTTGGATAACGAATCGGCGAAGGACACAAAAGTCAGAACGCGTGTGCACACGGTCATGTTCAAGGTCTCCTGAATTGTTAACGACTGGTTAGAAACGGCAAACGGAAGGAGCCACCCCTATGCGCTCCGCTCCCCAAGCAGAAGCAGGCCGAAACTAACACGATGATGTGCGGGAGTCAATGTGCAGGATCTTGCAGTAGTGCCCCGTTTGAATTCGCGTTCCAGAAACCCGCGGACTGTCCGAGCATTCGGGTAGTGGTGCGGTCGGATTGTCCTCCGAACCAGCGCTCTTTGCGAAGAGTAAGGACCTGGACGAGCCGCGCAGTGTTTCGCGTTTCTTGCGAAAGCCGGGACTAGCCTTGGCGCTTCAGTGCGCGGTCGAGGGTTTGATCGAGGGCAGCCTTGGCCTTTTGGTAATCGGCGTCGGTAATCTTGCCTTGTTTGCGTTCGACCTCAAGCTGAAACAGCTCTTCCTTCAGAGCCTCGAGAAGCATGCCGGATTTCGATGCGGGGGGCGCGACCGCCAAGCCTGAGTTCTCCAAGCCTGCAGCCGCAGTCTTGGCAGACGTGCCTGCAACGGCGCTCGCTCCGGGGCCGGTAATCGGAGCCACGAGCGGACCACGGGCTCCTGTCACAACCGCTCCTCCCGAGGCAGCTGAAACTGCGCCCTGGCGCTTCGTGACGATCCAGCCGCCAATACCGAGCAGCACGACGAATGCGGCGATGATGGGCCAGCGATATTTTTCGAGCGGATCAGGAGCGTCGATGGGAGCGCCGAGCCCACCGCCCGGGCGATTGCTTTCGGCCTGCGGGTTCTCGTTCATTGGACCGCCGCCCCCGCCACCCTGGCCTCCGCCGCCCGCAGCCGGCGCGGGCTGGTCAGAGATCGCGCCGGTGCCGGTGATGGAAAAAGCGAGCGCCTGCCCGGCTTGTGTTTGTTGAGCGACCTGAACCACGCTATCGGGCGAGTTGGGATCGTTCATGGACTTGAATGCTGTTACGCCATCGGCGGCGGCAAAGTGCATCGACTTCGGTAGCACGACGACAAAGTGCTCGGCCGGATAAAGCGGTTTCGGGTCGACCTTGAGCGAACCCTTGTAGGGAATGGAAAACTCAAGCTGGAACTGCGTTTCTCCCGGACGCAGCGGGAAGGCGATGGCATAGCGGCCTTTTTCGGCCTGGGGCACCGCTTCGGCCGGAATGGGCTGTCCGTTGGGCGCTTTGGCCTGGAGTTGTTCGACCTTGGCTCCTTCCGGCAAGTAAAACTCGAAGCTGTGGTCGCTCATTTGGGTCACGGCGGGCGACGAACTGTTGTCGACAGCGAACAGGCGCATACCTTGCAGGCTGGTTGCATCGGCCTGGAAGCGCATGACGTCGGCGGTGAGCGAAAGGCCTTCGACTTTCCTGGCCACGTCGTAGACCTTGAGATCGACGTTCGAGGTGCCGGGAGGGGCAAACCGGAAATAGGTGACACCCTGGTGGGTGGCGCGGATGAGGTGCGGGCCGGGCGGGCCACTAATCTTGAAGCTGAATTTTCCGGCGGAGTCCGCCTTGGCGGTGGCGGCGACGTCCATGCCGTTGGCGATGTTGATGAGCTCGATAGAGTCTCCGGCGGCGGGCTTGTGGGTGGTGCCGTTGGTAAGCGTGCCGGCAAGGGTTTGGGCGTGGGCGGCGACGACGAGCACGAGAAGGCAGAGCGTGAGGGTTGCGGCCAGTTGGGCGGACTTTGCTAGGTTGGTCAAAAAAGCTCCTTGCGTTACTTCTTCGGTTAATTGGTCAGTACTGTCTTGCCCTTGATAGCAAGAGCGTGCCGACTCGTCCATTCGGCGACCTTAGCATTCCCTTTCCTAAGTTCTTCGGGAGTTAGTTCTTTCTCCAGGAGTTCCTTCTGGCCTTTCGCGTCCGGAAGACCGGCCGCCTGGGCTAGGGAAATGAATTCATATGCGGAAATCTTATCCTTTTTGACGCCTTCTCCCTTCCAATACATCTGTCCGAGTTGCAAAGCGGCCTTCGCATGGCCTGTGTCGGCAGCATCACCCATCCATTTCGCCGCCTTCGTGAAATCCTGGGCGACGCCGAGCCCTTGAGAATATATCAGGCCAACGCAGTAAGCGCCTGCGCCGGAATGCAATCTGGCAGCTCGTTCGCAAAGACGAAGAACGTCCGCATAGTTGGGCGTTTTGCTTTTATCGCTCAGAAGAAGAGATGCCAATTTGACCTCCGCAGACGACGACTCGCATTGGATTCCAGCCCCAGCCGCCTTCCGATACCACTCAATAGCCGCGGGTGTGCTTTGTGGCAGATCCTCCCCCTTTTGAAAGATATCGCCCATCTTCTCAAAAGCTCTACACGGTACTGTAGGTCCTTTTGTTAAGTGATCGATGGCTTCACTCGCGGATATGTCACCCAGGCTCTTGGCTAAGGAAAACCAAGCGTAGGCCAAGATATCGTCGATATCTACTCCGTCTCCGTTGTAATAAGACATGCCAACATTGAAAGCGGCGCTTGGGTTCTTTTGTTTTGCCGCCATTGAGTACCACTTGAATGCCTCTTTCTTGTCTTGTTGAACCCCACGCCCACGGCTGTACATCGTTCCAAGCCTGTTCTGCCCGATTCCATCGCCCTGATCTGCAGCCGCTCGATACCATTTGGCCGCCTGCGAATCACTTTGAGTCACACCATCACCTTCTTCATAAGCCCCGCCAAGGGCAACCTGGGCAGCGGGATCACCGGTCGCGGCCCTGACTTCGAGCTTCTGGATTTCCTCTGGAGTCGGTGCTCGGGAAGACTCCGATGGTACAGCCTGCGCGCCCAGGCAAGTCGTCACCAAAGCTAGAAAAATGAAGGCCCATAAGGCCCGGAATCTGCGCATATCAAGCCCTCCCTCGGCAACGAGACATTACGTACCCTACGCGCGCGGTTGGTTCTGAATATCTCGGCGGCGATAACCAGGCGGCTTTCGTTCCGAACATTCTACTTCGACGCGCCCAGAGCCTGTTCGAGCGTCAGGCGAATGAAGCGCTGATAGGGCAGGGCGGCGCGGGCGTCGGCGCTACACGGTTGCGGCCTGCTCCAGCTTGGCGATTTCGGCCATGATGGCGGCGGCTTCTTCTTCCAGCGACGCGCGCAGGGATTGGTAATCGGCGTCGGGGACCTTGCCGGCTTTGTATTCGAAATTCAGGTCGCGCAGGTTGTCATAGACGGCTTCCTTACGCTCGCGGAGATAGCCCAGGCGAGTCATCTCTTCCCCGGCGTAGACCTCGCCGGGAAAAAAGAAAACGTAATAGAGAGAGGCCACAGTAAAGACGGCGCACACGAAATAGACCATGTTCATAAATCGGTTCTCAGTTCTCGGTTTTCAGGGGAAAGCTCAAAAAGCACTCTCCCTCGGGGGACTAAGGCGCCAGACGATCCGACCCACTCAATGCGGCCCTCGAGGGCAGCTGTTCCACATCCGCTCATAGATCGGTGTCCTTCCGGGCCTGGGCGCGGAATTCGTCGAACTCTGGGCCTCGGGAGATCGTGATGCCATCGGCCAGCGCCGGCTCGGGACGGTTCTTCCATGCCCGCACAACCCACGTCAAAAAGACGATGCCGGCCGCCAGCGCCACAAACGGCATGATCCACGCCACCTTGTTGAACCCAACGGCGGTTGGCGCGGCAATGACGGTGGGGCCGTATTCCTGCACGAATCCCTGCAGGATGAGGTCGTCGTTGTCGCCCTTGTCAAGCGCGGCCTGCAACTGGTTGCGCATTTTGTCGGAGGACTGGCAGCCGACGTGGTTGCATTCGAGCAGCACTTGGCCGCATCCGCAGGTACACATCATGCGATGGCCGAGGTCTTTGAAGCGGGCATCGGTGGAGGCGGCGAAGGCTGCGGTGACGAGCAGAAAGGCAAGCGCGGCGACGGCGAGGTAGCGGCGGAGGATAGGCACATAGAACAGCGGGTCCCTCGACTGCGCCGATCCATTCGCGTTGCGAATGGATTTCCGGTCGGGATGAAAAATCAGTTTCACTCTAAACTCCAGCCCTCAGCGGCTAAAGCCGCGAAGTTTTGAGAAGCGTTGTCGCACGACGGAAGGCGTGCCGATCCCGCTGTGTGATCCCCAGCTTCATCAGTCCCCCGCTCCGGCGTGCACGGGTTCGCGCGCCCGCACCGGTACGGCCGCCGACACCGGCAAATAATTGGGCACGAGCGCCACGATCGTTCCAAACACCATGATGATCAGCCCGATCCAGATCCACGGCACCAGCGGATTCAGGTGCGCCTTGATGATCGGGCGGCCCGTGGTCTCGTTCTTGCCTTCGTATACGAGATAAACGTCGGTCACAAGAAACAAATCTTCGCGGAAACTCGGATAAATACGCGGCAGCGTTTGCGGCTGGCCGCTGGCCTTATAAAAGCGGCGCTCGGGATACATCGTCGTGATCAGCTTGCCCAGGCCGTTGTTTTCAGAGTTCGAGCCGCCGATGCCCCCGTGCCTGTAAACATTGATGATGGCCCACTCATTCGCATAGTTGGGATTGTCGTCCTGCGTGAAAGACTGGCAGACAAGCGTGTAGGGGCCAATATTGATCTTGTCGCCGAACGACATTTCTTTTTCGACTTCCTTATTAAACGGCTGCCCGAGAATGCCGATGATGACGAGCGCGACACCGAAATGGACGATGTACCCGCCGTAGCGGCGCGTGTTGCGGCGCGTGAGTTGCAGCATCGCAGAGAACAGGCCCTGGCCGCTCTTGCCGGCGATGACGCGCCCTCCGCGCACGAACTCGGAGATGACAGTGAAGATGACGAGCGCGGAGAGAACCGCCGCCATGATCGCATAAAAATACGATGGGTCTTCCCAGGGCTTGACGCCGAAAACAATCATCATCAGCCCGACGGCGACAGCGCCGATGGTCGGAAAAAGAAAATTGCGTTTCAGGCTTTCAAGCGACGTTTTGCGCCACGCCAGCAGCGGCCCGACCGCAGTCAGCAACATCAATAAGAGAGCGACGGGAACGGCCACGCGATTGAAGAACGGCGGCCCGACGGTGACTTTGTGTCCCTGCACCCATTCGGAAAGAATCGGAAAGAACGTGCCCCAGAGAACTGTGAAGCAGACGACCAGCAGCAGAAGATTGTTGAACAGGAAGCTCGACTCCCGCGAGGCGAGCGATTCGAGCTTGTGCTCGCTTTTGAGGTTGCCGAGGTTCTTGATGAGGAAGAACGCGCACACCGCAGTCGTCAGCGCGATAAAAACGATGAACCAGGTTCCGATGGACGATTGCGCAAACGCATGCACCGAACTGATGACGCCGGAGCGGGTGAGGAACGTTCCGAGCATGGAAAGCAGGAAGGTGGCGAAGACGAGCACCATGTTCCAGACCTTCAGCATGCCGCGTTTTTCCTGCATGATGACCGAATGCAGGAAGGCGGTGCCGGTAAGCCAGGGCATGAGCGACGCGTTTTCCACCGGATCCCAACCCCAGTAGCCTCCCCAGCCGAGCACGGCGTAGGCCCAGTGCGCGCCGAGAAAAATGCCGACGGTGAGAAAGCACCACGTCACCATGGTCCAGCGGCGGGTAATGTGAATCCACTTTTCGCCGGGGTAGTGCATGATGAGCGCGCCGAGCGCGAAGGCGAACGGGATGGTGAAGCCGACGTATCCCAGATAGAGCATGGGCGGGTGGATGACCATCTCGGGATATTGCAGAAGCGGATTGAGGCCGGTGCCGTCGGGTTGCAAAGCGCCTCGCTCGATGGCGAAGGGGTGCGCGGCAAAATTCAGAATGGCCAGGAAAAAAACCTGAACGGCTGCGATGATGACGGAGGCGTAGGCGAACAACCGCTGATCGGTTTTATAGCGCAGGCGAAGAACGAATCCGTAGCCCGCGAGCAGCAAGGACCAGAAGAGCAGTGAGCCTTCCTGGCCAGACCAGAGCACAGCGAATTTGTAGGCGGCGGGGAGATCGCGGTTCGAGTGGTGGTAAATGTAGGCGATGGAGAAGTCATCGGCGAACGCGGCGGAGACAAGCACGAACGAAGCGAGGACGACGATGACAAAGGTGGCAATGCCGGCGCGGCGGGCAGTTTCTCCTAAGCGGGCGGCAGAGGCGTCGCGGCGAAAGAGCGAGAGCAGGCCGGCGCCGAAGGAGTAGGTGCTAAGGACGAGCGCGAGCAGAAGCGCAAAGCTTCCTATTTGGGCCATAAGGATGAATCCCCGATGCGTAAATCCCGATGGGGCTATTTTTTCAGAGATGGGGGGGAGATGCAATGGAGGGAGTAGCCGGTGGCTGGTCAGTGGTCCGTGGCGAAGCTCCGCTTGCACTCCCCCGACTATCCCGTTCTGCGACTGGATTGGCGACGTTATGGTTCCTGGCCGGAACCGCGCTTCAATTCAACCAGCAGCTCGTCAATCTGCCGTTTCAGCTTCGGCAAGTCCTCATTCACCGTGCTCCAAAGCAGGTCGGCGTTCACATCGAAATAGTTATGAATCATCCGATTGCGCATGCCGCGCATTTGATTCCACGGCAGCGAAGGGTGGGCCGTAATGAACTCCGGCGCTTGCTTTTGAATTCTGTTTGCGGCTTCACCGAGGATCTCGATATTGCGTATGACGGCAGCTTGGGTTTTGTGATCTCGTTCGAGCGCCGCAGCATTGTCCAACTCTTGAACGTAGCCGACCGAGCGCTCTATAGCCTCCGCGATGTGCCGCAAATAATCTTCAACGCGCTCCGGGTGCGTCATAGAGGCTCGGCTAGCTGTAGAACTTTGTCGCGAAATTTTATCGGCAGGTCCTTGGGTGTAAGGACCGATACCGAAACATGCAGCAGTTCCTGGGCCTCGTGTTCAAGTCCAGCAAGCGTGAACAATGTGGTTGTGGGCGTGGCATCAACCAACAGATCGAGGTCGCTTTCTTCGGTGTCTGTGCCGGAAACTGCTGAGCCGTAGACGCGTGGGCACACGACGTTGTACCGGCTTACAATCTGCCGCAATTCCGCGCGGTGCGCTGCCAGTGCCTCAGAGGGCTTCATCGCGCTTCGGTTGTAGCATAGGGCCGCCATGTTCCGCAAACCAGCATCATGAATGGTGAGCTTTCCATACGATTGACAACAGTAGCGCGCCAGCCAACGCTAAAACCAGCCAGAAGACGAGGAGTCGAAGGCGAGGCAGAAGCGACTGCGGAAAGAGCGCTTGATAGGCGTCCGCCACGTCTTCGCCACCCCGCCTCCACCATAGCCATTTTTCTGAAGGAACCTCTAAGCGGCTCAGCGAACCCTCATGACGATCCCGCCGCAAATGCTGAGAAGTGCCATGGCGACCACATTGTGAAAATGAAGCCGGAGGGCGCCAACTGGGGCCTACTTCCCCTTCTCCAGCGGATAGGCCTTCTCCCGCCAGCCGCGGATGCCGCCGTCCATCGAAATCACATTTGTGTAACCCATCTTTTGCAGATTGTCGGCGGCCATGGCGGAGCGGAAACCGCCTCCGCAATAAAGCACGAGTTCGGTGCCGAGATTGGGATAGGTGTTCTCGATGTCGCGCTCGATGATGCCCTTCCCCAGATGGACGGCGCCGGGAATGTGGTCGGCGTCGAATTCGCGGTCTTCGCGGACATCGACCAGAACGAACTTGTCGCCCTTGTCGAGGCGCTTCTTGACCTCGTCTACAGTGGTTTCGCGGATGCGGCTGCGGGCATCGTTGACAATAGCGAGAAAACGCGGCGGGTGATTGTGGGCCATGGTTTTTCTCCGGGAAAATCTTAGCAGAGCGCCTTCTTAGCCGTCAGGAAAGGCGAGATCTACCACGGAGACACGGAGGCACAAAAGAAACCATTCTCCATTTTTCTCCGTGTCTCTGTGGCCCCGTGGTAGGTTTTATAGAGCATTGCTAATCATCAAATGTCCCTGGTCATCCGCAAATCCAATATCCATTCCTTCGGTTGCTACACGACCAAGCGTATCCGCAAAGGCACGCTCATTGTCGAGTACGTGGGCGAGCCGCTGAGCTACGAAGAAGCGGACGACCTTTACGACGACTTCGAGAACACCTATTTGTTTGGACTGGACGGCGGCAAGCGCATCATCGACGGTTACGGCGTGGCCGCGTTTGTCAACCATTCCTGCAAGCCGAACTGCGAGACCGACCAGATTGCGGGCAAAATGTGGATCATCGCGCTGCGCGATATCGATCCGGGCGAGGAATTGACCTACGACTACTGTTTGTACGATGGCGAGGACGACGCTCCGTGTTACTGCGGGGCGAAGCGCTGCCGGGGAAGCATGTATTCCTCGACGCATCTGAGGAAGCTGCGGAAGAAGCGGGAAAAGGCCGCGGCAGCTGCAGCAGCCGCGGCAAACGCCGACACCAATTCGCAACGCGCAGGAGCGGCATGAAATGCGAACCCGAAAGACAGTTGTCAGTCCTCGGTACCCAGTACGCAGTTGCCAAGCGCCGGGAGCCTGGAGCTTGAACCTCCGATGAAAGTTACTGAAAAAGACGTGGCTTACGTGGCGGACCTGGCCAACCTTGAATTGACCGCCGACGAACGCACGCGCATGCTGCGCGATCTGAATTCCATTCTGGAATATGTGGACCGGCTGAACCAGTTGAACACCGATAACGTTGAAGCGATGACGCAGGTTTCGGATCGCTTCGGAGCCGATGCGCGGCAAGAAGGTGCTTCGCGTGAGGAAAGCGTCTCGCAGGCGAGCGAGCGCTTCGCATATGCGGCGCGCGACGACGTGAAAGAAGGACTGCGCCCTTCGCTGCCGCACGAGGAAGCAATGAAGAACGCTCCGGAAACCGATGGAACGTTCTTTGAAGTGCCGAAGGTGATTGAGAAGTAGTGGATTGTGTGGCGCGGGCGCCCTCGCCCGCGAGCTTTTTGGTGGCATGACCCGCGCGGACAAGAGTGTCCGCGCCACACAATAGACTGTCGATGCAAAGCGAACTGACAATCGAAGCGGTGCGCAACGCCGTTGCCCAGGGGCGGACGTCCGCTACGGCTTTGGCGGACGAGTTCTACGGGCGCATCAGGAAGGATGACGGCGAGATCGGCGCATTTCTGACTCTCTCCGAAGAGCGGGCGCGGGCGCAGGCGGAGCGCATCGACAGAATGGCCACAGCCGGTGAGCCGCTGCCTCCGCTGGCGGGCGTTCCCATCGCAATCAAGG
>Ga0335080_10007155_pt1 | contig 11555 bp, 10 predicted proteins | sample Lox_Sample_34_FD_206720 | JGI IMG/M metagenome (GOLD analysis project Ga0335080, IMG submission 206720) | Soil microbial communities from Loxahatchee National Wildlife Refuge, Florida, United States - Lox_Sample_3.4 | ecosystem: Environmental > Terrestrial > Soil > Wetlands | place: USA...
AGTGTTTTCGCGTCGGCTTCGAGCGTCTGCCGCGCATCGGGGCGGATGTCGTGGCGATTGTAATCGAAGTAGGCGTCCTGAATGCGGTTCAGCAAATCCTGAATCTGCGCTTTGGTGGCCTCATCCGGCATGCGATGAGGATTGGCCTGCGCCACCGCGGGTGTTGCTGCGGGCGGCGTTGTGGAGCGAGCCACGGTTGCCGGCTGCGCCGATTCGGTGTGCGGCGGGGGCGGCGGCTTCAACGCGGCGGTCTTCTTCTGGCAAGCGACACTCATCCCCAACGCGACGATCGCGAATCCCACGGTCCAGATGCGAGAGCTCATAATCCTCGGTAACAGGATGTGCTAACACGTTATGAGCAAGACATCCCGTTTGCACGGTATTTTGAGGAAATGAGCCGGATGTACCGGATCGACAGGATTCTCCAGTGGGCCGCGAATGCATATGCTGGGACAGTAACACCGCGTGTCCGCATGAGCAGTTCCGCTGCACGTCCCCTGCGCCGGCCATGGTTAGTGCTACTGGCTGGCTTCAGCGGATTGCTCGTATTGATGACCGCTGCCGGTTTCGACGCCGTGGTCGCTTTGAGTCGCCTCCACGACACGAGCGTCGAGGTCCGGCAGCGGTTTTTTGCGCGCACCCGCCTGCTGGACCAGATTCGCTCGCAGATCTATCTCTCGGGCACCTATGTGCGCGATTACATGCTGGCGCCCGCGCCCTCCGGAGCTGAAGACCAGCGGCGCCGCCTCCAATCGCTGCAGCAGGAGAACAAAGCCGCCCTGGCCGAATATACGCGCGGGGTAGACGCGCGCGAGCGGCCAGTATTGCGCTCGCTCCAAACAGAAGTGGACGCCTACTGGAATGTTTTGGACCGCACCCTGAGCTGGACTCCGGAACAACGGGATCAGAATCGCTACCGCTTCTTCTACGAGGAGCTGATGCCGCGGCGAACGGCGATGCTGCAGATTGCCGACCGCGTGGCCAACACCGACGAGCGCGAGTTCGACAGGGGGGAGGAAGAGGCGGCGGCCAGCTTCGCCCGCTACCGGTTCGAATCGATGGCCACGCTTGGGGTCACGCTGGCTTGCGGAGTGCTCGTGGCCGCGCTGAGCTGCGTCTACCTGTTTCGTCTGGAAAAGGAAGCTTCGCAGCGTTTCGACGAAGCGATGCGCGCGGAAGCCGAGTTGAAGGAGCTGTCGGCGCGCCTGGTGCGGGCGCAGGAGGAGGAACGACGCGCGCTCTCGCGAGAGCTGCACGACGAGCTCGGGCAGTCATTCTCGGCCATCGCCATGGAAACTGGCAACCTGCTCGATCTGCCGTGGGAGCCGGACGCACGGGCGCGACTGGAAGCAATTCGCGATCTGGCCGGAAAAGGTGTGGATCTCACGCGCAACATGTCGCTGTTGCTGCGACCGTCCATGCTGGACGATTTCGGTCTGGTGCCCGCGCTCAACTGGCAGGTACGCGAGACCACCCGGCGCACGGGAATGCGCGTGCACCTGATTGCCGATGAAGGCGCCGACGATCTGCCGGAAGAGCACAAGACGTGCATCTATCGCATTGTTCAGGAGGCGCTGACCAATGCGGCCCGTCACGCGCGCGCCCGTAACGCGCAGGTGACCGTACGCGACGAGCCCGAACGGATTCATGTCACGATACAGGATGACGGCGGCGGCTTCGACACGCGGCGCGTCCGGGGTCTGGGGCTGCTGGGCATGCAGGAACGCGTGAGCCACCTCGGAGGCCACTTCGAAGTGGATTCATCGCCGGGTCGCGGCACCGCGGTTCGGGTTGAACTGCCCCGCGCCGTCTTTGCCGAGGAAGAACAAGTTGCCGCCCATTCGCATACTGCTGGCTGACGACCACAGCATCCTGCGCGAAGGCCTGCGCATGCTGCTCGACCGCCAGAGCGAATTCGAAGTGGTGGGCGATGCCTCAAACGGCCGCGAAGCCGTTGAGATGGCCGGATCGCTGGAGCCCGACGTCGTGATCATGGACCTTGCCATGCCCGGTCTGAACGGTATTGAAGCCACGCGCCGAATCATCTCCCGCAACGCTCACACGGCAGTGGTGATCCTGAGCATGCACTCCGACGAGAGCTACATTCTGCGGTCTCTCAAGGCCGGCGCGCGCGCCTTTCTGCTGAAGGATTCGCTCAAATCCGATCTGATCGATGCCATCCGCGCCGCGGTGCAGGGGAAATCGTTCTTCAGCCCGAAGGTGAGCCAGGTGTTGAAGGAAGATTACGTGAACGAGCTGGAAGCGCGCGGTTCAGAAGACACATGGGAGCTTCTGACCGATCGTGAACGCGAAATCCTGCAACTGGTGGCCGAAGGAAAGACCAACAAAGAGATCGCCAACGAGTTGAATATCAGCCCGTACACGATCGACACGCACCGCAGCCACATCCTGCAGAAGCTGAATCTGCACAGCGCTCCCGAGCTGATTCTCTATGCGGTGCGCAAAGGGATCATTTCGTGAGGTGACGGCGGCGCCGTTCAGACGGTCTTCCGGGCAACGATCAGGGTGATGTCGTCAGCGGCTGGCGCGCCTCCGATCCACTTCATCAGCGTGTCGATGAGCGACCGCATGATCGTCTCCGCGGGCTGGTGCCGCAAATCGCGGGCGAGCCGGGCCAGCCGATCCTCGCCGAACTCTTCGTCTTTGCCCGGCTGGCAGGCTTCAGTAACCCCGTCGCTGAACATGACCAGCATGTCGCCGGGATTCATTTTTCCGGTCTTGTGGGAATAGGGCGCCATGGGCATGATGCCCAGGATCAGCCCACCACCCTGAAGCTGCTCGATCTCGCCATTGGCACGGATGAGGATGGGTGGATTGTGGCCGGCGTTGCACCAGGTCATTTCGCCGGACTTCGGGTCCACCACGGCCACGAAGAACGTGATGAAGCGGTTGCCGGGGCAATTCTGGCAGATAATCCGGTTCAGCCGGGCGACCACAGCGCCCAGGTCCTGGGGATCGTCGAACAGAATCTGCGCCCGCGCCTGCAAATTAGACATCAGCAGCGCGGCGGGCATGCCTTTGCCGGCCACATCGCCCACCATCACGGCGACACGGCCGTCCACGCAGGGGATGTAGTCGTAGTAGTCGCCGCCAACGGTGCGGCAGGGAACGTTATAGCCGGCCAGATCGAGCCCGGCCATTTTGGGCGCGGCCGAGGGAAGCAGGCCCTGCTGGATCTCCGCCGCCTGAGACAGCTCGCGGGAGAGTGCACGCTCGGCCTGTTCCACTTCGCCCAGACGTACATGCTCGATGCGCGTCGCCGCGATGTTGGCCATCACCGTGAGCAGGTTCAGGTCTTCATTGGTGAAGGCATGGATGAAGTGCGGGGAATCGAGGTAGATCAGGCCGATGACGCGGTCTTCCGTTTGCAAGGGCACGGCCACCATGCTGCGAATCTGCTGCTGCACGATGCTGTGGCGTTCCATCAGCGCGCGATTGTCGCTGACGTCGCTGATGAGCAGCGAACGCCTCTGGGTCAGCACCTGGTCGCGAACACCGCTGCTAATACGGAAACCCTGGCCTTTAGCGGCACGGACCACCAGCTCTTCGCCCTCCAGCGTCATCAGCACGCCGCGCGCTGCGCCGACGGCCTCGATGGAGAGATTCATGATGAGCTGGAACAGCTCGGCGAGAGACTTGTTCTGCACCAACTCCCGTCCGGCGTCCACGAGTGCTTTCATGTGCGCGGTCTTGTCGGCCGCGCCGCCCTGCGTGGGCCCTTCGCGCAGACCTTCCAGGCTGCTCTCCAGGGTGCTGGTCCGGCCCGCGGTGGCGGCGGAATCGGGCACGAACAACACCGTTTGCGCGCTGGGCGGGATAAGCGGCGGAGCCGTAGCTCCGCTGTCGCGGAATTCGAGCGTGAGGTGCCCGGCGGTGACGCGATCGCCCGCTTTTAGAACCTGCGGAGCGCCCAGACGGAAGCCGTTGATGAGGGTGCCGTTCTTGCTTCCGCAGTCGCGGACAATCCACTTGTCGGCGTTCTTCTCAATAGCCAGATGCTGGCGGGAAAGGCCGGCGTCGTCGGGGTAACAGAGTACGTTCGTGCTGGAGCGGCCGAGGGTAATGGACTCGCTTTCCAGAGCTATGGTTCGGGCCGTTCCGTCGGGAGAGGAGATGAAGAGCTCCTGCACTCTCGCTATTCTGCTGGCGCCTGGCATCATCGGGCAGTTAGCTTAGTGTAGCCGATTCGCTGAGACGCCAGCAGAATGCCGCGCAGTTAGCCGCCTACGCGAAGGTCGTTCTGGACGGAGAAGACACCGGGCACGCCGTTGGCGCGGATGCCGGCGATGTTCTTGTCGCTCTGACTGTCCACTACGCCGACCAGCCGGACATGGCCGTTGTTAACGAGGATACGGATACTCGGATTGGTGCCCAGCGCGTAGCGATACAGCCCGCCAAATCCATAAATCGCCCGGTATTCGGCGAAACGAATCCGATTATCGAAGCGCGAAACGGGCTGCACTTCGATGTTGTTTACCACATGGTCCACGCCCTGGATACGCTTCACGACATTTTCCGCATCGGAGCGCAAAAACGGCTGGCGCACGCTGCCGGAAAGGTATACGGTGTTTCCGTCCACCCGGTAGCTGAGATTGTCGAATACCGTATAGTACGGCAGCATCAGCAGTTCGTGACGCACCTGATCGTTCAGCGGGCGCGGTGCGTTATTGGCCAGCGCGGGTGCAGCCGCGAGACCAAGCGTGAGTACCGCGAGAGCCAGTTTTCGCATTATCTTTTTCATTTTCTTCGGTCCCTCCATCTACTACCTTTGATGGATTTGACGGGAAGGCGTTCCACGCCTTACGCAGATTTACGATGCTTCATCCGGCGAGTAGAATGGCGTGTAAAGCATGAAGGACTGGATCGGCTTCGCCCGCGCGGCCCGCGACTACTTCCCGTTCGTTCTGTTCGGGATGGTGGTTGTGGTGCTGCTGGCGGCGTGGCTTTTGTTCGAGGCCTGGCGGCGAACCGCGAACCAAACGGAAACGCATCGCCTCCGCCGTAAGGGGGATCGTCTCGAAGCTGCGCGCGCCTATTCCTATCGGGCTTCGCCAACTGCGCCGCAGGACGCTCCTCATGAGACCGTGCTCAGCCGGCGCTGGATCGGCCGCGGCGCTGCGGCCACTACCAGCGACGGAGGATGCCTGCTGATTGTGGATGCGGTGATTCCCGGAAGGCGATCGGCCAGCATCAATGTCCGGCTGGACGGCTGGCCAGGCGCGCGCCACGATGTCAAGGTGGGCCATCCGCTGGAAGTCACGGGGAATCTCGGGACGTACACACTCGACGTTGAGGGTGTCACCACTACCGATGCGCTGGTGAGTGTCACGCTGAAGAACCGGCATTCCGTGGAAGGCGCCTGAAACCGAAGACAGAGAGATAATTGTCAGGTATGCATTTTCGTCGCGTTGCGGCATTCCTTCTGGGCGCGTGGCTGGCGGGCAGTCTGGTGATTCTGGCTGTTTGTGTCAGCAATCTTTCCAGTATCGGGGACGTCCGCGAGAGCAGGGATACGGACGTGCAACTCGAGCTGGCCGACGGTCACGGCGGCGCCGACAAGCTGCTGAAGTACATCGTGGCCGTGGAGAATACCCGGTTGCTTTCGGGCTGGGAACTCGCACAGATCCCACTGGGTCTGGCAGTGTTGGCCACGCTGGTGTTCCGGAAACCCACGCCGACGCTGGTTGCCTTGCCGGTGGCGATGCTGGCGCTGGCCGCTTTCGAGCACCTGCTGCTGATGCCGGAGATCGCGTGGCTGGGCCAGGTGGCGGCTGTCGGCAGGGATGCTGCGGCGCGCGGACGGCTGGCCAATATCGTGAAGATTTACGGAGTGGTGGAAGCCGTGAAGTTCCTGTTGGGGATCGGGATGGCGATCCTGCTTTTCATGATGCACACGAAAGGGCGCCAAATCCGCTCCGGCGCCGGCGACGAACTGCTGGAGCGGCGGGCCGCGGTCTAACGCTCAGGCCATCACGCCGCGCGCGCGAAGAATCTCTTCAATTAACGCGGCGAGCTCTTCTTTGGTGATGGAGATGCGTCTGCCCTCACCCGCATACTGCTCGGCCGTCACGGGCGAACCGGCCTCGAACGACGCCCTCGCGGGTGCTCCATAGCGCCCGCGGGAATCGAACAGTTTCTGCACCTCGTGTTTTGGCAGCACGCGGGGACCGCCCAGCAGCTCTGCCACCAGCGTCACCTGGGCGAAATGCTCAACCGTTTCGAGGTTGAAAAACGCCTTGTGCAGGTCGGGTCCCCAGGCTACCGCGCCGTGATTCGCCATCAACAGCGCGTCGTGGTCGGGGATATAACCGGCCATGTCACGCGTCAGCTCCGGCGTACCTGGCAGACCATATTCGGCCAGTGGAATGCACCCGAGATTAATCACCACCTCGGGACACAGGGCGAGGTTGAGGGGCCTTCCCACGACCGCGAATCCCGTCGCCACCGGCGGATGCGCGTGCACCACCGACTGCACGTCGTCGCGCATCCGGTACACCGTCAGGTGCATCAGAATCTCTGAGGTACGCGCGCGCGAGCCCTCGAGCATCTGCCCATCCATGTCGCAGATGCACAAGTCCTCGGACTTCATGCTGCCCTTGCTCACGCCAGTCGGAGTACACAGGATGCGCTTATCGTCGAGCCGAACCGTGATATTGCCGTCGTAGCCGGCAATCCAGCCTTTCTGATACATCAGCCGGCCGATCTCAACGACCTCCTGCCGGTACTCCTGTTCGTTCTTCGACATCCGCAGATCGATTGTAGCAGGCCCGGACTTAATTCCCGTGTGCCTTCTGCCATTCGATACAGAAGCGCAAACGGTCACGAGTGGGCGGATGCGTGTACATCCACCAGACGATCGCCGGGTTCGGATTGGGCAGGGCCAGTGCCGATTCGCCCTCGATCTGAAATGCGCGCGCGGCGGCATAACCGGGCTCCGGGATCACACCCTGCGTCACTTCGAGCGAGTAGGCGTCGGCCTGGTGCTCGATGGCGCGGCTGAACGTATTGGTCACTGGATCGGAAAGAAATGACGCCGCAGCGGCGAACAGCAGGAATAGCGGCAGCGCCGCCAGATCGCCGGCCGTACGGATACCTAGCCGCGGACCCCGCCCGCGAACCACCGCTTCCACCACCCGGTACCCCGCGCACATCGCCACGAACATCAGCACCGCCCCGAACAACAGCCACTTCATGATGTGCTGCAGCACGAAATGCCCCAGCTCATGCCCGAACGTGGTCATCAGCTCCGGCAGCGGCTCCTTGCGGATGATGGTGTCGTACAACACCACGCGCTTCGACGACCCAAAGCCGGTCGTATAGGCGCTCAGCGCATTAGTCTTCTCGCTCGCCATCAGCTCGAAAAGCCGCGTCGCGGGAATCTCGACGCGCGCATTCTTCAGCACCTTTTCGATCGGCGGCACCAGCTCGGGATGCGTCCGCGCCAGCGGCTCGACGCGGAAGAACAGCGGATCGATCACCAGCGGTGCAAGATACACGCCCGCCACCATCAGGGGCAGGGAAGCGAGCCAGAACCACACCCAGTAACGCCGCGGGCTCCAGCGCACGATGGCCACGAACAGCCACACGCCCAGCGTGCCCAGGATCACCGTGATCGCCTGACTCTTGACCTCGTCCCAGGCCCACGCGCCCCAGCCCTCCACCGAGATGCCGAACGCGAGCGAGATCCGGTGCGCGAAGATCAACCACGGCTCGGCCGCCAGCCCCAGTAACAGGATTAGCGGCGGCGCGAACAGGAGGACCTGCCATGCCAGACGGCGCGACCGCCGCTCGGCGAATTCGCGCAGGCGCACGGCCAGGCGGAAGCGCACCACAAGGAACAGCACCAGCAGCGTGGTCGCGGTAACCCCGAAATACGCCAGATACTGCGCGTGCGCAAACGCGACGGCTTTCGCGTAAAGGTCGGGAGGCAGAGTGTAGTCGGTTGGAGTCACGATTGTAGAATTAAACCAGTGTCTCAGAATCGCATGTGCCCGAACTGCCGGGCATTTGTCCCCCCCAACACGCGCGTTTGTCCGTACTGCGAGATGAAGCTGGGCCAGCGCGCCATCGACCGGCGCAATCCCGGCGAAATCCTCGGCGGCCTGATCCCGCATGCGCGTTTCACAACGACGCTGATCCTGATCGTCAATTTCGCGCTCTACGCCGCCACGTACATCTACAGCCAGAACACCGGCATCAACTTCAACGGCACGCTGTATGTGTTCGGGGCCAAGGTCGGCCTGCACGATCCCGCAATGACCTATCAGCACGAGTGGTGGCGGCTGGTGACCGCCGGGTTCCTGCACGGGGGCCTTTTTCACATTCTGATGAACTCGTGGGTGCTGTTCTCGCTCGGCGCGGAGGTGGAAGAGGCGTATGGGACGGCGCGGATGATCCTCTTCTACTTTGTTTCCACCGTGACCGGCTTCCTGCTGAGTGCGTGGTGGTCTCCAGGGCTGTCGATCGGCGCATCTGCGGGATTGATGGGTCTGATTGGCGCGATGATCGCCTATGGCATCACGGAAAAGACGGCCATGGCGCGCGCGATGAAGTCGCAATACATCATGTGGGCGGTGTACATTCTGGTGATTGGCATGGTCGGCTCGTTCTTTCGCACCGACAATGCCGCGCACATCGGCGGCCTCGCGGGCGGATTTGTGATCGCCTACGTATGCTCGACACCGCGCGCGCGGCTGAAGTGGCGCGAGCCCCTGATCAAGGCCGGCGCCGCCATCGCCGTCGTAGTGACCATCGCCTGTTTCGCGATGATGGTGCTCGCGATACCGCTGTCGCTGCAGCGAGTGACGCAGTAAGCGCTATTCCGCCCGCAGCGCCTCGGTCGGATCGACGGCGGCCGCGCGGCGGGAGGGCAAGTAACTCGCCAGCGCGGCGGCCGCCAGCAGCCCGAGCGACACTGCAGCGTACGTCAGTGGGTCCATAGGGCTGACATCGAAAAGCAGAGACTTCATCAGGCGGCTCAGCGAAAGCGCCGCCGTGAGGCCGCAAGCGAGGCCGATCGCCGTCAGAACCAGCCCGTGCCGCACGAACATCCGCGCGAGTTCTTCCTGCCGCGCGCCCAGCGCCATGCGGATGCCGATCTCCCGAGTTCGTTGGGAAACCGAATAGGCGATCACGCCGTAGATGCCCACCACGCCCAGCAGCAGCGCCATGCCGCCCGCGAACCCCAGCATCACAAGCGTGAACGAGGTGCGCGCCATCGACTTGCGATAGAGCTCCTCCTGTGTGCGCACCAGATCGAGCGGTAAATCGGGATTCACCGACCAGACCGCGCGCTGGATATCCTTCACGAGGCTCGCCGAGCCGGCGCGTGGCGAGCGAACGATGAAGTTCATGGTGTTCTGAACGCTGTAGTCGCTGCCCCGGAAGCTCTTCATCGCCATCGACCAGTAGGCCGTCATTGGCGCGGGTTTGCTCACGCCATCGGTGCGCTCGTCCCCCGCCACCCCCACCACCTCGCGCCAGGTATCCCTGGTCGTTTCGCGCACGCGCCTACCGATAGCCGCCGCCGGAGTGCCCCAGTATTCGCGCGCCAGATTGGCGGAGACCACCAGCACCGGGCGCATATCGCGCACCTCCTGCCAGGTGATGTCGCGCCCCGCAATGAGCGGATCTCCCATGGTCCGGAAATAGCCCGGCGAGATGAACTTGTAGCGTCGCAGCGGCGGAACCTCGCCTTCGGCATAGCGGTGGTCCTCGGCGTACACCGGGTCGAAGCTGCCCGAGCCGTCCATCGGAAGGTCAGTGTTCAGCGCGACTGACGTCACGCCCGGTATGGCCTCGATTTTTCGCACCAGCGATTCCTGTACGGTGGGGACGCGCTCCGCCGGGGTGGTAGCGCCGGGCAGCGAGATCTGGACGGACTGAATATGCGCCGGATCTGTGAAGCCCGGCTGCACCCTCAACAGCGCGAGCGAAGTGCGAATCATGAGCCCCGAGCTGACCAGCAGCACCAGTGCCAGCGCCACCTGCACCACTACCAGCGCATTGCGCGAGCGGTGCCGCTCGCGGCTGTGGCTGGCCGTCCGGCCGCCGGCGCGGAGAGTCTCGGCGATCCGCGTACCTGCATACTTTAATACCGGCACGAAGCCGAACAGCAACCCGGAAAACAGCGAAATCGCAAACGCAAACAACAGCACGGGCACGTCGATGCCAATCTCGTCCAGGCGCGGCAGCCCCGCCGGAGCCATAGTCCGCAGCAACAGCAGTGCTCCGCCCGCCAGCGCCAGACCCAGCGAGCCGCCGATGACTGCCAGTGTCACACTCTCGGCGAACATCTCCAGCGCCAGGCGGCCTTTGCCGGCGCCAAGCGCTGCCCGGATCGCCAGTTCCTGCTGCCGCCCCTCGGTCCGCGCCAGCAGCAGGTTGGCGATGTTGGCGCATGCAATCAGCAGAACCATTCCGATGGTCGCCATCAGAACCCACAGGGTGCTGCCGATGTCTCCGATCACAAAATCCCGCATCGTCTTCAATTCCGGATCGACCACGCTGAACGCCTGCACGCTGAATCCGGGAGGCGGCGGCCAGCTTCGCAACCAGATCGCTTTCATGCGGTTGACGTCGGCCAGGACCTGCGCCAGTGTCACACCGGGCTTCATCCGGGCGATGCCCGGGAAACTGAAATTCCCGAGATGCAACTTCGCGCGCTCGAAGCCCAACGGAGCGAACATCACGGAGGTGTCGTCAAGGAAACGGAACCGTTCCGGCATGACGCCAATCACCTCGCGCGCTTTGCCGTCCACCATGATCCGCCTGCCGATCAACGATGGATCGCCCCCGAATTTCCGCTGCCAATAACCCCACATCAGCACCACCGTGTCGGGACTGCCCGGCGCGGCGTCGTGTGCCGTGAACCAGCGCCCGATACCTGGCTGCACGCCCAGAACCGGCAGTACGGATTCGGTCACAAAGAGGCACCGAACCTGTTCGGGGTCGCCATGCCCGGTCACGCTCATCGTGCCGCCAGTGAACATACCGATCTCCTGCAAGGTCCGGTTGTTCTCACGGTAGGTGAGATACGTTGACGGCGACATGGGCATTTGCGGGAAGTCCAGCGCGGGCGCCTTGTGCATGACGCTGATGAGCTGCTCCGGATGGGGGTAGGGCAACGGCTTCAGTAGCACGCTTTCAACGACACTGAAAATCGCGGTGTTGGCGCCGATCCCAACAGCCAGAGTGAGCAGGGTAACCGCGCTGAACATTGGTGCGCGGCGAAGCCGGCGGAAGACGTGTCGGAGCTGAGTACCAGGTCCCATATGCCCTTATACGAGGGAAGGGGCTCACGGTTCCCTGTGCCGGGGCGGGTAAATTGGGTTCGTTTTGTTACGCAGCCGGCACCGGGGCCCAGGCATCGGCGGGAATCGGCGCCTGGAGCAGCTCCAGAAACGCTTCGGTGGCACGGTTGAAGCGCTTGCGCTTGCGGTGCACGATGCGGACCGGCCGGAAGAGCGTGGCCGGAATCAGGCGGACCGGGAGGAGGCGGCCCTGGGCAATCTCGTCGCGCATTACGCGCGCGG
>Ga0335080_10007156_pt1 | contig 11555 bp, 8 predicted proteins | sample Lox_Sample_34_FD_206720 | JGI IMG/M metagenome (GOLD analysis project Ga0335080, IMG submission 206720) | Soil microbial communities from Loxahatchee National Wildlife Refuge, Florida, United States - Lox_Sample_3.4 | ecosystem: Environmental > Terrestrial > Soil > Wetlands | place: USA: Florida...
CAGGTGCTGCGAGACGGCCGGCTGCGAGACGCCCATGCCCGCCGTCAGCTCGACCACGCTGCGCTCGCCGCCGGTGAGCCGCTCGTAGACGGCCCGCCGGGTCGGATCGCTGAGCGCCCGAAAGACCTCGGATTCGATCATGTTCAATGATAAGCATGGACTTATTGGATTCGCAAGCGGTTGAGCGCTGGATCGAACCCGCCGATGATGCGTCGTCGATCGGGAGGGATGGTTTGGGCGAGACCGCACGCCGCCGGGGCCGGGCCGTCACGCTCGCGCCAGTGCTGCTAGCGTGCGCCTGCACCGTCGGGCCGAACTACCAGCGCCCTCCCCTTTCGCCCGCCGCGGGATACGGCGCCGCCGCGACGGCGCCATCAGAGGGCCAGACGCTCGAGATCGGCGGCGAGGCGCCTGCCGACTGGTGGCGCGTCTATCGCTGCGCCGAGCTGGACGATCTCGTCGCTGAGGCGCTGAAGCACAACGCGACGCTAGATGCGGCCAACGCAGCGCTGCGCGCGGCCCACGAAGAGGTGCTGGCCCAGCGCGGGGCCAACTATCCGCAGATCGGCGCCAGCCTGTCGCCCAGCCGGCAGAAGTTCGCGGAGACGTTGGCGAGCCCGCTGGCCAACAACGCGTTCCTCTACAATCTGACGACCACGCAGGTGAGCGTCGGCTATGCGCCGGACCTCTTCGGCGGCAACCGGCGCGCGGTGGAGTCGCTGCAGGCGCAGGCCGACCAGCAACGATACGCGCTCGAGGCGGCGCGGCTCTCGCTCGAGAGCAACGTCGTCGCCGCGGCGATCCAGGACGCGCTGCTGCGCGGAGAGATCGAGGAGGCGCACGCGACGATCGACGAGAACCGGCGCGCCGTGGATTCGTTCGAGCGTCAACTCGCGGCCGGCCAGGCCTCGAGCGCCGATTTGGCGGGGCAGCAGGCCGCGCTGGCGCAGGCCGAGGCGGCGCTGGCGCCGCTGGAGAAGGCGTTCCAGGTCAACCGTGACCTGCTCGCCGCACTTGTGGGCCGCACGCCGAACGAGCCGGTCGACCCGCGCTTCGCGCTGTCGTCCCTCGCCCTGCCCGACAGGCTGCCGCTGAGCCTTCCGGCGCAGCTGGTCGAGCACCGTCCCGATGTGCAGATCGCCGAAGAGCAGCTGCATGCGGCCAGCGCCCAGATCGGCGTCGCCAAGTCTACGCGATTGCCCGACGTCCAGCTCAGCGCCGTCGCGGGCAGCGCCGCGTTGGCGCTTGTCCCGGAGTTCGGCCCCAGCACCAACTTCTGGACCCTGACGGCGAGCCTGACCCAGCCGATCTACGACGCCGGGACGCTGAAGCACCGCCAGCGCGCGGCGGAGGCCGCCTACGATCAGGCGGCGGCGCAATACCAGGTCGCAGTCGTCGCCGCGTTCCAGAACACCGCCGACACGCTGCAGGCGCTGCGCAGCGACGGCGAGGCCGCAGCCAGGGCGCAGGCGGAGGAGGATGTCTCCCAGCGCACCCTCGCTATCGCCCGCCGCCAGCTCGCCGCCGGCCAGGGGGCGACGCTTGCGGTGTTGAGCGCCGAGGAGGCCGAGCACGCAACGCATGCGCTGGTCCTCCAGGCCGACGCGGCGCGGCTGGGCGACGTTGCGGCGCTCTACCAGGCGCTGGGCGGTGGCTGGTGGAACGCCCCGCCCCCGCTCGCGACACGCTAACCCGCGGCCGGGCCGTGGCGGCGGGCGCGCCGCGCGTAGGCGGGGCGCCAGAAGGCCAGGATCATCGCCGGCAGGACGAAGAGCGCGCCGAGAACGCCGGCGACGAGGCCGCCCAGGATCACGATCGCCATCGGGCCCACCAGTTCGCGGCCGGCCTCGCCGCTCTGCACGGCGAACGGCGACAGCGCCAGCGCGACCAGCAACGAGGTCATCAGAAGCGGCGTCAGCCGCTCGCGCGTCACCCCGACCACGGTCGGCCCCGACCAGGGCGCCTCTCGGCCCAGGATCACCTCCTCGAGCCGGCTGAAGAGCAGGATGCCGTTGCGCATCGAAAGACCGAACAGCGCGACGAACCCGACGGTCGCGCCGACCGTCAGGACGCCGCCCATCAGAAAGACCGCGACCGCTCCGCCGACGAAGGAAAAGAGGCTCGCGGCCATGATCAGCGCGGCGGTGCGCGCATCGTAGGCGATCGCGAGCAGGGCGAGGATCGCGAAGACGACGAACGCGTAGCTGACGATCATGTCGCGCTGCGCCTGGCCCACGGCCGCCGAGCCGCTGGCGTATTCGACGAACGCCCCCGGCGGCAGCTTCACGCCCGCCTGAACGGCGCGGCGCGCCTCGCGCAGGAATCGGTCCGGATCGGCTGGGTCGACCAAGATCACCTGCCGGCGCAGGCCGTCGTCGTGCGCGATCGCAGCGCGCCCGTCGGCCAGATAGACATTGGCGACGGTCTTGAGCGGCTCGGAGAAGCCGGACGTCGAGCGAAGCAGGAGGTCGCCGACCGCCTCCGGATCGCGCCGGAGGCTGGTCTGCGCGCTGACGGCGAGATCGACGATGCGGCCGTCCTCGTAGATCTGCGCCACCCGCTCGCCGGCGAACGCGGCCTGCACCGTGTCGAGCACGTCGGCCGAAGAGAGGCCGTAGAGCGCCAGCCGCGGAAAGTTGAGATCGACCCGGACGACCGGCGCGCGCGCCAGGTCCTGCACCTGCACGTCGCGGGCGCCCGGCAATGGGGCGACCGCGGCGGCGATCCGATCGGCGGCCGCATCGAGCGCGTCGAGATTCTGCCCGACGACGCGGATCTGCGCCGCCGCATCCTCGCCGGAACTGGCCTGTCCGGCATCGAAGCGGGTGCGCACCAGCGGCTCGAGGCCGGGATGCAGCCGCAAGTCGTCGAGCACGCGGTCGGCCAGGCGGCGTTGCGCCGCCGCGCCCAGGCCGGGCGCGAGATCGAGGTCGAACAACGCCCGCTCGGGCCCGTCGGCGTTGTCGTCGGTAGGGTCGCGGCCGATCCGCTGGGCGACGCGCGTCACGCCCGGCAGCGCCTTCAGTTCGGCGCCGATCCGGGCGCCGTAATCGTCCATCGCCGCCAGCGAGGTCGATGCCGGCGCGGTGATCTGGGCGACGAGATGCCCGTCGCGGATGCTGGGCAGCAGGTCGGACCGGCAGAACACCAGCGCGCCGACGACGAGGACCACCGTCGCGCCGGCGAGCAGCGTCGCGAAACGGGCGTTGGCGCAGAGCCGGGTGAGCAGGCCGGCGTGCGCCGCCTTCAGCCGGCTTAGCGCCGCAGGCTCGGGCGGTGGGTCGTCGTGGTGGTGCAAGAGCAGGCCCAGCGCAGGCGTCACGACCGCGGCGACCGCCAGCGAGGCCAGCGAGACGGTGATCACCGCCGCCGCCATCGGCTGCAGAAGCGCCCCTTGGACGCCGCGAAGCGCGAGCAGCGGCGCGATGACGGCGACCGCGGCCAAGGTCGCGTAGATCACCGGGCCGCGGACATCGAGCGTCCCGGCGAGCACCGCCTCCAGGTCGGAGCTGTGCGCGTGCTCGGCCGCGCGGACCCGCGCCATCACGTTCTCGACCCCGATCACCGCATCGTCGATCACCACCCCGAGGCCTACCGCCAGGCCGCCGAGCGTCATCGCGTTCAGCGTGACCCCCAGCGCCTTCAGCGCCACGACCGAGGCCACGAACGAGAGTGGGATGCTGACCAGCGACACCACGACCGCCCGCCAGTCGCGCAGGAAGAGCGCCAGCACGAGCGCAATCAGCGCCGCGCCGAACAGGAGGTCGACGGCGATCGCCCGCATCGCCCGGCTGGTGAAGCTGGCCGGCCGGTCCAGGGTCGCAACCTCGACACCCTCCGCTGCGAGAGTCGGGTGCAGCACCGCCATCGCCTCTTCGACCGCGTGGGTCGTCTCGAGCGGGTTGGCGCCTTCCTGGCGCGCGATCTCGACGAGGACCCCGGGCTTGCCGTCGATCAAAGCGTCGCCGAACGCCGGCGCCGGCGCTTCGACCACGTCGGTCACGTCCGCGATCCGGACGGGCGTGCTGCCGGGGGTCTGGATCTGCCCGGCGCCCACATCGTCGACCGTCAGGGCCTGCCCGTGCGGCTCGATCAGCACGCGCTGGCCCTCTGTGTCGATGAAGCCGGCGCCGGTGATGCTGGTCGCGCGCCGCACGGCGTTCAGGATATCCAGGAACCCGAGGTCGCTGTCGGCGAGGTCGCCCGGCCTTGCCCGCACTTCGATCCGCCGGGTCTGGCCGCCGTAGACGGCGACTCGGGCGACGCCCGGAACGCTCAGCAGCCGCGGCCGCAAGGTCCATTGCACGACGTCGCGCAGAGCCATCGGGTCGAGCCTCGCGCTGGTGAACCCGAGCTTCAGCACGTCCGGGCCTGGCGCGGCCAGCGGCGCAAGGCGAGGCGGCCCGACGCCTTGCGGCAGCGAGCCGGCCTCGGCGGCGAGGTTCTCGCTCAGCGCCTGGCGCACGCGCCTGGGATCGGCGCCTTCGGCGAAGCGGACCACGATGGTCGATAGCCCCTGGGTCGATTCCGAGCGCACGTGAGCGACACCCGGCGCGCCGATCAACACGCTCTCCAGCGGCTGGGTGACGAAGGTCTCGACCTGCTCGGCGACCAGACCCGGCGCCTCAGTCTGGATGCGGGTCTCGGCGGGCGCGAGGTCGGGCATCAATTCGACCTTGGCGTCGCGCATAAAAAAGACACCCCAGGCCAGGAACCAGACGCAGGCCCAGGCGATCAGGCGGGGCCGCTCCAGCGCCCAACGGACGACCCGAGCCAGCACGCCTTAAGGCCCTCTCGCGCCGTTCTGCTCGGCGGCGAATAGCGCCGGCGCGCCGTGCGTCACGACCTCATCGCCAGCGGCGAAGCCCTGCGAGACGAAGAGACCGTCCGCCTCGACCACGGGGGTCGACGCCAGGCGGCGCTCGAACAGCGCTGGCGCGGTGCGTACATAGACCCAGTCGGCGCCCCGGAAACGGATGATCGCGGCCCTGGGCAACAGCACCCCGCTCTGCGGCGCGCTCGTTTCGATGTGCGCGCTCTGGGTCAGGCCGACCGAGAGCAGCATCGCTTCTCGGCCCGCCACCTCCACGATCAGCCCGGACGATTGCAGCCGCGGCTCCGCCTGCCGGGCCGGCCCAATCACCACGCCGCGCACCGAGCTGTCGCCGATGTCGACCTTGACGAACCGCGCGCCCGCCTGGCCGTCGTTGTTGTGAGTATCGACGTGAACGAGCGCCGCCGAGCCGTCGGAAAGGGCGCGCACCAGCCTGGCGCGCGCCGCGTCGCTCAGGCGCGCCACGCCGGGTCCCCAGGCCAGCGCCAGCTGGCGGCGCAGCAGCACCACTTTCAGCGCATCCTGGCGGGCCAGGGCGACAGCCGCCTCGACGTCCTTGGTCGCGACGCTGCCGTCGGCGGCGTGCAGCGCCTGCGAGCGCCTGGCCTGCGCCGACGACGCCGCGGCGGCCGTCGCGGCGGTCGCGAGATCGGAGTCGGTCTGGGCCAGCGGCGCCGGATCGAGCACCTTCGCAAACGCGTCGATCTCGCCCGACTGCCGCGCGAGGGTGAGCCGCTGGGTGACGATGCCAAGGCGGCGCTGGGCGTCGGGACTGATCTGAAGCGGCGTCGCGCGGACGCCGAGCGCGACGAGGGCCAGGGCCAGCGCCGCTGCGGTCAACTGGAACGGCCTCCCCATGCGAGCCCCACGACGCGGCGATCGGATTGGCCGGCTGCGGCCCCCGCCCAGCAAGCCTTGCCGGGTCTTACCCTGGCGGCAGAGAGCTGGGAAGCTGGCTCAGGCCGCTGTCAGGCCGAGCTCGGGCGGGACGTACTTCTCGCGCATCGTCACCAGCTCTTCGGCCGCGGTCGGATGAACGGCGCAGGTCGCGTCCCATTGCGCCTTCGTCGCGCCCATCTTGAGCGCGATCGCCGCCATCTGGATCATCTCCGGCGCGTCGGGGCCGACAACGTGGCAGCCGAGCAGGCGGTCCGTGGCCGGATCGACGATCAGCTTCATCAGCATCCGCTCCTCGCCGCCGTAGAAGGTCGCCTTCATCGGCCGGAACACGGCGCGATAGATGTCGACCTTGCCGTACTGGTGGCGGGCGTCGGCCTCGGTCAGGCCCACCGCGCCGACCGGCGGCTGCGAGAACACGGCGCTGGCGACCATCTCGTGGTCGAACCTGGTGGGACGGCCGTAGAACTCGGTCTCGGCGAACGCCGCGCCTTCGCGGATCGCGACCGGCGTCAGGTTGATCCGGTCGGTCACGTCGCCGACCGCCCAGATGTTGTCGACGTTGGTCTTCGAAAAAGCGTCGACGATCACAGCTCCGTTGTCCCCCAGCGCCACGCCGGCGGTCTCCAGTCCGAGGCCTGCCGTGTGCGGCGCGCGGCCCGTCGCGTACATCACGACGTCGCAGCTCATCTCGTGGCCGCTGGTGAGCTTGCTCTGCACGCCGGTCTCGGTCTTCTCCATCGAGACGTGCTCGCAGCCCAGCAGCACGGTGATCCCGCGCCGGCGCATCTCGCCCGTCAGGTGGGCGCGCACGTCGTTGTCGAAGCCGCGCAGGATGTTGGCGCCGCGATACATCAGCGTCGTTTCGACCCCGAGACCGTTGAAGATGCCGGCGAACTCGACCGCGATATATCCGCCGCCGACGATCAGCATCCGCTTCGGCAGGCTCGGCAGGTGAAACGCCTCGTTCGAGGTGATCGCGTGCTCGATCCCCGGGATCGGCGGCAACGAGGGCCAGGCGCCGGTCGCGACCAGGATCTTCTCGGCGGTGAACAGGCGGTCGCGATCGGCCAGCTTGACCGTGTGCGCATCGGCGAGCTCCGCCCGCGCGTGGAAGATGTCCGCGCCGGCATTCTGCAGGTTTGTGACGTAGATGCCCGACAGGCGGGCGATCTCGATGTCCTTGGCTTCTATGAACTTCGGCCAGTCGAAGCTCGCGTCGCACTTCGACCAGCCGAAGCCTTCGGCGCTCTTGAACGCGGCGGCGTATTCGCTGGCGTAGACCATGAACTTCTTCGGCACGCAGCCGCGGATCACGCAGGTGCCGCCGACGCGGTGCTCCTCGGCGACGCCCACCCGGGCGCCGGTCATCGCCGCGAGCCTGGCCGCCCTCACCCCGCCCGAGCCCGCGCCGAGGACGAAGAGATCGTAGTCGTAGGTGCGCGCCATGCAGTTGTGTCCTCTCGCGAGCCTGCAGCTCAAATGGCCTGGGCAGACGGGCCTGCCAAGTTGCCAATCGTGCTTGGAAAACTCGAAGGGGCCGCAGAAACGCTAGCGCGTCAGCGTGACGACGCCTTCATCGGTTCCGATCAAGGCGTGCTCGGCGAGGCCGATGAAGAGGCCGTGCTCGACCACGCCGGTGATGCTCTTCAGCGCCGCCTCGACGCCGGGCGGGTCGAGGATCGCACCGCACGGGGCGTCATAGATGTAGTTGCCGCCGTCGGTGGTGAACGGGCCGCCGTTGCGCAGGCGCAGTGTCGGCGTGCAGGCGACGCCGCAGTCCGCCAGCCCTGAGGTGATCCGGCGAAGCGTCGTCGTGTGGCCAAACGGAACCACTTCGATCGACAGCGGGAAACGACCGAGCATCTCGACCCGCTTGGCCGCGTCGGCGATCACCACGCAGCGCCGAGACGCCTCCCAGACCAGCTTCTCGCGCAGCAGCGCTCCGCCGGCGCCTTTGATCAGCGCCAGGTCCGGCCCGACCTCGTCCGCGCCGTCGACCGTGAGATCGATCATCCCGGCCTGGTCGAGGTCCACCAGCGTCAGGCCCACTGAACGCGCCAGCCCAGCGGCGCCTAGCGAGGTGGCGACGCATGTTCGGTGGCTGAGGTCTGCGGCCTTGAGACGCCGCGCGAGCGCCTCGATGAAGCAGGCGGCGGTCGACCCGCTGCCGAGGCCGATCGTAAAGACGGTTTCGTCGACCAAGAGCGCCGCGGCCTCGCCGACCGCCCGCTTCTGCTCCTCCGGGGTCATCGCTTCGCAGCCTTTTCGGCGACCTTGCGAGCCCGGAACGCGGCCGCCCAGCCGGGCTTCTCGGCCTGCCGGCCGCGCCCGAGCGCCAGCGCGTCCGGCGCGACGTCCTCGGTGATCACCGAGCCCGACCCCGTGTAGGCGCCCGCCCCCACCGTCACCGGGGCCACGAGCGCGCTGTTGGAGCCGATGAACGCGTTCTCGCCGACGTGGGTGTCGTATTTGTCGAAGCCGTCGTAGTTGCAGAAGATCGTTCCGGCGCCGATGTTGGCGCCCGCGCCCACCGAGCCGTCGCCGAGGTAGGCCAGGTGATTGGCCTTGGCGCCCTTCCCCACCCGCACCTTCTTCACCTCGACGAAGTTGCCGATGTGGGCGTCCTCGCCGATGTCCGCGCCGGGCCGCAGCCGCGCATAGGGGCCGACGATCGCGCCGCCCCGCACGTGCGCGCCTTCCAGATGGCAGAAGCTGCGGATCACCGCGCCTGTCTCCACCACGACGCCGGCCGCGAAGACCACATGCGGCTCGACGATGACGCCGGCGGCGACCCTGGTGTCCCACGAGAGGAAGACGGTCTCGGGCGCGGTCAGGGTGACGCCGGCCTCCATGAGTTCGAGCCGGCGGCGGCGCTGGAAGGCGGCCTCCGCCTCGGCCAGCTCGGCCTGGCTGTTGACGCCCTGGAACACCTCCTCCTTGGCGAAGGCCGCACGCACCTGCCGGCCGGCCTTCGCGGCGATCCCGACCACGTCGGTGAGGTAGTACTCGCCCTTGGCGTTGTCGCGCCCCACCTGGCCGAGGAGCTCGAACAGCACCCCGGCGGGCGCGGCCAGGACGCCGGAATTGCAGGCGCTGACCGTCCGCTCCTGCGGCGTCGCTTCGCGTTCCTCGACGATCCGCACCACCCGGTCGCCATGGCTTACGATGAGCCGGCCGTAGCCCTTCGGGTCGGCGGCGTGGAAGCCCAGCACCGCGACGTCGGCGCCGGCTGCCCGCAGGTCGAACAGCGGCGTCACCGCCTCGGGCGTGAGCAGCGCGCTGTCGGCGAGGGTCACCACGACCTCGCCGGCGAAGTCGCCCAACGCCCCCTTGGCGGCGAGCACCGCGTGCCCGGTTCCGAGCGGCGGGTCCTGCACCGCGATCGCCCCCTCCCCGAGCCGCTGCGCGACGTGGGCGCGCACCTCGGCCCCGGCGGCCCCGAGGACCACGACGATCCGCGCGCAGCCGAGACCCTCGGCGACGTCGATCGCGTGGTCGATCAGCGCACGTCCGCCCACCTTGTGCAGCACCTTCGGGATCGGCGACTTCATGCGCGTACCCTGGCCGGCGGCCAGGATCACTGCGGCGCGCTCGCTCATGACGCCTCCTGGAATCGCCTGCTAGTCATGGGTCCCGCGTTTAGCCGAAACGGCGGCCGGTGTATCGTCTCCGACGGGCGCCTCGACAGGGAAGCTTTGCTTGAACGCCGACGCAGCCCTCAGCGGCGCCACCCTCGTCTTCGACCTCGACGGCACGCTCGTCGACACCGCGCCGGACCTGATCGGCGTGCTGAACCTGATCCTCGGCGAGCACGGCCACCCCGGCCTGCCGCTGGAGGCCGCGCGCACCGTGGTCGGGCACGGCGCGAGGGCGATGCTGGCGCGCGGCTTCGCCACGGTCGGCGAGACGCTGCAGCCCGAGCAGATGGACGCGCTCTTCGACCGGTTCATCCTGCTCTATCTGGACCGCATCGCGCGGGAGAGCCGCCCGTTCCCGGGCGCGTTGGCGGCGCTGGACGATCTCGCCGCAGCCGGGGCGTCGCTGGCGATCTGCACCAACAAGCGCACCGACCTGTCGCTCGCCCTGCTCGAGGCGCTGGACTTGCGGGCCCGCTTCGCCGCGGTCGTCGGGCCCGACGTCGCGGGCGCGGCCAAGCCCGATCCCCGCCACCTGATCTGCGCCGTCCTGGCGGCGGGCGGCGATCCCGCCTTCGCGCTGATGGTGGGCGATGCGCGCACCGACATCGACGCCGCCAGCGCCTCGGACGTGCCGGCGATCGCGGTCACGTTCGGCTACAGCGACGTTCCGGTGGGCGAGCTCGGGGCGGACATGACGATCGACGCCTTCGCCGACCTGCCCGCGGCGGCCCGGCGCTTGCTCGCCGCCCGCCGTGCCGCTATGAGGCCTTCCCTTCCCGACCCGGCGGACGCGTAGCTCAGCGGGAGAGCACCTCGTTCACACCGAGGGGGTCACAGGTTCAATCCCTGTCGCGTCCACCATCTGGTTCTCCACCAGCGCTAGGCGGGCTCCGGCACCGCGCGGAAGTGGCGGCTAAGCCGTCCGAGCAGCGGTCGGCGTCGGTCGCCGAGCACGCGGGGACGCGCGGCGCCCTGCTCCACATCCGCGAACGACAGCAGCGCGACGCTCAGATCGAGGTAGACGGCGGCGTTGTCTTCCGGTCCGCCGAGCATGAACGAGGTCTGGCCGCGCTCCTCGATCTTGACCAGCACGCCCCGGCGGCCCGCGCGAAGCAGCGTTCGCATCACCGATTCTCCCACAGCCGCGTTCACTTTATGTTCGAAGGGTCGCGAGTCAACGCGCCTCGCCTGATGCGCGATCGATTGCTGACGTGCTGTGGCAGCAGCGGCTCAGATGGCGCTCAGCGCCACGGCGGGTGGCGCATAGCGCGTCTTGGGGTGTCGCCCGGTCGGAAACGGCCGGCACGGACCTCGACAAGTCTCCTCCGGACAGCGAAGCGCGGCCTTCGTGGGACCGGCTTCGCCAGGTCATGAGAGGCGGACCAGCATCTTGCCGAGGTTCTGGCCCGAGAAGAGGCCGAGGAACGCCGCTGGCGCATTCTCGATGCCTTCCTTCACGGTTTCGCGGTTGTGGAACCGGCCCTCGGCGACCCAGCCGGCCAGCTCCTTGGCGAATGCGGGCTGCAGGTCGGTGTGGTTGGAGACGATGAAGCCCCGCAGCGTCAGGCTCTTGGCGACGGCCAGGAACAGCGCGCGCACGCCCTCCCCGAGGTCTGTCGCGTTGTACTGGGAAATCATCCCGCAGAGCGCGAAGCGGCCGAACGGCTTTGCCGCCTGCAGCGCCGCCTCCATGTGCGCCCCGCCGACGTTTTCGAAATAGACGTCGACGCCGTCCGGCGCCGCGCGCGCCAGGGCCGCGACGAGGTCGGGCTCGGCCTTGTAGTCGATCGCGTGGTCGACCCCGATCTCCTTCAGGAACGCGACCTTCCCAGGTCCGCCCGCAGAGCCGATCACCGTGTGGCCTTTCAGCTTGGCGATCTGGCAGGCGACCTGGCCTACGGCGCCCGCGGCGCCCGAGACGAACACCACGTCGCCCGCCTTCAGCTCGGCGATCCGGACCAGGCCGACGTAGGCGGTGAGCCCCGGCATGCCGGCGAAACCGAGAAACGCCTGCGGTGGCAAGCCGTGCGTCTCGAGCTTCTGAACCGCGCCGGCTGGCGCGTTGAACGCCTCGCGCCAGCCGAAGAAGCTCTGCACGAGGTCGCCGGCCTTCAGCGCCGGATCGTTCGAGGCGACCACCTCGCCGACCGCCCCACCCTGAATCGCCTCGCCGAGCTGGAACG
>Ga0335080_10007157_pt1 | contig 11554 bp, 7 predicted proteins | sample Lox_Sample_34_FD_206720 | JGI IMG/M metagenome (GOLD analysis project Ga0335080, IMG submission 206720) | Soil microbial communities from Loxahatchee National Wildlife Refuge, Florida, United States - Lox_Sample_3.4 | ecosystem: Environmental > Terrestrial > Soil > Wetlands | place: USA: Florida...
CCGAGGATGAGGTTATAGACCGGGCCGTGATAGTGGTTGACGAGCCAGTCGAAAGCCGTTTCCGAGCCGGCTTGCAGCTCGGTGACGAGTTCGGCTTCATCCTGGCCCCACGAAAGGGCGCTGGCCCAATCGGACACGGTGTGCCTCGCCTTGAGTGTTGGGCCGCCCGGCGGGAAAGGAGCCAGGGTCCCAACCTTAGTCCGCTCATAGTATTAGACACCGGAAGGAACGGAAGAGTTTCCGGATGTGGCCGGGTAGGCCACCTGGTTCATTGTGTCACTGCGGGGTTCATGGCGCAATGGGACGCGGGTGACGGGCGTAACACTATAACTGCCATAGACTTGACCGGGCCGAGAGCGCACCTTATCATTCTCCGGACATGGCGGACGCCCAATCCCTGGTAGGTCAAACGGTTTCCCACTACAACATCAAACGAAAACTTGGACGCGGCGGCATGGGTGTCGTCTATGAGGCTGAAGACACGCGGCTGGGCCGTAGCGTAGCGCTGAAGTTTCTGCCGCCGGAAATGGCGCAGGACACTCAGCTCATCGAACGGTTCCAGCGCGAGGCGCGCGCCGCTTCGGCTCTGAACCACCCGAATATCTGCACGATTCATTCGATCGAACAATATGAACGCTCGCACTTTCTGGTGATGGAGCTCCTCGAGGGCCAGACGCTTGCGCAGATGATGGGGCGCCAGCCGTTTTCGCTGGATAAATTGTTGCCGCTGGCGATTCAGATCGCGGACGCGCTGGAATCGGCGCATTCCAAGGGCATCGTGCATCGCGACATCAAGCCGGCAAATCTGTGGGTGACGGAACGCGGGCAGATCAAGATTCTGGATTTCGGGTTGGCGAAAATCGAAAAGGCGCAAGCGCTCGACGTAGCCAAGAGTCCGTCACACATGGAGACGATCGGCGAGTTAACCTCGCCAGGCTCGACGATGGGGACGGTGTCCTACATGTCGCCGGAGCAGGCGCGCGGCCAGTTGGTCGATGCGCGCACGGATTTGTTTTCCGTGGGTACCGTGTTGTACCAGATGGCGACCGGTGTGCTGCCTTTCGTCGGCGACACCTCGGCCGTCGTGTTCGACTCGATTCTCAATCGCGAGCCGAAGCCGGTCGAACAGGTGAACCCCACAATCGCCCCGGAGTTCGGCCGGCTTCTCTCTAAATTGCTGGAGAAGGACCGCACCCTGCGCTGTCAGTCCGCCACGGAGCTGAAGACAGACCTGCACCGCCTCAAACGCGATCTCGATTCGGGCAGTAAGCGCGCCGCGGATTTGGCGGACTCCAAAGCGGGCAGCGCGCCGAAGGCGGCGACCAAATCCGTTGCCGTGCTGTATTTCGAAAACCTGAGCGGCGCTAAAGAAGACGAGTACCTTCGCGACGGCATTACCGAGGACATCATTACGGAACTATCGAAGATCCGCGGACTGAATACGTTTTCGCGCCCGACAGTGCTGGCGTATCGCGACAAGCAGGTCACGCCCACACAAATTGGCCAGCAACTAAAAGCTGCGTATGTTTTAACCGGCACGTTGCGCCGGTCTGGGCCGCGCCTGCGGATCACCACGCAGCTGGTGGATACGGCAACCGATTTTCCTTTGTGGTCCGAGCGCTACGACCGCGAAATGAAAGATGTCTTCGAGGTGCAGGACGAAATCGCGCAGAAAATCGCGGAAGCCCTGCGCGTAACGCTTTCGCCGCAAGAATTAGAGGCCCTGGCGGTGAAGCCGACGGAAAATCTGCAGGCATACGATTTGTTTCTACGCGGGAAACGCTACGCGCGGCGGCAGACGCGGCAGGATTTGGAATTCGCGCTACAGATGTTCGAAAGCGCCGTGGCCATGGATCCCAGCTTCGCTCTGGCTTACGCCGCCTGCGCGAACGCCTGCGCGATGTTCTACTGCAATTTCAGCCGAGACACGGTTTGGGTCGAACGCGCGCGAACAGCCTCCGGACATGCCGTAGCGTTGCGCTGGGACTTGCCGGAGGTGCAAGTCAGCCAGGCTTGGGTGCTTTACGCTACGGATTTGCACGACGAGGCTGTGCGCATGGTGCGCAAGGCGGTAGAGCGTAAACGGGATTGCGAAGGCGCCTACTATTTGTTGTGCCGCGCGCTATTTTCAGCCGGACGCTTCCAGGAAGTGGTCGACGTGATGGAAACCGCGCTGGAAGCCAGCGGCGAGGATTACAACGTCTACATTCCCATCGCGAATTCGCTGGGCGCTCTTGGGAAAAAGGATATGTACCAGAATCTGCTGCAGCGGCGCATGGGCGCGCTGGAAAATCACCTGAAGCATGTGCCGGAGGATGCCCGAGCCCGCATCCTGCTGGGCACCGATTACGCGGAAATCGGGCGCGAAGAAGACGCGCTACGTGAATTGCACCTGGCGATGACCATGCGCGCCAACGAAGCGTCGATTCTCTATAACGCTGCGTGCTTGTATTCGCTGTTGAAGAGGAAGCCGGAAGCGATGGAAGCGCTGCGCAAAGCCTGGGAGGCCGGCTTCCGCGACGTCAGCCATGTGCGCCGAGATCCGGACCTGTCTTTTCTTCATGACGAACCGGATTTCGAAAAAATGTACCCGCTTGCGGCGATGGCGGGAAGCGGCCAGCCCAAGCCTGCGTCCACCTGAGGCAAATGCCGCACGAGGTTAGTGATACAACAAGTTAACCATTGACAACAAGATAAGCCGGCGGTACTTTCGGCTTGTGGTCGGTCGCGCTGAGATGTGCCGGCCTTTCCCCGGCCCCTCCTTCGCTCGCGCGCAATCTCTCTTTTAAACCTCTCAGTTGCCCGTTTGCGGGTAACGGCTAAATCGCATTCCTCCCTCCAACGGAAAGGAGCAACATGGGCAGCAAAAGCTCGGTAGTAGGTGCAGTTCCTGGAACACCGGGGGTAGCAGGGAAGGCTGCGAGCACGAATACCGCCGCACCAACGCAAGAGGAAATCGCCGTGCGGGCTTATGAGCTGTTTCTGCAGGGCGGTTCAGCCGATGGTCGTGCTCTCGAGCATTGGCTCCGCGCTGAAGAGGAATTGACCTCTCGCAAGAAAGCCTGAAGAGTCTTCGGAGCGCTTGTTGGAACAGAGCGGCGTCTGCGCTCCAATCATAGATTTCCAATCAAACAGCCGCCTGTTGCATTACCGCGAGGCCCGCAATGAAACCAATCGCTACGCTGAAAGTCCGTCCGTATTTGCCAGAGCCTTTGAAACCGCTGCTCTCCATCGCCTATAACCTGCGCTGGAGCTGGGACCACGCGGCGATCGATCTGTTTCGCAGATTCGATCGACAGTTGTGGGAGGATGCCGGGCGCAATCCGGTGCGCCTGCTCGGAATGATTGATCAATCGCTTTTAGACAAGGCGGCAAATGACGAATCGTTCATGGCGCACATGAACGGCGTCAAGGAGCATCTGGAACACTACTTGTCTGGAAAGGGCGCCTGGTACCACCGCGAGCATTCGGAAGCGGATGGCATGCTCGTGGCGTACTTCTCGGCGGAATTTGGCGTCACCGAATCAGTCCCCATTTTTGCGGGCGGGTTAGGAGTGCTGGCCGGCGATCACTTAAAGGCGTCTAGCGACCTGGGCTTGCCGCTGGTCGGTGTGGGGCTGCTGTACCAGCAGGGATATTTCCGGCAGTACTTGAACGCGGCGGGTTGGCAGCAGGAAGCGTTCGAAGAAAACGATTTTCACACCCTGCCGATCGAACTGGTGCCGGGCGTAAAGATCGGCATTCAAATGCCGGAAGGAGAAGTGAAAGCGCAGGTCTGGCGCGCGCTGGTCGGCCGCATCCAACTCTTTCTGCTGGATGCCAATATTCCGGAAAATCTTCCAGAGCAAAGAAAAATTACCGCGCAACTTTATGGCGGCGATCTCGAGATGCGCATCCGGCAGGAAATTCTGCTGGGCATCGGTGGAATGCGCGCGCTCGACGCTATGGGCATCAAGCCGACGGTCTATCACATGAACGAGGGGCACTCCGCGTTTCTGGCTGTGGAACGCGTGGCACGGTTGATGGAGACCGAGAATCTCTCGGCGGAGGAGGCCGTCATCCTGGCTTCCTCGGGCATGGTATTCACGACGCATACACCCGTGCCAGCCGGACACGACTATTTCCCGCCGAATCTGATCGAAAAGTATTTTTCGCGTGCCTGGAGAAGACTGGGTATCGATCGCTCGACGTTTCTCGGAATGGGGCGGAAAAATCCCGCGGATGACCGCGAGGATTTTTGCATGACGGTGTTGGCGCTGCGGCTGGCCGCGTTCAGTAATGGTGTAAGCAAACTGCACGGCGGGGTGAGCCGAAAAATGTGGAGCGGCTTGTGGCCCAGCGTTCCGCAAAACGAGATTCCCATCGGGCATGTCACCAATGGGGTGCACTTCCGCAGTTGGGTATCGCTGGAGATGAATCAGTTGTATGACCGCTATCTCGGTCCGAAATGGCGCGAAGAGCCGGCCGACAAAAAACTGTGGAAGGGAATGCATTCCATTCCCGCGGCGGAGTTGTGGCGGACGCACGAACGCCGGCGCGAGCGACTTGTGGCCTTCGCACGCTTGCGTTTGCAGGAGCAACTCACCAAACGTGGCGCTCCCCAGTCTGAAATCGATCAGGCCGAAGAAGTGTTGAGCGCCGATGCGTTGACGATTGGCTTCGGGCGCCGCTTTGCAACTTATAAACGGGCAACCCTGCTGCTGCGCGATCCCGAGAGGCTATCGAAGCTGCTAAACGATCCACACCGGCCGGTGCAGATTATCTACGCCGGCAAAGCGCATCCGCACGACCAGTACGGAAAGGAACTGATTCAGACCATCATTGACCTGGCGAAACGCCCGGAATTCCGCCGGCACATCGTGTTCCTGGAAAACTACGATATGGCGACGGCGCGCTACATGGTGCAAGGGTGCGACGTCTGGCTGAACACGCCATTGCGGCCACAGGAAGCCAGCGGCACAAGCGGGATGAAGGCACTGGCCAACGGAGCGCTGAACGTGAGCACGCTCGACGGTTGGTGGGACGAAGCTTGGGAAGCGGGCCAGGAGCACACTTGCCAGGTGGGCTGGGCCATCGGGAAAGGCGAAACCTACCAGGATTCCGCCTACCAGGATCGCGTCGAAGCGGAAGCGCTGTATGGCCTGCTGGAAAACGACATTGTTCCAACTTTCTACGAGCGGCGGGCGGACGGGATTCCGCGGCGCTGGGTCGATCTAATGAAGTCGTCGATGGAATTGCTATGTCCGCAATTCTGCATGCACAGAATGGTCATGCAATATGCGGACGAATACTATCTGGCCACCCACCGGCGCTTCTGCAATTTGCACCGGGAAAACGCCGTTCGGGCGCGGAATCTGGCAGCGTGGAAACGCCGCGTGGAGAGCTCATGGCCACGCGTTCAGGTGCGCGCGGTGCCGCTAAGCTCCGCGGAAGTCGAACTGGGCAGGGAAGTCTCGATTGCGGCAGAGGTTTCGCTGGACGCGCTTGCGCCAGAGGACGTTTCGGTGCAACTCGTGACCGGCCGCGTCGACGTTCAAGGAGAGTTGCAGGACCGCGTTCTCTTCCCGATGGATTGCGAGGGACGGCAACCGTCCGGAGCATACCTCTTCCGCACGGCATGGAGCCCGAGCAAAAGTGGACTCTGCGGTTATGCGATTCGTGTGTTGCCGAAGAATGCGGATGCGGTGGGCCCGCTTTGGCCGCCACTCATCGCCTGGGCGGGAGAAATCCCGGTGACTGCGCCCGAGCCGGTGCACACCTAGCAGAGAGATTCTCGCCTCGCTCGGGATGACAAGCTGAGGCCTGGTGTTCCGCGACAATTCAGAAAGAACTTCCAGAAAGAGAAAAGCCCGGGCCGAAACCCGGGCTTCTCTCTGGTTCAGGGTCCGATGAGAGCGACAGGGATGAGCCGCTACATCGGTGGTAGGTTAGGTCAGGTGTGATCTACGGGGATTACTACAACGTGGCTTGCTACGGGGAACTCGTGCGCACGGCCTGTAAGCACAGCGCGCTGCAATAATTTCTTCAAGAACGCCTGTTGCGACGCAGGGCGCATGCGCATTTGGGTCAGAATGCGGCGGTAATCCGCTGTCCGAGATCCTGCGCCGGGTGTCCGGACCGGCAAGCCGCTTCCTTCAGGGTAGAAGCGGCTCGCATCGGTGATGGGGATTAGTTTACTCATTTGGTCGTGCAGCGTGCTGTATTCCGGCGCGCTTTCCTTCGCTTTCTCTCTCAGACTGTCGCGATGACGGCGCCCACTTTGCCTGAAGGGCGGGGGAACGACAATGCACGGCCGCTGAACTTGAGGTGGACTGGAGGTGAACCGGGTTCCTTTCGCAACCTATTGATAATGCAACCTGTTACCTTGATTTATTTCCAGGAGGGCGCAAGTCTGGTATATTGCCTGCCCGGTTCGGGTTATGACTGTTTCCGTGAACGAGAATAGAACCAGGAAGTTTGCGAGCTTCGTCGTTGACGTGCGCGCAGGCGAGCTGTACCGGCGTGGCAAGAAGGTCAAAGTTCAGCAACAGCCCATGCAGATATTGCTGGCACTGCTGGAGCGGCCGGGTGACATCGTGACGCGCAAAGAATTGCGCGACCGGATCTGGGCGGCGGATACCTTCGTCGATTTCGAGCATAGCTTGAATACCGCCGTGAAGAAGTTGCGCCACGCGCTAGGCGACCGCGCCATCAAGTCAAAGTTTGTGGAAACATTGCCGCGGCGCGGCTACCGGTTTCTCGCGCCTGTCGAGGAGCTGGATTCCGCGGCGTCTCTGAAGGTTGAAAAGGCTGGACCTTCGGCGGGGAGAGTCTTCGCGCTGGTGGCCACGGACGGAACGGAGTGCGTGCTCGCTCCGGTGGATCACAAATCGTTCGAGGAGTGGCGCAAATTAATTGCGCTGAATGACGACGTGGGCCTTTCCATGATGATTACGGAGCACCGCTTGCTGCTGCTGGAAGCGAGGAAAACGGTGCGCTTTCTTGCGCGTGATGGCGCAACAGGCTGGTGCGAAGTGCGCGTGCTGGAAGGCGAGCACTATGGAAAAATAGCGCTGGTCGAGCGCAAATCGTTGGAGGCGGTAAAGGGAAGCAGCGCGGCAAGGTAGCGGTCGATCGGCCAGCTCTCGCGAAGGACGCGAGTCACTGATTGGATGCCGTGGATGTCGCGGACTTTTCGGAATTGGCCAGCTTCAGAACGAGCACCTGTCCATTCGAATGGAACGAGCCGCCGGTGGCAGTCTTTGCCTCTTTCAGAGGATTCTGCGGGGTGAAGTGCGTGATCTCGGCTACGAGACCGGTGCTGCAGAGCGTCTTCTCCACGTAGTCGCGCTCAAGGTCGATGTCCGGATCGATTTTGTGCGTCAGTCCATTGTTGCGCTGGTCGCGCTCGAAGCCGATGTCGTGCGTCGCGGCACCCACCCAAAGTGTTTGGCCGTTCGCTGTGAACGGCGCCTTCCAGATCCGCAGGTGATTTCGGGATGCAACCACAGTGATGGGTTCGGCGTGCGCCCAGCCGTAGTCCTGCGGACGCTCGAACAGATAAAGAATGCTCATCGGCATCGTCAAGTACGATTCCTTTGAAAAGCTCGCGATGGCTCCCGCGAGGATCGTCGCTTTCACATCGGCATCCACGTGAACCCAACCCGCGGTCGTGAACACCTTTTTCATTTGGTCCTCGTCGCCAAGGATCAGAAAGTTAACCATGTCGCCGGGATTGCCTTCTTTATCGCTGATGCGCCGGGGGATTCTCGTAAAAAGGGAGTTGTCGATGCCTGGCAAAGAAGGAACGATTTTCGCGACTTCCGCGGAAAATGGCTTATCAGGCGCGAACACTTCGATCTTCACCGTGAACGAACCGTCACCTGTGTCGCTGCTGGCCTGATTGATGCCGACAGCGAGCTTGCCGGAAACGGGGGCGACCACATCTTTTTCAGCGCCGATCAAGAACGGTGTCGCAAAATCCGCATCGCCGATGCGACCAATTACTGCGCCGCGCCCCGCTTCGTTGAACGGGAGGATGCGAATCAGGTCCTTGAAACCGCGGGTAAGGCCCTCCGGGCCGTTGTCGGCTTTTGCATCGGCATAGCGAAGCTTTCCTTCGGCATGAATCACAATGCGCTGGCCCGGTTCCAGCGTGACGCCCGTGTCGTTCCACACTTTGCCGCCTTCCAGAGTTACGGTCTTGGAGGCGAGTTGCTTCGTAGGCGCGGTGCCTGCCGGTGTGGGCGCAGGCTTGGCCTGTTGGTCGGCTTGAACCGAGGCCGAGGGCGGTGTCGAAGGCGTGTATTGTGCGGACGAAATAGCGGGCAGCAGAATTGAAACGGCGACAAGGAGCATTCGAGATGGGGTCTTAGGCAGGCTAGTCATGGATTGGTGTCCTTAGCGGGGCGGAAACTGTATTCGTAACAAAACGCGAGCTACGTGGCAAGTTGGTTGGCGGCGCGACCGGCTGCTCTCCCGGACAACGGGGAACAACCTTACGCTCATCCATACCAGAATGGAATCGCTTGGTCAGGGGGAGGTCTCCTTCACGCGCCATTCCTTGACGGGGGGAAAATGGGCCTGTACATTGACTAAAGGACACGGCAGCGTGATTCCTGAATGGTTGTATCCGCGGTTGATACAGCCATCCAAGCCTCATGAGCCTGCCAGGGCAACAAACGCGGTGCATCCAACGGGCTCGCCCTACAAAACACGAATGGTCAGAAAATTACTCGACGTAGTCAGTGTGGTTTTGCTGCTAACGGCCGTGTCTGCGCATCGTGTTTCCGCGCAGGGGAGCACTGCTCCGGCGGCCCGGCAGCGTGTGGTAGCTCCAAGTACTGCGGCGACGATTGACACCAGCGAAGCGATGTTTGCGACCATGTGCGCGCTTTACGCCTCCGGTTACGAAAGCGATGTGAGCGCGGACAACTGGAGTTCGTTCCGCGCACAGACGCGCCAACGGCTGCTGGCGCAACGCGGGCCCGCGGTCGACGCCATCCGGGAGTTTTACAAGAACCATCAGTTTCGCGATCCGGCTTCGATGTTGTCGCGGTACGTGTGGTTCGCGCTCGTGGCGGGGCCTCCGCCGAAATTTCAGCCGGTGTTGAGGCGCGACCAATTGCCCCCGGAGGTTCTCGACCTCGAAGGATTCCCGGAGTTGTTGGCGAATTATTACGCGGAACAGAAAATCCATTCGTTATGGCGACAGATTCAGCCGCTGTACGACAAGGAAATTGAGCGGCTACACGATCCGGTTTCGAACGTTTTATTCGTGGCGTCGACCTACCTGAGAGAAGTGGTCGATCCCTCGAAGCCGCGCACGTTCAGCGTGATCGTGGAACCGCTGGTGGGGCGCATCACGAACGTGCGAAGCCTCGGCGACCACTATTCGATTGTGCTGAGCGGCAGCACCGACATTCCCATCGACACGGTCCGCCACGCCTATCTTCATTTCCTGCTCGATCCGGTGCCCATGATGTACCCGCATGTGATCGCGGTGAAGCGCCCGGTATACGAAATGGCGCAGCGGGCGCCGCGCCTGCCCGGAGACCTGTCGGATGATTACCCGGCGTGGTTCGCGGAGTGCACGGTGCGAGCCGTGGAAATCAAACTGAAGAAAATGTCGCCCAGCGAGAAGGAAGTAGCGCTGCAGAACGCCGACGTCGACGGATTTGTGATGGTGCGTCCGATCTCTGCAGGATTGGCGGGCTACGAACAAGGCGAAGCGCCATTCGTTCAATACTTCCAGGACCTGGTCCGAGGCATTGATCCCAAGGCGGAACAAACGCGCGTGGCGGCCATCCGCTTCGCGCCACAGCAGACCGAGGCGGAAGCGAAGGAACTGAGCAAGGAGGCGGTGGCGAAAAAACAGGTGCGCACGATCAGCACCGTCTCCGGGGATCAGGATGTAATCGCGGCTCTGACCGAAGGTGAGAAAAAGATCGCCGAGAAAAATCCGCGCGCAGCGGAAGCAGCGTTCCAGTCGGTACTGGCGAAAAACCCGAACGAGACTCGGGCATGGTGGGGACTGGGACTCGTGGCGTTGATGGACCACGATGCCGACCGCGCCAAACAGGTATTCGGCCGATTGACGACGGGAGAGCACGCCGCCAAAAACGATCCGATGGTGATGGCGTGGTCGCACGTTTATCTGGCACGAATCTTTGACGATGAAGGACAGCTCGATCGAGCAAAGTCCGAGTATCAGGCAGCGATCGATGTTCAGGGCGCTCCCGCACAAGCTCAGCAGGCAGCACAAAAAGGCTTGGGTGACCTGGCGTTGAGGAAACCGTCCGAAAGGCCCTAGGACGAAAAGGAGAAGTCATGATTCAAGGGATGAGCAGTTTATGCAGGACCGCCCTAATTTTCACCCTATGCTTCGCAGGAGCGGCAGTGATTGCGGCGCAGACGCCAAGCCAGCCGCAGCAGCCCCAACAACAACCCCCTTCCGGAACCCCTCCCGCCGATAAGTCGAATCCACAACAAGCCGCGCCGCTGACGCTCGAGCCCGCGGCGCCCCCCGTGAATGCGGAAGAAGACGCGGCGATCAAGGCGTTTCGCGAAGCCAAAAACGATGATTTGGCAAAGAAGAGTCAGATGGCCGACGATTTTCTGACCAAATATCCGCAGAGCCGTTACCGCGTGGAGATTTACCAATGGCAGGTGCAGTACTTCCGCAGCAAAAATGAAATCGACAAGATGGAAGCGACGGCGGACAAGCAACTGGCGCTGTTTCCCAATGATCCACAGACCCTGGCTGCGGTCGGCTCCACCCTGCCTCGCGCCATGAACGCAAACACACCGGATCCCGCCAAGCGCTTAGCTAAGGCGGAGCAGATGTGCCAGAAGGCGCTTGAACTTCTACCCACGATCCCCAAGCCGGACGGCATGCCCGATGATGTGTTCCAGAAGGCAAAGGATCAAACTGCGGCATTGGCGTACAGCGGTCTCGGCACGGTCGACTTCCGCCGTGGCAAGTTTGCCGATGCCATTCCAAATTTCGAGAAATCCGTGCGCATGGATCCGGATCCTGATCCCGTGAATTTCTACTTGCTCGCGTTCTGCAACCAGAAGACCTCGCATTTCGACGACGCGGTAAGCGCCTATCAGAAGTGCGCCGCCATCCCCAGCGGAATGCAGTCCACCTGCACGCAGGGTGCGGAAGAAGCCAAGAAACTGGCTTCCACGCAACTAAGCGCGCCGAAATAACACTGACCGTGCCGCGGCACGGCAGGAGATGCGTATGACCCGCGGTGACGACGAACGATTGATGGAGCGGCTCGGCTACGAATTCCGCGACCCGAAGCTGTTGGATCGCGCGTTGACGCACAGCTCTGCGGTCCCGGAGCTGCGCACCGCTCGTGGAGAAGACATCGCCTTCGCGGGCTCCGAAGTACAGGACAACGAGCGGCTGGAATTTCTGGGCGATGCTGTGCTGGAATTGCTCACCAGCGAGTTCCTGCTCAAGAGTTTTCCCGAGTGGACCGAGGGCCAGCTTTCCAAGAGCCGCGCGCGCATCGTCAATGCCCATTCCCTGGAAATCGCCGCGCGAACTCTGGACGTCGGATCG
>Ga0335080_10007159_pt1 | contig 11551 bp, 11 predicted proteins | sample Lox_Sample_34_FD_206720 | JGI IMG/M metagenome (GOLD analysis project Ga0335080, IMG submission 206720) | Soil microbial communities from Loxahatchee National Wildlife Refuge, Florida, United States - Lox_Sample_3.4 | ecosystem: Environmental > Terrestrial > Soil > Wetlands | place: USA...
CTGCTCGTCAGGTCGGGACTGCGACACCACGCGGCGCCCGCGTCCGCGACGACGACGGTGAAGAAGACCACCACGGCGCCGGGCAGCCGCCGCCCGCGCTACTACAAGCTCCGCGCCGGCGAGACGCTCAGCGACGTCGCCGTCCGCTTCAGCACGACGGTGCACCACCTGCTCGCCCTCAACCCACACGTCAAGCCGACCGCGCTGATCGTCGGGCAGCGCATCCGCGTCCGCTGACCGCGAGTAGAATCGCCGCCCCGTGAAGGGGCTCCTGGTCGCCGTCGCAGCGCTCGCGCTCGTCCCACCGGTACTCGGCGCGCCGCCGCAGGTGACCGGCCGGGCCTGGCTGGTCGAGAACGGCTCCACCGGCCAGGTGCTGCTCGCCCACAACGCGTACCGTCGCGTTCCGATCGCCAGCCTGACGAAGCTGATGACCGTCCTGCTCACGCTCGAGCACACGCACCTGGACGACGTCGTCACCGTCAGCCGCGAGGCGGCGGCCACGCGCGACTCCACGGTCACCTTCCGCGCCGGCGAGCGGCTGACCGTGCGCGAGCTGCTCGAGGCCGCGCTGATCGCCAGCGCGAACGACGCCGCCGACGCGCTCGCGTCCTATGTCGGCGACGGTAGCGAGGCGAGCTTCGTGGCGATGATGAACGCGCGGGCGAAGCAGCTCGGCCTGCGCGAGACGCACTTCGTCAGGCCCGACGGGCTCGACGCGCCCGGACATCTCTCGAGCGCGCATGACGTCACCTTCCTCGCACGGCTGCTGATGCATCACGCGATCGTCCGCCAGATCGTCCGCATGCGCGTCGCGACGATCTCGGACGGCCACGTCCTGCACACCTGGAACGACCTGCTCTACAGCTACCCCGGGATCTTCGGGGTCAAGACGGGACACACCTCGGGAGCCGGCTGGAACGAGACTGCGGCCGCGCACCGGCGCGGCGTCTCGATCTACGCCACCCTGCTCGGGAGCCCGGACCGCGCGACGAGGAACGCCGACCTGGTCAAGCTGCTCGACTGGGGCTTCTCGCGCTACGTCGCGGTCCGGCCGGTGGTGAAGGGGCAGGCCTACGCCACCGCCCTGCTCGGCTACGGCCACAGGCCGCTCGAGCTCGTCGCCGTGGCCACGCCGAGGCTCGTCGTTCCCGTGGGCCGCCCACTCGTCCGGCGGGTGGTCTTCCCGGACGTGGTCTCGCTGCCCGTGTCCCGGGGACAGTCCCTCGGCCAGGTCCGCGTCTACCAGGGCGGCCGCCTGCTCGCCGTCGTGCCGCTCGTTGCCTCGCGCTCGTCCTCGCGCCCGGGAGTGGCCGGCCGCGTGGGCTGGTACGCGACACGTACCCTGCACCACATGCTGGGGTGGTTCAGCTGATCGTCACGGTCACCATGAACGCCGCGATCGACCGGACGCTCACCGTTCCGAACTTCCAGCGCGGCCAGCGCCACCGCGCCAGCCAGGGCCTGACCCTCGCGGGCGGCAAGGGGATCAACATCGCCCGCGCGCTGAAGCGGCTCGGCGCCCCGGTCGTCGCGACCGGCCTCGCGGGAGGCAAGACCGGCACGCGCATCGTCGAGGAGCTGACCGCCGAGGCGATCCTGAACGACTTCGTCCGGATCGAGGACGAGTCGCGCACCTCGACGGCGATCGTCGACCCGACCGGCGGCAGCTACACCGAGGTGAACGAGTGGGGCCCGCACGTCCAGCCGGAGGAGCTGGAGATCCTGCTCGAGAAGCTCGTCTACCTCTCGCGCGGCGCCGGGTACGTCGTCTTCGCGGGCTCGCTCCCGCGCGGCGTCGACGACGGCTTCTACGCGGAGGCGATCCGCGACCTGAACCGCCGCGGCGTCCAGACCGTCCTCGACTCCGACGGGGAGCCACTGCGTCTCGGCACCCAGGCGGAGCCGTTCCTCGTCTCGCCGAACGAGCGGGAGGCCGAGAGCCTGGTCGGCCAGGAGTTCCACGACGACGAGGACTTCCTCGAGGGGCTGGAGGCGATCGCCGAGCTGGGGGCCCGCAACGTGCTGATCACGGCCGAGTCGGGCTGCTGGGGGCTCCTGCGGTCCGAGCGCGAGCCGCGGCGCTACCGCGCGGTCGCGCCCAGGCTCGACCCCGTCTCGGCGGTCGGCTCGGGGGACGTCCTGCTCGCGGCCTTCGTCGCAGCGCTGCTCGAGCAGCGCTCGGAAGAGGAGGCGCTCCGGGCCGCGGTCGCCACGGGCGCCGCGGCGACGCTCGAGCTCGGCGCCGGCCGCTTCGAGCCGCGGGAGGCCGGGCGCCTGGTCGCGGGCATCGAGATCGCCCAGCTCGAGCCGGCGCGACGCTAAAGACCGGCTACCGCCCGGTCGATAACCGAAAGGCGATGATTCGCCGGGCTCTGCCCATGGCCCTTTCTGCGGCCGCTCTGCTCGTCGCCGTGCTCGGCATGACGCCGCTCGGCGGCGCAGCCGTGCAGAACATCACGCGCGTCGCCCTCTTCGCCAAGAACGCCGGCAAGGTCGGGAACATCGCCGCCTCGAAGAAGCCGAAGGCCGGCAAGCTCTACCCGCTCGGCAAGGGCGGGAAGTTCCCGAAGTCCGTGCTGCCGAACGGCGGTGCGGGCCCGCCCGGCGCCGAGGGCCCGCAGGGGCCCGCCGGCCCCGCCGGCCCGCAGGGAGCCCCGGGCCCGCGCGGCTACACGGGACTGCGCGGCTCGACCGGCCCCGCCGGCGCCCAGGGCCCGACCGGCCCGCAGGGGCAGGTTGGCGCGCCCGGCGGCTTCGGCCTTCTGAACCTCGGCCGCAGCACGCTCGTCCGCAAGACGCTCGCGGTCGGAGGCGACTACGCGTCGGCCGTGTCCGGCGCAGACGGACTTCCGCTCGTCGCCCTCGACGACTCGAACAACAACGCCCTCGACGTCGTGCACTGCGCCGACGCCGTCTGCGGCTCGAAGACGACGACGCCGGTCGACTCCGGCCACATCTACTCCTATCCGGCCGCGACCATCGGCGCGGACGGCCTCGGGCTGGTCGTCTACCTCGACCAGAGCTCGCACCTGCTCAAGGCCGCGCACTGCACGAACGTCGCCTGCAGCTCGTTCACCGTCGGCACGGTCGACTCCTCCGGGAACGTCGGCGCCAGCCAGGTCTCGGTCACGGTCGGCACCGACGGGCTCGGCCTGATCAGCTACTACGACGTCACGAACGGGAACCTGGACGTCGCGCACTGCTCGGACACGGCCTGCTCGTCGGCGTCGGTGACGGCGGTCGACAGCGCCGGCGACGTCGGCTCCGGCTCGTCGATCGCGATCGGCGCGGATGGGCTCGGGCTGATCAGCTATCGCGACACAACCAACGACCACCTGAAGGTCGCGCACTGCTCGAACGTCGCCTGCTCGTCCGCGGTCGCGACCACGGTCGACAATGCCGCCGGCGTCGGCTTCGAGACCTCGGTGACGGTCGGAGCGGACGGGCTCGGCCTGGTCAGCTACTTCGACAACGGCAACGCCGACCTCAAGGTCGCCCACTGCTCGGACGCGGCCTGCTCGAGCGCGACGCTGACGCCGATCGACTCGACCGGCCTGGTCGGCGAGTTCTCTTCGGCGACGATCGGCGCCGACAACCTCGCCGTGATCAGCTACTACGACCACACCGGCGCCAACCTCGACCTCAAGGTCGCCCACTGCTCGAACGTCGCATGCACGACGGCGACGACCACCACCGTCGACAGCGCAGGCGATGTCGGCTCGGGCTCGTCGATCACGGTGGGCTCCGACGGCCTGCCGTTCGTCACCTACCGCGACATCACGAACAACGCGGTCGTCTCGACGCACTGTCCGAACGCGTTCTGCGTGCCCTACTTCCGCCGCAGGTAAGTCCCGTCCAGGGGCGGTGCTACCATCGCCGTCCACCTTGAGACACCTCGGCTGCTAGTGGAAGTAGAGATCGGCCTCGGCAAGAAGGCGCGGCAGGCGTACGGGTTCGACGACGTGGCGATCGTGCCCTCGCGGCGGACGCGCGACCCGCAGGACGTCGACATCGGGTGGAAGCTCGGGCCGCACCTGCTCGAGCTGCCGCTGCTCGCCTCGGCGATGGACGGCGTCGTCTCGCCACAGACCGCCATCGCGCTCGGCAAGCTCGGCGGCCTCGGCGTGCTCAACCTCGAGGGGATCTTCACGCGCTACCAGAACGCCGACCGCGAGCTCGACAAGATCGCGAAGCTGCCGAAGGAGCGCGCCACGGCCGGGATGCAGAAGATCTACGAGGCGCCGGTCGACCCCAAGCTGATCGCGGCCCGGATCCGCGAGATCAAGAAGGCCGGGGTGCTGGCGGCCGGCTCCCTGACGCCGCAGCGCGTGCGCGACCACTACGAGGCGGCGATCGGCGCGGGGCTCGACATCCTCGTCATCCAGGGCACCGTCGTCTCGGCCGAGCACGTCTCGTCGAACGGCCAGGCGCTCAACCTGAAGGAGTTCATCGCGGCGCTGCCGGTGCCGGTGATCGTCGGCGGCTGCGCCTCGTACCAGACGGCCCTGCACCTGATGCGCACCGGGGCGGAGGGCGTCCTCGTGGGCGTGGGGCCCGGCCAGGCGTGCACGACGCGCGGCGTGCTCGGCGTCGGGGTTCCGCAGGCGACGGCCATCGCCGACGCGACGGCTGCGCGCGTGCAGCACCTGCTCGAGACGGGCAAGTACGTGAACGTGATCGCCGACGGCGGAATGCGCACCGGCGGCGACATCGCCAAGGCGATCGCCTGCGGCGCGGACGCCGTCATGATCGGCTCGCCGCTGGCGCGCGCGAAGGAGGCGCCGGGCCGCGGCTTCCACTGGGGCATGGCCACCTTCCACCCGACGTTGCCGCGCGGCGCGCGGGTCGCGGTCGAGCAGAGCGCGACGCTGGAGCAGATCGTGATCGGGCCGGCGACGGAGAACGACGGGACGCTCAACCTGATGGGCGCGCTGCGCACATCGATGGCGACCTGCGGCTACGAGTCGATCCACGACTTCCAGAAGGCCGAGGTGATGCTCGCCCCGGCGATCAAGACCGAGGGCAAGTCGCTGCAGCAAGCCCAGCACGTGGGCATGGGTTGATGGGCGAGGTCGTCCCTCTTCCGGTCACCGAGGCGGGCCCGGAAGAGCGGCCGGTGCTCGTGCTCGACCTGGGCGGGCAGTACGCGCAGCTGATCGCGCGGCGGGTGCGGGAGGCGCGGGTCTACTCGGAGCTCGTGCCCTTCGGGATCACCGCGGCCGAGGCGCGGGCGCGGAACCCCCGGGCGCTGGTGCTCTCGGGCGGGCCGGCATCGGTGTACGCGGCGGACGCGCCGCGCGTCGATCCGGGGCTGTTCTCGCTGGGGGTGCCGACGCTCGGCATCTGCTACGGCATGCAGCTGATGGCGCAGGCGCTCGGCGGCGCGGTCGAGCGGACCGGCGTCTCGGAGTTCGGCAAGACCGAGGTGCTCGCGGAGCCGGACAGCGAGCTCTTCGCCGGCCTGCCGGAGGAGCAGACCGGCTGGATGAGCCACCGCGATTCGGTGACCGCCGCTCCTTCGGGCGCGCGCGTGACGGCCGGCTCGCCGTCGGCGCCGATCGCGGCCTTCGAGGATCCGGAGCGGCGCCTCTACGGGGTGCAGTTCCATCCCGAGGTCGTGCACACACCGCATGGCCAGGAGCTGCTGAAGAACTTCCTCTACGCGGTCGCCGACGCGCCGCCGACCTGGACGGCGGCGGCCGTGATCGAGGAGCAGGTCGAGCGGATCCGCGCGCAGGTCGGCTCGGAGCGGGTCCTCTGCGCGCTGTCGGGCGGAGTGGACTCGGCGGTCGCGGCGCTGCTCGTACACAAGGCGGTCGGCGACCAGCTCGTCTGCGTCTTCGTCGACCACGGGCTGCTGCGGAAGGACGAGGCGGCGGAGGTCGTCGAGACCTTCGAGGGGCACTTCCACGTGCCGCTCGTCCACGTCTCGGCGGAGGACCGGTTCCTGGCGCGGCTGGACGGTGTGGCCGACCCGGAGGCGAAGCGCAAGGCGATCGGCGAGGAGTTCATCCGCGTCTTCGAGGAGGAGTCGGCGAGGCTCGGGAAGATCCGCCACCTCGTCCAGGGCACGCTCTACTCGGACGTGATCGAGTCGGGAGGCGACGCGTCGGTCGCGGCCACGATCAAGTCGCACCACAACGTCGGCGGCCTTCCCGAGGAGATGGAGATGGAGCTCGTCGAGCCGCTGCGGCTCCTGTTCAAGGACGAGGTGCGGCGGGTCGGAGAGGAGCTCGGCCTGCCGGAGCGGATGGTCTGGCGCCAGCCGTTCCCGGGGCCGGGGCTCGCGATTCGCATCATCGGCGAGGTCACGCACGAGCGCCTCGAGATCTTGCGGGAGGCGGACTCGATTCTGCAGGAGGAGGTGCGGCGGGCGGGGCTCTACCGCTCGCTCTGGCAATCGTTCACGGTGCTGCCGGCGATCCGGTCGGTCGGCGTCCAGGGCGACGAGCGGACGTACGGCTACCCGGTCGTCGTGCGGGCGGTGACGAGCGACGACGCGATGACGGCCGACTGGGCGCGGCTTCCCTACGACCTGCTGGAGACGATCTCGTCGCGGATCGTGAACGAGGTCCCGGCGGTCAACCGGGTCGTGCTGGACATCACGTCCAAGCCGCCGTCGACGATCGAGTGGGAGTGACCGCCGGCACGCCGAGTAGAACCGCCTAGCGGCGCCGGGCCGCCGCGACCATGCCGGCGGCAAGGCCAAAGCCGGCCGCGATCACGAGCGGACGAAGGTCGACGATCGGGCGGAAGCGCGTCTCGGAGTCGCGCAGCTCGATGTAGCCGACCGGCCAGGCCGAGCCGCCGCCTCCACCTCCGCCGCCGGCGCCTCCGACCTTCTCAGGCCCGGAGCCGGAGCCTCCGCCGAAACCCCACGCGGCCCGCGAGACCGGGATCACGGTCACCTCGCCGCGCTCGACCGGCTCCCCGAACAGCGTCGCCGCCCCGAAGCTCGACCCGACCCGCTGCGCCAGCCGCTCCACGAATGTCTCCTCCGCCTCCATCGCGCACCTCCTGGTCGCCGTTTCGGGCCAGCCTACTCGCGCGGATCGGCTCGGGCGCTGTAGGCGGGATACCGCCGACGCACCTCGTCCACGTATGCGCTCAGACGCTCCGCGAGCTGCGCGTCCGGGATCTCGAGCACGTTCTCCGCGTTCTGCTCGCCCGAGTGCGACAGGTTGAACGACCCCACGAAGACCACGTCGTCGGCGATCACGAGCTTCGCGTGCATGAAGTCGTGCAGGCTCCCCGGCGCCCACGGTGTCGAGTTCTTCCCGGAGAACTCCCCGGCCATCACCTGTTGGAGCAACGGCAGTTTCCACGACACGTTCCCCTCGACCTGCCACTGGTGGATCACCTCGTCCACCTGCGTCGCGTCGACGCAGCCCGCGATGTCGCCGTGCCCGTCAGCGATCCGCTGCGCGAGCGTCGCCAAGACCGGCGCCGACGTGATCACCGGCGAGCAGATCCGCACCCGCTGCGCGTGCCCGATCTTCTTCGCGAGGCGGTGCGTCAGTGCATCGGCGAAGCCCGGTGTGAACCAGGCCCGCACCCGCATGCCGTCGACCTCCACCGGCCGCGGCTCCACGAAGCCGCTGCGCTCGACGTCGCCGTTCCTCCAGAGCTCCTCGAAGTCCAGCGTGAACGCGTGCGCGAGCTCCTCCGACGCCACCGTGACGAGCACGTTTTCCTGCCGCGACCAGGAGTCATCGGTCCAGTTGGTCGAGCCGCTCAGCACCGCCTCGCCGTCGCGGACGACGAACTTGTGGTGCATCAGATCGGGCACTCCGGCCACGGCCCGGGCGGGCACGCCGAGCGACTCGATGAGGGCAACGTCGGGCTCGGGCGGCGGCGGCACCGGGATCGGCCGCGCGTGGTCGACGTTGTAGAGGATCCGCACCGCCACGCCGCGCGCCGCCGCCCCCTTCAAGGCTCCCGCCACGACCTCCCGCGTCTCCGGCCCGAGGTTGAAGTCGTACTGGGCGAGGTCGAGCGAGCGCCGCGCCTCGCCGAGGAACCCGGCCACGAAGCGCGCGATCTCCGGCGCCGGCTGGCCGCCGTCCGTCAGAGTGCGGATGGAGATGGAGGAGCTCACCGAGCGGTTGACGCGCGCCAGGATCGGCGCCACGTTCAACTTCTATCGTGACGGCGCGGGCGCGGCGGCGCGGCGGGAGCGGCTCCGCGCCTACCTGGAGGCACGGCGGGACGCGCCGCTGCTGCTCGTCGGCGAGGCGGCCGGCTATCGCGGCGCGCGCATCTCCGGGGTTCCCTTCACGTCCGAGCGCCAGCTCACCGGCCGCGGCCCCGCGGAGGCGAGCGCGACGATCGTCCACCGCGTCCTCGCCGAGCTGGGGCTCGAGGAGAGCGTCCTGCTCTGGAACGTCGTGCCGACGCACCCCGGCACCGCGACGTCGAACCGGCGTCCGACCCGCGCCGAGGTCGAGCACTCGAGGCCCTTCCTCGACGAGCTCGCCACAGGCCGGCGAAGCATCGCCGTCGGCCGCCTCGCCGAGTCCGTTCTGAGAGGCCCGTACGTCCGCCATCCCAGCCACGGCGGCGCGGCGGATTTCCGGGCCGGGCTGCTACGATTCGCCCCCGGCGGACGGAAGGTCCGCCGCTTTCATGCCTAAGACCTGGAACGCAAAGCCTGGCGAGGTCGAGCGCCGCTGGTACCTCGTCGACGCCGAAGGGAAGACGCTCGGGCGTCTGGCTACGCAGATCGCGGACACGCTCCGCGGCAAGCACAAGGCCGAGTACACCCCGCACGTGGACACGGGCGACTTCGTCGTCGTGGTCAATGCCGAGAAGATCGCGGTCACCGGCAAGAAGCTCGACGACAAGATGTACCACCGGCACTCCGGCTATCCCGGCGGCCTGCGCAGCCGGCCGCTCCGCGACCAGCTCGAGCGCAGGCCGACCGAGGTGCTGCGCAAGGCGGTCAAGGGCATGCTCCCGCGCAACCGCCTCTCGCGCGCCCAGATCAAGAAGCTGAAGATCTACGCAGGCCCGGAGCACCCGCACGAGGCCCAGGCGCCCTCCGAGCTGGAGCTGCATTCGTGAGCGATATCGCCCAGTACCGAGGCACCGGCAAGCGGAAGACGTCGGTCGCGCGCGTGATCCTGAAGCCCGGCGACGGGGCGACCTGGTTCAACGGCCGCACGATCGAGGAGTACTTCCCGCGGGCGGCTCACCGCGAGCTGGCGCTGGCGCCGCTGAAGGTCGCCGGCGTCGAGGGCACGTTCGACCTGCGCGTCCGCGTGCAGGGCGGCGGCCCGAGCGGACAGGCCGGCGCCGTTCGGCACGGGATCGCCCGCGCGCTGGTCGACGCCGATCCGGAGCTGCGCGTGCCGCTCAAGCGCGCCGGTTACCTGACGCGCGACGCACGGATCGTCGAGCGCAAGAAGGCCGGCCTGCACAAGGCCCGCAAGGCACCGCAGTTCTCGAAGCGCTAGTGCCTCGGCGGTATTTCGGGACCGATGGGGTCCGCGGCGTGGTCGGCAAGGATCTGACCTCGGAGCTCGTGGAGCGGCTCGGCCGCGCAGCCACGTTCTGGTCCGACGGCGGCCGCGTCTTCCTCGGGCGGGACACCCGCGAATCGGGCCTGGAGCTGGAAGAGGCCTTCGCCCGAGGCGTCGTCTCGGCCGGGGGCAATGCCGTCATGGCAGGGATCCTCCCTACCCCCGCGGTCGCGCTGCTCGCGCTGGACCTCGGGGTCGTGATCTCGGCCTCGCACAACCCGCCCGAGTACAACGGCGTCAAGCTCTTCGACGCCGAGGGGCGGAAGCTGACCGACGCGGCCGAGGAGGCGATCGAGGCGCTGCTGGACGAGCCTCCGGCCGCGGAGCCGGGCCGCGCCGACCACGTGAGCGTCGCGACCGACAGCTATCTCGAGCACATCGTCGAGCGCTTCGGCTCCAACCTCGCCGGCCTGCGGGTCGTGGTCGACTGCGCGAACGGCGCCTACTCCGGGATCGCCCCGGGGGCCTTCGAGGAGCTCGGCGCCGAGGTGACCGCGATCGGCTCCGACCCGAACGGCTCCAACATCAACGTCGGCTACGGCGCCACCGACCTCCGGGCCTTGCAACACAGTGTTACAAGCTCGGGCGCAGACCTCGGGATCGCGTTCGACGGCGACGGCGACCGGATGCTGGCGGTGGACGCGAAGGGACAGGCCGTGGACGGCGACCAGATCCTCGCGGTCCTGATGCTGCACCTGGGCGTCGACATGGTGGCGGTCACGGTGATGACGAACCTGGGGCTCCACCGGCTCGCGGCCGAGCGCGGGATCCGCGTCGTCACGACCGACGTCGGCGACCGCTACGTGCTCGAGGCGCTGCGGCGGGAGGGTGGGGTCCTCGGCGGCGAGCAATCGGGCCACCTGATCTACCTGCACGGCCACGTGAGCGGGGACGGTCTCGTCGCCGGACTGCTGCTCTGCCGCGCTCTCGAGGGCCGCACGCTCGAGGCCGCCGCTGCCGTGATGCCGCGCTTCCCGCAGGCGACGGCCAACATCCGCGTCGCCGAGAAGACGCTGCCGGAGAGCGTCGTCGAGGAGGTCGAGCGCATCAACGCCGAGCTCGACGGCACCGGCCGCGTGCTGGTCAGGCCCTCGGGCACGGAGCCCCTCATCCGGGTGCTTGCGGAGGCGGAAACGAGGCCGGAAGCCGAAACGGCCTGTGCTAAGATTTGTGCACTCGTGACACGAGAGCTCGGCTGACCCGCCTCGACGAAGGGACGGGGGAGCAGCCGGGCCTTTCGCATTTTCAAGGAGGTTTTCTGGCGTGTGCGGGATCATCGGCTACGTCGGGCGCAGGCCCTGTAAGAGCCTTCTCCTCCAGGGCCTGGAGCGCCTCGAGTACCGCGGCTACGACTCCGCCGGGCTCGCCCTCCGCGAGGACGAGCGCCTCGACTACGTCCGCGCGGTCGGCAACCTCCAGTTCCTGAAGGAGGCGGCCGGCTCGAACGGCTCGCGGTCGACGACCGGGCTCGGCCACACGCGCTGGGCCACCCACGGCGCCGTCAACATGCAGAACGCGCACCCGCTCAGCGGCTGCGACGACGGCAAGCTCGCGATCGTCCTGAACGGGATCGTCGAGAACTTCCGCGAGCTGAAGGAGTCGCTTCAGGCCGAGGGCCACACGTTCAAGACCGAGACCGACGCCGAGGTGGTCGTGCACCTGATCGAGCGCCACTACGACGGCGACCTGGTCGAGGCCGTTCGCGCGGCCTACCGGGAGCTCGAAGGCCACTTCGCCTTCGTCGCCGTCCACCACGACCATCCCGGCGAGCTGGTCGGCGCGCGGCACCAGTGCCCGCTGCTCGTCGGCGTCGGCCAGGGCGAGATGTTCTTCGCCTCGATGGCCGCTGCGTTCATCTCCGAGACGCGGAAGATCCAGTTGATCGAGGACGGCGAGGTCGTCGTGATCACCGAGGCCGGCGCGCGCTTCCTCGACGTCGAGAACGGCGAGGTCGAGCGCGAGACGGTCGAGGTCGACTGGAACCTCGAGGAGGCCGAGAAGAGCGGCTTCGAGACCTTCATGCTCAA
>Ga0335080_10007160_pt1 | contig 11551 bp, 11 predicted proteins | sample Lox_Sample_34_FD_206720 | JGI IMG/M metagenome (GOLD analysis project Ga0335080, IMG submission 206720) | Soil microbial communities from Loxahatchee National Wildlife Refuge, Florida, United States - Lox_Sample_3.4 | ecosystem: Environmental > Terrestrial > Soil > Wetlands | place: USA...
CGATGCCGAGGATCATGCGCTCTTCCCGCCGGCGGTCGCGGCGCGCGCCTTGTCCATGAGCGCGCGCATGCGGCGGACGGCGCTGTCGAGGCCGCCGAAGATCGCCTCGCCGATGAGGAAATGGCCGATGTTGAGCTCGGCGACGGTCGGGATTTCGGCGACCGGCCCGACCGTGTCGAAGGTGAGGCCGTGGCCGGCGTGGCATTCGAGGCCGACCGCCTCCGCATGGGCGGCGGCCGCGCGCAGCCGCTGCAACTGGCGCACGCGCGCCTCGCCTTCCGCCTCGCAGTAGGCGCCGGTATGCAGCTCGACGATGTCGGCGCCGACCTTGCGCGCGGCATCGAGTTGCGCCGCCTCCGGCTCGATGAAGAGCGAGACGCGGATGCCGGCGGCGCGCAATTCCTGCACGTAGCCGACGAGATGATGCTGCTGTCCCCGCACGTCGAGGCCGCCTTCGGTGGTGCGCTCCTCCCGCTTTTCGGGGACGAGGCAGGCGGCGTGCGGCTTGTGGCGCAGGGCGATGCGCAGCATCTCCTCGGTCGCCGCCATCTCCAGGTTGAGCGGGCGGTCGATCTCGCGCGTCAGCCGTTCGATGTCGGCATCGGAGATGTGGCGGCGGTCTTCGCGCAGATGCGCCGTGATGCCGTCGGCGCCGGCGCTCGCCGCCAGGCGCGCGGCGCGCACCGGATCGGGATGGGCGCCGCCGCGGGCATTGCGGATGGTGGCGACGTGATCGATGTTCACGCCCAGGCGCAGGGTGCGGCTCATGGCTTGACCTCCTTGCCGGCGGCGGCCGCCTTCAGCAGGCGCGGACGCAGCCGCCGTCGATGACGCAGCTCGCGATAGCTGGCGACGACCCAATAGACGACCGCGAACGACACGCCGCCCACCGCGAGCGCCACCGGCAACGACCCGATGGCGGTCGGCAGGAGTGCGGTCCAGGCATGGTGCATCAAGTAGCGTGCGCTGACCGCGTGCGGCAGGAAGGTGCCCTGGCGGCCCAGGATCCAGTCGCCCAGATGATAGGACCACACGATCGTGAACGGATAGAACCAGCCGACATTGGCGCCGAACACGGCGGCGATGATGCTGCCGCCCAGTGCCCACGCCGTCGCGATCGACAACAGGTAGTGGAACCCGAACAGCGGTGTGAAGGAGATGAAGGCGCCGCAGGCGAAGCCGAGCGCGATCTTCGACGGCGCCCCGGGCAGCCGGCGGACGCGGTAGACGACGTACGTCGAGGCCCGCCGCCAGCCGCTCTGCGGCCAGGCATAGGCGCGGACGCGTTCGGCAAGCGTCAATTGGCGGCGACGGCGGAACATCGGGCGAAAACGGTCCTTGATGAGGCGGCGGCGATGCCGTCAGCCGCGCGCGCGTTCGACGGAGTTGACCACCGGCGTCGCGCGTAACGCCGCAATGATATTGGTCAGATGCTTGAGGTCGGCAACCTCCACGTCGACCATCAGCTCGAAGAAATCGACCGAACGGCTGGTGATCTTCAGGTTCGAGATGTTGCCGTTGGCCTTGCCGATGATCGTCGACATGCTGCCGAGGTTGCCCGGGCCGTTGGCCAGCACGACGTGCAGGCGGCCCACATGCATCTGGCTGCCGTCCGGACCCATCTGCCAGGCGACATCGAGCCAGCGTTCGGGCGCGTCGGCGAAGCTTTCGAGCGTCTCGCAGTCGATCGTGTGGATGGTGACGCCCTTGCCCGTGGTGACGATCCCGACGATGCGGTCGCCCGGCAGGGGATGGCAGCAGCCGGCGAAATGCACGGCCATCCCCGGGATGAGGCCGGTGATCGGCACGGCGAAGTGATCGTTCGCCTTGTCGCCGCGGGTCCGCCGGGTGCCGAGCGGCACGACCTTGCCGGTGCGCGGCTTCCCGACCTGGCTGCCGGGGAAGATCGCGTTCATGACCTCGCGCTCGGTCTGCAAGCCAGCGCCGACCTGGGCGAAGAGGTCGTCGACGGTCTCGCAGTGGAACCGCTTGAGGCCGGCCTCGAGCGCCTTGTCGCTGAAATCGTAGCCGTCCTGCTTGAACGCCTTCTGCAGGATGGCGCGGCCGAGCTCGACATATTGCGCGCGCTGCTGCGTGCGGATGAAGCGGCGGATGCAGGCGCGCGCCTTGCCGGTGACGACGAAGCGCTCCCAGGTGGGCGACGGCGTCTGCGCCCGCGAGGTTACGATCTCCACCTGGTCGCCGTTGTGCAGCTGCGTGCGCAAGGGCATGTGGCGGCCGTTGATCTTGGCGCCGACGCAGGTGTTGCCGACCTCGGAATGCACGGCGTAGGCGAAATCGACCGGTGTCGCCGCGCGCGGCAGCGCGATCAGGTCGCCCTTGGGCGTGAAGCAGAAGACCTGGTCCTGGAACATCTCGAGCTTGGTGTGCTCGAGGAACTCCTCGGGGCCGGCGGCATGCTCGAGGATGTCGAGCAGTTCGCGCAGCCAGCGGTACTGGCGTCCGTCCATGGCCGGGCCGCCGTCCTTGTAGCGCCAGTGCGCTGCGACGCCGAGCTCGGCGATCTCGTGCATCTCGCGCGTGCGGATCTGGATCTCGATGCGCTGCTTCTCCGGCCCGATGACGCCGGTGTGCAGCGAGCGGTAGCCGTTCGGCTTCGGGGTCGAGATGTAGTCCTTGAAGCGGCCCGGCACCATCGAGTAGTGGCTGTGCAGGATGCCGAGCGCCCGATAGCAGGCGGCGACGTCGGCCACCACGATGCGGAAGGCCATGATGTCCGATAGCTGCTCGAACGGCACGTTCTTGCGCTGCATCTTGCGCCAGATCGAATAGGGCGTCTTCTCGCGGCCGGAGACGGCGGCGTCGAGCCCGTCGGCCGCCAGCGTCCGCTTCAGTTCGGCGATGATGCGGTCGGAGCGCGGCCGCCCGCTCTCGCGCAGGAAGGTCAGCCGCTGCAGGATCGAATCGCGGGCGTCGGCATGGAGCTCGGCGAAGGCCAGGTTCTCGAGCTCGTCCTTCATCTGCTGCATGCCGATGCGCTCGGCGAGCGGCGCGTAGATCTCCAGCGTCTCGCGGGCGATGCGCTTGCGCTTCTCGGCGTCCTTGATGAAGTGCAGCGTCTGCATGTTGTGCAGCCGGTCGGCCAGCTTCACCAGCAGCACCCGGATGTCCTCGGACATGGCGAGGACGAGCTTGCGGAAGTTCTCGGCGTGCTTGGTGTGGTCCGACTGCAGCTCGATGCGCGACAGCTTGGTGACGCCGTCGACGAGGCGGGCGATCTCCTTGCCGAAGAGCTGCTCGATCTGGTCGAGGGTGGCCTCGGTGTCCTCGACGGTGTCGTGCAGCAGCGCCGTGATGATCGACGCGCCGTCGAGCTTCATCTTGGTGAGGATGTTGGCGACCTCGAGCGGGTGCTTGAAGTAGGGGTCGCCGGAGGCTCGCTCCTGCGAGCCGTGCGCCTTCATCGAAAAGACGTAGGCGCGGTTGAGGGCATCCTCGTCCGCCGCGGGATCGTACGACTTGACCGTCTCAACGAGTTCGAACTGGCGGATCATCCGGGATTGCCATTGCCGCTTCGCTGCGCCGCACCGACCGGCCTTGCGCTCGCCTTCCCGCCAGCTCGTCCTCCGTTCCGGGTTACCCCTGCAAGACGGTCAGGCCAACAGCAGCCGACCGGATCGGCTACGCCTCCGGTGGTGGTGCATCGGTGCCGGGCTCGCCGCCCTCCTCCTCGGCCAGCGGCTCGTCCTCGAACTCGCCGTCGAGGTCGTCGGCGTCGCTCTCGCCGCCCGGCTCGGGTTGCGTCTGCATGAGGTCGCTCAGGATGTCGGGATCGCCCGACCCGAAGCCGCCCTCTTCCACCGGCTCATCGGTCTCCACATGCTTGCGCAAGCCCTGGATGACGCTGTTCGACAGGCCGTCCAGGTCGATCGTCGCATCGGCGATCTCGCGCAGCGCCACGACCGGGTTCTTGTCGTTGTCGCGGTCGATCGTCAGCGCCGCGCCCGCCGAAATATCGCGCGCCCGCTGGGACGCCAGCATGACCAATTCGAACCGATTCGGGATCTTGAGGACGCAATCTTCAACCGTAACACGAGCCATGCTTCGCCGATCTCCAAACTGCAAGTGAAGTGAATGATTTGCCTGAATATATTGAGACGTTACCCTTAAAGCAAGGTGGATCGGCCCGCGTCAGGCGGCCTCAGGCCAGCGGCCGGATCGCCTGGTCGGCCGGCAGGGCGCGGCGCATATCCGCCACCGACTGCCCGGTCACGGGATGCCACCAGTCCGGCGCGACGTCGGCCAGTGGCAGCACCACGAAGGCGCGCTCGGCCAAGCGGGGGTGCGGCAGGATCGGCGGCGGCGCCTCCCGGACCAGGTCGCCGTAGGCCAGGAGATCCAGGTCGAGCACGCGGGCGGCATTCAGCTCCCGCCGCTCGCGCCCGAACTGGCATTCGACATCGTGCAGCAGAGCCAGCAGGTCCTCCGGCGACAGGTCGGTCTCGACCGCGACGACCCCGTTGACGTACCAGGGCTGATCGGCTAGCGGAACGGGGGCGCTCTCGTACCAGCGGGAGCGCCGGACGATCCGCAGGCCCCGGCGGGACAATTCGGCCAGGGCGGCTTCGCAGGTCGCTCGTGGGGGACCATGCGTCGGGCTGGGCAGATTGGCCCCGATCGCAACCAGAGTATATTCGGTCAACATATTGGTCTAGCTTGACTTTTTATCCGGTACCCGTACTTATGGGTAGGGGCTTCCGTGGGCACCCTGTGAAAAGTCGAGACGAAATAACGATAAATCAATGGTTTTGCGCTATCACGTCAGACGTTATAGCTGCAAAACAATATTGAGGGATTGATGCTCCGTTTTTATCCTGAAGAACGCATCGCGTTGTTCATTGATGGCGCCAACCTGTATGCCGCAGCGCGCGCCCTCGGTTTCGACATCGACTACAAGAGGCTCCTGCAACTCTTTGCTGACAAAGGGCATTTGATTCGCGCCTTCTACTACACCGCCCTGATCGAGGACCAGGAATACTCGCCGATCCGGCCGCTCGTCGACTGGCTCGACTACAACGGCTACACCATGGTCACCAAGCCGACTAAGGAGTTCACCGACGCCTCCGGCCGCCGCAAGATCAAGGGCAACATGGACATCGAGCTTGCCATCGACGTGATGGAGATGGCCGAGCGCATCGATCATGTCGTCCTCTTCTCCGGCGACGGCGACTTCCGCCGCCTGGTGGAGGCCGTCCAGCGCAAGGGCGTGCGGGTGACGGTGGTGAGCACGATCCGTTCCTCGCCCCCGATGGTGGCGGACGAGCTGCGCCGCCAGGCCGACGTCTTCGTCGAGCTCGACGACCTGTCCGGCAACATCGCGCGGGTGCATGCCCCGCGGCCGAGCAGCAACGACAACGGCGCGCTGAGCGGGTCGGCCTGAGAGACTGGCCGCCCGTCCGGCAGCCGGAATCCGTGAACGTCGCAGCGACGCCCGAACAACCGGGTCACGACTGTCCGCTCTGCCCGCGGCTGGTCGAGTTCCGCCAGAAGAACCGGGCGACGTTTCCGGAGTTCCACAATGCCCCGGTCGACAGCTTCGGGCCCCTTGCGGCCCGGCTGCTGATCGTCGGGCTGGCGCCCGGGCTCAAAGGCGCCAACCGGACGGGGCGCCCGTTCACGGGTGACTACGCCGGCGACCTGCTCTATGCCACGCTCAAGCAGTGCGGCCTCGCGACCGGCCGCTACGACCGCCGCGCCGATGACGGGTTCGCCCTCGTCGACTGCCGCGTCACAAATGCGGTGCGCTGCGTCCCGCCGGAGAACAAGCCGACCCCTGCCGAGATCAAGACCTGCCGCCGGTTCCTGGCGGATGAAATCGCCAGCCTGAAGCGGCTGCGGGCAATCCTGGCCCTCGGCAGGATCGCCCACGATTCGGTCGTCGCCGCCACAGGCGGACGGCCGAGCCAGTTCCGCTTTGCCCACGGCGCCGTCCATGCCCTGCCGAACGGGCTGCAACTCGTCGATAGCTACCACTGCTCGCGCTACAACACGCAGACCGGCGTGCTCACGGAGGGGATGTTCCGGCAGGCCGTGGCAACGGCCTGCGGCCTGCTTGCAGACGCTGCCTCTTCCTCGCGCAACGAGCACGAGAATCGCGGATGAACTCCGTAGGGGCGCGCTCCGCGCGCCCGCGGTGCCGGTGTCCGGGTGCGTTCCAAGTGGGCGCGCGCAGCGCGCCCCTACGCCGGCTATCGCCCGAAGAAGTCGCGCGTCAGCGAGTCGGTGATCGCGATCAGCTGCAGTTGCACCCAGTCGAGGAAATCGTGCAGGCCGGTGCGCAGGATGTCGGCCGTCGGCCGCGTCGCCAGCGCCGCCTGGATGCCGTCGAGCTTTTCAAGGGCCCCGCCGCCGCCGCGCAGGCGATGCCGCTGCCGCAGCTCGTGCAGCAGGCGGTTCACCTCGTCGATGCAGAGCGCCAGCGAGCGTGGGAAGGCATCGTCGTTCAGGAGGAAGTTGGCGACTTCCGCCGGCACCATGCCGCGCGGATGCAGGCGCCGGAAGGCGTGGTAGCCGGCGGCCGAGCGCAGCAGCGCGCCCGCCTGGCCGGCTTCGAGCGGCTGGTAGTCGCCGGCCGCCGACAGCCGGTGGAACTTGACGTCGAGCAGGCGCGTCGCCTGGTCGGCGCGCTCGAGGTAGCGGCCGATCTGGCAGAAATACCAGCCCTGGTCGCGGAAGAAGGTGCCGTCGGTGATGCCGGCGTGGGTCTGGCAGTTCTGCTTGATGGCGGCGAAGAGCCGCGGCCGCTCGGGCGCGGCCAGGTCGGCGGGCTTCAGGCCGCGGAGCCAGTTGTAGAAGACGTTGAGCTGCGTCCACATCTCCGTGCTGATGAAGGGACGCAAGGTGCGCGCGTTCTCGCGCGCATTGCTGACATCCTGGAGGATCGACGTCGGGTTGCCGGCATCGAGGGTGTAGAAATGCACGACAGCTTCCCCGTCGACGCGGCCGTGCGCGGCGAGAAACCGCTCGCTGTCGCTGTGGATCTCGAGCAGGGCGGCCCAATCCTGGGCCCGGTCCCGCTCCGACCGCGCGCTGTGGGTGACGTCGAGGATGCGCGCCAGGTTCTCGGCGCGCTCGACCTGGCGGGCCATCCAGAAGACGCAATCGGCATAGCGGGCCAGCAGGCTAGACAAGCACCCACGTGTCTTTCGACCCGCCTCCCTGCGACGAATTGACGACCAGCGATCCCTCGCGCAACGCCACCCGCGACAGGCCGCCGGGCAGAACCCAGGTGCTACGGCCGGTGACAGCGAACGGGCGGAGATCGACATGGCGCGGCCGGATGCCGGCATCGACGAGCGTCGGGCAGACAGAGAGCCGCACCATCGGCTGGCTGATGTAGTTGGCCGGGTCTGCGCGCAGCAGCCCGCGCATCGCCTCACGCTCGGTGCTGCTGGCGCGCGGCCCCACGAGGATGCCGTAGCCGCCGGATTCGCCGACCGGCTTGACGACGAGCTGGTCGAGCCGGTCGAGGGTGAAGGCGAGCCCGTCCGCCTCGCCGCAGAGATGCGTCTCGACGTTGGGCAGGATCGCGTCCTCGCCGAGGTAGTAGCGGATGAGCCGCGGCACATAGGCGTAGACGGCCTTGTCGTCGGCGACGCCGGTGCCGATGGCGTTGGCGAGGCTGACATTGCCCTTGCGATAGGCGCGCATGAGGCCGGGCACGCCCAGCAGGCTGTCGGACCGGAAGGCCAGCGGATCGAGGAAATCGTCGTTGATGCGGCGATAGACGACGTGCACCGGCGCCAGGCCCGCCGTCGTTTTCATGAAGACCCGGTCGGCTTCGACGACGAGGTCGCGGCCCTCGACCAGCGGCACCCCCATCTCGCGGGCCAGGAAGACATGCTCGAAATAGGCGGAATTGTAGATGCCGGGCGACAGCAGCACGACCTGCGGCTCGCTTACCCCTGCCGGCGCGATCTCGCTCATGGCGTGGCGCAACCGCAGGCCGTAGTCCTCGACCGGGCGCACGAAGACGTCGAGCAGATCGGGAAAGGCGCGCTGCATGATGCGGCGGTTCTCGACCACGTAGGAGACGCCCGACGGCGTGCGGCCATTGTCCTCCAGCACCAGGAAGCGGCCGGAGTCGTCGCGCACGATGTCGACGCCGCAGATGTGGATGTAGGTGCCGGCCGGCACGTCGAAGCCGGCCATCTCCGGCCGGTAGTTGGCGTTGCCGAGCACGAGGTCGCGCGGGACGACGTCGTCGGCGAGCGCACGCTGCTCGTGATAGACGTCGTGCAGGAACATGTTCAGTGCCGTCACCCGCTGGATGACGCCGGCCTCGATGTGCCGCCATTCGTCGATGGAGAGCACGCGCGGTATCACGTCGAACGGCAGGATGCGGTCGATGACGTCCTTGTCCGAATAGACGGTGAAGGTGACGCCGAGATTGAACAGTTCGTTTTCGGCGCTGCGGGCGCGGCGGCGCAGCTCGTCGATCGGGATCTGCTTCAGCCTTTGCTGCAGCGGCAGCGTATGGTCGGCGGGAGCGCCGGGGCGGCCGAACAGCTCGCAAAAGAAGCCGCCCGCATCATAGTCCGCGAGCCAGTCGGACCCGTTCCCCCGCATCGTTCGTTCCCACCTCCCGCCGGCGCCAGCGTACGCGGCCCGACACGGAAGCGTAACGGAACGGCAGACCGCCGATCAACGAAAATGCCGCATCGCACAAAGGCGGGCGATCGCGAAAAATCAGGCTGCGGCATTCCTTGCTTACGGCATGGCTTGCCGGCAGCATGGAGCGATGTATCTTGCGGGGAATATCGGAACAGCGCTCTCGCGACCATCGAAGGAGATCGATCATGGCAAAGATGCGCGTCGTGCAGGTGGCGGAAGCCAACGGTCCATTGACCCTCGTGGAGCGCCCGGTCCCCGAGCCGCGCGCCGGCGAAGTGCGCATCCGCATCGAAGCCTGCGGCGTCTGTCATAGTGATGTCCTCGCGAAGACGGGCAGCTATCCCGGCATGACCTATCCGATCGTCCCCGGCCATGAGGTTGCCGGGGTCATCGATGCGATCGGCCCCGGTATCAGCGACTGGCGCGTCGGGCAGCGCGTCGGCGTCGGCTGGCACGGCGGTCATTGCAACCATTGCCCGGCCTGCCGGCGCGGGGATTTCATCAGCTGCGCCAACCACAAGATTCCCGGCATCAACATGGACGGCGGCTACGCCGAGTACATGATCGCGCCGATCGAAGGGCTGGCTTCGATGCCCGACGACCTCAAGCCGCAGGAGGCGGCCCCGCTGCTCTGCGCGGGGATCACGACCTTCAACGCGCTCCGCAACAGCGGCGCCCGCGGCGGCGACACCGTCGCCATCCTCGGCATCGGCGGCCTCGGCCATCTCGCCGTCCAGTTCGCGGCGAAGTTCGGCTTCCGCACGGTCGCCATCGCCCGCGGCCGCGACAAGGGGCCGCTGGCACGCCAGCTCGGCGCCCATCACTACATCGACAGCGAGGGCGAGGATCCGGCGGCGGCGCTGCAGGCGCTCGGCGGCGCCCGCATCATCCTGGCGACGGCGGCGAATTCGGCCGCGATGACGAAGGTGCTCGGCGGCCTCGCCCGCGACGGCCAGCTGCTGATCGTCGGCGCCGACGCTGCGCCGATCCAGGTGAGCCCGTTCCAGCTGATCCCCGGCCGGCGCTCGGTGGCCGGCTGGCCATCGGGCACGGCCGTTGACTCAGAGGACACCCTGAAGTTCAGCGCCATGGCGGGGGTGCGGCCGATGATCGAGACCTATCCGCTGGAGCGCGCGGCCGAAGCCTACGACCGCATGATGAGCGGCAAGGCCCGCTTCCGCGTCGTCCTCCAGGTGGCAAAGTAGCGATCAGGCGGATCGCACAAAGCTGCGAGATAGGCGGAAAGCTCGCGCGTTTCACGCCAAAAGCGACTCGTGCGGGATGAAATCGACGAGATCGCCGGGCCGCACATGTTCGACGTCCTCGTCGACGGCGACGAATCCATCGGCCTGCGTGATGGCCGAGAGCATCGCGGCACCCTGCTTCTCGAACATGCTGACCGAACTGACGCCGCCGGCGTCGCGCTCGACCACGCCCAGCAGATAGTCGCGGCGTCCGGGCTTCTTGCGGTAGCCGAAATCGGCCGGCAGTCGGAAGGCGGGAGGTCCGCCCTCCGTGCTGCCGGCGAGACGCAGGACGACGGCACGTCCGAAGGCGATGAAGGAGACGACGGCGGCCACCGGGTTGCCCGGCAAGGCGATGATCGGGCAGTCGTCGATATCGCCGAGGCCCACCGGCTTGCCCGGCTTGATGGCGAGCCGCTGTGCATCGAGGTAGCCGCGCCGCCGGATCACATTGGTCAGGTGATCCTCCGTTCCCACGGAAACGCCGCCGGACGTGACGATGAGGTCATGCTCGTGCGCGGCGCCGGAAACGGCGCCTTCGATCGCTTGCGGGTCATCCCGCAAGATTCCGACATCGCTCACCTGGCAGCCCACCGCCTCGAGCAGGCTGCGGAGCAACCAGCGGTTGGCATCCCAGATCTCACCCCGGTTCAATGGAGCGCCGGCGTCGCGGACCTCGTCGCCCGTCGAGAACAGCGCCACGCGCAGCCGCCTGAAGACGATCAGTTCGCGGACTCCCACGGCGGCCGCCAGGGCGACATCCTGCGGGCGAAGCCGGCGGCCGGCGGCGACGACGACGGATCCGGAGCGGACGTCTTCGCCGCGCGGCCGGAAATTGGCGCCCGGCGCGACCCGTCCGGCAATGCGGACCGTATCGCCCTGGATGACGCAGGTCTCCTGCATCACGACGGCGTCGGCGCCGTCCGGCAGCGGCGCGCCCGTGAGGATGCGGACCGCCTGGCCATCCGCGACCGTGCCGTTGAAGGGATGTCCGGCAGCGGCCCTCCCGACGAGCTGAAGGCGCGGGACGCCCGATGACAAGTCGGCGGCGCGGACCGCGAAGCCGTCCATCGCGGCGCTGTCGTGCGGCGGCAGGTCGATCGCCGCCACGAGATTGGTCGCCAGCACGCGATTCCGTGCGGCGGCCAGCGGCACGACCTCGACATCGACCGCCGGCACGAACTGCGCCCGCATCAGCTGCATCGCCTGCTGAATCGTCTTCGTTCCGGCATCCGTCCCGTTGCCGATACCCAGAACCATCGCGCATCCCCTTTTGCCGCGCTCGCGGCCGTTGACGGAGCGTTATTTTCGGTCGACTATATCGGACAATCGCGACCGTTATATCCACGGAACTATAGCGAGTCGCGCCACACGCCGAAAGAGGAGGAGGAAGCGATGGATACAGTGGCGTTGGACAGCCGTCTGAGCAAGCCGACGGTCGAATTCCTGTCGAGTCATCGGAAGCTGCTGGTCGGCGGCAAATGGGTCGCGGCGGCCTCGGGCAAGACTTTCCCCGTCTATAACCCGGCCACCGGCACGGTGCTGGCGCAGGTGGCGGAGGCGGACAAGGAGGACGTCGATCGCGCCGTCGCTTCCGCCCGCAAGGCCTTCGACGAGGGACCGTGGCGGAAGATGACCGGATCGCAGCGCGGCCGCCTGCTGGTCAAGCTGGC
>Ga0335080_10007162_pt1 | contig 11549 bp, 7 predicted proteins | sample Lox_Sample_34_FD_206720 | JGI IMG/M metagenome (GOLD analysis project Ga0335080, IMG submission 206720) | Soil microbial communities from Loxahatchee National Wildlife Refuge, Florida, United States - Lox_Sample_3.4 | ecosystem: Environmental > Terrestrial > Soil > Wetlands | place: USA: Florida...
ACCCGCCGTCACCAGGCCCGCTCACGCTGGTTCCACAAACGCGCCAGACTGGCCCGCGACACAGAGATTGCCCTGGCCAGCTAGCGAAATGCGGCTGCGGTACTACCCGCCATTCGGCGCGGCTTGCAGGGCGCGGCAGCACGGCTTGCGCTCGACGCCGACGTGGATGATCTGCGCGTCCGATTACACGGGCGGCTGGGGCTGCGGCATGCTGGAAGCGAGTGCCGAGGTGGCCGCGGTGCGTAGGTCGCGCCCCCACTTCGTCCTGTCGGCGGGTCGAGGTCATTTCTTCTTGAGTGCCTCCCGGCGGATCATCTGGAACGGGGTAGGTGCTCCTTCGGAGGTGGTGACTGCGATCGTCTTGCGCACGAACCGGGTTTCGGTCGCCTGGTCGAGCATGCTGGCCGCAAGGCCGACGCGGCTGGTGAAGATGCCGGGCGCTTGATCCTCGCGCAGCTGGCAGGCCGTCACGCCGGGCACCTCCGGGTGAACGCCTCCTGCGCCACGTTCCCGGCCCCGGCCGGGCGGCCAAGCATCCCAGCGGCGATCGCGGGCAGATACCACGCCGGCATCTGCTCGAGCCGCCACCCGTTCTGCACGGGCAAGCCGTCATAGTGACGCCGTTGCCACCCTAGTCCTATTAGGACTAGGGTGGCAATCATGACAGGCAACCACAGGCTCTCCGCGACGACGTACGTGGTGCTCGGTCTTGTGTCGATCAGGCCGATGACCGGCTACGAGCTGGCCGCCTACGCGGAGCGGTCGATCGGCAACTTCTTCCCGCTGACGCGAAGCCACATCTACTCCGAACTTAACCGGCTGGGCCGGCTGGGCTTGCTCGAGGCCACCGACATCGCGCAGGAGAATGCGCCGGCCAAGCGGGTGTACGAGATCACCCCGGACGGGAGCGACGAGCTGCGGCACTGGCTGGGGGACGCGGTGATGAAAGAAGAGCGCTCACGCAGCCTGTTCCTGGTGCGGATCTTCTTCGGCGACCGCACGTCGCCGGAACACCTGGCTGCCCTACTGGACGAGTTCGAGTCGGCGGCGCTGGCCCGGCGGGACCGGCTGGCGGCGATGGTAGACAAGCTGGCGGACCGTCCCGCCTCGGTGTTCCGCCGGTCGACCGCGATGTTCGGGCTGTGCCGGGAGCAGGCCAGCCTGGACTGGGTCGCCGAGGTACGCCCGATGCTTCTGGCGGCGTCCGCCGCAGCGGCGCGGACGCCCGGCCAGGCCGGCTGACATGCTCGGCGCGCTGGCCAATCTGGCCATCCGGCAACCCCGCCGGATGCTGTTGCTCGCGCTGGTGGTTTTCGCGGTGGCCGGGGTGTTCGGCTCCACGGCCATCGGCCTGCTCAATGCCCGCAACCCGTTCAGCGACCCGAGTTCGGCCAGCGCCCGCGCCGGGGCCCTTATCGAGCGGGCGACCGGCAAGGAGCCCAGTCCCGGCGTGCTGGCCCTGGTGCCGGCGCCGCCGGGCAGCCCGGCCGTGGCATCCACGGCGCGGGCAATCGCGCGTGTTCCCGGCGTGGCCGCGGTGACGGCCCCGGTCCCGGGTCACGATGCCGGCCTGGTCTCCACCGACGGGCGCTCATCGCTCGTGGTTGCCACGCTGCGGGCCGCGCCCGATCCGGACACCGTCGTCCCGAATATTGAAACGGCCTTGCGTGGCCGGCCCGGCGTGCTGCTCGGCGGCGCGGACGTCGCCGGAGTCCAGCTTGGCCAGCAGGCCCAGGCCGGCCTCGGCTTCGCCGAAGCGATCGCCTTCCCGCTGCTGGCGATCCTCGCCTTCTTCATCTTCCGCGGGGCCGCGGCACTGCTGCCCATCGCCGTGGGCGGGATGGCCGTGCTGGCCACGTTCCTCGTCCTGCGGCTGATCAACATCGCGCTGCCCCTGTCGATCTTCGCGCTGAACCTGGTGATCGGCCTAGGGCTCGGCCTGGCCGTCGACTACAGCCTGTTCCTGGTATGGCGGTTCCGTGAGGAAATGCGGCTGGACGCCAGCACCGAACGCGCAGTGCGGGTGACCATGGCCACAACCGGCCAGACGATCCTGTTCAGTGCCTCGACGGTAGCCGCTGCCCTGGCTGCCCTGACCATCTTCCCGCAGCGGTTCCTGGTCTCGATGGGCCTGGGCGGCGCGGTCGTCGCGCTGATCGCCGCGGCCAGCGCGCTGCTCATCGTCCCGTCGCTGCTGGTGCTGCTCAGCCGCCGGATCAGCCGCGCCAGGCCCCCGGAACCCGGGGGCGGCTGGTACCGGCTGGCCAACGGCGTGATGCGCCGTCCGGTCCTGGTGGCCGTGGGCACGACGGTGCTGCTGCTGGCGATCGCTTCCCCGGCGCTGGGCGTGCGCTGGAGCGGCATCGACGCGACCGTACTGCCCCCGAGCCAGAGCGCACGCGTCGTCTCCGACACCGCGGCCAGGGATTTCCCGCCTTCTAACGACGCGAACGCGATCCTCGTCGTGGCATCCGCTCCTGCCTCGGCGCGACCCGCGCTGGCCACCTACGCTGGCCGGCTGGCCAAGCTGCCCGGGATAGCCCGGGCCGGCGGCCCCGTGGCCCTGCCCCCCCGGACCTGGGAAATCACGCTGGCCAGCCCGGCCGACCCGATCTCGGCGGCCGGGCAGCGGGCCGTCACGGCGGTGCGGGCCCTGACCGCGCCCGTGCCGGTCCTGGCCGGCGGGCCGGCTGCCGAGTTCGCCGGCCAGGGCGCGACGATCGCGGCCACGCTCCCGCTGGCGATCACGATCCTGGTCATCGTCACCGTCCTGGTGCTGTGGCTGATGACCGGCTCAGTGATCTTGCCTTTCAAGACGCTGCTGATGAACGCGCTCACGGCGGCCGCCGCTACCGGCGTCCTCGTGTTCATCTTCCAGGACGGCCGGCTCACCGGGCCGCTCGCCTACACCAGCCAGGGAGGAATCGAGGAAACCGATTTTCTGATCCTGGCCGCCCTGGCATTCGCGCTCTCGACCGACTACGGCGTGTTCTTGCTGTCCCGGATCGGCGAGGCGCGGCGGCCAGGCGCACCCGAGCGCGAAGCCACCGCGGCCGGCATGCAACGCACAGGCCGGCTCATAACCTCCGCGGCGATCCTGCTCGCCGTGGCCATCGGGGCGTTCGCCACCTCCAAGCTCGTGTTCCTCAAGGAAGTCGGCGTCGGCGTCGCGGCCGCGGTCCTCATCGACGCCTTCATCGTCCGGGCCCTCCTGGTCCCGTCCCTGATGGCCCTGCCCGGACGCTGGAACTGGTGGGCGCCCGCACCGCTGGCCAGGCTGCACCAGCGGCCCGGCCTCGGCGAAGCAGAACCCGCCCCGCCGCCCACCCCCCCCACCCCGGCCCACCAGGCAAAGAACCGCACCTGATACCAGCCGGCCGCCGAACCGGCGCCGCCTGACGACTAACTTAGTCCGGTGCCGCTATCGGCGTGCGCGACGATCAGTGGCATGGCCTTTCGCGGCACCCGCCGAAACAGGCTGATGGCCGCAGGTCGTGAGTGTCCGGCTGGAAGACCTGGATCGGCAGGACAAGCGGAACAACGGATAACTATGCGCGGCTGCACCATCCGCTCTTCGGCACGAGCGTGCGGATCCCGGCAGCGCAGATCGACCTGATAGGTGCGCCCTGGCTGATGTTCGGCGAGGATCCGTCATCAACGCCGAACGGCGGATCCGTTTAGTCGCGGTGGACGGCAAAGCCACCTCCTTGCGAGGTTAGCGTCGGCGTGGGTGAAGACTCCCTCGGCGGGCGCGGTGGCGGAGCCACCGGAACTGGGGCCATGCCCGGGCAGCCTCCAGCGCTGAGCGACCGGTCGGCGCAAAACCGTTAGGGCCTCGCGGCCTCGCCGGCCTAGGGTCGACGTCCGCGAGTACTCGCCGATCGTCGAGGAGACCCGGATGCGCGAGGCGTTCACGTCCATCGAGATGGCCTTTGGGTACCGATTCGAGGGGTGTGGCGCGTGCCGCGGAAGACGCTCAATCTGGGAATTCTGGCTCATGTAGACGCAGGCAAGACGACGCTGACCGAGCGGCTGCTTTTCACCTCGGGCGTCATCGACAGGCCCGGCAGCGTTGATGCTGGGACGACGCTGACCGATTCTCTGCCGCTGGAGCGGCGGCGCGGCATCACGATCAAGTCGGCCGTCGCCTCGTTCCCGGTCGGCGACATCGACGCCAACCTGATCGACACGCCGGGCCACCCAGACTTCATCGCTGAGGTCGACCGGGTGCTCAGCGTGCTCGACGGGGTGGTGCTGGTCGTCTCTGCCGTGGAGGGCGTGCAGCCGCAGACCCGGATCCTGATGCGGTCGCTAGAGCGCCTGCGGATGCCCGCCCTGCTGTTCGTCAACAAGATCGACCGGGCGGGAGCGCGGCCAGGCGGTGTGGTTGACGAGATCGCGCGCCGGCTGACGGGCGCGGTCATCGCGATGGGGCGCGTGGACGCCGCCGGAACGCGAGGTGCCCGCTTCGTCGCGGCGGTCCCCGATGACGCCGGGTTCACGGCGGGCCTGGCCGAGCTCCTAGCCGAGCGAGACGACGGCCTGCTGGCCGCGTACCTGCGCGACGAGGCGGGCCTTCCCTACGCTCGGCTGCGGGCCGCGCTGGCCACCCAGACCCGGCGAGCCCAGGTGCACCCCGTGTTCTTCGGCTCGGCTATCACCGGCGCAGGCATCGAGCAGCTGATGGGCGGAATCGCCGAGCTGCTGCCAGCCTCCGCCGGTGACCCGGACGGCCGGGTGTCCGGCAGCATCTTCAAGATCGAGCGTGGCGGCAGCGGCGAGAAGGTCGCGTATGCCCGGATGTTCTCGGGGACCGTCAGCGTTCGCGACCGGCTGCGGTTCGGGGCCGGGCTGGAGGGCCGGGTGACCGCGATTGCGGTGTTCGACCGGGGACCCGCCGTCCGGCGGCAGTCGGTCAGGGCTGGCCAGATCGGCAAGCTCTGGGGCCTGGCCGGGGCCAGGATCGCCGACCCGATCGGCGAGCCGGCCCGCCGTGACGCCGAGCACCAGTTCCCGCCGCCCACCCTCGAATCGGCCGTCGTCCCCCGCGATCCCGGCGAACGGCAGCGGCTGCGGGCAGCGCTGGGCCAGCTGGCCGAGCAGGACCCGCTCATCAACCTGCGCCAGGACGACGAGCGGCAGGAGATCTACGTGTCGCTGTACGGCGAGGTCCAGAAGGAGGTCATCGGGGCCGTACTCGCCGACGACTTCGGCCTCGCGGTCACGTTCTGCGAGACCACGACGATCTACATCGAGCGGCCAGCTGGCGCGGCGAGCGCGCTCGAGATCCTCACCTCCGACGACCATCCCTACTCGGCGACGGTCGGGCTGCGCGTCGAGCCAGGGCCGGCCGGTTCCGGACTCGAGTTCCGGCTGGACGTCGACACGCGGCTCCTGCCCCTGTACATCTACAAGACCGCGGCCAGCTTCAGCCACGCCATGACGCGGTACATCGGGCACGCGCTCGACCAGGGCCTTCACGGCTGGCGGGTCACCGACTGCATCGTCACGATGAACAAATGCGGCTACTACATCGGCGACGGCCCGGCCAAGCGCCAGCTGCCCACCCCCAGGACCACGGCCGCAGACTTCCGCAAACTGACGCCACTGGTCCTGATGAGAGCGCTGGGCCAGGCCGGCACAGTCGTCTGCGAGCCCATGGCCAGCGTCCACGTCGAGGTCCCGGCGGCCAGAACCGGTGCCATGCTGGCCTGCCTGGCCAGCCTCGGCGCCGACGTGGACACGCCGCTGCCGCAAGGTGACCTGTCGATCATCTCGACCACGCTGCCGTCAGCCAGGGTAAGGAACCTGCAAGAGCAGATGCCAGGGCTGACCGCCGGCGAAGGCGTGCTCGAGGCCGGGTTCGGCGGATACCGGCCGGTACGCAGCCGCGTTCCAGCACGCTAGGACTCGCAGGGCTCAGGTCGCCATGCCGATCACCGGACAGAGCGGGCCGAACTCGCGGACGGCATCCGCGACGTGGCGGGCGCCGACGGTCAGGCCATGATCAGCCTGACCATCTGGCAGTAAGCCGTAGCGAGCCAGCCGCCTGCACGCAGAGCGGGCGCACACGCTGAGCGGGACGACTCAGGCCCCTCGAAGCCCAAGACCCGGTGTCATAGCCACCAGCCGATGACGCAGAACACCCGGATCAGGGCGCAGAACCGGTCACGTTGTCACCCTTGGGTCGGCGCGCGTTCCCTGACCTTCTCCATCACTCGGCGTGACGGCCCCTCGGCGTAGCCGAAGCGGCATGGTTGGTCTGGGGGGCGTGGCGGGCGAAGTGCCCGTCGATCCTGCGGGCGAACGACGTGGACGTGGCGGCAAGATCTCGCCTCACCAGGCCCGGTCTATGCGGCCGATGAGTGCGCGCGGAGAGGCGCGAGATCGCGGTGTGGCTTCGTTCGTGTGAACTGAACAGATCCCAGATCCCAGATCCCGGAACTGACGAACAAAACCAAGGCCCCCTATGCCCAGCAGCACAAGCTGGATCAGGCGGCGGCGGATCTGCGCCGGCAGCCCGTGCATGCCCACGTACGTGTTCGCAGCGTCCACGAGTGAGGAGGCGAGCCGGACCGCTGCCTCCCGGCCAGCCGTGCTCGTGTGCAATGCCCACGGCGGGCTCAGGCTGTATTCCCCGCCGGTCGCGGGGGCGCTGGCGAATAACGAGGCCGTGGCGTAGGACTCGGATTTCTCCGGATGCGTCGGGACCAGCATTGACGTCGTCGGTGAGGAGGTGACCGCCGGTCCCGGCGGCGCGCTGGTGAGCCCACCGAGGGCAGTAAATGGGAGCGCCGCCATGGCCCGGAACTTCCTCGGATACTGCTTCCCCCATGCACGGGACATCAGCCCTGGCGGCGGTGACCCCGTAGGAGTCGACTCGGCGGCCCGATCGCCCGTTATCTGCCGCCAGGTGGGCCGCCTGGGCTCACCGGCCCCCAATTCCCGGCGGCCGGGCTGTGTCCCCGTCGTCCCCACCCCTCCGGGCCACCGGCTTCAGGCCAGCGAAGCATACCCTGACCAGCTGCGCCAGATTGGACTCGCTCCGCTCCCAGCATCACTCCGATCGTCTTGCAGCCTCTCGCCGCCGGCCTGCCAGGTCTGTGCCACGAAGCCGGCCAGAAGACATGCCAGGCGATACAGCGCTGATCATGCTGTTCGCGGCAGTCACGTTGACCGTACGCTGCCCAGTTGACATCGCGCGCAAGACAATTGTTTCCGGGGGCATCACGTTCGCGGCATAGAAACGCGTTCACTCGCGGCCGGCCGCAGTGAATGCTAATGCGGATCCGGCCGATCATGGGCGGCGGAGGGAAGACTGACATGAGTTGGACTACCGGTCATCAGCCGGTCATCAGCTGTTCAAGTGGGGCAACAAGACGGGTCTGCCGCCGCCACCAGTCCTGCCGTTCATGGGTCACCGGCTGGCGCCGGTGTGTGCCGCGGCCATGGTTTCCAGGTACCGGTGCACAAGCGGGATGGTGACCGCGCCTTCCCCGACCGCGGACGCGACCCGCTTGACCGATCCGTGCCGCACGTCACCCGCGGCGAACACGCCGGCCAGGCTGGTCTCGAACGGCAGTGGCGAGCGGTCGAGACGCCAGCACCCCCCGCCGTCGTCTAGCAGGTCGGTTCCGGTCAGGATGAAGCCCCATTGGTCACGGGCCACGCTGTCCCCGAGCCATTGCGCTCGCGGCTGCGAGCCGATCAGGACGAACAACGCGTCGGCAGGGACAGTCCGGCGCGTCCCCGATCGCCGGTCTTCCAGCACCAGCCGTTCGAGATGGTCGGTTCCGCCGCCATCGGCCACTTGCACGTGGTAGCTGACGCTCACATTGGGTGCGGCGTCGATCTCGCGGATGAGGTAGTCGGACATGCTCTGCGCCAGTGACTGCCCGCGCACCAGGACCGTCACGTGGCTGGCCCACTTGGCCAGGTGCAGCGCGGCCTGTCCGGCGGAGTTGCCACCTCCGATGACGAAGACCTCGCGCCCGCCCATGGCCGGTGCCTCGCTGACCCCTGCACCATAAAAGACGCCCCGGCCGTGCAGGTCCTCCAGGCTGGGAACGCCGAGCCGCCGGTAGCTGGCGCCGGTCGTGATGACCACCGTTCGCGCCGTCAGCGAGCCGCCGTCAGATAGCCGCAGCCGGTAGTGGCCTTCTTCGGCCGCCAGGCCCTCGGCCTGCCGCATGAACAAGAACGTGGTGCCGAACAGCCACGCCTGCTGCCAGGCCTCCCACGCGAGCTTGGAGCCGCTGATTCCCTGGGAGAAGCCAGGGAAATTGCGGATCATCGAGCTGGTCCCCGCCTGGCCGCCGATGGCTTCGCCTTCCACGACCACCGTCCGCAAGCCTTCCGACGACCCGTAGACCGCGGCGGCCAGACCCGCCGGACCCGCGCCGACCACGGCCACGTCGAACACCTCCCCAGCGGGGATCGGTGTCACGACGCCGAACGCGTCCACGATCTGCAGGTTCGACGGATTGACCAGTGTGGACCGCTCGTCCCCGAACCGGAGCACAACCACCGGCAGCTCCGGCGATACCAGCCCGGCTTCATCAAGCATCTGCTGGCCGCGCTCGGATGCGGCGTCGTAAAAGCCGATCGGGATCCCGTTCCGGGAGAACATGTCACGCAATTCCTGCGACCGCGCCGACCACCGCTCGCCGACTACCCACACCGCCTCGAAGCCACCGCCGCGCCGGCCGGCCCACTCGCTCAAGAACCCCGTGATCGCATGGTGGAAGTCCTCATCCGGAGACTGCACCGGGCGCATCACCCAATGATCGATCTGGCCCGAAGCCACGGCGTCGAACAGCGGGCGCACGGCCTCAAACTCACCCCAGCGAACAGCAGCCACCCGTGAAATCGTTGGATCAATACCGCGGACCGCAGCCAGCACGTCGATGCCATCGGGATCTCGGGCACCAACCTCCCCGATCACCAGCGCCACCGGCGTGCCAGCCACCAGCAGATCCCGGATCTGCGCTTCCACCCCGGCCAGCTTGTCGCAGACCACCACCTGATAATCGGCGCCATATCGCCTGGACAGCTCCCGGTCAAGTGCCTCCAGGACCGCAGCATCCCGGCCGACGACGACGATCGCCGCCAGGGCACCCGCGGTCCGGCTACCGGCTGGATCTCGGGTCCCTTGCCCTGCGGCCTGCCCGGCCGGAAACCGACCATCAGCCATTCCCGCCCCCCGCTGCCTGGATACGCGGTGACACTCTCGATGAGCCCGGAGCCGGCCTGGCGCGATGGCCCACATAGCCCCGTCCGGCCACTGCTTGCCCCAGTCTTTGCCAGAACTTGGTCCTACGCAACTGATGGCGTAAACACGATCAGTCAAGCGCCTGGGTCTCAGTCGGCCCCCAGAGCTCCACGCCCGCGAAGCCCGGCGGGTCCCTATCAGGGACTTGTCCCGCCCGCGGTGGGCGGGCAGGGAATCGGGATCCTCCTGCAGCAAGCGCCCGAGACCAAGTGTGCGAAGAACCGGCTGCACCTGGATCTGCGCACCCACCGACCTGAACGCTGAGGTTCAGTTCGCCGTGTTCTGCTGTGTGCATGATTATGCGGAAACGCAGTGTCTCGGGGACGCTGGACCTTGATCAGCGAATGCTCGGCCTAACCCTGACTGCGCACGCCTACCCGCCGATCGGCGCGATGCTGAATGCTGATCATCCTCTGAAACGGTGGCCGCGCATATCGAGTTGTTCTGCATCGTGTGGCACGCTGCCCCGCTGAGCGGTACCTTCCTGAGGCCGATCCCCGCCGACTCACAGGGGTCCCCGTTCACGTTGCCCGGGTAGCCGAACCTGCAGATCTGGCAGCACTCGTCAGGAGAGGCGGGCACGGGCGGAGGTACCAGACGACGTGGCTGTCCTGATCCTGGCGAATCCAGGAGACGACAGCTTCGTCCCGGATCCATGATTTAGCCATGAATTCCGCATATTTAGTGGCAGTGATCGGTGCTGTCGCGGGTCTGGTGACTGGCCTGGGCAGCGCACTGATTGCACTGAGAGTCGCAAGATCTCAGAACGCGAGCGCGCGAGAGCTGCAGCGCCGCCAGTGGCGCGCCGATACTCTGCGTGACTGCTACAGCCAGGTCGGCGGCACGCATCGGCGGTTCATGCTGGCATGGCTGGGCTGGTGGGACGAGTGCAACGCTGACCGTAAGCGCGAGCAACACGCCGAGCTCATGCAAGCCGCTTCCGCGTTCACGGCAGCGTGCACGGCAGTCCACATCTATGCCCCAGAGTACGTGGTCGAACTGCTAATGAATCTCAGGAAGCTGACTTTTGAATTCGATGAGTTCGCAGAAGGGCACCGCGACCGCAAGCGTTGGACCGAATCCCAGGAAACCGAGTACGACCAGTTGCGTGCCGAGGCTGACAACGCGATGCCGGCGTTCATCGGCGCCGCTCGCGTCAGCATCGAAGAAGTGCTCAGCGGCACGGTCAGCTGATCCACACGACCCAGCCCCCCTGGTGGGCCTCTGACCTGGTGAGGCGACGCCCAGCACCCGGTCTTCAGCACACAGGTGCGGCACCACGGCGTCTTGGACGTTGGCCGCAGATATCCGGCGATCCGGCGCGAGACGCCGCTGCCTCTCGTCACGGACTGTAGTTGGCGCTGCCGCCACTTAGCCCGGAGTTGCCGTAACTCTGCGTGTAGGTTGTCGCTTTGACGTGCGGAAGGTCTGCACGTGCAGCTACTTACTGTAGCCACGAAATTAGCGTGTCGGTCCGGTCCTCTCCGGTAGTTGCCCGCTAGGATCTGGGTATGGTGGCACGCAGCGGCGCGATGCACGTAGCCCGGAACAAGCGCACCTACGTGGCGAAGTCCGGCGAGCAGCGGGTGTATGAGTCGGTGCTGGTGCGCCGGACCTACCGCGACGGCGGCAAGGTCCGGCACGAGACGCTGGCGAACCTGTCGGCGCTGCCGGCCGAGGCGGTCGCCGCGATCGAGGCCACGCTGAAAGGCGAGCGGCTGGTGCCCGCCGCCCACACGGTCACCATCACAACCTCGCTGCCGCACGGGCACGTTGCCGCCGTGGCCGCGATGGCCGGGCAGCTCGGGCTGCCCGCACTGCTCGGCCCGGCGGGCCGCCAGCGGGACCTGGCCCTGGCGCTGGTCATCTCCCGGGTAGTGCGGCCAGGCTCGAAGCTGGCCACCGCCACCTGGTGGGAGGACACCACGCTGGGCGCCGACCTAGGGGTGGCCGGAGCCAGCACCGATGACATCTACGACGCGATGGACTGGCTAGCCGGCCGGCAGGACGCGATCGAGGCGAAGCTGGCCGCCCGGCACCTGGCCCCGGCGGCGAACCCGGGCCGGATGGCGCTGTTCGACTTGTCCAGTTCGTGGCTGGAGGGCCGGTGCTGCCCGCTGGCCGCCCGCGGGTATTCCCGTGACGGCAAGAAAGGCAAGCTGCAGATCGAGTACGGGCTGCTCACCGACCCGGCCGGCCGCCCGGTCGCGGTCCGGGTGCTGCCCGGCAACACCGGCGACCCGGCCGCGTTCACCGGCATCGTGGGCGTGGTGCGGGA
>Ga0335080_10007163_pt1 | contig 11547 bp, 12 predicted proteins | sample Lox_Sample_34_FD_206720 | JGI IMG/M metagenome (GOLD analysis project Ga0335080, IMG submission 206720) | Soil microbial communities from Loxahatchee National Wildlife Refuge, Florida, United States - Lox_Sample_3.4 | ecosystem: Environmental > Terrestrial > Soil > Wetlands | place: USA...
CGGGTCACGCCCGTCCAGTTCTTCTGGGGGACGTTCGACCTCGCCTACACGCGCTTCTCGGGCCGGCCCGCGGAGCCGCCGCCGGGCGCGGACGTGATCATGCGCAACTCCGCCAACGCCGAGGAGGAGTGCGCCGGCTTCTGGCCCGGCGACGAGCGGTTCCCGGAGGCGGCCTTCTTCTCGTACACCTATCCGCGCCCGCCGGGGATCGAGGAGCGAGCCGAGGGCTGGAACGAGGGAATGGGCCTGTTCGTTCTCACCTACGAGGCGGCGCGCACGGCCGCAGATCCGCAGCGGGCCGTTCTGGGTTTCCTCGAGAGCACGTACCGCGCCGCGGGCTGGGATCCCGCTCTGGAAGCGGAATGAACGGGCCCCCGCCGTCGTTCTAAGGAGTACGCGCGCAGAGACAGATCTCGTGGAAGACGTCTCGGCGCGGATTTCGCCTGCGAAAGGGAGAACGATGAGGGGAAGCCACCCTGAACTGATACTCGCGACCGTCCGCTGCAGCACCTGCGGCACCGTCTTCACAACTCGCTCATCGAAAAGTGAGATCGTGGTCGATGCCTGCTCGAGCTGCCACCCCGTCTACACCGGGGTCGAGCGGGCCGTGTCGCAGGGAAGCCGCACGGATCGCTTCGAGAGGCGCCGTGCCCGTAGCACCGTCGCGTAAGCGAAAAAACAGAAGGAGAATCAAGAACACTGTGTTTCCGAACGACGAACTGAACGTATTCATCGAGCACGCCGAGGAGAGCGGCTTCGTCGCCGAGCGGGAGCTCGCGGCGATCGCGGCCGAGCACGACCTCGACGACGACGAGCTCGCCGGCCTGCGTGCCGAGCTCGAGGCACGCGGCGTCGAGATTCACGCCGAGGAGGCCGAGCTGGAGCTCGAGCTGACCGTGGACCCGTCCGCGGCCGGCACGACCGATGCGCTGACGATGTTCATGAACCAGATCGGTCGCCATCCGCTGCTGACCGCGGCCGAGGAGGTCGCGCTCGCCAAGCGCGTCGAGCGCGGCGACCGGGCGGCCAAGGAGCGCATGATCAACTCGAACCTGCGCCTCGTCGTCTCGATTGCGAAGCGCTACCAGGGGCACGACCTGCCGCTGCTCGACCTGGTCCAGGAGGGCGTGATCGGCCTCAACCGCGCTGTCGAGAAGTTCGACTGGCGCCGTGGCTACAAGTTCTCGACGTACGCCACCTGGTGGATTCGCCAGGCCTGTCAGCGTGCGATCTCGAACCAGTCGCGGACGATCCGGGTGCCCGCGCACGTCAACGAGCGCCAGGTGAAGCTCGGCCGTGCCCGGCGGCGCCTCGAGCTCGAGCTCGGGCGCGAGCCCACGGTGGAGGAGCTCGCCGAGGCTGCAGGCCTCGAGCTCGCTCACGCCGAGGAGGCTCTCAGCGCCGTGTCGGTGTCGGCCTCGCTCAACCAGGCGGTCGGCAGCGACGGCGACGGAGAGCTCGGCGACCTGTTCGCGGACCCGTTCGCGGCCGATCCCGCCGAGGAGGCGGGCGACGCGCTGCGGCGGCGTGAGATGCGGGCGGCGCTGAGCAAGCTCCCCGAGACCGAGCGGCGGATCATCGAGCTCCGCTTCGGCTTCGACGGGCAGCAGGCCTCGCTGGAGGCGATCGGGCGCGAGCTCAAGATCTCGCGCGAGCGGGTACGCCAGCTCGAGCGCGACGCGCTCGCACGCCTGGCCGAGGCGGCGTGACCATGTTCTCTCTCTTCCGAGACAAGACGCAGATGGTCGCCGCCGAGGAGGCCCTCCCGGGTCGCGAGGAGCGGATGACGGTGCCCGAGCGCCACGAGGTGCTCGGGACCCCGCTCCGGCCGCCGTTTCCCGAGGGCTTCGAGCGCGCAATCGTCGGGATGGGCTGCTTCTGGGGCGCCGAGCGGGTGTTCTGGAAGGCGCCCGGCGTCTACACGACCGCGGTCGGCTACGCGGGCGGCTTCACGCCGAACCCGACGTACGAGGAGACCTGCAGCGGCCGCACGGGTCACACCGAGGCCGTGCTCGTCGTCTTCGATCCCGCCGTCACGAGCTACGAGGAGATCCTCCGCCTGTTCTGGGAGAACCACGACCCGACGCAGGGCGCCCGCCAGGGCAACGACGTCGGCACCCAGTACCGGTCGGCGATCCTCTGGACGAGCGAGGCGCAGAAGGCTGCGGCCGAGCGCTCGCGGGACGCGTACCAGCAGGTGCTCGCCGCGGAGGGGTACGGCCCGATCACGACCGAGCTCGCCGAGGCCGGTGAGTTCTACTACGCGGAGCCGTACCACCAGCAGTACCTCGCGAAGAACCCGAACGGCTACTGCGGCCTGGGCGGCACCGGCGTCGCCTGCCCCGTCGGCATCACCGCCGCGGGCTGAGACCGCAGGCGGGGGCGGCGACGCCGAGTGCGCCGCCGCCCGCGCCTCCGATTCAGGCTGCCTCGAGCAGGAGGTCGTCCTCCGCGGGCGCCCTATCCGCGTCGTGCTCGTGCGGCTCCGTGAGGACGAGCGCCACGACGGCCCCCAGCGCCGCGATCGCTGCGAGCGCGTAGAAGGTGACCTGGAAGCCGTAGGTCAGCGCCCCGGCGCTGAGCGCCGTCGAGCCGGCGTGCGCGGTCACGTAGCGATCGGTGAAGGTGATCGCGATCGTGGTCGCGGCCGCGACGCCGATCGCGCCGCCGATCTGCTGGCTCGTGTTGATCAGCCCGGAGGCGATGCCTGCCTCCGATGCCCTCACGCCGGTGAGCCCGCCGATCGACATCGGGACGAAGGCGAACGCGAGGCCGATCCCGCTGAGCACGAAGGCCGGGAAGAGGTCCCAGAAGTAGTGCCCGTGCACCGGGAGGCGGGCGTAGAGCACCATCCCGGCCGCCGCCACGATCATTCCGGCCGGCAGCGTGCGCCGGACACCGAAGCGGGTCGTGAGCGCCTGCGCGACACCGGAGAACGCGATGATCGTGAGGGTGAGCGCGATGTAGGCGACGCCGGTCTGGAGCGCCGAGTAGTGCAGCACCTGCTGCATGTAGAGCGTCAGCAGGAAGAACTGCGAGAACATCGCCGCCGCGAGCAGGAGCCCGCTGACGTTCGACGCCGTCAGCGTCCGCAGGCGGAAGATCCCGAGCGGCAGGAGAGGCGCCTTGGAGCGCGACTCGATCACGACGAACGAGATCACGAGCGCGGCGGACGCCAGCAGAAGCCCGATCGTCTCGGTCGTCGCCCAGCCGTGCTGGGTCGCGCGGGTCATCGCGTACACGAGCAGCATCAGGCCCGCCGTGATCGACGTGGCACCGGCGGTGTCGAAGTGACGGTGGTCGAGGTCCGCACGGCTCTCGGGCAGCAGGAACGGCGCGACGCCGAGGACGAGCAGGCCGGCCGGCACGTTGATGAAGAAGATCCAGGACCAGCTGAACGCACTGGTGAGCGCTCCGCCGAGCAGGACGCCTGCGGCGCCGCCGCTACCCGAGGCGGCTCCCCAGACGCCGAGGGCGAGGTTGCGCTCGCGACCCTCGGCGAAGGTCGTGGTGAGGATCGAGAGGGCGGCCGGCGAGAGCAGTGCCGCACCGAGCCCCTGCAAGGAGCGGAAGGCGATCAACGAGCCTTCCGACCACGCGAGGCCGTTGAGCAGCGAGGCCGTGGTGAAGATCACGACCCCCGCGATGAAGACGCGGCGGCGGCCGAGCAGGTCGGCGAGCCGCCCGCCGAGCAGGAGCAGTCCGCCGAAGAAGATCGCGTACGCCGTGATCACCCACTGGAGGCTGTCCTGGCTGAAATGCAGGTCGGTCTTGATCGACGGCAGCGCGACGTTCACGATCGCCACGTCGAGCACGACCATGAACTGGGCGGCGACGATCACCGCCAGTGCAAACCATCGTCTTCGGTTATCGAGGGAAGTCATTTGCGCCTCCGATCGTTGTATCTTTCGATGATGAACGCTAACAACGATCGACGCAGCTACCCTTATTCCCGATGAGCGCTCCCGTCCCCGAGCTCGATCTTCGTCCACTCACGCCGCCGCAGGAGCTGCTCGCCAATACGGCATTCCTGCTCGCGCGGATCGGCACGGCGATCAAGGCCCGGTCGCTCGAGGAGTTCGACCAGGAGAGCTGCAGCATGTACCAGTACGGCGTGCTCGCTCTGCTCGGCGAGGGCGACTGCGAGACGCAGGCCGGAATCGCCCGAAGGCTCGGCCTCGACAGCAGCCAGCTCGTCGGCGTCCTCGACGAGCTCGAAGAGCGAGGGTTCGTCGAGCGCCGGCGGGATCCGAACGACCGCCGCCGCCACACGGTGAGCCTCACGGCCGACGGGAAGCGAGAGCTGGTCCGGCTCCGAGCGATCGCCAAGCGGATCGAGGAGTCCGTCCTCGAGCCGCTGGACGAGAGCGCGCGCCTGGCGCTGCACGAGTCGCTGATGCAGATCGCCGCCGGTTGCGACTGGCACCCAAAGCGCGCTTGACGGAAACGCCGCGGCGCGCAACAGTGCTGGCCTCGAAGACAGCCTGAGCCGGAGCGGGCGGCCTACCGGACACAACCTGGGGGGTGGCCGGATGACCGTGTTCTCTGGTCGGGGCGTGATGGTCGCGCAGGCGGACTCGTTCCCGCTCGTCGTCGCGGGGCCGCGGATGCAGCGCGCACGCATGGGAAGGCTCGAGCTCCTGCTCTGGTCGGGGCAGCCGGAGAACGCGTCGATGCCGCCGGCGCAGCTCCAGCAGTACGTCGGCGCCGGGCTCACGGTCACCGGCTGGTCGGTGCACCGTTCGGGCGACGACCACCGGACCGTCCTGACGGGGATCCGGGAGAGCTGGCCGAGCCTCGCCGGGCTCAACCTGAACCTCGAGGCCGGCTGGTTCCTCGAGCCCGGCAACGCGTGGAACACCGACCTGCCGATCTCGCTCGAGCACGCCGGGCTGCTGGCGGCCGTGAAGGACGTGTTCGGGGCGGACTTCCCGCTCGCCGTCACGATCATCCCGGCGAAGGTCTATCCCTTCGCGATGTGGGAGGACGCGGTCGGCGATTTCTTCGTCGAGCTCTACGACGGGAACTGCGTCGCGCTCGGCAACGCGTCCGACCAGTTCCAGATGACGCTGGCCCAGACCGACGCCGCCCAGATCGACCGGTCGCGTGTCCATCCCTGCGTCGTCTGGGAGCAGCTCGCCGAGTTCGCGGCCGACGAGCCCGTCCTCCTGTTCGACTCCGACCGTACACCGGACGATGCCTATCGCTGATTGAACTCCCGGCCGCTCCGTCCTATTCTTGTCGAGCGGGCGAGAGCGACGGGGGAGCTTGTGGGGAGTTCGCCAATCCGTTGCTGCGGCTTCTCTCTTCCCGACTGCGGGACGGCAAGGCGCGGCCCGGCGCCGGTGCGATGCCGTTAGCCGACCAGGCCCCGCGGCTGACGCTGCTCGGCGCGTTCGACCTCTCGGTCGGCGGCGAGTCGATCTCGCTGCCGATGAACGGCCAGCGCGTGCTCGTGTTCCTCGCGCTGCACGGGCGGTCGCTGCTGCGGCCGTTCGTCGCGGGCTCGCTCTGGCTCGACTCGACGGAGGACCGGGCGGCGGGCAGCCTCCGCTCGGCGCTCTGGCGCCTGAACCGGCGCCACCGCTTCATCGAGACCGACGGCGAGCGGCTGCAGCTCTCCCCTCACGTCGCAGTCGACGTCGACGCTGCTGCGGCTCAGGCGCGGCGCCTGCTCGACCCGGCCGAGCCGGAGTGCCCGAGCCCCGACGGCCTCCTGCTCTCGCGCGACCTGCTCCCGGACTGGTACGACGACTGGGTCGCGGTCGAACGCGAGCGGTTCCGCCAGCTCCGCGTCCACGCGCTCGAGCGGCTCTGCGACCGGCTGGTCGAGGCGGAGCGATTCGGCGAGGCGATCGAGGCCGGCCTCGCCGCGATGAAGAGCGAGCCGCTGCGCGAGAGCGCACATCGCGCGCTCGTCCGCGCGCACCTCGCCGAGGGGAACCGCAGCGAGGCGCTGGCCCAGTACCGGCGCTTCAAGGTGCTCCTCCACGACGAGCTCCGGCTCGCGCCGTCGCCGAAGATGGAGTCGCTGATCGCCTCCGTCTTACGTGCGTGACGCTGCGTTGACGCCGCCGTGACGGGCCCGGGAAATACTCGGCGCCCCTGGCGATGGATCCAATCAACGGCGAAGCACTGACCCAGCTGACCACGGCCCTGAGCTCTCTGCTGCCGCCGTCGGGGAACCCCGCGCTCGCGCCCGACCTCGCCGTTAGCCCGACCCGCTTCCGCACGACCGGGCTGAACGGCTTCGTCGGCACGAACGACGACCCGGAGGGCGAGATCATCGGCCGCCGCGTGAGCGCGAACGCGATCGTCGGGGTGAAGACCGAGACGATCGACACGCTGAACGGCGCCGTCGCGGACCTGACGGCAGCCGTGATCGGCGCGCCCCGCGGCGACCTGCGCAAGCTCGGCATCCTCGACCTCGGTGTCGCGGGCCTCGGGCTGCAGACGCCGCCCGCCGACGGAGGCGTCGCGCGCCAGGAGATCACCTTCGCGGTCTCGTACGAGTTCCTCAAGCTCCCGGAGGAGTCGAGCGGCGTGATCGCGGAGGTCCCGCTCGACGTCGACCTGTCCCGCGACAACGACCCGCGCAAGCTCATCTCGGCCGAGTTCAGCGCCCAGTCGCTCTCGTGGTTCGACGTCGTCGACGATCCGCTCGCGACGAGCAACGCGCCGTCGAGCTGGAGCTTCGACGTCGTCGGGCAGCGCATCCAGCAGACCTCGTCGATCTCGGGCGGCACGAGCGCGGTGAACGCGAACAAGCCGGGCTCCTACCTCGTGCTTCGCGCGACGCCGAGCATCCCGGCGGTCTCCGACTTCATCCTCCGCTCGGAGGTCGAGTCGGACGGCGACCAGGGGATCGGACTCGTGTTCCGCTACCTGGACGACGCGAACTTCTACTTCGCGCTCCTGAACCAGAACAAGAACTACCGGCTGCTGGGCCGGAAGGTCGCCGGCACCTTCCAGCAGGTGGCGCTCGACTCGACCGCGAGCTACACGGTCGGGGCCGTAACCCGGCTGAAGGTCGTCGCGGCCGGCTCCGACCTCCAGCTCCTCGTCGACGAGGACCCGCCGCTCGCCGGCTCCGACTCCGCGCTGCCGGGGCCCGGCCGGGTCGGCCTCATGACCTTCCAGAACCCGCAGGCCCTGTTCTACGGAATCGAACTCGTAGCGATCTAGGTACGAAAGGAGAAAAGTGGATGCCTGAGGAAACCTTCTCACTCGGCAGCCTCGTCGTCCCGGGGACGTACGTCCAGGTTCGGGCCGACGCGCTGATCGCCGGCGCGGCGGTCTCGACCGGGAACATCGGCATCGTCGGCACGGCGAGCGCGACGCCGCCGGATACGGAGATCCTCTCCGGGTTCGACGACGCCGTGAACGCGTTCGGCGCGTACGACGCGTTCTCGAGCGGCAAGCTGAACCTCTCGCGCGGGCTCGAGGTCGCCTACCGCAACGGCGGCGGCGTCACCTACGCGATCGGGCTCGGGGCCGGAGCGGACCAGGCCGCCTTCACCGCCGCGTTCGAGCAGCTGCTCAAGGACGACGTCAACATCCTGGTCGCGCCTGAGCTCTCGACCAAGGACGCACTCGCAGTGTTCGGCGGGATCATCACCGAGGGGCTGAGCCACGGGAAGGACGTGATCGCCGTCGTCGGGACCGACGCGCAGGCGGTGTCAGACATCGCCGGCCAGGTCCCCGACAACGACCGGATCATCTTCGTCGCGCCGGGGATCCAGGCGTACGACTCGGTGGCGAAGGCGAACGTGACGCTGCCCGGCACGTACGCCGCGGCGGCGGTGGCCGGCCTGCTGAGCACGCTCGCGCCGCAGTCGAGCCCGACGAACAAGGCGCTGGCCTCGGTTCAGGCGCTCGAGCAGCGGTTCACCTACGGAGAGGAGGAGAACCTCCTGAAGGCGCGGGTGCTCGTCCTCGAGCAGCGCAGCGGCGTGCGCGTGGTGCGGGGCCTGACGAGCGACTCGGGCGCGTTCACCCAGATCACCACGCGGCGGATCACCGACTACGCGAAGGCCGGGATGCGGGCCTGCTCGAATCCGTTCATCGGGCGCCTGAACAACTCGCGCGTCCGCAAGGCGCTCGAGGGGGCGATCAACGGCTTCCTCAGCGCGATGGTCGCCGACGAGGCCCTGATCGGCTACGAGCTCGCCGTCACCGCCACGCGCGCGGACGAGATCGCGAACCGGGCGATCGTCAACGCGATCCTCCAGCCGACGTTCAGCATCGACTTCGTCGCCGTCACGCTCACGCTCGAATAGGAGGCACTCCTTGCCAGTCAACACGAGTATCTATACGGGCGCCGACGGCGCGATCAGCCTCTCCGTCCCGACCGGGGCGGAGGGGGACGCCGCGCAGGGGGTGCTCACCGCCTACGACCTGATCGCCGTCGGCCGCGTCCAGAGCGTCCGCGTCGAGGTCAAGTCCGAGATCAAGGTCTACAACGAGCTCGGCAGCCGCTACCCGACGCAGCTGCGGCCGGGCAACGTCACGATCACCGGCACGATCGGCCGGGCGTTCATCAACGGCGCCCTGCTCAAGCTCCTGCTCGGCGAGGCGGCGACGAGCCGTCCCGCAGGGAGCTGGGTGCAGCCGGCGTTCAACATCACGCTGCTCGTCGAGAACGTCGCCGTCCCGGGCGTGAGCAGCTCGGTCACGCTCCACGACGTCAAGCTCAACAACTGGGTGTACGACCTGCCCGAGGACGACGTCGTGATGGAGTCCGCCGACTTCACGGCCCTCTTCATCGACGTGGGAGACGCACCGACGTGATCCTCACGGGCGAGGAGCTCGTAGCCGGCAGCGCCCTGACCTACGAGGCCGAGGTGCCGGCGGCGATCCTGCATCCCGGGAACGGAGCCGAGCCGTCCGTTCCCGGGAACGTGCGCCTGCGGCCGCTGACCGTCGGAGACCTGCAGGTGATCACGCGGGCGGCGAAGGAGAGCGACTCGCTGGTGGCGACGCTGATGATTCAGCGGGCGCTCGTCGAGCCGGAGGTGACGGTCGCCCAGGTGTCGTCGATGCACGTGGGGCTCGTCCAGTTCCTGCTCGAGCGGATCAACGACGTGAGCGGGATCTCGACGACGGTCGACCAGCTGGCGATCGCCGTCGACGAGCCGCTCTCCAAGGCGACGTACCTGCTGGCCGAGCGCTTCGGGTGGACTCCGCAGGAGATCGGCGAGCTGACGCTCGGGCAGGTGTTGCTCCATCTCAAACTCCTCAGTGAGCGCCCACGTTCCTCAGCAGCCTGACCTCGCGGCCGTACGGGCGCTGCGGCTTGCTGCGGCCTCGCTCGGCGAGCCCTTCGGCGCCCTGAGCCTCACGCTCGCCGCGGCCGAGCAGCTGCCTGCCGTGCTCTCGCCGGCGCTCGACCTCGTCTCGTTCTCGCCGTTCGGATCGATTCCGGAGATCGCCGGCGCGGCCGGGGCCGAGCAGGGCGCCGCGGCGGGAGCGGCGCGCAGGAAGGCCCCGGGCGGCACTGCATCGCAGGCGGCGGCCGGGCGGAGCTCGCCCGCCGGCCAGGCGGCAGGTGGGCGCGCCTCCTCGTCCCCGGTGGGAGGGGGGCAGGGAGGCGGAGCCGCTCCCGGGGTCGGCGGGCTCGTTCCCACCGTGATCGATGCAGCGACCACGGCTGCCGTGACCGCGACGTCGGTGGTCGCCGCAGCGGTCGAGTCGGTCGCCGGCGGCCCGGGCGCACCGGCGCAGCCCGCGCCGGCCCCGGCTCCGGCTCCGTCGGGGCCGGTCGGCGGCGCGTTCGGCCTCATCGGCGAGCTCGTCGGGGCGATCGAGGACACGGTCGCGCAGACGGTGCAGGGCGTTGCCGGCGGCACCGCCTCGCGTGGGGCCGGCGCAGCCGCAGGGGCGGCTTCGCGGAGCTCCGCTCCCGCCGCGCCGATCGGCACCGGCATTCTCGATGCGATCACGACGGCGGCGGGCGAGGCGATCGAGGCTGCGGCGGGCGTGGCAGGCCCGGCCGGGAAGTCGGTCGGCCAGACGGTCGCCGCGGGGATCCAGGAGGCGGTCGCAGCGGCCACCGCGCCGCAGCCGGCCTCGATCGCGGATCTCGTCCGCGAGATGCTGACGGTCACGTCGCTCGGCGGCACCGTGACGGGGGCCGGTCGGCCCGGCGCTCAGACGCCGCCCTCGCCTGCATCGGCCCCCGCCGCGAACGGGCAGCCGCCGGCGCAGCAGGCGTCCGCCAACGGCACCGCCGCCCAGGCCGCCGCGCCGGCCGAGCCGGGCGAGCTCGCCTGGCTCGTCAACGAGGCGCTGATCGAGCAGGCCCGCCGCCACGGAATGGACCTCTCGTGAAGGTCAAGCCCGTCCTCGGCGGCTGGGAGATCCCGCACATCGCCTCGATCGGCTCGCTCGAGCAGCGCTCGTTCACCGAGCTCGAGGTGCCGGGGAAGAGCACGAGCCTCTTCCACGACCTCGCCTCGACCCCCACCCGCATCGTGATCGGCGGCAGCCTCTTCGGCGACGAGGACCGCGACGACTTCCTCCAGGAGGTGCGCGACAAGTTCCGCGCGGGCGACCCGGTCACCTTCGTCGCCGACATCACCACCGCCACCGAGATCCAGTACGTCGTGATCGAGACGCTGCGCTTCGAGCAGAGCGCGTCCCGCCCCGACGAGATCGAGTACCTGATCTCCCTGCGCGAGAGCCCGCCGCCGCCTCCTCCGCCCTCGCCCAGCCTGGACGACGGGCTCCAGGACCAGGCCGACGCGTTCCTCGGCTCCGTCACGGGCGCGCTCAACGCGATCGACGCGGTGAGCGTGCCGGACTTCGGCGACCCGACGCCGCCGCTCAGCGGCACGCTCGACGGCGCGAAGTCCGCGCTCGGCGGCCTCTCGGGCGTGCCGTCGAAGATCACCGATCTGTTCGGGTCGGGATCCTGAGATGGCGACGATCTTCGAGCAGCTCGAGCAGGGCCTCCAGAGCGGCGATCTCACCTCGGCGCTCGGCAAGCAGGTCGGGAGCCTGACCGGGATCGGGAGCGCGGTGAGCGGGCTCGCCTCGCATCCGCCCTCCTCGATCGGCGACTTCGGCAGCGCGCTGTCGCAGCTGCCGATGCCCCAGCTCACCGGCGGCAACGACCTGCTCGGGAGCCTCACCGCAGTCCAGGGCGCGCTCCCGACCGACCTCTCGTCCGTCACCGGCGACCTGACCTCGGGACTCGGCTCTATCGGCTCCAGCGTCACCACCCTCACGACGACGCTCGCAAGCGCGCTCGAGGGCGTGCTCGCCGTCGCGAAGATCGCCCAGACCGACTTCCGCTGCGCCCCGGCGCCCGGTGGCGGTGGCGGTGGCGGCGGCGGTGGCGGTGGCGGCGGTGGAGGAGGAGGCGGCGGAGGCGGAGGCGGCGGCGGTGCTCCTCCCCCGCCCGCGCCGAACCCGGCCGCGACCAAGCAGCTCGACGAGGTGAGCGGGCTCCTCGACCTGCTGCCGCACGACCTGGACATCGGCGGGGTCTTCGAGCTGATCCAGCAGGCCCTCGCGGATCCCGGCCGCGACACGGTCCTCCCTGCG
>Ga0335080_10007165_pt1 | contig 11546 bp, 11 predicted proteins | sample Lox_Sample_34_FD_206720 | JGI IMG/M metagenome (GOLD analysis project Ga0335080, IMG submission 206720) | Soil microbial communities from Loxahatchee National Wildlife Refuge, Florida, United States - Lox_Sample_3.4 | ecosystem: Environmental > Terrestrial > Soil > Wetlands | place: USA...
CGCAGTCACGCGCCTCGGCCTCGAGCGCGTGCTGCCCGAGGCGCTGGCACTCTACGACGCGCTCGAGCTCGAGATCCCGACCTCGGAGCTGAACCGCGCGCTCGAGGACGCGATCTTGCGCAACACGCCGCCACTGCGGGGCAAGAAGCGCGCGCGCTTCTTCTACGCGACCCAGATCTCGACCCGGCCGCTCACGCTGCTCGTGTTCATGAACGACCCGCAGCTGATCGCCCGGAACTACCACCGCTACCTGGAGGGCTTCATGCGCAAGCGCTTCGGGGTGCGCTCGGCGCCGGTGCGGGTGAAGCTCCGGGGCCGGCGCGAGCTCGAGGCCGGCACCGCGGAATTGTCCGGACCCCAATCGAAAACCCGCTAAGATCCCGCCCGGTGAACGGCATGGGCACCCATGCCTCCGGACTATCTGGAGACCGCTTTCTTGACCCAGCGCCAGCGCAGCGAGACCGAGACACGGCTCGAGGGCTTCGAGCTCCGGCTCCACGAAGGCTTCGCCTGGGCGAACGACCATGCGCGCGAGATCGTAGTGGGCGCGGTGATGCTGCTGGTGGTCGGCGGAATCCTCTCGGCGATCATCGAATACCGGGGTCGCCAGACCGAGGGCGCCGAGACGGCGCTGGCCGAGATCGAGACGCACTTCGTGACCGCGATGGGCTCGAACCCGGGTGAGTTCTTCGTGGCCGAGCCCGCGAACGCGCAGCAGGCGACCCAGGCGCGCGAGGCGGCCCTGGCCGAGTTCGACGCCTTCATCGCCGGCCACGCCGGCAGTCCGCTGGTCGCGGTCGCCGGGATCAAGGCGGCCGAGATGGAGGTCGACCTCGGCAAGCTCGATGCGGCCGACGCACGGCTCGCCAAGCTGGCCGACTCACTCAAGGGCGACGATCCGCGGCGCGCGATCGCGCTGCGCCTGCGCGGCTACACGCTGGAGCAGCGCGGCCAGGAGCTTCCCGCCGCCGAGGCCTACGAGGCCGCCGCCAAGGTCGAGAGCTATCCGCCGCGGGCCTTGGCCTGGATCTCCGCGGGCGATTCCTATGGGCGCGCGAATCAGCCCGAGCGCGCGATCGCGGCGTATCGCGAGGCGCTGTCCGCATCGCCCGAAGCCGGCGAGCAAGAGCACCTGATGCAGCGCATCGGGCTCGAGCAAGCCAAGCTCGACGCCGCGCGGCCCGCAACTCCGGCGCCGACCCCGACTCCCGCACCGGCCCCGGCGCCCGCCAACTGACTCACTTCGCAGGGGAGTGACTCGTGGCCCGGGTCGATGGCGTGCCGCCCTCGGAACGCCATTCCTCTAACTTCCGATAAGTAGCATTCTGTTAAATTGGACAAGTCCCTGCGGCCCCTGAAACTTCAGGCTCGCCAACGGCTTCGGATCGCCGCTTGCTCTTGTCGCCCCCCGTGGTATACCCCCGCCCCAAAGGAGCGCCCTGCATGGATGCCGCCCGAAAGACGAAGCTCGGCCAGAAGTGGGTCTGCTATTCCTGCGGAGCCAAGTTCTACGACCTGCAGAAGCCGGAGCCGCTGTGCCCGAAGTGCGGCGCCGACCAGCGCCAGTCGCCCGCCTTCGAGAAGCCCAAGCGCACGCGCGGCAAGAAGGCCGCCGCCGCGCCGGCGCCGAAGAAGGCCGTGAAGCCGCCGCCGCCGGTGGAGGAAGCCGAGGATCTCGACACGCCGATCGATCCCGAGGACCTCGAGATCGAAGACATCGAGATCGACGAACCGGGTGGAACCGCGGCGGCCGCCGCCGACATCGAGGAGCCGGAAGAAGAGCCGGCCGACGACGACGAGGATTGAGAGTCAGTAGGTCAGCAAGCGCGCCTTGAACACGTAGTCGGGATCGTCCAGGTGACGATCGCGGATCGACTTCTCGAACAAGAGCGCCTGGAGCTCGACCTCTTCCTCGATCACCGCGCCGCGCTGCGCCTTCCAGCGCTCGTTCTCGTGCTGGAAGTTCTCGAACGCCTCGGCCTTGCCGCCGACGTCGCTCTCGCCCTTCTGTGAGATCGCGTCCTGGCCGCCCGGCGCCGCGGCGACGCGGGCTTTCTTGCGCTTGATCTCGCCCTGGTAGGCCGCGATCAGCTTGGTGACGTCGGCGGTCGAGAACTTGGCGTAGGGCCGCGGCTTGGAGAGGTCGGCGACCATCGCCGCGTTGCGCTGGTAGTTCCAGTAGAGCCCACCGGCGGCACCCGCGACGAGCACGAGCAGCACGAGAACGTACTTCGTCATGGGCGGGCTATCGGCCCGCTTCGGCTCCCCGTTGAGCGTCGCCGGCCTCGCCGGCCGAGGCGTCCGTCGCCGGCGGCGCAGCCACCGAAGCGGGCTGCGGGGGCAGCGGCTGCGGCACCGCCTTGACGGCGTCGCCGTAGAGCAGCTGGTAGACGCGGTACGAGCGCAGCACGCGGCGCAGGTAGCGCCGCGTCTCGCCGTAACTCACCGACTCGACGAACGCGTCGGGCTTGGCCTGCGCGTTCTTCTCGAGCCAGCGGCCCACAGCCTCGGGACCGGCGTTGTACGACGCGATCGTGAGCGCGCGCGAGCCGTCGAAGCGCTCGAACAGCGAGCGCAGGTAGTAAGTGCCGAGGCGGATGTTGGTCTCCGGGTCGTACAGGCGCTCGGTCACGAAGCCCGAGAGACCGAGCTCGCCGGCGACGCGGCCGCCGGTCTGCGGCATGAGCTGCATCAGGCCGAGCGCGCCCGCCGGCGAGCTGACCTGCGCGCGGTAGGCGCTCTCCTCGCGCATGATCGCCCAGACCAGCGCCGGGTCGAAGCTGAACTCGTGAGTCGCGCCGCTCACCCACTGGCCGAAGGCGCGCGGCCAGGCCAGCTCCCAGGCTTCGCGCCAGGCCGGGTCGATGCCCTGCTCGAGCGTCGGGCCGAAGCCGTCGTCGATCAGCTTCAGCGCGCGGTAGGAGTCACCGGTGCGGTGCAAGAGCCGCGCGGTGGCGATGCGCGCGTCGCGGTCGAGCCGCGCGTCGTCGGCATAGCTCTCGATCTCGTCGGCGGCGATCTCGGGGAAGCCGCCGTCGAGGAACAGGCGCGCGCGGCGCAGCGCGGGCGCCTCGGGTGAGCTCGCGCGCGGGCCGACCAGTGACTTCTCGATCGGCGAGCCGCCGACCCGCTCCGACGCGAGCATGCCGTAGTACGAGAGCGGGATGTCGCGCGCGAGCCCCTTCAGCTCCTCGGCGCCGTCGATCCGGCGCGCCTCGTCGCTCGACTCGAAGTGCGCCACGCCGCGCCAGTAGCGCGCGCGCTGCACCTCGACGTCGTCGAGCGTGCCCTGCGCCATCTTGTCGAGCAGCGGCGCGGCCTCCAGGCCCCCTCCCCCGCGCAGATCCGCCCAGGCCAGCGACCAGCGCGCGTCCGAGGCCAGGTTCGGCGCCGCGGTCTGGCGCTCGAGCTGCCGCAGCTCGGCCAGCGCGCGCGCCGGCTCGCGGTCTTCGAGCACGGTCGCGAGCAGCGCCCGCACGCGCGCGCGCTGCAGCTCGTCCTTGGTCTTCTCGAGCTTCTCGAGCTCGGCCACCGCGGGGTCGATCGCGCCACTGCGCGCCAGCGCGCGCGCGGCCTGGAAGCGCGCCTCGAAGTCCTTCGGATCGCGCTTGGCCAGCGCGCGGTAGGCGTCGACCGCGTCGCCGTAGCGGCGCGCCATGAACAGACAGTCCGCGCGCCCGCGCTCGAGGCTCGGGCGGTGCGAGGCCTTGGTGTCGCTGCGCGCCAGGAGTGACTCGTAGAGCGGCAGCGCGGCGTCGCAGCGGAACGACTCGCGCAGCCGGTCCGCGCGCCCGACCAGCACGCTGGGCTCGGGCGGCGGAGTGCCGGTGGTGGCGGCGAGCGCCGTGGCACGCGAGAACGCGGTCTCGGCCGCGCCCGAGAGCGGGTAGCCCTGCCAGACCCGCGTGTACATCGCCAGCGCCTCGGCCGTGCGCCCGTGTGACTCGAAGGCGCGCGCCAGCTCGTTCGCGAGCTGCGCGGCGTACTCCGCGCTGTGGGTCGCGTCGGCGGCGGCGTGCTGCGCCTGCTCGGCGCTCGCCAGGTCGTCGCGCGAGAGGTAGATCTGCGCCAGCTCGGCGTAGAGGTGCGCGCGGATCTCCGAGGCGGGAATCTGCGCGGCCGAGGCCTCCGCGGTGTGGGCGGCCTCGTCCGGCTGCTTGTCGGCGCGAAGCAGCCGCGTGCGCGCGAGTCCGAGCGGCGCGGCGAAGTCGGGCTCGTCGATCTTGGCGAGCTTCTTCGCGGCGTCGCCGTACTTCCCGGCGTCGCGCAGCGCGCTGGCCTCGCGCAGCCGCGACGTGATCGCGGCGTCGTCGTCCGCGCGCGCGGGCGCGGCAGCCGCGAGCGACACCAGGAGCAGCGAGATGCCCAGCTTCTTCCCCATCAAAGCGAGCCGAATCTAACGGACGGCGGCCCGGCGGGCCTCTGCTAGCCTCCGCCCCCATGCGCGGGTGGATCGGGATCGTGGCGGCCGTGTCTCTCCTGGCGGCGTGCTCGCGCGCGCACCCGCCCGGCGGCCACGGCTCACTCGGCCTGTGGGTCCTGGCCGAGGGCAGCGAGCGCACGCTCGAGTCACCGGAGAAGATCGCGCAGCTGGTCGAGCGCGCGCAGAAGCTGGGCGTGACCGACCTGTTCGTGCAGGTGCACCGCGCGGGCAAGAGCTGGTTTCCATCCACTCATGCCGACGACTCCCCGTACCGCGCGATTCGAGCCGCGCATCCGGACGCGCCCGAGCCGCTGGCCGACGTGATCGCGCGCGCCCACGCGCGCGGCATCCGCGTGCACGCCTGGTTCAACTGCCTGGCGCTGGCCCAGAACCGCGACGCGCCGATCGTGCAGAAGCTGGGGCGCCAAGCGGTCCAGGTGGATCGCCAGGGCCGCAACCTGCTCGACTACCCGCAGGGGAACGTGCCGCCGCCCGACAACCAGTGGCTCGAGCTCGAGACTCCGGGCTACTGGCTCGATCCCGCCGTGCCCGCGGTGCGCCAGTTCCTCGCCGACACGGTCGACGACCTGGCGCGCGCGGCGCCGGACCTGGACGGGCTGCACCTCGACTACATCCGCTACCCGTACGCGCTGCCGATGACTCCGGGCTCGCGCTTCCGCGGGCTCGACTTCGGCTACGGCGAGCTGGGCAAGGCCGCGTTCGCGGCCGAGAACCACGGCTTCGAGGTCGGCGACAAGTGGGACGAGTTCCGGCGCGCGCGAGTCACCGAGCTCGTGACCGCGCTGCGCGCGCGCATGCCGAAGTCGTGGCGGCTGTCGGCGGCCGTGCTGGCGTTCGCCGAGCGCGCGTATCTCACCTCGATGCAGGACTGGCGCGGCTGGCTCGACCAGGGCCCGCTCGACTTCGCGGTGGCCATGGCCTACACGCGCGACGACCGGCTGCTGCGCTACGAGACGCACGCGCTGCACGGCGGCGTGGGCGGCGAGAAGCTCTGGCTGGGGCTGGGCACGTGGCTCGTGCTCGACGAGCCGGGGCACGCACAGAAACAGATCGCGCTGGCGCGCGAGGTCGCGCCGCCGGGCATCGCCCTCTTCTCCTACGACGCGCTGGCGGCCAAGCCCGCCGCGCTCGAGTCACTCGGCCGGCCGTGATCTCGCGCGCCGATCTCGAATTCGATCTGCCGCCCGAGCTCGTGGCGCAAGAGCCGAGCGCGCCGCGCGACGCCGCGCGTCTGTTGGTGCTGGAGCGCGCGACCGGCGCGCTGTCGGAGCTGCGCTTCTCGGACCTCGCCGACCAGGCCGGCCCGGCCGACCTGTTCATCGTGAACGACACGCGCGTGGTGCCGGCGAAGCTGCGCGGCACGAAGTCGAGCGGCGGCAAGGCCGAGGCGCTGCTGCTCTCGCGCCGCGCGGACGGGGACTGGAGCGCGTTCGTGAAGGTGCGCGGCCGGCTCACGCCCGGGCTCGAGCTGCGCTTCGGCGAAGTGACGGCGCGCGTGGTCGAGCTCCTGCCCGGCGGCAGCTGCCGGCTGGCCTTCGCGACACCGGACGGTGTCGCAGTCGAGGACCTGCTCGCGCGGCTCGGCGAGGCGCCGCTGCCGCCCTACATCCGGCGCGAGGCGGCGCGCGCGCAGGACCTGGTCGACTATCAGACGATCTTCGCGCGCGAGCCGGGCGCGGTCGCGGCGCCCACCGCGTCGCTGCACTTCAGCCAGGCGCTGGCGGCGCGGCTGCGGCTCGCGAGAGTCACCCTGCACGTGGGCCCGGGCACCTTCCGGCCGATGCGCAGCGAGCGACCCGAGGAGCACGTGCTCGAAGCCGAGCGCTTCGAGGTGCCGGAAGCCACGGCGCAGGCGATCGCGAGCGCGCGCGCGGCAGGCGGCCGCGTGATCGCCGTGGGCACGACCGTGGTGCGCGCGCTCGAGACCACGGGCGGCGCCGCGGGCGCGGGAGACACCAAGCTCTTCATCCTGCCCGGTCACGAGTTCCGCGCCGTCGACTCGTTGATCACGAACTTCCACCTGCCGGGCTCGACCCTGCTCGCGTTGGTGATGGCCTTCGCCGGCGTCGAGGCCACGCGCCGCGCCTACGCGCACGCGATCTCCGAGCGCTTCCGCTTCTACTCCTACGGAGACGCGCTGTGGATCCGCTGACGCGCGTGACGCCCAGCTTCGCGGTGCGCGCGCGCGACGGCGCAGCGCGCGTCGGCCGACTCACCACGCCGCACGGCGTGCTCGAGACACCCGCGTTCTTCCCGGTCGCCACCTTTGGTGCGGTGCGCGGGCTCGCGCCCGACGAGCTGTTGCGGGTCGGCGTGCAGGGCGTGCTCGCGAACACCTATCACCTGCATCTGCGTCCGGGCGAGGAGCGCGTGGCGGCGCTGGGCGGGCTGCACGGCTTCATGGGCTGGAGCGGCCCGATGCTGACCGACTCGGGCGGCTTCCAGGTGTTCTCGCTCGACGCGTTCTGCCGGCGCAGCGAGGAAGGCGTCGAGTTCAAGAGCCCGCACGACGGCAGCACGGTGTTTCTCACGCCCGAGAAGGCGGTCGAGATCCAGGAGAAGCTCGGCGCCGACCTGATCGTGGTGCTGGACGAGTTCGGCGAGCCCGGCACGAGCGAGTCCGGAAACGAGCCGGCGACCCGCGCCAGCCTCGAGCGCACGCTGCGCTGGGCGGCGCGCGGCCAGGCCGTGCGACGGCGCAGCGATCAGCTCTTGTTCGGGATCATCCAGGGCGGCGGCTCGCCCGAGCTGCGCGTCGAGAGCGCCACGCGCACCGCGGCGCTGGGCTTCGGCGCCTTCGCGATCGGCGGGCTGGGTCTCGGCGAGTCGGCGGACGCGCGCGCCGAGCTCGTGACTCACAGCCTGGGGCCGCTGCCCGCGAGCGCGCCGCGCTATCTCATGGGCCTGGGGCTGCCGCGCGATCTGGTCAGCGCGGTCGCGCGCGGCGTCGACCTGTTCGACTGCGTGGTGCCGACGCGCCACGGCCGACACGGCTCGGTGTTCACCTCGCGCGGCCGCCTGAACCTGCGCAACGCGCGCCACCGCGACGAGCCGGGCCCGATCGATCCGGACTGCGTGTGTCCGGTCTGCGCGCGCTTCTCGCGCGCCTACCTGCGCCACCTGCTGGGCGCGGGCGACGCGCTCGCGGCGCGGCTGCTCTCGCTGCACAACCTGGCGTACTACATGAAGCTCCTGCGCGACCTGCGCGAGGCGATCGAGGCCGGCCGCTTCGAAGCCGCCGTGAGTGACTGGCGCGCGCGCTATGCCGAAGAGGACGTCGGCGACTCGAGCTCGAGAAGCGCCACCGTCAGCCCGGCGTAGGCGCACAGCCGCTCACCCAGCGCCGCGGGCACGAGCTGCGTGTCGCGCAGCCGCGGCCAGACCCGCTCGTAGACCCGCGCGCGCAGCGGCTGGAGCAGGAGCTCGGGGTTGCGGGCCACCATCGTGCCCAGGCTGATGCGGTCGACGTCGAGCAGCTGGATCAGGATCGCGAGCCCCGTCGCCAGGGTGTCGAGATACTCCTCGGCGAGTGACTTCGCGTAGGCGTCGCCCGCGGCCAGCGCCGCGACCCAGTGCTCGGGCCGCACGCTCTCGACCTTGCCGCCCGCGAGCTCGAGGATCGAGCTGCGTGCGCCGGCGCCCAGCTCCTGGCGCAGCCGCGCGCCCAGCGCGCCGCCGCCGGTGTAGGCCTCGAGACACCCGCGCAGTCCGCAGACACACGGCCGGCCGTTCGGAACCACCGGCATGTGACCGACCTCGCCCGCGCCGAAGCGCGCGCCGCGGTAGAGCGCGCCGTCGAACACGAAGCCCGCGCCCACGCCCGTGCTCATGGTCAGGAACGCGAACGCGCGCGAGCCGGCGCCCGAGCCGAAGCGCCATTCGGCCAGGCCCGCCGCGTTGGCGTCGTTCTCGAGCCGCACGCTGCGCCCGAAGGCACGCGCCAGGTGCGCCGAGATCGGCACCTCGTGCCAGCCGCGCAGGTTCGGCGCATCGCGCACCACGCCGGTCGAGGGATCGAGCGGCCCGGGCGCAGACACTCCGATCGCGGCGAGCTCGCCCGGATCGATCCGCGCCGCGGTCAAGAGCGCGCGCGAGGTCTCGGCGATCCGGTCGAGGTCGCGCTTCGCGTCGCCGCTGGTCCAGTCGTCGATCCGCGCCTCCCGGATCAGCTCGCCGCCGGCGCGCCCGAGCGCAACGTTCAGCTTGGTTCCACCAATGTCGATTCCGAGCAGGACGGCCTGCCGCTTCCGCGCTCGTGTCATGGTGATGACCCCTGCACCCTTGCCAGAAAAATGCCACTTTGCCCGAAGGTAGGGTGTGGGGGTGAAGAGAAAATGAAGAAGCCGCTCTGCGCGCTCGCGCTGCTGTTGCTCGCGGCCTGCGTCACGCCGATCATCCCGCCGGACACACCGGCGGTCGACGACTACGCGCAGGAATACAACAACGACCTGCGCTGGGGGCGCTGGCAGGAGGCCGCCGCGCAGGTGGAGCCCGAGCGGCGTGGCGAGTTCCTGAAGCTGCTCGACGACAACTCGAACCCGATTCACTTCACCTCGGTCGACATCCTCTCCACCAAACCCGTGGTGACCGACGGCTCCGAGGTCGAGATGCTGGTCTCGCTCGAGTACTACCGGCTGCCCTCGGTGAAGGAGCGCAAGGTGCGGCAGGTGCAGCACTGGCGCTACGACGTGGACGCCGAGAAGTGGGTCGTGACTCCCGACCTGTCGGTGCTGCGCGGCGACGTGGGCGAAGGACCGCCCCCGCGCTAGACGGCGCCCGAGCTAGCGCTCGTCGATGTAGGCGAGGTCGTGACCGCCCTGCCGGATCACGGTCATCGGCGCCATCACGCCGTCGTGGTCGAAGTAGTCGCCGTTCCCGTCCATGTACTGCCGCTTGTCGATCGTGATCGGCTCGTCCTGGTCGGCGTCCATGTCGACCTGGATGCCCTCGACGTTGATGCCCAGGCGGTTGATCCGCTGTCTCGGCAGGCCCTCGGCCAGCTCGCGCGGGCGCTGCGGCTCGGCAGTCACCTCTTCGGGAGCCATCGCATACGCCGGCGGGCGCGGAGCCACGGCGGGCGTCGTCTGCACCACCGACAGCCGGCGGTAGGTCGAGAGTGACTCCTCGGCGATCTTCAGCGCGCTGGCGCGGTACTTCGCGGGGATGTTCTTGGCGTCGTCCGTGAACGCCGTGCTCCCTGAATCGGTCTCGTAGCGCCAGTACTCCGCCGCCGCGAGCCGCGGCACGAGCCCGAGCGCGAGCGCCCCGGCGATGATCCAACTCCGAGCCTGCATGTTTGTGCCCTCCGGCGTCGCCGAAGCAGGCGGCGACTGCCGAGAAGTGGCACTCCAGTGACGTAAAGTGTCGCTCTGCCGGGCACTTGCGAGAGAAAGCTCGCGCAAGTTCCCGCGCTCGCCCGCGTCGCTCCTGGCCGAATTGACACCGAGCGAGTGGAACGCCATCCTCCGCCCACCTCGGTGCGGGGTGGAGCAGTCCGGTAGCTCGTCGGGCTCATAACCCGAAGGTCACAGGTTCGAATCCTGTCCCCGCTACCACTTGGCCAAGACTCTCGGCCCCGCGGGCCCCCTCGAAGGTCGAGCCGCGGAGCTCCCTCGACGCGAACCGTCAGACTCATGTCGTTCGAAGCGCATGCGGCGGCCACCCAAGAAAGCCCGCAAGACGTCGCGCCCGCCGCTGCCAGCCCAAGCGAGCAGTCAGCGTAGAATCGTCGCTGAACGTGCCATCTAGGAGACTTTCGCATGGGCTCGTATTCCTTCATGTCGTCTTCCCGGTGTCTGGCGTCGATAGTCTGTCTCGCGCTCTTCGTCTCGGTTCGCGCCGCCGCGGATCCCGTCACCTTCGAGGGGGACACGATCGAGGGCGAGATGACGTCGCCGTACTCCCCCTTGATCGTCACGCAGTTCGCCCCTAGCGCCGTCGTCGGTGCGGGGCCGGAATTCACGGGGGCTGTGGGAAGCCTCGACTTCTTCCTCTGGAACGTCACCGTCGACATCACGGGGAGAGACCTCGTGGTATCGGTGCAAGGCCGCTCGGACGCCGACATCGGGATCCCATGGGAAGTGGTCCTGAGCGACCTCGACTTCACCGCTCCATCGGGTCCCGCAAACATCAGCGGTGCGATCTTCCTCAGCGGCGATTATTGCTGCGTGACCGCTAAGACAACCGATCACTCAGTGACGCTCGACTTCGAGGCTGCCGAGAACGTCTCCGCCCAGTATCTGCTGACCAACAGCAGCGTACCTGAGCCCGGGGCCCTCTTCCTGGGGACGCTCGGAGTCTTGCTCGCCGTGCTTTCAGCGCGGCAGGCTGCGATGGCAGTCCGCTACGACTTGCCCCGATCGATGCGATCGACTGACCTGCAAAGCTGACCGATTCTCGTACTCTCGCGAGTCATCGGCGAGGCTGAGCGGAATCGAATCCTGTCCTCGCTAGGCCGCCCAGCGCCAGGGCAGCTCGAATCGCTGCCCTTCGGACAGGACAAAGCGAGTCCCCGCTACCAGGAAAGCGCTGCCGGCTCCGAACCGACTGCAACGGCTGGTCAGCCGACCCCCTTCGACGAGGAGTTCTCAGCCCAAGAGGCCAGGACTCTTGGCCAGTCGACTCCAACTGCCCGAGCAACGTCTTGGAGGCAGTCGACGTTCCAATCGTCCCAAGCGTGACGGTAGTCTGCGAGCGCACTAGTGAGATCCCAGCCAATGCGCTCAGACGCTTGTGCCACGCCTTCCGACCGAACCTCGATCTGGTTCGCAATGAGTCGAACCAGGGTCGCCATTGGGATCGGCTCTACCTGCGCTGCGGTCTCGGAGCAAACAATGTCGCGAGGGTGCAAGCCTAGGCAACTCGCCAGTAGGCCGAGTTGCTGTAGCGAGAGTGTCATGAAGACCTCAGCGTCGTCCGCTTCGATGTCGCCATACCAAGACACATTGATGCCGATTGACGCAGCAACCTGCGAATCGGTCAATCCGGCTCGCTCTCGAGCAGCGCGGATCCTGGATGCCGCATCGGCGCGTTCGTAAGGTTTGGAATCCACAGTCGCCTCACCAAGAAGATCTACGCCGCCCAGGACCAAGGCAACAGAGCG
>Ga0335080_10007166_pt1 | contig 11546 bp, 9 predicted proteins | sample Lox_Sample_34_FD_206720 | JGI IMG/M metagenome (GOLD analysis project Ga0335080, IMG submission 206720) | Soil microbial communities from Loxahatchee National Wildlife Refuge, Florida, United States - Lox_Sample_3.4 | ecosystem: Environmental > Terrestrial > Soil > Wetlands | place: USA: Florida...
GTCTCCGATGCCGACCTGCCGCTGGTCACGCAGAATCTGCCGGCGATCGACGGCGTCCGGTTCGTTCCTTTTCGCGTCCGGCAGGGGGACGACGCCAGTTGCCTCAACCTCTACCAGCCTCGCAATCCGCGCGTGATCGCGCCTCCCGCGGATTTCCTGCGCAGCTCCGGCAATCCGTGGCCGCTGCTGGGGTCGCGGCTTCCCGGCGGCGCCATTGCGGCCATCGCCGATCGAAACTCCATGACCTACTCCCTACATCGAAAGCTGGGCGAGGAATTCGAGGCGGGCGGCGTTCGTTACCGCATCGTGGCCGCGCTCGACGACAGCCTCTTTCAACGCGAGCTGATCGTTTCCGAACAGAACTTCCTGCGGCTGTTTCCGGATTCCGAGGGCTACCGCTTCTTCCTGCTCAGCGTGCCGGCGGGGAAGGAGGAGGCGGTCGGGCGGACGCTCGAAGACTCGCTTTCCGATTACGGATTCCGCGTTCAACCCGCGGCGGCGCGCCTGGCGGCGTTTCACAGAGTGGAGAACACGTACCTGGCGACCTTCCGCGCGCTGGGCGGCCTGGGCCTGGTGCTCGGAACGGTCGGCCTCGCGGCGGTGCTGCTTCGGAACGTGCTGGAGCGAAGAAGGGAACTGGCGCTGCTCAGGGCGGTCGGCTATCGCGCGCGCGATCTCGCGGTGATGGTGCTGGCTGAGAACGCCATTTTGCTCGTGATCGGGCTCGCCGCCGGCGCCGGATGTGCGGCGGTTGCCGTGGCCCCGGCCGTGTACCTTCGCGGCGGCCATTTGCCCGCGGCATCGCTGGCGGCGCTGCTGAGCCTGGTACTCGCGACCGGCGCCGCGGCCTCCCTCATTGCCACGGCCGCGACGCTGCGATCGTCGCTGCTTGAAGCGCTGCGATCGGAGTAGCTTGCCGGCGTCGTGTGGTAGCAACGGCACGGCGTCAGCCTGAAGGAAGCGCAGGAAATCCCCTACGCCTCGCGAAGTCGAGCGATCGATCTGGCCAGGTTCTCTCTCGCGCGCTCCTCGTATTTGCCGTGGTACAACTCCGTCGAGTAAATCCCCGGCCGCGCGAGAAGCGATGAGAGAATCGCCGAGCGCTTGCTGGCAAAGATCTCCGCGGGCACCCAGGAGTACTCCGAGCGAATCTGCCGCTCGTATTCGTCGAACGCGCCGCCGCTCTGCCCGAGAATCGACAGGTCGATGTCCACCACGATTTGCCCACCGAGCGTCACCGGAGGCGCGGCATGCCTCGTGGCCACGATAAGGTCCGCGACAAGATCGCCAAAGGAGCCGGACAGCCCAGCCGACCGAAGGACGTCCCGCGCGAGCGAAGCGCTTCGCTCTTCGTTGTCGTGGCCCTTCGCATCGTAGACGGCGTCGTGGAACCAGAGCGCAAACTCAATCGCGTCGCGATCCGGCGCCGTGTCGGAAAGCTCCGCAAACTCGCTCAGGCAATGCTCGACATGCGCGAGGGTGTGATAGGCGCGGCCCGCTTCCGAATATGCCGACACCAATTCCTCGTAGACGGAACCGCCATCGCCCTGAGCCCCGAGGCGCCACCACAACCCGGCCCACGCCGTTCCAAGAACGCTGCTGAAAGCCATGCGCCCCGCCACGCTCAATACTTCATCAACTTCAGCTTGACCACCGCGCCCTCCGCCGGCAAGCGCACGCCGAAGAAGATCTCGTCGCCGCTCAACTGGCGGCGCGCCTTCCACACTCCATCTTCGTAAGCGCCCTCCTCCACGCTGATAAAGTCGGCGCGCGGCGCCGCCGACCCGAACCTGGGCCGGAAGTTCAGCGTCGTGTCGAAGCCGGCCGCGACGAACTCCTCAGGTCCGATCTGCCCTATGAGCGCGCGCCCGCTGGTGCGCGGCGTTCCCGCCGCCCGCGCGCCGCCGTATCCCCAATTCGACGGGCCAAACTGGGCCATGGCCTCGTACTCGCCGAAGTCCACCACCAGCGTGGCGATGCCCTGTTCTTCCACCACCGAGCGCAGTTTGCCGTGCTCTTTCGCCTCAGCCAGCAGCGGCGTGGCGGCGCTTACGACGCGGTAAGTGGCGGCCAGGTCGCTCAGGGCTTCGGGAATTGTGGAGTTGTCGCCATCGCGCGAGCCCTCGACGCCGAACACGGACACGCCGATGCCCCGCAGGTCGCCGAGCGCGTAGAACATGCGCCGGCAGAAGCCCAGGTCGTGGCCGGTCTCCGGAATCAGCAGCGGATTGTCGGGCCGGCTGTAGGGCGTGGCCTCCTCAATGTATTGAACGTAACTCTGCTTGTAAATGTCGGGAGAGATCCAGTCAATATCCGGCACGATCACCTTGTAGAGTGGCAGCATGCGCGTTGTCGGGCCGCCGCTGGGGTGCGAAAAGCCCGGCTCGTAGAAGCCGTCCTGGATGTCGGTCCAAACGTTCAGGAACAGCGGCAACGGGAACTCGCGCTTGCCGGCCGTGGCGACGCGGCTGAGATACAGCGCCTGGTAATAGGCGGCGAAAGTCTCGGCGGCGTACGGGCCGAAAACTCCGCTCCAGGTGCCGCCGCCGGCTTTGCCGAAGGCTTTCGCGGCCGCCGCCGGCGCCGCTTGGGCAAACAGCGCGTTGGCGCTCTCGGAGTGGTCGCGATCGGTGCCCAGCACGCCGGCTTCGTTTTCCACCTGGATGGCGATGACGGTGTGCTGGTCAGCGTCGATCTCCTTGAGGTGGCGCATGAAGGCGGCGAAGGCGCGCGCGTCGGCGGCCTGCGTCGCTTCGACGTGCGTGGCCAGGGCGCGGATGGGACTGCCGGTCTGGTCGATCATGCGCGGGTATTTCTTGACGTCCCCCTTCACCCAGGCCGGAGCGTAGTGCATAGCGCCGTTCTTGAAACCGCCGAACCAGGCCAGGATCAGGCGCAGCCCGTTCGCTCTCGCCCCAGCCACCAGGCCATCGACAACCGCGAAGTCGAAGCGTCCTTCCTCGGGCTCCACGACTTGCCATTGAATCGGAATCTGCACGGTGTTGACGTGCATGCGCTTGGCCAACGGCCAGGTTCGCTCCAGCTCGGCGGGAAATCCGCTGGAGTTTCCGACTTGGATTCCCAGAATCAGAAAAGGCCGGTCATCGACGAGGAACTGAAAGCCGCCAGCGCCTTTCACGAGCCGTGGCATCGGGGCCGCGGCCAAAGCCATCGCGGCCAGCAGCAGGGCCGCCGCCGGGTTGAGTCTCATAAGCCTCCTGAGCAGCAATCAAGAGCATACACCGCCACCGCCCGGGCGTGCGCCATCCACTACAATGACCAAAGCATGCCTTTCTACCAGAAACCCCTTGTCATATTCGCCGCCGCACTGATTTTGCCTCCGGCCGGGCTGATCCTTCTCTGGCTTCGCAAGAGCCTTTCCGTTTTGAAGAAGGCCCTGGTCTCGCTCCCCATTCTGGGACTGACCATCGCGCACCTCTTCCTCTTCTACGGCCTGCAATTGGAGCTCCTGGGCGGGATGCGCCCGACTTTCTATTTCGGAGGCGCGGCACGACGCGATCGCCTTGTCGAAGAGAGCCGCGCAGCCCAGAAAGCGCAGGCCCCCGCCACCGGCTCCACTTACTGGACCGACTATCGCGGACCCAACCGCCTAGGCCATTACGACCAGGCCACCATTCTCACGGCCTGGCCCGCCGCGGGACTCGCGCGCCTCTGGAAGCAGCCGGTCGGCGGCGGGTACGCCTCCTTCACTGCTGCCAACGGCCTCGCGTTCACCATCGAGCAGCGTCGCGCGAACGAGGTCGTGGCCGCCTATGACCTCGCCTCCGGGAAAGAGCGCTGGGCCAACGCGTGGCCGGCGTTCTTCCAGGAAGCGATGGGCGGAGACGGGCCGCGCTCCACTCCGGTGTGGGACCAGGGACGGGTCTACGCACTGGGCGCGACGGGCGAGCTGCGGTGTCTGGAAGCCGCGACGGGCAAGGTGGTCTGGAACAAAAACATCCTCGCGGATAACGGCGCGCGCAACCTGCAATGGGGGATGGCGGGATCGCCGCTCATCGTGGACGGCAAGGTGATCGTCACGCCCGGCGGCCCGGGCGGCCGTTCCGTGGTGGCGTATGACAAGCTCTCCGGCCAGCGTGTCTGGAGCGCGCTCGACGACCAGGCGTCGTACGCATCGCCGGTCGTTGTCACCGTCGCTGGTCGCCGCCAACTGCTGGTTGTGACCGGCTCGCGCCTCGTCGGCCTGACGGTCGAAGACGGCAAGCTGCTGTGGGAATATCCCTGGGTCACGCACATGGGCATCAACTGCACCGAGCCCATCGTGGTCGCGCCCAACCGCGTCTACCTGTCCTCCGGTTACTACCACGGCGCCATCGTTCTCGAACTCGTTCCGCGCGGCGACGGTTTCGAGGCCCGCAAGGTTTGGGCCAATCTGCGCATGAAGAACAAGTTCAACGCGCCGGTGCTCGCGGACGGCTACATCTACGGCCTCGACGAAGGCATCCTCGCCTGCATCGATGTCGCAACCGGCGACTTGAAGTGGAAGGGCGGCCGTTACGGCTACGGCCAGGTTCTGCTCGCTTCCGGGCATCTCATCGTCCTGACCGAAGATGGCGATGTGGCGCTCGTGCGAGCGACTCCGGACCGGTTCCAGGAAGTGAGCCGGTTCACCGCCCTGAGCGGCAAGACGTGGAACAACCCCGCCATCTCCGACGGCATCCTGCTGGTGCGCAATGAAACGGAGATGGCGGCCTTTCGAATCGGGATGTAACATGACAGCCGGCCCGGTCCTGATCGATATCGGCGCGGACAATATCGATGAGGCGCCATGCTGCGGCATCCAGGATCCGGCTCACCCGGGCCTTCGATCCAAACGATGCTGGCTGAAGGCGCAGTGCGGCCTGGGGCTGAGAGCGAAACAGCTTCGCGCGCCGGACGGCAAGCCCTGCGGCTACATCGAATATCTTCCGGGTGAATTTGCCTGGCGCGGCGTGAACGCCGCCGGCTACATGTTCATTCACTGCGTCTGGAACCAGTCGCGCAAGTGGCAGGGCAAGGGCTGGGGCAGTGCGATGATCGAAGCCTGCCTCAACGACGCCAGGGCAGCGGGCATGAACGGCGTTGCCGCGCTCGCCCGCGATGGACCCTTCCTCGCCGGCCGGACTCTGTTCCTGGCCAACGGATTCACGGTTGCCGACACCGCGGACCCGGATTATCAGTTACTGGTCCGCAAGTTCAAGACAGACGCGGCCGGCCCGACCTTCAAGCGCGGGTTCGAACAGAAGGTCGCGCGATTCGGCCGGGGCCTCACCATCATCCGCTCGGACCAATGCCCGTATATCGCGAAGTCCGCCGCCGAAATCGCCGAAACCGCGCAAGAGGAATTCCACATCCGGCCCAGCGTGATCCAACTCGAGTCGTGGCGTGACGCGCAAGACGCGCCGACGCCGTACGCGGTGTTTGCGGTGATCTACAAAGGCACGATGCTGGCCGATCACCAGATCAGCGGCACACGTTTCCGCAACATCATGAACCGGGTGCTGAAATAAAGTCCTCAGCGGCCCCCGCGGTGCCGCGAATAGCGCTCAACAGCTTGTACGCACCTGTCATCCGCGCCGCGCAACTCGCAGCCCAAATCGTCCCAGAACCGCCTTTTTGCTTCCGTCTGCGAATACGTGTGAACAATGGTCAGGCTTGGCATCGCGAGCTCATAAACGCGGTAGGTCCCCATGCACCTGCAGATGCTCACTGGAACCACCTCCGCAGCCACCAGTAGGGCGGAAGAGTCGACTCCCCACCCTATGAATCCGGTGTCAGGCGGATATCTCGATCGGTCTGGTTACAGCGAAGGCCTCCGAGTCGGGTGACCATGCAATCTCGCCATTGAATCCCGCGAGCTTCGCCTTGAACGTACCGCGGCCCATCGTGACCGTGTAATTGATGTGGCTGCCGTCTACGATCCTTGCCGTCAAGCTCTTCTTGCCGTCGGGCGAGTTGAGAACGACAGCCCGTTCAAAAGCGGAGTCCAGTGTCGCAGCGTGAGACGAGGAGGGTGTGTGGAAGCCCGGTGGGCACACAGCGGTCCCCTCCTGCGCGACAACACCCGTGCCGAGCACCAGAGGCAGGAACCACAGTTGTCTTGAGTTGATCATGACGTCTTAGTGCACTCCAGCCGCGTCCCCGAAGCAGTAAACCCGCCCATCCTCGGACCCGATCACGATCCGCCCCGCCGCGATGGCCGGCGAAGCCGTAAGCGGCGCGCCCGCCTCGAACACCCAAAGCTTCCGGCCCGTAGCCAGATCGAGCACGTAGAAACGTCCGTCGCTCGAGCCCACATAGACGCGGTCTCCTGCAATCGCGGGCGAGGAATCCACCCGCGCCCGCGTCGCGAAGCTCCACTCCGATTTCCCGGTCTTTGCATTCAGACAGTGCACCATCTTGTCGCGCCCGCCCACCACCACGCGGCCCCCCGCCACCGCCGCCGACGAATAGAACGGAAACGCCGCGTGCGGGTTCCGATACCGCCACAGAATCCGTTTGCCGCCCAGATCGGCCGCCACCACCTCCTCATTGAAGTTGCCGAAAAAGACCACCTGGCCAACCAGCGCCGGAGAGGCCGCCGTCGGCCCGCCGGCCGCAAACTGCACCACCTCGCGGCCGTCGGCGATGCGAATGCCGTGGAAGACCTCGTCGCATCCGCCCACATAGGCGATGCCGTTCGCAATCGCCGGCGTGCCGTGCACGTAGTTCGTGCTGGCGAATTTCCAGAGCAGCCTGCCGCCGCGCCTGGCGAGGCAATACAGGTGATTGTCGTAAGAGCCAATGAGGACGCGGTCGCCGGCCACCACCGGGGACGACTTGATCTCGGCCTCGGTCTTGAATGTCCAGAGCAGCTTCCCGTCGGCGGAGTTGACCGCATGTAGGATACCGGCCAGATCGCCGACGTAGATGACGCCGTCGGCGACAGCAGGGGAGGATTCGCCGATCTCGTCAGCGGCCCGGTATTTCCAGCGCAGCTTTCCGGTCTCGAGGTCGATCGCCAGAAGCTCTTTCGAGCGCGAGCCCACGTAGACCGTTCCCGCCGAGATTGCCGCCGAGGACTCGACCGATTCCCCGGCGTCGTAAGTCCAGAGCAGCTTCAGCGCCGCCGGGACCGCGCTGGCCGCCACGCCGGTCAGTTGCGGGTTGGCGCGGAATTGCGGCCAGTCCGCGCCTGCCGCCGCCAGGAGCGCCGCCGCGAGCAGCAATGACACCAGCGTTCTCACGGCTTCTGCGCGATGGCGAACAGTTGGCTGCGGTTCGCCAGGAAAAGCGTTCCGTGCGCGGGCACGGCGGTGGAGTACACGGTGCTGCCCAGGCTCGGCGTGGCAATCAGCTTCTTCACCTTGCTCGCCTCGAAGATCGCCACGTCGCCGTCCTCGTCTCCCAGGTACACCTTCCCGCCGATCACCATGGGCGAGCCCCAGACCGCGGCCAGCAGGTCGTGGGTCCAGTAAGGTTTTCCCGTGTTCACATCCAGGCAATGCAGGTTGCCGGTGGTGTCGGCGATGAACAGCAGCCCGCTCGCGATCGCCGCCGTGGACACCGAGCGCTTGATGCCGTCGTAGCGCCAGACGCGGCCCGTGGTGGTGATGTCGCCGCGCTTCGATGCGTCGATGGCGTAAAGGTGGCCGGGCCCGGAGCTGCTAGAGGGGTCCTGGCCATTGGCGATATACACCTTGTACTGCCAGATCACCGGCGTGCCGATCACTTCATTGCGCGTCTTCGGCCACGCCGCGTCCTTGGGGTTGGTGTCGAATTCCCAGAGCTTCTTGCCCGTGAGCGCTTCGTAGGAGCGCACGCAGCCGTCGCCCTCGCCGATCACTACCTGAACCACGCCGCCCACCGTGCCGATCGCCGGCGACACCCACTGTCCCTCCAGGATCTTCGCGCCCGCGTCGGCCGCCTGCCACACCGGCCTGCCCGTCTTCTTATCCACCGCGACGATCGAGGGCGCACGCGGCGCCGGCACAAACCGATTGTCCGGATCCCGCCCGTTCGACGTTCCGACAAACACCAGATCGCCATACGCCACCGGCGAAGAGCTCGATTGGTTCTTTGGAACCACGCCGAGCTCCTTCCTCATATCGAGCTTCCAGATCACCTTGCCGTGCGTATCCAGGCACACCAGTTCGCAGCGGTTGGAAACATAGTAAAGGCGCTCGCCCTCGACCAGCGGCGACGAACACACGCCGGTCTCGGGCCAATCGATCTTCCCCCCCAGCTTCTCGTTGGTGTGCTGCCACAGAAACCGCCCGTCCGATTCGCGGAAGCACATCAGCACGCCCCGGTCCCCCGGCTCTTTGGGATTCCTCGCCGCCGCGTTGTTGGTGCCGACGTAGACCTGGCCGCCGGCCACCACCGGGTTCCCGTAGGTCTGGCTGCCAAGCTGCGCGACCCACTTGATGTTCTTGCCGGCCCTGATGTCCCAGGTCGTCGGAATGCCCTGCATGGACGAGACCATGTTGCGGTCTGGGGAGCCGCCCCACATCGGCCAGTCGCCGCCGGCAGGGTCGGAGGCGATCAAGAGGCAGCAGCCAACGGCGAACACTACGAGCAGGATTGCTTTCATGGTCGTTCTTGCATGATAGCGCCGCGCGCTCACGCGCCCGCGAGCGGCAGACGGAACGCCACCATTTCCCGCCCGTTGCGCACCACCAGAATGTCGCCGGCCACAACCGGGTGGTTCCAAGTTTTGTCGTTCATCGCCGGGAATCTCGCAAGCTCGGTGAACTGGCCCGGAGCCGCCGCCACCAGCGCGAGTTCGCCTTCCTCCGAGACCACCAGCAGCAGGCCCTGGTCGGCCAGCAGGAGCATCTGGCCGGAACCATATCGTCCGCCCTTCCACATCCGCTTGCCGTCCCGCAGGTCGATGCAGGAGAGAACGGCGCCGTCGAAGCCGTAGGCGTAACCGTCGTGAACGACCGAGTCGTTGAAGTACGGCTTCAAGCCGGTGGACGTCCACAGCTCCTTGGCCGTCCATCCGCCCGGTCCCTGCGTCACCGCCAGGCGCCGCGTGCCGATTCCCCCGCCCGGAGAACTGGTGGCGATCAGCACCCCGCCGTCGGCGGTCAGCGTAGGCTGCAGGCTGGCGAAGCCCTTCCACGGGTGGTTCCAGAGCACTCTGCCGTCGGCCGGCGCCACGCTCACCAACCCGCTGCCGCTTAGCAGAAGGACCTGAGTGACTCCGCCGATCGTCGCCAGGTGCGGCGAGCCGTAGCCCTCTTCACCCTTCGGGCCAAGCCAGCGCGGATCGCCGTTCACCAGGCTGTAAGCCACCAGCCGGCCCGAGGCTGCGACAATCACGAGGTCGCCAACCACCAGCGGCGATCCCGAGAAGCCCCAGCCCGGAACCTTGACGCCGGCATCGGACGCTACGTTGCGTGTCCACAGAAGCGCGCCGCTTGGGGCGTCGAGCGCGTTCACAATCCCCGTCGCCCCCAGCGCATAAACACGCCCGTCGTGGATGGCCGGCGTTCCGCGAGGACCGGCGCCGCCGTTGGACTCCCAGAAGCGAGTGGCGTCGCGGTGGGTCCACACCGGTTTGCCGCTTGCCAGATCGTAGCAGGCCACCACTTCGAACTCGCCGCGTTGCTCCTGCGTGTAGAGCAGGCCGCCGTGGACCGCCATCGAGGACCAGCCCGGTCCCACCGCCCGTCGCCACAATTCCTTCGGAGGATTGGCGGTCCAGTCGGTCTTGATGCGCACCCCGGTGACTGCGGCGTCGCGATGCGGTCCGCGAAAACCGGGCCAGTCCGCGCCCGCCGCAGCCTTGGCCGCCGATGCTGGGACACCCGCCGGTTCGGCGCCGGCGCGATCCAAAAGCTGTTGCTCCGCGGTCTTTGTCCAGCGCCAGGCGAACTGCGAGCGGAACCCGCCCGTCACGCCCTCGGTGCGCAGGCACGCGAACACGCCACAGCCGGCCAGGATCGCAGCGACCAGCGCCAGCCGTCTAGGTCCGTCCGCGAGTCGGCCGCAGACCACCGCCCAGACCACCAGCGCCAGGCACAGCACCGGAACGGCGAAGAAGTAGAACAGCTTTCCCATTCCTGCCTGAGCGATGGAGGGGTCGAGGAACCGCGGCGTTGCGGCCATCGCGGCGACGATCAACAACAGGGCGCCCCAGCGCTCCAAGTGCGGCACGCGGCTGAATAGCGCCCACCACACCAAAACGAGCAATCCGCCGCCCATCACTCCGGCCATCATTCCGAGTACCGCGGCGTCCGGCGCGATTCGCTGCAGGCCAACCCACAGGAACCATTGAAGGATCACCGCAACAACGCCGGGCCACACCCGGGGATCCACGCGCGAGCGCTTCTGTGCGAGAGGCATATTGTGATCTGATACGTTCCGCGCCCGGCCGCTGTTCCCGATCTTTTTGACCTTTTAGGATTGGGAGTACGATGAGGCAGGTGGCGAGGCGTCAACACAACGTTCACCCCGATCTCGGCCAGGCCGCGGGCCGGATCTTCGCCGTCAACGATCGCATCAACCAGATCCTCATCGAACCTCCCGGCCGCGCCCGCACTATCGCGGCGATCTTTACGCACATGCACAATGTCCGGACCAAGTGGATCAGGCTGACGGCTCCGCACCTGAAGGTCCCGCCCCAGCTCAACCGCGCCCACTGCACCCGCCAGCAGGCCCGAGCGGGATTGGCCGAGAGCGCCGCCCTCTGCGCGGAGATGCTGGAGGAAGCGCTCGGCCCCGCCGGAGGCCGCATCGAGAAGTTCCGAAGAGACGGATGGGGCTCGCCCTGGCCCACCGGCCCCGACATGCTGTGCTACATGCTCGCTCACGAAGCCCACCATCGCGGGCAGGTGCTCCTGCTCGCCCATCAACTCGGATTCCCGCTGCCGAAAGAGGTGGGCTACGGGATCTGGAATTGGGGGAGGCTGGCCGCCTCAGCGAAGTGACGCCCACCGATTTTTCAGGCCCCCTTGTCGGGATATACTACAGACTGCGGCAGAAGTCTGATGTACACACGCCGAGATTGGATCATTGGCGCCGGCTCCCTGGGCCTTGCGAGCTTGTTGCCGGCCTCCGCAGCCACCGCCGCCGATTGGCCGCAGTTCCGCGGCCCTGACCGCACCAACATCTCCAAGGAAACCGGCCTCGCCCGCAAGTGGCCTGCCGTCGGCCTCAAGCCCCTGTGGTCCGTGCCCGTCGAGCAGGGCTACGCCGCCGCCGCGATCGTCGCCGGCCGCGTCTACCACCACGACTACGACGAAAAGAAGTCGGAGTGGTGCGTCAACTGCCGGGCTCTGGCCGATGGCAAGCTGATCTGGCAGTTCCGCGAGGCCCGCGAGATTCGTCCCAACCACGCCATCACCCGCACAGTCCCATGCGTGGACGGCAGGTTCGTCGTGTCGCTCGATCCCAAGGCCGTCCTGCACTGCCTCGACACCAAAACCGGCAAGCAGCTCTGGCGCAAAAGCCTGGTCACGGAATACAAGGCCACGATTCCACCCTGGTACAACGGCCAGAACCCGCTCCTCGAAGAGGACCGCGTCATCATCGCGACCGGTGGCGACGCCGTTCTGGTT
>Ga0335080_10007167_pt1 | contig 11546 bp, 11 predicted proteins | sample Lox_Sample_34_FD_206720 | JGI IMG/M metagenome (GOLD analysis project Ga0335080, IMG submission 206720) | Soil microbial communities from Loxahatchee National Wildlife Refuge, Florida, United States - Lox_Sample_3.4 | ecosystem: Environmental > Terrestrial > Soil > Wetlands | place: USA...
GTTGAGTCCGATCACCAGCACGACCGGCACCAGGATCGGCAGCAACGAGGGCACGATCATCTGCCGGATCGCCGCACGCGTGAGCATGTCGACCGCGCGCGAGTAGTCCGGCTTCGCCGTGCCTTCCATGATGCCCTTGATGGTCTTGAACTGACGGCGCACTTCCTCCACCACGGAGCCCGCGGCGCGACCGACAGCCTCCATGGCCATGGCGCCGAACAGGTACGGCACGAGTCCGCCGATGAACAGGCCGATGATCACGGCCGGGTCGGACAGCGAGAAGCTCGCCTCCAGGCCTCTCGCCTCGAGGTTGTGGGTGTAGTCCGCAAACAGCACCAGCGCCGCAAGACCGGCCGAGCCGATCGCGTAGCCCTTGGTCACCGCCTTGGTGGTGTTGCCGACCGCATCGAGCGGATCGGTGATGTCGCGCACCTGCTTGGGCAGGCCCGCCATCTCGGCGATGCCGCCGGCGTTGTCGGTGATCGGACCGTAGGCATCGAGCGCCACGATCATGCCGGTCATCGACAGCATCGCCGTCGCGGCGATCGCGATGCCGTACAGGCCGGAGAAGTGATAGGCCGCCCAAATTGCGATGCACACCGCGAGCACCGGCAGCGCCGTCGATTTCATCGATACGCCCAGGCCCGCGATGATGTTGGTCGCGTGGCCGGTCTGTGAGGCCGCCGCTACTTTCTGCACCGGACTGTACTCGGTCGCGGTGTAGTACTCGGTGATGACGATCATCGCGGCGGTAAGGCCGAGGCCGACCAGCGTGCAGGCGAACAGCGAGCCGGCGTGTGCCGGCATCAGCGACTGGGTGATGAAGTAGAACGCCACCGCGGCGATGAGGCCGGAGACGATCACGCCCTTGTAGAGCGCGTTCATGATCTTGCCGCCGTTCGTGCGCACGAAGAACGTGCCGACAATCGAGGCGATGATCGAGGCCGCGCCGAGCGCGAGCGGGTAGACCGGACCCAGCGGGCCCGCATCTTTCATCACCAGGCCCCCGAGGAGCATCGTGGCAACGATCGTGACGGCGTAGGTCTCGAAGAGGTCCGCAGCCATGCCGGCGCAGTCGCCAACGTTATCGCCGACGTTGTCCGCGATGACCGCGGGATTGCGCGGATCATCCTCGGGTATGCCGGCTTCGACCTTGCCCACCAGGTCCGCGCCCACATCCGCGCCCTTGGTGAAGATGCCGCCGCCCAGGCGCGCGAAGATCGAAATCAGCGAGCCGCCGAAGGCAAGGCCGACCAGCGCATGCAATGCGCCGTCCTCACCCAGTCGCGGCAGCAACGCGGTGTAGTAGCCGGCGACACCCAGAAGAGCGAGTCCCACCACCAGCATGCCGGTGATCGCACCGCCGCGGAACGCGACGGACAGCGCGGCGTTCAGGCCCTTGTTCGCGGCCTCCGCCGTGCGCACGTTGGCGCGCACCGAGATGTTCATGCCGATGTAGCCGGTCGCGCCGGAGAGGATCGCGCCGATCGCGAAGCCGACCGCGGTCCAGATGTCGAGTGCCCAGGCCAGAATGCCAAGGAGAATGACGCCGACGATGACGATCGTCGTGTACTGGCGGTTCAAGTACGCGCGCGCACCCGCCTGGATGGCGGCGGCGATTTCCTGCATGCGGGCGTTGCCTGCCGGCAGCGCGAGGACGGACATCATGGAGAACACGCCATAGAGCACGGCGACGGCGCCGGCGCCGATCGCCAGCCACAGCCAGGTAGTGGCAGCCATTACGAATCCCTCTTGCGAATCAATAGCTTAGAATTGTTTAAAGCGGCCCGGGCGAGTGCCCGGCGCCTCAAAAGGGGGCGGACTATAGCATGGCCCGCGGCCGCCGACTCGGCCGGCGTGGCAGGGCGTTCTAGACCTTGAAATCGCTCTTCAGCTTGCGCTTCACGGCCACCCCCTTGATCCGCACATAGTCCGGCAGACCGTTGCGGTAGGGGGGATAGGACTCACCGGCCACGAGGGGCTCGAGGTAACGCCGGCAGGCGGCCGTGATGCCAAAGCCATCCGCGGTGATGAAGTTGCGCGGCAGCTTCTTCTCGACGTTCGCGACCGCGGACAGCGGCACGTGCCCCACGCTCCAGCGATAGGGACGCGCGGACTTGCGCACGATTACCGGCATGACCGCGTTCACGCCCTTCACGGCGAGCTCGACGGCGACCTTGCCGACGGCGTACGCCTGCTCCACATCGACCTTTGAGGCGATGTGGCGCGCGGCGCGCTGCAAATAGTCGGCGACGGCCCAGTGATATTTGTAGCCGTGCGCCTCGCGCACCATGTTGGCCACCACCGGTGCGACACCGCCGAGCTGGGTGTGGCCAAAGGCATCCTTGGTGCCGGCATCGGCGAGGAAGGTGCCGTCGGCGAACGCGGCGCCCTCCGAGACGACCACGACGCAGTAGCCGTAGTCGGTCACGCTCTGCTTCACGCGCGCGAGGAACGCCTCTTTGTCGAAGGCGATCTCGGGAAACAGGATCACGTGCGGCGGATCTGCCGCGGATGCGCCCGCAAGTCCGCCGGCGGCAGCGATCCAGCCGGCGTGCCGCCCCATCACCTCCAGTACGAACACCTTGGTCGAGGTGCGAGCCATGGAGGCGACATCCAGCCCCGCTTCGCGCGTCGAGACGGCGATGAATTTCGCGACCGAGCCGAAGCCCGGGCAGCAGTCGGTAATCGGCAGATCGTTGTCGACCGTCTTCGGCACGCCGACACAGATGAGCGGATAGCCGAGCTGGGCGCCGAGCTGCGACACCTTGAGCGCGGTGTCCATCGAGTCGTTGCCGCCGTTGTAGAAGAAGTAGCCGATGTCGTGGGCGCGGAATACCTCGATCAGGCGCTCGTACTCGGCGCGGTTCTGCTCCAGGCCCTTCAGCTTGAAGCGCGCCGAGCCGAACGCGCCGGAGGGCGTGTGCTTCAAGCCGCGGATCGTCGCGCGGCTCTCGCGGCTCACATCGATCAGATCCTCGGTCAGGGCGCCGACAATGCCGTGCCGGCCGGCGTACACTTTGCCGATCAGCCGGCGGTGCTTCATCGCGGTCTCGATGACTCCGCACGCCGAGGCATTGATGACCGCAGAGACTCCACCCGACTGGGCGTAGAAGGCATTGCGCGGACGCGCCGCGCTCGATGAGGGCTTAGGCATGGAGCACGAGAATAGCCGAGGAGGCTGACGCATGGGAATCGCACCGCTCGTCGCATTTGCGCTCGCCGTGCCCGCCAGCTTCAGCGGCAATCTGCCGTGTGCCGATTGCGCGGCGCTGCGCTATCACCTCGACCTGTTCGCCGATGGCAGCTACGTGCTGCGCCGGACTTATGTCGGCAAGGCGCATGGCGATCACGACGTGAGCGGGCACTGGAGCCAGCCCGGCGACGCGCAGATCCTGAAGCTCGAGGGCGCGAGCGAACAGTTCGCCATCGGTGCCAACGACGCTCTGCGCCTTCTCGACCAATCCGGTCAGCCGATCGTCTCGAAGCTGTCCTACGAGCTCAGCCGCGATGCGAAATTCGCGCCGGTCGACTCGGTGCTGGTGTTGGGGAAGACGCGCTGGACCGCCGTGCGCATCGGCACCGAAGCGGTCAGCGTGGCCGATCCTGCGCGTGCGCCGTATCTGACTTTCCAGCCGGACAGCGGCCGCGTCGCCGGCTCGGGCGGCTGCAACCACTTTGGCGGCGGCTACACCCTGAAGGGCCGCGCGCTCTCCTTCGGTGCGCTCGCGGGCACCCTGATGGCCTGCGTCCAGGGCATGGAGTGGGAAGGGAAGTTTCACCAGGCGCTGCAGTCGGCCGCGTCGTGGCGCATCCGCGCAGGCACACTGCAGCTCGCAGATTCCCATGGCACCGTGCTGGTGGAGCTCGAGCCGCGCTAAGCTGCACGCGCTTGAGGCTCACACAGGGGGAATCAATCATGAGAAGCACCATTCTGGCGGCGCTCGCCGCCGCGTCACTTGCGTGCGGCGGGTCCGCGGCGGCGTCGGCTGCCGATTCATCGTCGGCGCGACCGGCGGACCGCGCCGAGATCGAGGCGCTGATGTGGCGCTACATCCGCTCGCTCGACAGCTTCAATGCCGAGGGCTACGCGGCGGCCTACACGCCTGACGGCCAGTTCGGCACCGGCAAGAACGCCGAAGTGGGCCGCGATGCGCTGAAGAAGATGATCAGCGACCTGAAGAAGTCCCGCGCCGAGCGCGAAGCGAAGGGCGAGAAGCTGCCGAAGATGTACCACGTCATCGCGAACTCCTGGCTCGAGTTCGTGGACGCCGATCATGCGCGCCTGCACTCGTACTGGATGACGATGTTCGCCGGCAGCGGCGCGCCGGGCGCGGCCGATGCCGTGGCACCCCGCGTCGCGGCGGTGGGCCGCAGCGTCGATGATCTCGTGCGCCTGAACGGCCACTGGCTGATCAAACAGCGCGACGTCGCGCCGCAGGATTGATTCGGGCGGTGCGCCCCGGCGGGCTTCGTTGACCAATCGGGGTGCCGCCGGTAACGTGGCACCCCGATTCAGGTGAGGGGAGTACGACGGGCCGGGCCCGTCACATTATGCGAATCGTCTTATTGGGTGCGCCGGGCTCCGGCAAAGGCACCCAGTCTCAGCGTCTCACGCAGCAGCACCACATCCCGCAAATCTCCACCGGCGACCTGCTTCGCGCCGCCGTCGATCAGGGCAGCGAGCTCGGACGCGCCGCCAGGGCTGCGATGACGGCCGGACGGCTGGTCGAGGACTCGATTGTGCTCGGGATGATCCGCGAGCGTCTGGGACAGCCCGATGCGCGCCGCGGCTTCATCCTCGACGGCTTTCCGCGCAACAGTGCGCAGGCGCAGGCGCTCGATGAGTTGCTCGGCGAGCTCAAACAGCCGCTCGATTGCGTCGTGCTGCTGGAAGTGGATGCCGCCGAGCTCGTGCGCCGCATCGCAGGCCGGCGCACCTGCAAGCAGTGCGGCCGCGTGTTCAACGTGCTCACCTCACCGCCCGCGCCCGGCGAGAGGTGCCCCAAGACCGGCGGCGCGCACGAGCTGTTCCAGCGCCCGGACGACAAGGAAGAGACGGTGGCGGAGCGGCTGCGCGTGTATGAAGAGAAGACCCGCCCGCTCGCCGACTTCTATCGCGCCAAGGGGCTGCTGCGCAGCATCAGCGCCATGGGCGAGCTCGACGAAGTGACGGCGCGGCTCGAGGCTGCGCTGGCGCGTCCGGCCTGACGCTAGACGGCCGCGAGCAGGCGCTCGCCCAGAATCGCGCGCCGCCAGCCCTGCAGCACAGCCACATCGCGCTCCCCGTCGGCCAGTTGTTCGAGGTCTCGCCGCGTTGCGAGCACCTCGGGACTCAAGTCGAGCTCGCTCGCCACGTGGCGGTGGATGCCCGAGAGCTTCTTCACCAGTGCGCTCTTGAGCGCATCCGGCCGCGGGCGCGGCGCCATGGCATCGAGCGCGGCGGGCAGGTTTGCGGCCTCGATCAGCCGCACGAGCTCGGCGCCGCAGTGGCGCAGCAGTCCCGGTGGAATGTCCGGAATCGCCGCAAGCTCCGCGGCCGTGCGCGGCACGCGCACGACGATATCGCGCAGCAGCGCGTCCTCCAGGATCCAGCCGCGCGGGCGATTGCGCTCATCGGCGCGGCGCTCGCGCCAGGCGGCGAGCTGCTGCGCGAGGCGCTCGCGTGCGGGGTCGAGTCCGCGCAGACCCTTCACACGCAGCCAGGCGCGCTGCGGATCCACCGCGTAGCTGTCGGCATCGCCTAAGCGCTGCAGCTCCTCGGCGAGCCAGGCGCTGCGGCCGAGCCGCGCAAGCTCCGCCTCGAGGTGCTCCTTGAGCGGCAGCAGGTAGCGCACGTCATCGAGTGCGTAGGCGATCTGCTCGGCCGAGAGCGGCCGTGCCGACCAGTCGGTGCGCGTGTGCGCCTTGTCGAGCTCGGTGCCGAGCACGCGCCGCACGAGCTCGGCGTAACCGATCTGCGCCGGCAGCCCCGCGAGCGCCGCGGCGATCTGAGTGTCGAACACCGGATGCGTGAGGCCCACGCTCGGAATCAGCACCTCGATGTCCTGCCGGCAGGCGTGCATCACCTTGAGCGGCGGGCCGGCATTCAAGACGGGAGCGAGCGGCTGCAACTCGCGCACGGCGAGGGGGTCGATGCACGCCGGTCCCGTCTCGTCGGCGATCTGCAGCAGGCACAGCTGGGCCCGATAGGTGCTCTCGCGCAGGAATTCCGTATCGAGCGCGAGGAGCCGCGCGCCTGCGAGCCGGGCGGTGAGCTCCGCCAGGGCGGCGGGGTTCGTCACCATCGTATCCAAACGCATGTTCACTTCGGACTGTACAATCGTGCCGCATTATGGCGGAAGTGGCTTGGCTTTATGCGCAGATTGCGCTCCTGAGGAAGGGTCCGCAGGACCTGCCCGCGTCGGCGTTGCTGCTGACGCTGACCGTCATCGCGTACCTGGCGATCAATGCGGTCATGTCGGTGGTGCTGCCGGGGCAGGACTTGCCGTGGCCCGCGATCCTCATCACGAGCACGGTGTTTACGCTCGTGTGGTATGCGGTGCTGCTGAGGCTCGCGCGCCGCCCGGAGCGCACCCTGCAGACGACCACCGCGATCTTCGGCTACCGCACTGTGCTCGCACCGCTCACGCTCGCGAACGTCTGGGTGTTCAAGCGCTTCAGCGCCGATCCGGCGATGTGGCCGGTGCCGGTGATCGTGCTGTATCTGCTCATCGGCGTGTGGATCATCAGCGTGAACAGCCACGTGCTCAAAGCCGCCGTCGAGTGGGCGACGGGCTACTGCGTCGCCCTGGTGCTGCTCGAGACCTTCGTGACCCTGCTGGTGCTCACCCCGTTTGCGCCGCAGTCGCCGTAGCCCATCCGCAGCGCACCCCATGCACGTTCACATCCTCGGCATCTGCGGCACATTCATGGGCGGCATCGCGGCGGTGGCGCAGGCGGCCGGGCACAAGGTCAGCGGCTCCGACCGCAACGTCTATCCGCCGATGAGCACACAGCTCGAGGCGCTCGGTATCACATTGAGTGAGGGTTTCGGGCCCGAGCAGCTCGATCCGCGTCCCGATGTCGTGGTGGTCGGCAACGTGATGACGCGCGGCATGCCGGTGATCGAGGCGCTTCTTGATCGCGGAATCGCCTATGCCTCGGGTCCCGAGTGGCTGGCGCGCGAGGTGCTCAAGGACCGCTGGGTGCTGGCGGTCGCCGGCACGCACGGCAAGACCACCACCACCTCGCTTCTGGCGTGGATCCTCGAGCACGCCGGACTTGCTCCGGGTTTTCTCATCGGCGGTGTGCCGCAGAACTTCGGCGTGAGTGCGCGCCTGGGCGCGGCGCCGTTCTTCGTCATCGAGGCCGACGAGTACGACACGGCATTCTTCGACAAGCGCGCCAAATTCGTGCACTACCGGCCGCGAACCGCGATCCTGAACAACCTGGAATTCGATCACGCGGACATTTATCCGGACGTGGCGTCCATTCAGCGTCAGTTCCACCACCTGGTGCGCACCGTGCCGGGATCCGGCCGCATCATCTGGAATGCGGCGGATGCGCGCCTCGCGGAGACGCTGAAAATGGGCTGCTGGACGCCGCTCGAGGGCTTTGCGCTTGGCAGTGCGAGCGAGGCGAGCTGGAACGCGCAGGTGCGCGGACCCCGGCAGGATTACTCGGCATTCGAAGTGCTGGAGAACGGCGTCTCCCGCGGGCTCGTCGAGTGGTCGCTGATCGGTGCGCACAATGCGCAGAACGCACTGGCCGCGCTCGCGGCCGCGCGCCACGCGGGCGTGCCGCTCGACACCGGCATTGCCGCACTCGGCGCCTTTCGCGGCATCGCGCGACGCATGCAGCTGCGCGCCGACGTGCACGGCATCCGGGTGTACGATGATTTCGCGCACCATCCGACCGCGATCGAGACCACGCTCGATGGTCTGCGCCGCAGTGTGGGCAGGCAGCGCATCGTCGCCGTGCTCGAGCCGCGCTCGAACACCATGCGCATGGGGGTGCATCGCGAGCAGCTGGCGCCCTCGCTCGCCGCCGCGGATGAGGTGTGGCTGTACTCGCCGGCGGATCTCGGTTGGGACACCGCTGAGCTCATGAATGCGCTCGGCACCCGCGGCCATCGCGCCGCAGCGGTGGAGGAGCTTGCCGGCGCGCTCGCATCCCACGTGCGCACGGGGGATCACGTGCTCATCATGAGTAACGGCGGCTTCGGCGGCCTGCACGAGAAGCTGATCCGCGCCCTCGAGCGCCGCTTCACCAGCTGAACGCTCCATGAGCGCCAGCGCCGAGATCGCGCTGTTCCCCTTGAACGCCGTGCTGTTCCCCGGCGGTCCGCTGCCCTTACGCATCTTTGAGCCACGGTACGTCGACATGGTGCGTCGCTGCATGCGCGATGCCACGCCCTTCGGTGTGGTGCGGATTCTGGAGGGTGCCGAGGCGGGCGCCTGTGCGAGCACCGCCGCTGTCGGCACCAGTGCGCGGATCGTGGATTTCTCGACGCTTCCCGATGGCCTGCTCGGCATCCTGTGTCGCGGTGAGCGCAAGTTTCGCGTGCTGCGCCGCTGGCAACAGGACGATGGGCTCAATTGCGCCCAGATCGAGTGGCTTGCCGGAGAGCCCGAGGTCGCGCTCCCGGCTCAATATCAGCATTTAGGCCGCATCGTCGAGCGGCTCCTGACACGGCTTGGTGATCGCTACGCCGCAGAAGAAGTGCGCACGCACGATGCAGGCTGGGTCGGCTGCCGGCTCGCCGAGATCTTGCCCGTAGAGCTCGATGAGAAGCAGAGCTGGCTCGAGCTCGAAGATCCGCTCGCTCGCCTGGCGAGCCTCAACGCCCTGATCCGCGTCTCGGAGGACTAGGCTGCAGCCGCACTGCGGCGATGCGAGTAGTACAGATACAGCAGGGCGCCCGCGATCAGCGTCCAGCCGAAGAGCAGCCAGCCGACGACGCCGTCGAAGCGGCTCAATAAGAAGGAGTAATGGCTCGACGGATTGGGGAGCGAGGTCTCGCGCACGAACGTGATGACGCATACAAACGCCGCATGCAGGCCGATGCAGGCGCCAATGTGGCCCGTGACCCGGCGCACCGCGCCCAGCACGACGCCGACCGCGTACAGGCACGCAAATGCATCGAGAATGTCGGCGGGATGCGCGAGCATCTGAAATGAGCCGGCCAGCAGATCGAGCCCGCTGCCCCAGTGCGCATCGGCGGCGGCAATGTGGGTGCGGCCGATGAAGTGCGTGAGCGCGTAGATGAAGGAAGTCACGCCGAGCGCGAAGCGCCAGCCCGACTCACGCGCAAGCGCGCCGTACATCGCGCCGCGGATGAAGATTTCCTCGATGAGCGCGACCCCGATGCCACGCATGACGCCGGTGAGCGCGATGCCGGCGAGTGTGTGCGCATCCACGGTCATGCCGGGCTTCCACGCGAGCAGCTGCAGCGCCACCATGATGAGAACGCCGAGTCCCATCAGTACGGCGCCGAGACACCAGCCGATGGCCAGCTCGCGCACGAAGATTGCCGGGCGCACGCCGAATCCCCACATGGCGCGATTGGTGAGCCGCAGCCGGCGCGCGAGCACAAACAGACCCACGGCCGCCGCCACCATGCCGATGCGATCGGCCACGCGGTGGAACGGAAAGCCGAAGTGCGGATACAGCGCGCTCCAGAGCGGGTAGGTGAAGAGCGCCATCGCCGCGAGCGCGATCACGATCAGGAGCAGGAAGGCACCGAGCGCTCGCATGGGGCTAGCTGGGGCGACGAATCTGCGCAGATGCACGAGATTTGGCGCTGTGCCGGGCGCGGCATCCGCCGCAGAATCGATCGCAACGCTTCGTCATCGCAGCCTCAAGAGTCTCGAGATGGAACATCCCGCCGCGCAGCAGATCCTGCAGTCACTGGTCGACGGTCTCGATCCGCTCACCCGCGGACAGCTTCCAACGGATACGGTACTGCAGCAAGCCGAGGTGTTGCGCGCGCTCCTGGCGGGCATCACGGCGCTCGAGGCCGATGCGGTGCGCTCGCGACGGCGCGCGCAGCTGCCGCAGAACGTCGGCCGGCCCTGGAGCGGTGCCGAGGAGCAGCGCCTCGCGGCCGCATACCGCGCCGGAGAAGACCCGCGGCAGATTGCAGCCGCCCATCACCGCACGCTGGCCGCAATCGAGGCGCGCCTCGAGCGTCTGGGACTGATCTCGGCCGATGAGCGTGTGACGCGCAATCGCTATCTGTCGCGCGAGGATTCCGCGCCGGTTGGCATCCCGAAGAGCGCCCGCCAGCGCTGAGCGACGGCGCTCGCGAGGAAGCGCGGATCGGGCCCGGTCACGGGCCGTGCACCCTCGCGCCAGGCGCGCACGCACGCGGCGTAACTGTCGAACAGGCCGAGTGCGCCGCCCGCGGCGGCCAGTGCCGGCCGCAGCGCGTGCGGCATCACGCGGCCGACGTACTCATAGAGGCGCTGCGCGGTGCGAACGGGCAGCGTCTCGCCGGCGTTGCCCAGTACCTCCGCGGCCGCGCCACAGTCGTGCGTCAGCACCGGCGTGCCCACCGCCTTGGCTTCCGCCAGGACCAGCCCGAAGGTCTCCGGCAGCACGAAATTCGGATAGAACACGCACAGCGCCGAGCGCACCTCGGCGAGGATGCGCTGCTGCGGCAGCGAGCCCAGCCAGTGCACGCCGTCGACACCGCCATCGACGCGCGCAATGTTCGCGCGCCGCAGGCTCTTGTAGCCCGGACTGCCTACGCACAGGCGCAGCTCGGGCATCTGCCGGCGCAGGTGCCGGAACGCATCGAGGGTGTAGGCGAGTCCCTTGTTGGGAGAGGAGAAGAACACCAGCTTCGCGGGGTCGACCGCGGTACCGTCCGGGGCGAGCCGGTCATCCACCGGGTTATAGAGCGTGACTGCGCGCACGCGTGCCTGCGCGCCACCCGTACGCACGATCGATTCGACCTGAGCCCGCTGGAAATCCGACACGCAGATCAGCGTGACCTCATGACGTGAGAGCACGCCGAGCGCTGCGGCGAGACGCCGGCCGCGCTTGGAGCCGGGCCGCATGAGATCGTGCATCCACAGGTAGCAGCGGGCGCCCGGATAGCGCGCAATGATCGATTCGAGCGGCCGCGGATCGCGCAGCACGATGAGGTGGGTGATCCCCTCGGCCGGGCCAATCGGCTGATAGCGGCCGTCCGCCTCGGTGCGATTGTGCTGCATCACGCGCGCATCGAGTGCCTCGGCGATGCGGATGACCGAGGCTTCCGTGCCGCCGAGCGCCGACTCCTCGAGCATGCGCCGGGCGTACGGCTTCTGACAGGTCGCATCGAAGAACAGCACGGCGCTCATTGTGGCGGTTGGCAGTATAGTGTGGCGCGCTGCGGCCGGAAGGGGTCATTCGCGATCAAACTCAGTGCCTGCATCATCACGTTAAATGAAGCCGACCGGATCGAGGCGTGCATCCGCGCGCTCGGTTTCTGCGATGAGATCCTGGTGGTGGACTCGCATTCGACCGATGCGACGCGCGAGCTCGCGGCGGCGCTCGGAGCGCGCGTCATCGAGCGC
>Ga0335080_10007169_pt1 | contig 11545 bp, 7 predicted proteins | sample Lox_Sample_34_FD_206720 | JGI IMG/M metagenome (GOLD analysis project Ga0335080, IMG submission 206720) | Soil microbial communities from Loxahatchee National Wildlife Refuge, Florida, United States - Lox_Sample_3.4 | ecosystem: Environmental > Terrestrial > Soil > Wetlands | place: USA: Florida...
TCGCCTTCGGCAGATCGACCTTGATGCCCTGCACAGAAGCAGTCGTCATGATGATGAAGATGACGAGCAGCACATATGCCAGGTCGAGCATCGGCGTGATGTTGATGTCGTCGTAGACCTTGTCTTCGTCCTGGGCTTTCATCCGCCCCTCCTATTCCGCCGCCCGTGAGTAGCCGCGATCGCGATAGATTTCCGAAATGCGCGTGACGAATTCGTCCACGAACACTTGCATGTTCGCGGTCACGTTCTTGCTGCGGGTGAGAAGGTAGTTGTAACCGAACAGCGCCGGGATCGCGACGCCGAGGCCTGCGACCGTCGCAAGGAGCGCGGCTGAGATACCCGGCGCAATGGCGTTGATGTTGACGTCGCCTGATGCCGCGATCGCGGCGAATGTGATCATAACGCCGACCACGGTGCCGAGAAGACCCAGGAACGGGCCGCCGGAAATCGAGATCGTCAGCAGCACCATGCTGCGCGCAAGCCGCTGGTTCTCGCGCACCAGCGTTGCGTCCATCAGCGCACGGATGACTTCGATCGCCTCTGCGTTCAGGACGACGGTGTTGCTCTTGCCGGCACGGCGGAGAATTTCGTCGGACCCCGATCGGAAGACTCGATAGATGGAGGAAGGTCCGAAGCGCCTTCGGGACCGCTCATTGCCTTGAAGGTCTGACTCGATGGCGAATGGATCGCCGCCATGTGACCGGTAGAAATCGACGAAGCGATCATTGGCCTTGTCGACGCCGCCGATGTAGCCCGCTTTGGTCCACATCACGAACCACGAGATGGCGGCCATCACACCAAGGAGTCCGATGACCACCCAGGCGTCGATTGTCACGTGCTGGATGATGATTCCGAAATATCCGAAGCCGAATCCGGCCTGTTTCTCGTCGACGCCGTAACTGACGAGTTTCCCGGCCGGACCTTGGGCCTCCACATCGGCGCGTATCAGAGCTGCGGATCGCGCGACGCGGGACAGCCGCACTTCATCCATTTCGCCGGCGAAGGGCGCTGCCGCGTTGGTGGCATCGGCGCCGAGCGTTGCGGTTGAGTTGAGGGCAGGCAGTGTTCCCGCGATCGTGCCGACGCTGACGCCGTTTACATGAAGTGTGATGGCCTTGCCGTCAGCCGTGACGGCAAGATGGTTCCATTGGCCTTTTGCGATCGGTTGCGTTCCCGCGATGCGAAGCGGGGCGGTGCCACCCGCCACTTCGACGAACGGCACCATCTGATCGAGTCCGATGATGATCGAACTCGCGCCGTCGTGGCGCGTGTAAATCGCGGCGCGGGCCTGCGGCGCGTCCGTTTTCACCCAGGCGCTGAAGGTGAACTGGTCGCCGGCTTTGACGGCAAGCGGCGGCGTCGCCGGAATGGTGATCCCGCCCGCGCCCATAAACCGCGCGCCCTTGCCGATGATCGAGCCTTCATCGATTCCCGCGGGTGCGGTCTGCGCATTGTTGCCGTACGCCGTCTTGTCCTTCGGCGGTGTGCCCGCACCGTCGTCGAAGTGATAGACGAGCGTGTAGTCTGGATCGAATGTGCCGGCTGTGTCAGCACCAGGCGTGGCTTTCTTGTTGCCGTAGTAAAGCCAGATGTCCTTCGTCCCTGCGGCCGGGAATTGGGGGATGTCGACCCAGATCGCCGCCAGACCAAGCAGCGGATCGAAACTCTCGATGTGGAAGGCGAGTGGCGTCTTGTCGTCGGCGGCGACGAAGCGGATATCCGTTCCCGCTTCCTGCGCATCGGAGAAGTGGAAATTGCCGCTGTGCAGCCGAACAAGCAGCGGCACACGGCCCGCGCCCTCCTGGATGTTGGCGCCCTTCGGGCTGGTGTCGATCGTGATCTGTTTTCTGTATGACCAATCCGACTGCCACCAGGCTTGAGCGGGGGTCGGGATTGCGGAGAAACCGAGCGTCGCGAGCAGCAGTGCGATCCCGAATGGAGCTCTTGCGCGCGATATCGCGTGCCGGAGGCGGAAGAAAAATCGCATCGTCAAAGCTCCGATTTCAAACTGAATTGGACATAGGGCTGCTTTCCTCGCGTGTTCGGCCCGGTGAGCAGCGGAAATGCGAAGTCAACATCGCCGGTCACGTGCGACAGCGCATGGAAGCGCGTGCCGATGCCGACGCTCTTCAGGCGAAACTGGCTCTGTTGGCCGGGGAGCGCATCGAGCACCCAGGTCTCCGCGTCGTCGGCGAACACGAACAGGCGCCAGTCGTCGAAATACGATTCCATCGCCGAGCCCAACAGCGGCGTAACGGAAGGCGTCCGCACCTCGATCGAGCCAAGAATGCCGTCATCGCCCAGGGCTTCAGACTGGAGGTAGCCGCGCACGGATGTCAGCCCGCCGACGGAGAACTGCTCGCTGGACACGAGCGGCTGATCGGCGAGTTGCGTGGAAAGCCTGCCCGCGACTTGAAATCCGCCCGGAATTTCCTGAAGCGCGTTGAAGTCAAGATTCAGATGCACGAAATCCGATCGTGCGGAAAACCGCTTGTTCTGGAACTCGGCCGTGCTGCTGCCGAGGCCCCGGACGCCGAGAGTCAAGGTCGCGCTGGCGGACGCCGAGGAGCCGCCATCCGCGAATTGCAGGGTGTAGTTCACGACCGCCGGCCAATACTCGACAATGGCCTGCGTACTCGTCTTTCCAAGCGACAGCGTTTCCAGGAAGTGCTTGAAGTCGATTCCGAACCCCAATGACTCCGCGAAATCTCCAAACTGCGGCAATTGCAGAAGGCCCCGCGTGCCGACGGCGTAGCCATCGCCCAACACATTGGTACCGCCAAGCGTCGCCACGGTGCTGTTCGACGTGTAGCCATAGAGCAGCACGCTCCAGGGCGTTCCCCAGATCGGTGCAAGGTAGGAACCGGAGAAGACCAGCGCCTCGTTCGTATTTTCCGGAGCCAGAAGTGCTGTCGCGGAGAAGCTGTGTCCGAGCTGCCAGAGGTCACTGTAAGTCACCGTGGCGGCGGTGCGCAGCGGCGTGGTGTTGGCACTGTGATCGTTGTTGATCTCGAAGCTGGCGTGGAGCGGCAGCGTGTCGCTGACCTTCAGATCGACGTCCACCGTGCCGGGAATCTTTCCGGGCTTGATGAGCGGCGTGACGCGGCGCTCCGGCAGGCGATTGACTTCCGCGACCTCCTTTTGCGCCTCGTTGAAGTTCGGAACCTGGCCTTCCTTGAGCGAAGGCACCTGCTCCTTGATGCGATCGAGCGAGAAGTAACGCGAATCGACAACGCGGAGCCGGCCAACCGGCGCTTCGACGACGTGGAGCCTGATCACGCCCGTCCGCGCGTCCTGCGCCGGAACTTCCACGACAACCGATTGATAGCCCTTGCCCTGATAGGCCTTCTGAAGGGCGTCGCGCGCGCTTGCCACGTCGTCGCGTGTGCGATCCGGTCCGGTAAATGGATAGACCGCGCTTTCGATCGCTTCCTGATCGAGCAGCGTGTTGCCGTCGACATCGTAGGCCTGAATTTCAAAGGTCACTTTCGGGGGAGCGGCTCGTGACGCTGGTGACGGCTGAGGCGGTCCCGCTTCAGTCTTTGCCGGTGTGTTTGGCGTTGAAGATTGCGCACAGACGAGCGTCGGCAGGCACGGAAGTCCCATGCCAATCAAGAGCGCAAGAGCAACCCTCACGCGCCGGACAGATGCCGGTACATGCGCCATGATCCACCAACGCAAAACATCCCCCACGCTCGCTCGCCCCGCCAAGCGCCTTTGCCGTCACGCGTATCCAATTCGATTGTGCGCAGCAAGAAAACAAAGCGACTTCAACACGATGGAATTTTGTCGTGCGTCATCAATCCGTCATTGAAGTGTGCTATTCGCCAAATTTAGGGGAGGCGAATGCAGCATGCATTGCGCTGGCTTTGCGCTGCGTATTTTCTGGCCGCCATCTAATCCACAGTGTTCTGCGCGCGATGCGCCAGTGCCATCGCTCCTTCACAAAACTATTGCCGGAACGACAACAGAGTCTGGTTTCTAGCCGGCGAATGTCCGTCTGCCTTCAGCACAGTCCGGAGCGGGTAGTACCACCGCAGTCGCTGAGATGGGGGAGGGGGTCGTTTTGCAAAACGCAAATCTCAAGGAGAGGCACTCAATGACTACGTTGAAACGCAGTCTGCTGGTCGGGGCATGCGCCATTGGCGCCATGACCGTTGTTGCCGGCACCGCAAACGCTGGAACCGTCAAGGTTTATGGCGGCGGCTCGTCACTGATCTCGGTCTACATGCAGCAGGCCTTCAACTGCTACGGCCAGATCAATCCGCTGATCATTCGCACACCGCTGCAGCTGGAGACGCTCAACAACTTCAATTACGTCGGAACGAAGGGCACGCCGCAGGATTGCTCGAGCCAGCATGTCCAGGGCACTGCCTCGCTGCATTATGACACGGCCGGGTCTGGCGTCGGTATCGCGGGCGTGTTCAGCCACGACCCAAGTTCTGATTTTCCCAACGGCTACGGTGACATCGATCCAAACACGCCGGGCGAGCAGGACATGCCGTCGATCAGCTTCGGCATGTCGGACGCAGGCTTGAGTTCGTCAGATGTCGGTGTCTGGAACCTTGGCAATGACAACAATGGTCCGACCAATGCCTGTAGCACGCCCGAGCAAGGCGTTTGCGTGGTCGCTCCGGGCGAGACGCCGAATCCGCCGACAACCTTCGCGAATCCGCTTCAGACCCGCGGCGCACTCGTACAGTTCCCGATCTCCGTCGATCCGGTCGCGTTCGTTTATTATCCGACCTACAAGAAGGTCGATGACGGTGCGGGTCACGTCACCAGCTATAACTTCAACATCAAGTTCGCCCATTCCGATGGCAGCGGCGGCCTTCGCCTCGATCGCAACGCCTATTGCGTGATCTTCAACGGATACCGCGAAGGCAACCCGATCACCAACTGGAACGATTCGCGCCTGAAGACTCTCAACGGCAACAAGTCGCTGGCCGATCCGTCCGATCCAGACAAGGCGTCGTTCAGCGTTCCGCTGCAGATCGCGGGTCGTTCCGACAGCTCCGGCACGACGTCAATCTTCACGCGCCATCTGGCGGCGGTTTGTGGTGTGAACGGAATCAACGACCCGAATAACGATTACACGACCGGTGCCACCACACTGCCGGTGGACCTGCGTGGCGGCACATTCGACGGGACGACGGCGACAAACGTTGTTCTGGGCAAGTTCACGCTCGCCAATGGCAGCGGCAATCTCGCCAAATACGTTGCCTTCACGGCAAACCCCAGCTCGGGCGGAACGCTCGTCCAGGGGAATATCGCCTACATCGGCGCTGACTTTGCGCTACCGGCTAGCATCGTGAACGGCAACGGCCTTGGCCTCAACTCGGCGGACCTGAAGAACTCGTCCGGCAAGTTCGAGGCCGCGACCGGGACCAACGCTGCGACCGCGTTTGGCTCGCTTGCGCCGCCGGAGAGCGACGCCCACGGTCACTATCAGGCTTTGGGAACCTGCCCGGGCAGCGGACGTTGCCGCGCTCATCCGTATGATTGGGTGGAAGGGTTGGCTCCGACATCGGTTCTTGCAGACCCGTCGAGTGCGAAGGCCTATCCGGTCGTTGGAACGACGAACGTCTTGCTCTACACCTGCTATGCCAACAGCAAGATCTCCGGCCTGATCAAGAAGTACTTCACGTGGTATGTGAAGAACACCACGGTCCAGGAGATTCCGGACGGCCTCCTGGTGAAGAATGGTCTCTCCTCCCTGCCCACACCGTGGCGCACGGCGATCACTGAGACGTTCCTTCACACCAACGTCAACACAGCTCCTCTCGGACTCGAAATCGAGGCGAGCGGCACCGGCGTCTGCACCGGCGTTACCGGCGGCTGATTATTCGCCAAAGAAGAAGGGCTCCGGCAGGGATGCCGGGGCCCTTTTGTTTTGCTTGGCAGCGAATCGGCCTGGCGACCCCGAGAGGATTCGAACCTCCGACCTACAGATTAGGAATCTGCCGCTCTATCCTGCTGAGCTACGGGGTCTTGGGCCGGAAAATGCCCCACAGCGGCCGAGGGAGCAAGCTTTCGCTCAGACTGTCGGCCTTGCGCGGTCGAGCCAGAGGTATCGCGAGCGGTTCACGTTGATGTCGTTGTCGACCCAGCCGCGAACCTGATTGGATACGAGCCCGCGCGATACGCCGAAATACACGGGCGCAAGGGGCACATCGTCGAGCAGCGCCTGTTCAGCACTTTGCAGCAAGCTTGCGCGCGTCTTGGGATCGCGCTCGTTGTCCGAGCTTGCGACGAGGGAGTCGAATCTGCGGCTTGAGTATTTGCCGACGTTCATGTCACCGGCCGAGCTCTCCCAGATGAAGAGGTAGTTCTTGGCATCCCGATAGTCGGCGTACCACCCCGCCCATGCGACGCTGAAATTCTGTCGCCGCAGCAGATTGTAGTGAACCTGGGTTTCCGACGGCAGGAGGAGCACCTGCGCGCCGACCTCCCTCCACATTTCCTGCATGGCCACGGCGACAAGGCGAGCGTCGGTCTGGTTTTGGAATGCATAATCGAACACAAGTGGATTGTTGGGACCAAACCCGGCCTGCTTGAGCAGATCCTTTGCTTTCGACAGCCGCGCGGCCATTGAGAGGTGTTCGAAGCCGACGGATGCTTTGCCGGGATAGTCCGGCATGTCCGGCGGTATATAGGCGTACGCTGGCCGTTCGCCTGCCCGCATGACTTTTCCGGCAATGATCTCACGATCGATCGCCAGCGAAAGTGCCTGGCGAACCCGCAAATCGTCGAACGGTTTTCGCGTGAGATTGAACTGCACGTATTGGGTGAGAATGAACGGCGCGATGCGCAGGACGCTCGGCAGATTTGCCTTGAGCCAATCGATTTCCTGCGATGGCACACTGTTTGTGATGTCGAATTCGCCCGCGCGAAAACGGTTCAGGGCGGCGGCATAATCCTGCGTCGGGTAGAAGATGACGCGCTCGAGGCGTATCTTGCCCGTCTCGTGGAAATACGGGTTCTTCGACAATATGATGTGGTCGTTCGGCACCCATTCCCGCAAGACGAACGGTCCGTTGGTGGCGATATGCGACGGCAGCACCCAGGAGTCGCCGTAGCGCTCGACAATATGCTTCGGTATCGGAAACGCCGCCATGTTTGTGAGCAGTTCGGCGATGTAGGGCACCTGGAACTCGAAATTAATTTCGAGCGTCTGCGCATCAATGGCGCGAACGCCGAGCGATGACGGTGACATCTCTCCGGTGCAGACCCGGTTGGCATTCTTGATCGGGTAAAGGATCGATGCGTATTGCGACGCCGTCTTTGGATCGAGAATGCGCCGAAACGCGAACACGAAGTCGTCCGCCGTAACCCGTGCGCCGTCCGACCATTTGTGGTCACGGATCTTGAAAGTGTAGGTGAGTCCGCCATTGCCTGGATGATAGCTTTCCGCCGCGCCAAGGATCGGGTTGCCCGCGGCATCCTCAGTCATCAAGCCAAGAAACATGTCGCCGATGATATTGTTTTCCCAATTCCCGCCGGCCGCCTTGTGGGGATCGAGCGAGTCCGGCTCCGCGCCGTTGCCTCGGTTGAGCGTGTGCGGATCACCGGAATGGGGGTGGATCGCGGCCGAGTTGCGCAGGGCAAAGGCCGTACCGGCGACCGCGGCCGCGGCACTGGCACCGACAATCGCTCTTCGGGAAAAAACCTTTCGCCCCGAAACAGTCATCCTGTCCCCAGTGAGCCGCAAAGGCGGCCCTCGCCTCCCAATTCCCGATGCCCTATCGTGAACCCGAAGACGGTGCATTTAGCCAGAAGCGGGTGAATGAGAAATGAACTCACAGAGCATTGCGCGTGCGATCATCGTTACTGCTGGATTAATGATGTCTGGGCCGGCGAGCGCCGGCGCGCGGGACGACGTTGTGGCGGGCCTGGCAAGATGCAGCACCATTGCCGACGATAAAGCCCGGCTGGCTTGCTACGACGCGCTCGCGCCCCGGGCGAAGGACGCCATGGCGACGCCGCCGGCATCACTGGACCATGAGCCGACCAAGGAAGAGCAGGAATCGTGGTTCGGCTTCAATTTCGACAATTTGTTCGGCGGCGGCGTGACTGAGCCGACCACCCCGGAGCAGTTCGGCAAGGAGCGTACGGCAGAAGCCCAAGCCAAGCGCGAGGAAGCAATCAAGACCGAAGCGATCGACAGCATCACCGACAAGGTCACGGACGTTGCATTCACACCGTTCGGGCGTTTCATCGTTTTTCTCAAGAACGGTCAAGTTTGGCGGCAGATCGAGGCAGACACAGATCGCGCCCGCTTCTTGCCGAACACGACCGACAACGTCGTGACGATCTCCCGCGGATCGCTTGGCAGCTACAATCTGCAGATCAACGATTCGAACCAGATCTACAAGGTCACGCGCGTAAAGTAACCGGCTTCGCCGCAAGTGCGGTGGGCTGGTCGGCAGGATCATGCTCCGCGACAAGGTGGCCGGGAGCGACCTCAATCAACTGCGGACGATACTGCTCGGCGTCCGGATCGTCGATCATGCGCGACTTGAGGAAAATCAGCGGCGCGCGGGTGTCGAGCGGCGACGGCAGTTCGCTCGAGATGGCAAATCGCTTCCTGGTTCGTTCGGCTTTGGGATCAGGCAGCGGCACCGCCGAAATCAGCGCGCGCGTGTAAGGGTGGCGTGGGTCCTCGTAAATCGTGTGGCGGTCCGCGAGTTCAACCACGCGTCCGAGATAGAGGACCATGACGCGATGGGCAACCTGCCTGATCACGGACAGATCGTGGCTGATAAAAATGAGAGACATCGCGAATTCGGCCTGAAGCGACAGGATCAGGTCCACAATTTGCGATTGGATCGAGACGTCCAGGGCGCTGACGGCTTCGTCGCACACGATCAGCTTCGGCTTCACGATCATCGCGCGCGCAATGCCGACGCGTTGATTTTGTCCGCCGGAAAACTCATGCGGGTAGCGGTTGATCCACATGGAGTCGAGACCGACGCGCTCCATCATGTGCCTCACTTTGACCCGAACGTCGTCGTTGGTGAGGTAGGGATGCAATGTCCGCAAGGGCTCGGCGATCGATTCACCAACGGTCATGCGCGGATCGAGGCTGGCCAGCGGGTCCTGGAAGACGATCTGGAATTCCTTGCGAAGCCTCTGGATTGTCGGCTCATCAATACGGTCCAGGTCCCGGCCACACCAGACGACCGTTCCGACGGACTTGGGAAGCAGCCGGAGAACGGCCCGCGCCAGGGTGGACTTTCCGCACCCGGACTCGCCGACGATGCCAAGTGTTTCGCCTTCGCGCAGCGAAAAGCTGACACCGTCCACGGCCCGAACATATTTCGTCCTGTGAAACGGAAAAGCGCCAATTCTTAGCGGGAAATGGACCTTGAGGTCCTCGACATCGAGCAAGGGTCTCTCCGCGCCGACAGTCGACAAGGGAGCCAGACGCGGGCGACCCTCGCGCGTCAGCTTGTCGATCCGTGGCATCGCATCCAGTAGCGATTGCGTGTAGGGCGCCTTCGGGCTGTAGAAGATCTGATCGGCAGAACCGGTCTCAAGAATTCGTCCCTCGCGCAAAACGTGAACGGTGTCGGCCATTCCGGCAATGACGCCCATGTCGTGGGAGACGATCACAATAGCGGTGTTCAGCTCGGTTTTCAGATCGCGCATCAGGTCCAGGATCTGCGCCTGCACCGTTACGTCGAGAGACGTTGTCGGCTCGTCGGCAATCAGCAGATCCGGGCCGCAGACCGTAGCCATTGCGATCATCACACGCTGCCGCATCCCGCCAGAGAGCTGGTGCGGATACTGGTCCATTCGTTTCTGGGCTTCCGGAATACGTACCAGCTCGAGCACCTCGATCGCTCTTCGGCGCGCTTCCGCGTAGGGAACGCTTTGATGAACCCGTAACGCTTCGATGATTTGCGCGCCGATCGTCATATGGGGCGTGAGCGAGGTCAGCGGGTCCTGAAAGACCATCGTGATTTTCTGGCCGCGCAGGCGATTCAATTCCGGTTGCGGAAGATTGAGAATTTCCTGACCCCGGAATTTGACGCTGCCCGTTGCTTCGCCGTTCGAGGCAAGCAGGCCGGCGATGGCCAGGAACAGTTGGCTTTTCCCCGATCCCGATTCCCCGACCACACCGAGGCATTCGCCCGCCCGAATGTCGAAGCTCAGATCCTTGACGGCATGAACTTCACCGTCCGGCGTGCTGAAGCGGACATTCAGATCGCGAACTTCGAGAACCGGAGGACCCATGTCAGCGGTCCTTCGGATCGAGCGCGTCGCGAAGTCCGTCACCGATGAAGTTGAAACAGAACAGCGTGATCGCCATGAAAAACGCCGGGAAAATCAAGGCCCAGGGCGCCACTTCCATCTGGTTGGCGCCGTCGTAGATCAGGACACCCCATGAAGTCAGTGGTTCTTGCACACCCAGACCGAGAAAGGAAAGGAAGCTTTCGGCGAGAATGACGGTCGGAATTGTGAGCGTGACATATACGACGACGGGCCCGAGCGCGTTGGGGATGATGTGGCGGCGAATGATCGTGGGAATGCCGACGCCGGCCGCGCGGGCCGCTTCGATGAATTCCTTCTGCTTGATCGACAGGGTTTGTCCCCGGACGATGCGCGACATGGTGAGCCATTCGACTGCCCCGATGGCGACGAACAGCAGGAAGAGGTTGCGATTGAAGACGACCATCAGAATGATCACGAGAAAGATGTAGGGCAGGGAATAGAGGACATCGACGAACCGCATCATCAGCTCGTCGATCCGACCTCCCAAAAAGCCCGCGACAGCACCATATGTTACGCCAATCAGGAGGCTGATCACTGTCGCGGCTATGCCCACGGAAAGCGAAACCCTGGCGCCATAGAGGACGCGAACGAAAAGATCGCGTCCCAGAGCGTCAGTCCCGAAAATGTGCATGCCGTTACCGCAGCGGGGATATCCCGGCCACCACGCGGGAGGACAATTGATCAGATTGTAGTCAGTCGTGGCGTAGGAGTATGGCCACACCATCGGCAGGAACGCCGCAGCAAGAATGAGCAAACCCAGGATCGTCATGCCCGCGACTGCCGGCTTGCTCCGCATGAGCCTGCGGCGCGCGTCGACCCAAAGGCTTCGTCCCTTGATGAATTGCGCGCGCTCGATGAGCTCGGCATGCTCGATAAGCGTTGCTTCGATCGTCATCGCTCGTACCTCACGCGCGGATCAAGGCCGGCGTAGATAAGGTCGGCGACGAGATTGAGGATGATGATGAATGTCGCATAACAGGTCACGACACCCATCACGAGCGTGTAGTCACGATTGAGGGCCCCTTGAACGAAGTAGCGCCCGATTCCGGGAATGCCAAAGATCGTTTCGACCACGAGAGAGCCGGTGAGCAGCCCGGCCACCGCCGGACCAAGATAGCTGACCAGCGGCAGGAGAGCGGCCCGAAGCGCATGGCGCAGGACGACCAGCCTGTTGGGCAGGCCTTTGGCGCGCGCGGTGCGGATATAGTTGGAACGCAGGACTTCGACCATGCTGCCGCGCACGAGGCGGGCGATGATCGCGACCTGG
>Ga0335080_10007170_pt1 | contig 11544 bp, 10 predicted proteins | sample Lox_Sample_34_FD_206720 | JGI IMG/M metagenome (GOLD analysis project Ga0335080, IMG submission 206720) | Soil microbial communities from Loxahatchee National Wildlife Refuge, Florida, United States - Lox_Sample_3.4 | ecosystem: Environmental > Terrestrial > Soil > Wetlands | place: USA...
CCTTCGTAGGTGATGCGGAGCACGGAGCCGCTGAGATCGACGCCGGAGGCCGGGACGAAGCGGACGACGAGGACCGCCGCCCCGGCGACGGGCACGTGCCTCCCCGAGCCGTCCTCCGCCACCTTCTCCTTCGGAACCCAGCCCGCCGTGATCCGGAGCGGCGCCGAGCGGAACGTGAACGTGGCCCGGCTCGGCTCTGCCTTCACGTGGGTCAGCAACGCCGTCTTCGGCGGGGACGACCCGCCCAGGAGCGAGGCGACGAGTGCGATTGCGAGCGCGAGCATGAAATCAGCATGCCTGTAGGCTCGACGAGATGGCCGCTGCACCGGGACCGCGGGTGCCTTTCCCGCCGATGGAGGCTGAGCTCGTCGCCGAGCTGCCCGAGGGCGCGTGGCGCTACGAGCCGAAGTGGGACGGCTTCCGCGGCGTGCTCGAGAACGACGGCGGCGAGCTCGCGCTCTGGTCGCGCAACGGCCGGCCGCTCCTTCGCTACTTCCCCGAGCTGCGCCCGCTCGGCGAGCTGCTGCCGAAGCGCTCGGCGCTCGACGGCGAGATCGTGATCTCGCGCGACGGCAAGCTCGACTTCGACGCGATGCAGACGCGCCTGCACCCGGCGGAGAGCCGCGTCCGGAAGCTCTCGGCGGAGATCCCCGCGATGTTCGTCGCGTTCGACCTGTTGCTCTGGGACGGGAAGCCGGTGCACGAGCGGCCGATCGAGGAGCGGCGCGCGGAGCTCGAGCGCGTCGGCGGCGGGCTCGAGCTCTCCCCCGTCTCCGAGGACGTCGAGCAGGGACGCGCGTGGCTTGCGACGCTGCAGGCGGCCGGGTTCGACGGCGTGATCGCGAAGAGGCTCGGGCTTCCGTACCTGCCCGGCTCGCGCGACGGCGTCGTGAAGGTGAAGCCGCACAAGACGGCGGACTGTGTCGTCGCCGGCCTGCGCTGGAAGGCGGGCGGGCGGACGACGATCGCGACGCTGCTGCTCGGGCTCTACGCCGACGACGGCCACCTCGACTACGTCGGCTCGTGCGCGGTCGCCGCCAAGAAGCACGACGAGATCGCGGCGCTCGTCCTCCCGCTCGTCGACGCGAAGAACGACCGCGGCTTCTCCGAGCCGAACCGGTGGGGCACGAACGGCCTCGAGGAGCAGGCGCTGAAGCCGAAGCTCGTCGTCGAGGTGCGCTACGACAAGCTCGAGAAGCACCGCTTCCGGCACGGCACGCGGCTCTTGCGCTTCCGCCCCGACAAGGACGCCGACCAGTGCACGTGGCGCGAGGTCCGCCCGCCGCGGCGGAAGGACGACCTCGCCGTCGAGGACCTGCTCCGTTAGGGGCCCGTCCACACGACGGTGCCTGGCACCTCCTGCCGATTCTCGGCAGATCGTGCCTGGCACCGTCTGCCAGATCCGCATGGATGCGCGGATGTGCGGTGCGACTGCGCCAACGCGGACCTGTCCCGGTGCCAGACACCGGGACGCGTCCCGAGCGGGCTAGTCCGTCGTCTTCTTCGCGCGCGACGGCTGGACGCGCTTCGGCTCGCCCGGCATCTTCGGGAAGTTCGGCGGGTACGGCGCCTCGCCGACGCCCTCCGCCTCCTCGCGCTCGACCCACTCCTCGAGCTTCCGCAGGTCGCAGACCGCGTCGTCGATCCCGGCCTGGACGTCGCCGAGCTCCGCGAAGCGCGCCGGCATCGTCGCGAGCGTGAAGTCCTCCGTCTCGACGTCCGGCAGCTCGTCCCAGCCGACCGGTGCGGACACGGTGCCGTCGACCCGGGCGCGAACCGAGTACGCCGACGCGATCGTCCGGTCGCGCGCGTTCTGGTTGTAGTCGATGAAGACCTTCTCGCCGCGCTCCTCCTTCCACCACGCGGTCGTGACGAGGTCCGGCAGCCGCCGCTCGACCTCGCGCGCGAACGCGAGCGCGCAGCGCCGGACCTCGCGGAAACCCCACCTCGGCTCGATCCGGCACGCGATGTGGATGCCGCGGTTCCCCGACGTCTTCGGCCAGCCGACGAATCCGAGCTCGTCGAGCACCTCGCGCACGAGCGCCGCGACACGCTTCGCGTCCGCGAAGTCGGTGCCCGGCTGCGGGTCGACGTCGATCCGCAGCTCGTCCGGATGCTCGACGTCGCGCCGCCGCGACGGCCACGGATGGAAGTCGATCGTCGCGAGGTTCGCCGCCCACGCCACCTGCGCGATCTCCGTCACGCACAGCTCGTCCGCCGTCCGCCCCGACGGGAACGTCACCGTCGCGGTCTCGATCCACTCCGGCCGCTTCTCCGGCACGCGCTTCTGGTAGATCGCCTCGCCGGTCACGCCGTCGGGGTGCCGCTTCAGCTGCGTCGGCCGCTCGTACAGCGTCCGCACGATGCCGTCGGCGACCGAGAGGTAGTACCGGACGAGGTCGAGCTTCGTCTCCCCGCGCTCGGGGAAGAGGACCTTCTCCGGGTTCGTCACCTTGACGGTGCGGCCCCCGATCTCGAGCTCGACGAACGGCGACGGCATTCCGGGAGTATCGTGATTCCGTCGTGCTCGAGGATCCGCGCCCCATCCGGCTCTCGCTGGAGCCGCTCGACGACTACGTCGTGGTCGAGCCGTCGGACCCGGAGGCGGAGACGCGCGCCGGCCTGATCCTCCCCGCGAGCGCCGAGACCGACTGCCTCAGCGGCATCGTCACCGCCGCCGGCCCCGAGGCGGACAGCGTCGCGCCGGGCGACAAGGTGCTCTTCCCGAAGGACGCGGGCTACGACGTGCGCCTCGCAGGCACGTCGATGAAGGTGATGCGCCGCCGCGACCTCATCGCCCGCGTCCACGACTAGAAAGGTCCCCGACAAAGGGCAAAGCCCGCTTCGTTGCCGCAGCGGGCTTTGTGGGGGTGTGGGGGTGCCGGAGGAGGGGGAAGAACCGGCACGCGAAGAATCGGACATCCGGCGCCGCGCCTTCGTCCCCCGAACGAGTGATTCCACAACGCGCCCGAGAAACGCGCCGGCCCCCTCGAGGTGAGGGGGCCGGCGCCGCGAGGCGGAGAGGGCGGGATTTGAACCCGCGAGGCACCTTTCAGCACCTACGCGATTTCCAGTCGCGCTCCTTAGACCACTCGGACACCTCTCCGCGTCGCCGGATCGTAGCCTCGCCTACCGCCAGGGGCGGCCCTTCGCCTTCGGCGGGTGCGCGCGCGGCCGGCCGTGCAGCCGGGAGGCCGATGCGCCGGCCCGCGGCTGGAGCGTCGGCAGCTTGAACGCGTTCCCCTGCACCGTCTCGCCGGCATCGAGCTTCAGCAGCTGGGCCAGCGTCACCCGGTAGTCGACGCCGTACGTCTTACGGATCTGGTCGAGCACCGGGTCGTTCGCGTAGAAGAAGCGGTCGCCGTCGCGGAGCGCGGCGAACTGCTTCGTCCACATCGCGAGCTGCAGCGGCCCGAACTCCGTGCCGCGCACGTGCTTCTCGGAAACCATTCCGACGAACGCGTCGACCTTGTTCACGTCGCCGTAGATCGCCTTCAGCCGCGCGGCGAGCGTCGTGCGGCGGATCCCGACGACCGCGTCCTCCTGTGCGTCGTCGCTGCCGAGGGGGATCGGCTTGCCGTTGATGTCGTAGAGCGCGACGAAGTCGAGGATGCCTTTGCTGTTGATCGTCAGGCCCTTCGGGAACTGATCCGTCGACTCGCCGGTGATCTGCGTGAACGAGTACGCCGGCGGCAGCCCGTAGGCCCGCCGGAGATCGTTGTAGGACGGGATCCCGTGGTCGCGGCCGCGCTGCACGTCGATCGCCCCGAGATCGGAGACGTCGGTGAAGCAGTTCGGGTCGATCACCGGCGTCCCGCACGGCTGCGTCGCTCCCGGCTTCGGGATCTGGAACAGCACGCTGCGCATCGAGTTGTCGATCTGCTCGTCGTTCTTGTACTGGCTGTTCTCCGCGAGGGAGTCGACGAGCGGGCCCTCGCCGATCTGCTGCAACAGATCGGGGTTTCCGAAGGCGAGGGTCAGGGGGACCGAGACCTCCAGAGAGCCGTCGTCGCCGGTGGCGACGATGACGCCTTCCGCGGTGAACGCGGCGAGCTGCGCCGCGGAGTACGTCCCTGCCGGAACGTCGATGTCGAAGTCGCCGTGCACCATGCTGTGCACCCGGTAGCCGACCGTCGCGAACTCGGTCGAGAGCTCCGGATTGACGTTCGGGTTGTAGCCGCGGTACGCAGCGAGATGAACGCCGACAGCGGGAAGGAACTCGTTGTACGTGATGTACTGCTCCTCCGCGCCGACGACGCGGCGGGCGATCTGGAACTTCTGCTCCTGCGTCAGCGACGACGGGAGCAATCCGACGATGCGGTTGTGCTCGCGCGCGAACAGCGTGTGCGTCGCGGTGAGCGCGATGTTCTCGTTCGCGCGCACGTCGCCGGAGACGACGACGCTTCCGTCCTCGGTGAACTGCCCGCCGAAGAGATCCATCGCCGGCGCGGCTGCGGCGTTGCCGCGCGCGGTCGCACGCGGGAGGTAGCCGTCCTGCGTCTGCGGCGTCAGCAGGAGCGTGGCGCCGTTGTTCGCCATGTTCCCGTCGACGGGGCCGGTGCGGAGCCACTCGAGCCGCGCGTTCGACTCGCCGTAGATCGGGTAGCCGTCGATGAAGCTCTGCACGGTGTTGATCTGCTGGCGCGGGTTCTGCTTGCTCGTGCCCGTGCCCGGCGCGGCCGGAGTGCGCGCGAAGTCGATCGTCCCGAGGTCGTCGGTGAACTCCTCGAGCGGGTCGCTCGCGCTGAACGGGATGGGCAAGTTCTCGGCCGGCGTCTCGTCACGCAGGCCGAATGTGTGGTCGAGGAACTGGCCCCACGTCCAGACCCACTGGGTCGAGCCCTGCTCCGAGAAGAGGTTCTGCCCCTCGTCGTTGAAGATCCTGTTGCTGATGTACCGGGCGGACGGCCCGGACACCGGCTGGGAGATCCCGTCGGCGTAGTTCGCCGGCCCGACCCGCTGGTACTGCGTCCCGGCCTTGCCCCAGTCGGGATGCCGCACGTTGTTGCCGCTTCCGTCGAGCGAGCGGACCTCGAACGACGGCTGCTGCGGCTGTTGTTGTTGCTGCTGGTGCTGCGGCTGCTGCGACTGCGGCTGCTGCCTGCCGTGCTTCGGCGGACCTGCACCCGTCGCACCGGTCGCGGTCGTCCCCAACGCGGTCGCCACGACGACGACCGCAAGAGCCACGATCCTGCGCATATCTGACCTGCCTCCCAATTCCGTGCGAGACGGACGGGGCCGCGCGTTCGCAACTCGCAATTGCGTTACGAACCGCAGATCGTCACGCGACGCTAACGCCTCGACCCTCGTGCGAGGGTAAGACGTTCGTAAAACGGTAAGGCGTTCGTAAAACGCGACGGGTGTGCGCACCGTGGCGTGGTGTTCGGCCGAGTGCCAGGCTCCGTGCCGCTGCGGGCCGAACTTCCGCCAGGAGGTGCTCGATGCCCATCACGATCACGGGAGTCACCGGACTCGGAGGCTCTCCGCCCACCTCGCTGCTCGTCACCGGAACCGTCACGACGTGCGAGAGCGTCGAGGTCACGACGAGCTGCTCCGCCTCCCCCGTCAAGGTCGCCATCCCGACCGGGGGCCCGAACGTCTGGAGTGCCGTCCTCCCGAACGACAAGCAGTGCCCGTGCGGCGCGAAGGTCGACGTCACCGCCACGTGCACGAGCGGCGCAAAGGACACTGCGAAGAGCACGTTCACGATCGTCTGCTCGACGCCGGGGACCTGCTTCGACAACCCGGACGACATCCTCGGCTCGGATACGTGCGTCACGTCGCTCTCGAAGGACGCGAAGGGCGAGACGGCGTTGCAGAAGAGCACGAAGCACACCTGCAAGAAGACCGACTGCGTCACGCTGCGGACGCAGGGCACGCTGAAGGTCAAGCTCACGGGGAATGCTCCGTGCGACCACGGCATCGCGGGGGAGTTCTCGGGCACGCTCGCCGTCAAGGTGCTCGCGACCGCGTACGAGAAGGACGGCCGCGGCCGCGGCGTGCACGCCGGCGACTTCGAGTGGCTCACGCTGAAGCAGGACGTCGTCCAGGGCCGCATCTCCGGGATCACGAACGCCGGCCTCGTCCGCACGCCGCCGTTCACGCCCGCTTACGAGAAGTGCGTCTCCGAGGGGATCCTCGTCGGGCGCCTGTGCGGACGCGTCGTCAAGAGCCCGAATCCGCAGCTGGTCGGCGCACAGGTGCTCGCGACGTACCGCCTCCACACCACGTCGACCCCTAAGGGCGAGAGCGGCCCCGTCGTCGGCACGCTGGAGGGAGTGGTCGTCACGCCCTGCTAGCCGCGCAGGCGGACGGTCACGAGCACGAGGAGCGCCCGGAAGCCGTCGCGCCACGTGATCTTCTTCCCCTCCGCGTAGGTGCGGCCGAAGTACGAGATCGGAAGCTCGTAGATCCGCAGGTGGCGCCTGCAGACCTCGCCCGTGATCTCCGGCTCGATGCCGAAGCCGTCCTCGCGCAGGTCGAGCGACCGCAGGACGTCGGCGCGAAAGGCCTTGTAGCCGGTCTCCATGTCCGTGAGCGTCGTGTTGTAGAGGACGCCGGTCAGGAGGCTGAGCACCTGGTTGCCGACCTTGTGCCAGAAGAGGTACGCGCGCTGAGGCCTCCCGCCGACGAGGCGGGACCCGTACACCACGTCGGCGACCCCGCGCTCGATCGGCTCGATGAGCGCCGGGACCTCGGCCGGGTCGTACTCCATGTCGGCGTCCTGGATCACGGCGATGTCCCCGTCGACGAGCGGGATCGCGGCGCGGATCGCGGCGCCCTTCCCGCGATGCGCCTGCCGGATCACCGTGACGCCGTCCCGCTGCGCGACCTCCGCCGAGCGGTCGGTCGAGCCGTCGTCGACGACGATCGTCTGGGCGTCGAGGTCGAGCGCCGCGATCCGGTCGAGGACCTCGGCGATCGTGGCTTCCTCGTTGTGGACGGGGACGAGAAACGAGACGCGCATCGGGCGCGTAGTCTCGCACGCGGGTCAGCGCGGGAAGCAGGCCTCGATCGCCCCGAACCACCGCTTCTGCCCCGTGCACGGCAGCGGCGAGTCGTCGCTGAGCCGGATCCGGATCGTGACGAGGCGCGTCGTTCCCTCGGGCACCTGGAGATGGCCCCAGGCGAGGTACTCGGCGGGGGCGCCGGCGATGTGCAGGTTCCGCGCGCGCGCCGCCTTCGCGAGCGCCGCCGTGTCGTCGTAGATCACCCAGTACGCGCCACCCGTGCCGTGGTGCTCGATCACGAACGACTGGAACGAGAGCGTGAACGCGACGAACGCCGCGGCGACCGCGCCGGCCGCGGCCAGCGCGACGGCGGCCGCGCGCCGCCCGAGGACGAGCGCGGCCAGATCGGTGAGGCCGAGCGCGACGAGGAGGAACGACGCGGGGTAGCCGACGAGCACGTAGTGCGGGCCCACCCCGCTCCGGGACGACGAGAGGTATGCGAGGCAGATCCCGACGAGCCAGATCACGAGCACCGCGCGGCGCGCGGTGTCGAGCTCCGGATGGCGGCCGTCGCGCACGACGCGCGCGATCGACGTCCCGATCCCGACGACGAGGAGTGCGATGACGAGGATCCCTGCGATCCGGCCGAGCGTCCACGCGGCGCCGCCCTGGTGATGCGTGCCGGTGACGAAGTCCCAGCCCTCGGCGCTGACGAGGTCGACCGTCCTGATCACCGCCTCGACCGTCCCGCCGCCGGCGGCGCCGCCGTGGCCACGCCCGTTGTTGACGACGAGACCGAAGTCGCGGAAGCCGTGCTTCGCGTTGTGCGCCAGCCACGGGAGCAGCAGGACGAGGCCGAGGCCCGAGCCCGCGAGGATCGCCCGCCAGTTGACGTCGCGCCAGCGGTACGCGAGCAGCGCGCCGATCGGAAGGACGAGCGCGACCGCGGACAGGTTCAGCGAGACCGCGACGACGAAGAGAAACGGGACGAGCAGGGCGACCCACGTGCGGTCGCGCTCGAGCACGACGAACAGCGCCCACAGCAGGCCGACGGAGACGATCGGCAGGTAGTCCTGCTGGAAGAGAAGGCGCCCGAAGAACACCGCCCACGGCGCCGTCGCGAACAGGGCGACCGTGACGAGCGCCACCGTGCGGCCGAAGCGCGGACGAACCATGGGGTACGTGAGCGCGATCGCGACGATCGACAGGACGGCGACGGAGATCGTCGCGAAGATCACGCCGTCGTGGATCGCGACGAGGACGGCGACCATGTAGACGTACAGCGGCGGGTTGGCCGCACCGGAGCTCGACGTGAGGCCGATCGTGCGGACGTCGCCGTGGAGGATGTCGTGCGCGATGCGGAGCGCGACCGCCTGGTCGTCGTGAAAGCTCACGATCCCGAGCTGCCGCAACCGCAGCCAGGCGGCGAGCGCGAGGATCGCCGCCACGACGGCCCACTCCCAGCCCGTCCGCGGCGACCGGCGAACGCCCGTCGTCATCGGCTGGCGACGTTAACAGGTGTGCGCGACGAGCGACCGGGGCGGTGAAGCGGAGGGGGAGGGATTTGAACCCTCGATCCGCCTAACGACGGATAACGGTTTTCGCGGAAGCGCCTGCTGCGCGCCTGTGGGCAAACCAGCACGCTCCGGCCATGCGCTACCTGATCGGCTGAGGTCGGGAGCGCAGCGGATGCAGGCCGCGCTCCCGACCAGTTTCAGATCAACCCCCCGCTGCGAGGCTTGTGCCGTTACAAGCCTTCGGGAACGCTACGAGCCGCCACTGCGGTGTCTGGCTGGAGTCGGTGACGTCGAGCGCGGTTGTCGGATAGATCGCACCCCCGCCGCCGGGGTTGTACGTGTAACCGAACGTGTTTCCGGTCGCGTCACCGTAGTCGGTCACCGGCACGTAATCGTCGAGGCAGGTCGCGATTACCTGCGTGACCGTCGTCGTCGCCTTCTGAAGCGTCTTCACCTGCCCTTCGAGCTTCGTCACGCGCGCGGTGAGCGCGGAGACCTGCGCCGGAGTGACTGCGCTCGCCCGGTATTCCGATGCGAACGCCGCGCCGCCGAAGACGAGTGCAGACACGATGATCGTGAGTAGCGTCTTCACGTCCCTCCAATGGGGCCCAGGGTCGATTAGGTTGTTCGTGAGGGGCGGGCGATCCTGGGCCAACCGGGGAGTCCCGTCCCTCAGCGCGTTTTCGCGCGGATCGTAAGCCGACTGCGAACGCGAGTCAACGACCCCTCCCGCACCACTGACACAAATGGGTCAACCTGTCGAGGTGTGAAGCGGAGGGGGAGGGATTTGAACCCTCGATCCGCCTAACGACGGATAACGGTTTTCGAGACCGCCGCATTCGACCGCTCTGCCACCCCTCCGCGGCCGGTGCATGGTACCCGGACGCGCTCCGAAAAACGGAGAAGGAGGGATTCGAACCCTCGATGGAGACATTCATCCCCATAACGCCTTAGCAGGGCGCCGCCTTCAGCCACTCGGCCACTTCTCCGGGCCTACGAAAGGCTAGCCGACGGTGAGCTTCGCCACCATTCCGGCCGCGCGGTGGCCCGGCACGGTGCAGTAGAGCGTGTAGGTGCCCGCGGGCAGCGTGACCGTGAGCTTCGCGACCTTGCCCGGGTCGATGAGCGGCGTCTTCGCGCTCACCTTGCCGCCCTGGACCGCGAGGTCGTGCTGGATCTTGCCCTTGTTCGTGACGACGAACGTGTACGAGCCCGGCGCGATCTTCTTCGACGGGAGGAGCACGTGGAACTCGTCCTCGGTCACCGCCACCGGCTTCGCGGTCGCGGCCGATGCGGCGGCGTGCTCGACGCCGACCTCCTTGCTCGCCTCGGCGCCGAAGACGGCGACCGCGGCGACCATCGCGAAGAACATCACGAAGGACAGCACGATGAAGAGCTTGATCCCGTTCTTGCCGGGGAAGTCGGGCTTCCAGCGCGGGCCGAGGAACGACGATGCGAGGGCGAAGCTGATGAAGATCAGGCCGACGACCCCGAGGCCGATCTTGTGTGACGTCGAGAGCGCCGCGAGCACGGCGCTATTCCATCAGATCAGGCGGCCAGGAGGCGCCGCTCCTCGCGGCGGCGGCGGGCCCGGTTCAGCGCCCACGCGACGGCGGCGAGCACGGCGAAGGGGCCGATCACGATCAGGACGTAGAGCGCGACCGTCGCCTCGAGCGCGAGGAAGCGGAGCGCCGAGTGCACCATCCGGCCGAGCCGGCCGTGGTGCGTCGCCACGGGGACGACGGCGCCCGACGTGCTGAGGACGAGCGAGATCCGCGAGGTGGTGCCCGCGGCGACGGTGCCCGTCCGCGCATGGAGCCGCTGCGCGAGCGCGCGCTGCTGCTCGGCGAGCCGGATCTTCAGGAGGACGCGCTGGGCGTCGGGGAGCGACGGGTCGCGGAGCGCCTGCCGGAGCGCCGCGATCGAGCGGCGGAGCTGCGCGATCTGCGCCGTCTGCACCGCGAACGCGTGCTGGAGGTCCTGCACGGAGACCTGCTGCGACTCGAGCGTGCCGAGCGCCGCGAGCCGCGTCAGCGCCGTGCGGACGTTCTGCGCGGGGACGCGGAGCTCGAGCGACGACGACCCGCGGCCGGACTGCGGGGACCGGTAGACGACGGACTGCGCGTAGCCGCCGAGCGAGGTCGCGATGCGCGTCGCCTGCGTCGTCGCCTTCGAGAGTGCGTCGTTGTTCGCGACGCGGACGGTGAGCGACGCGGCGGTGTGCTGCAGCCGGTTCGGTGTCGTCGTCGCCGGCACGGCCGACGGAGCGGCGCCGTGGGAGACGGTCGCGCCGGAGCCCACCGCAGCCCCGCTCCACGTCCTCAGCGCACCCTGCGACTCCGCGACCGGCACCGGCTTCCCGGACCCGCCGGAGCCGACAAAGCCGTGCACGACCGCCGCGCCGACGGCGACGGCAGCCGCCGCGGGAAGCACGACGAGCGCGAGCCGGCGGGACGGCAAGGCGAACCGCGGCTTCGGCGCGGCGCGCGGAGCGAGCACCTGCGCGCGCAGCGGCTCGGGCGCGCGGAGCCGCGCGGCGCGGAGCCCGTCGAGCAGCGCGGCGCCCCGCTCCTCGCCGTCCGTCCGCGGCCGGTCGCCGCGCAGCAGCGCCTCGAGGCGCTCGTTCGAGATCGCGTCAGTCGCGGACATCGCCGATCCTCTCCTCCAGTCGTTGCAGCGCACGGCTCAGGCGCGTCGAGCACGCCGTCTGGCTGATCCCGAGCACGCGCGCCGCGCTCGGCCCGTCGAGCTCCAAGAGCACGCGGAGCGCGACGACCTCGCGCTCCGCCGGCGACAGCTCGCGGAGCGCGAGCTCGAGCTGCTCCGGCAGCCCGTCGCCGAACGCGGCGTCCTCGGTCTCCGCCAGGTCGCGGGCGTACGTCTCCTCGCGCTTGCGGCGCCGCGACTCGGCGCGGAACCAGTCGATCGCGACCGACCGCGCGATGCGGCAGAGCCACGTGCGCGGCGTCCCGCGGCGCGGGTCGAAGCGCCGCCACATCCGGAACGCCTTCTCGAACGTCTCCGCGGCGAGATCCTCCGCCGCCGACCGGTCGCCGGTGAGGTAGACGAGGTAGCGG
>Ga0335080_10007171_pt1 | contig 11544 bp, 5 predicted proteins | sample Lox_Sample_34_FD_206720 | JGI IMG/M metagenome (GOLD analysis project Ga0335080, IMG submission 206720) | Soil microbial communities from Loxahatchee National Wildlife Refuge, Florida, United States - Lox_Sample_3.4 | ecosystem: Environmental > Terrestrial > Soil > Wetlands | place: USA: Florida...
GCTGGCATGTTGAGACCATCGAAGAAGTCAATTTCCTGGCGCCGTTCAAGTTCTACAAGAACGAGCCGCGCACGCTGACCGTCGAAGCGCGAATTCACCCGGACGGCGATAGTCTGACGGCGGATTGCCGCCTGCTCGGCCACCGTACGTTGCCAGGTCAGAAAGATCCGCAGGTGACCGCTCACTTCACCGCCAGAGTGCGCATGAGCAAGGCGCCAGCGAAGAAAATCTCGGTTCCCGCCCTAGGGCCACCGTCGGGATCGGTGGTCGAAGCTTCGGACATCTACCGTTTGTACTTCCATGGGCCGGCTTATCAGGTTGTAGAGCGGGCCTGGTGGGATGGCAAGCGGATGGTCGGGCTGATGGCCGGCAATCTTCCCAGCAACCATCATCCGTCCGAATCGCCGACGATTGTGGCGCCGCGGCTCATTGAACTCTGCTTCCAGACCGCCGGAGTTTGGGAGATGGGCGTGCAAGAACGCATGGGACTGCCTCGGCAGATTGAGCGTGTGTCCCTGTTCCTGCCGCTACCGGCGTCAGCCGATACCCGGCTTTATGCCGTGGTTCTCCCTGGCAGTTCTCCGGAAAGCTTCGATGCGCAAATTGTGGATACGGAAGGAAACTGCTACGTGCAGCTTGCCGGCTACCGCACGGTGCCGTTTCCTGGCGGGGTTGATGCGGACAGGGTTAAAGCCTTGCGCGCAGTGATGTCGCCGGAATTGGTCGCGGCATGATGCATGTGACGTGACCCTGGGTTTCGAGGAGTCCCCATGAACCACGAATTCCAACGCGTGGCCATCGTCAATCGCGGTGAGGCCGCCATGCGCTTCATTCACGCCGTGCGCGAGTTCAATCAGGAAAAGGGTACAGCCTTGCGCACCATCGCGCTTTTCACCGATCCCGATCGCCATGCCATGTTCGTGCGCGAGGCCGATGAAGCGGTGTGCCTCGGCCCGGCTCATGTGCCGGATGAGAATACCGGACAACCCAAGAGCAGTTACGTGGACTACGGCCGGCTGGAGCGGGCGTTGGCAGCAGCTCGAGCCGAGGCGGTCTGGGTGGGGTGGGGTTTTGTGGCCGAGCACGCGGCATTCGCCGATCTATGCCAGCAGATGGGTCTGGTGTTCATCGGCCCGGACGGCGACGTGATGCGAAGAGTGGGCGACAAGATCGCCTCGAAACTGTTGGCGGAAAGGGTGCAGATACCGGTCGCGCCCTGGAGCGGCGGGGCAGTTGATACGGTCGAAGATGCGCTTCGCCACGCCCGGCGCATGGGCTATCCCTTGCTCATCAAAGCCACAGCCGGCGGCGGCGGCCACGGAATTCGCCGTGTGCGATCGGAAAATCAGCTTGAGCAAGCCTTCAAAAGCGCGCGCGCCGAGGCCTTCAAGGCATTTGGCGATCCAACGGTTTTTCTCGAAAGCTTAATCCAGGGCGCGCGCCACATCGAGGTCCAGGTGATTGCCGATCATTTCGGAACCACCTGGGCCGCCGGAGTGCGTGACTGCACGATTCAGCGCCACCATCAGAAAGTTCTGGAAGAGGCGCCTTCCCCCGCCTTGACTCTCGAGCAGGACCGGAGTCTGCGCGAGGCGGCCGTGCGCTTGAGCCAGGCGGCAGGTTATCGCAACGCTGGCACGGTGGAATTCCTCTATCAGCCCGACAGCCGGACTTTTGCTTTTATGGAAATGAACACTCGGCTGCAGGTCGAGCACCCGGTGACGGAATGCACTACCGGAATCGATCTCGTCAAGCTGCAGATTCACATCGCGCGCGGCGGGCGCCTCGAGGGCGAACCCCCACGGGCGGCCGGTCACGCGATTGAAGTGCGGCTCAATGCCGAGGATCCTGAGAACGACTTTGCTCCCGCTCCGGGGGCAATTGAACGCTTTCGCATTCTCACCGGACCGGGTGTGCGGGTTGATACCGGCGTAGCCGAGGGCGACTCGGTACCCGCCGATTTCGATTCGATGATCGCCAAAATCATCGCCTTCGGGCAGACCCGCAAAGAAGCCCTCTCCCGACTGCAACGGGCGCTGTGTGAGAGCGTGGTGGTGATCAAAGGAGGCGCCAGCAACAAGGCCTTCTTGCTGGAACTGCTGAATCACGACAACGTGCAGCGCAGCGAGGTTCACATCGGTTGGCTGGACCACCTGGCGTCGACCGGCGAGCACCTGGCGCGCCGCCACGCCGATGTAGCGCTGGTACAGGCCGCGATCGAGTGCTACGACGCGGAGCTGGCAGTAGAACAAAAACAGTTTTATGCCTCGGCGGTACGCGGCCGGCCTCAGGTGCGGAGCGAAATCGGCCGCACCGCCCAATTGCGCTACCGCGGCCATTCCTATTCCCCGAAGGTCTACCGGCTTGGTCCGCAACAGTACCGCGTCGAGTTGAACGGAACTCGCGTCGATGCCCAACTGGACCGTCTCGGCCGGTTTGAATATTGGCTCACCGCCTTCGGACGCCGCTTTCATGTGGTCTCCGTGGTCCAGGGCCTGAGCTACCGCATCGAGGTGGATGGCGTAGCCCATCAGATTGACCGGGATGATGGCGGCATCGTGCACGCGCCCGCCCCAGCAGTGGTGATTTCTCTTGCGGTCAAACCGGGGGACAGTGTTTCGGTGGGCGACCGCCTGGCGGTTCTCGAAGCCATGAAAATGGAAATGCAGGTAGTGGCTCCCTTCTCCGGCAAGATCAGGCAAGTGATGACGATCCCCAACGTCCAGGTAGATACGGGGGCGCCGCTGCTGCAAATCGATCCTGATGCCGGCGAAGACACGCAGGCCGCTGCCGAGCGCATTGTGTTCGGCACGTCCTTTCCCCGTGACGCGAGCCAGGAAACTGCACCGTCCGACTGCCATCGCAGCCTGGAGGAACTCCGCCAGCTCATGCTTGGCTTCGATGTGGAACCTCGGCACAGCGTCCGCCTGGTAGCCGAGTGGATCAAGAGTTGCTGCTCCAGCAACAGCCATGAAACTCGTGAGGCGGAAGATGAGATCCTCACCATCTTCGGAGATATCTGCTCCCTCTTCCGGCGCGAACCGGAAGTGAATCACCGGGCCAGCGGAGAAGAACCGAGCGCGGAGGCTTATCTCTTCTCCTATCTGCGCATGTTGGAAACCGGGGGAGAAGGATTGCCGCCCAGCTTTGTCGCGGCCCTGCGCCGTGCCCTGGCGCACTACGGCGTACACAGCCTGGAGCGCTCACCTCAACTGGAAGAAAGTCTGCTCTGGATTTACAAGTCGCATCAGAGGGTGGAACAGCAGATTGCTCCCGTTCTGGCTGTGCTGGAACGCCGCTTGCAGCAAGTCGAAGCGTTGTCACCGCAGGCGGAAGAATCGCTGCGCTCGCTGCTTGACCGCACGATCGCGATGAGCACTGGGGTATTCCCTGCCATCAGCGATCTGGCCCGGGAACTCCGCTATCGCTATTTCGATCAGCCCTTGTTCGAGCGCGCCCGCAAACAGGTATACGACCAGGTTGAGGAACACCTGGCCTACATGGCGGCCAATCCCGAGGCGGCGGATCGTCACGAGAGAGTGCGCGAGTTGGTGGACTGCCCGCAACCCCTGGTGGGCTTGCTGTCCAGCCGCTTCTCATCCGCCGGCGTCTCGCTGCGCAAGTTGATGCTCGAGGCGATTACCTGGCGGTATTACCGCATCCGTACTCTCGAGAACTTCCGTTCCTTTGATATCGAGGGCCATTGCTACGCCTCGGCGGAATACGACCATGAGAGCAAACGAATTCACGTCATCACGACGCATACCGAGTACGCCCAGCTATCTGAAACAGTCCGAGCCATGTTACCGCTGATCGCCGAGGTTCCGGCAGACCACGACGTCGTCATCGATTTCTACGCCTGCCATTCCGGGTGGCTAGATGATGCGGAAGCGACGCAAAAGCAGATCCGCTCGGTGCTGGACCAGGCCGCGTTCCCTCGCTCCCTGCGGCGTATCGTTGTGGAAGTTGCCAGCCTGCGTTACAGCGAGGGGGTGGGCGGGATGCAGCATTTTACCTTCCGCCCCGCAGACGGAAACACCTATGTAGAAGAGGCACTCTATCGCGGCCTTCATCCGATGATGGGAAAGCGCCTCCATCTGTGGCGGCTGAATAACTTCAAGATTGAGCGCCTGCCCTCGGTGGAAGACGTCTATCTCCTCCATGTTGTGGCAAAGGACAATCCCAAAGATGAGCGATTGATCGCATGCGCCGAGGTGCGCGATGTGACCCCGGTCAAAAACGAAGCGGGCCGCATCGTAGCGCTGCCCCATCTGGAACGTATGCTGACCGAAGCCATGGCGGGCATTCGGCTGTTTCAATCGCGGCGAGCCGCCAATCAGCGGCTCTACTGGAACCGGATTTTTCTCTACATCTGGCCTCCGCTTGCCCTCGAGCGGGATGAGTTGCGGGAGATGGTGCGCAGGCTGGCGCCTTCGACCGAGGGCTTAGGGCTGGAGCAGGTGGTGGTGCGCGCGCGCATTCCCAATCCGGCAACCGGCGAATTGCGCGACATGGTGCTGCGCATTTCCAGCCCCGCCGGACGCGGTATGTTAGTCACCTTCCGGCAGGCGGATCAGATGCGCCCGATCAAGCCATTGGGTGAGTATGAGCAGAAGGTGGTCCGCATGCGCCAGCGCGGAATGATCTACCCCTATGAAATCATCAAAATGTTGACGCCGGAGCCGAAGCACACGCGGGCGGAATATCCGGCGGGAGATTTTGTCGAACATGATCTTGATGCCGAAGGCCGCCTGGTTCCCGTGGTGCGCCCCTACGGGCAGAATAAAGCCAACATCATTGCCGGAGTAATCCGCAACTTCACTCCCCGCTATCCCGAGGGAATGACGCGAGTCCTGCTGTTGGGAGACCCGAGCAAAGATCTGGGCGCGCTGGCTGAACCGGAATGCCGGCGCATTATGGCGGCGATGGATCTGGCGGAGCAGATGCACGTTCCGCTGGAATGGTTCCCGATTTCGGCCGGCGCCAAAATCTCCATGGACAGCGGCGTGGAGAACATGGATTGGATTGCCCGCGTGCTGCGGAGGCTGGTGGAGTTCACCCAAGCGGGCGGCGAAGTGAATCTGCTCATCAACGGGATCAATGTCGGGGCGCAGCCCTACTGGAATGCCGAGGCCACCATGCTTATGCACACGCGCGGCATTCTTGTGATGACGCCGAAAGCTGCCATGGTGCTCACCGGCAAGCGCGCGCTGGACTATTCTGGCGGGATTTCCGCCGAAGACAATCAGGGTATCGGCGGCTACGACCGCATCATGGGAATCAATGGTCAGGCGCAGTATTGGGCGCGCGACCTTGACGAAGCTTGCCAGATTCTCTTCCGGCACTACGAGCATACTTACGTGGCGCCGGGCGAGCGTTTCCCGCGGCGGGCGGAAACCACGGATCCCATCGATCGCGACGTGAGACTCTATCCTCACGGGCATGGCGATGAGGACGGATTCACCCTGATTGGGGAAATTCTCTCCGACGAAACCAACCCCGGGCGGAAAAAATCCTTCGACATCCGCCGGGTGATGATGGCTGCCATCGACCAGGACCATCCGGCCCTGGAGCGCTGGGCGGGAATGCGGGCGGCGGAAACCGCGGTGGTTTGGGATGCTCATCTGGGCGGCCATCCCGTGTGCCTGATCGGCATCGAGTCGCGCCCGCTGCCACGGCTGGGATTCGTGCCTGCGGACGGTCCGGACCAATGGACCTCGGGCACGCTGTTTCCACAATCTTCGAAGAAGGTGGCGCGCGCCATCAACGCCGCCAGCAACAACCGCCCGGTGGTGTTGCTCGCCAATCTTTCCGGATTCGACGGTTCGCCGGAATCGATGCGGCGCCTGCAGCTTGAATACGGCGCCGAGATCGGCCGGGCTGTAGTGAACTTCAAAGGGCCCGTCGTGTTCTGCGTGGTCTCCCGTTATCATGGCGGCGCGTATGTGGTCTTCTCGCGCGCTCTGAACGAACAACTCGAGGTGTCCGCATTGGAAGGAACCTACGCCTCGGTAATCGGCGGTGCTCCAGCCGCGGCTGTAGTCTTCGCCGGCGAAGTGGAAGCGAAAGCCCGCAAAGATCCACGCCTGCAGGCGCTCAGCCAGGCGATGGCCCAGGCTGAAGGGGCGGAGAAGGGCCGCTTACGGGCTCAGTGGGATGATTTGTTCAAGATTGTGCACTCCGAAAAACTCGGCGAGATGGCCTGCGAATTCGATCGCGTGCACAGCGTCCAGCGGGCTCTCCATGTGGGTGCGTTGAACTGCATCATTTCCCCTGAGAAACTGCGGCCATACCTGATCGACGCGGTGGAACGCGGAATGGCGAAGCCTGTACAGCAAGACGAAAGGTCCGAGATCCAGGTCGTGGAAGCGGCTTGAGAGTATGGGTTGGTGTACTGAATGAATGTGCACTGGCTACAGCAAACTGAAGCCAATGTGCCCATGGAAGACAATTGGCTCGGAACGAATGAATTACAGCACCTCGGCGCTTTGCGCATTACCAAACGCCGGCATGACTGGCGTTTAGGACGCTGGACGGCGAAGCGTGCCCTCGCTGCTTACCTCAAACTTCCTGCTCAGCCCGGCAAGCTTGCCAAAATAGAGATACGCCCCGCGCCTTCCGGCGCCCCTAAAGTCTTCATCGCCGGCGAGCCTCCAAACCTGACCATTTCGCTCAGCCATTGTGCCGGCGCAGCAATTTGCGCGCTGGCTCCGTCTGGCGATCTGGGTTGTGACCTGGAAATCATCGAGCCTCGCAGCGAGAGCTTCGTTTCCGACTACTTCACGAGGGAGGAGCAGGCGATGATTGCGAATGCCGTCGCGGCGGACCGCGCCAGGCTTGTGACCCTGCTTTGGAGCGCAAAAGAGAGCGCACTCAAAGCTCTGCATGAGGGTCTTCGGCTCGATACGCGCGCCGTTGAAGTCCATCTCGGCGACGTTGCGCACGATTCTGGCGGCTGGACTCCGTTATGTGTCCGTTATAGCGAAGGCCGCAGTTTTCACGGTTGGTGGCAAGGCAATGAAGGCATGATCCGAACCGTGGTCGCAGACCCGCCGCCGGAGCCGCCCATTCTGTTGGAGGTTGCTGCACATCCTGTGGACCGCGTTTATCGCGGCACCTGGAACGGGTGAATTGCATGGTTTCCCAAATCTATTTCGCGGGCCCTGTCGAGTATCGGTTGCGCTCGGCTGCAGACGCGGGCCGCGCCATCGCCCAAGCCTCGGCTCACCGGATTCTTCACGGTCCCAAGCGTCCCGGCTGGAATTGGTATATGGAAACCGGCACCGAGATATTGAAGAAACAAGTGACCAGCGCCCTCACCTGCGGCAGCGTTACTGACGCCCGCAAATATCTGGATGCAATGCTCATCCATTTTCCGGCTTTAGCGGAAGTGAACATCACGCCAATGACGGAAGAGAAATTCAGGGGGACGTGGTTCCTTGGGCATCATGGGCCCTCTTCTACAACGCTCTTGTATCTTCATGGCGGGGGATATTCCTTCTACCCTCGCGCCTATGCCGGTTTCATCGCGCAGATCACCCTGGCTGCCAAATCCAGAACCTTTGCCCTCGACTATCGTCTTGCCCCGGAGCATCGCTTCCCAGCGCAGCTGGATGATGCGGTCCATGCTTACCGTTGGCTGTTGCAGGGTAATGTTGATCCCTGCCACCTGGTGGTCGCCGGCGACTCAGCCGGGGCGAACCTCACGCTGGCGCTGCTGCTGAAGCTGCGTGAACTGGCACTGCCGCTGCCCGCCTTGGCCGTCGTTCTTTCGCCGCCCACCAACTTCGAAAGCGAAGCCATCGGCAGCGATGATTTCGACTGGATCAGCAAACCCGCGCTGTTGCAGTGGCGCGACTGGTTCTGTGATGGCGCGCAGCGACGCGATCCACTGGTTTCGCCCCTGCGGGCTGATCTGCGAGGACTTCCGCTCATCTACGTGCAGGCCGGGCGCTGCGAAGTTTTGTATGACAGCATCCGGGCCTTCGCCGATCGCGCCGATAGCCAGGGCGCGGACCTGATTTTGGAAAGCTGGGAGGATATGAATCACGTTTTCCAGATCTTTGGCCCGGAGGTCCCACAGAGTGTCGAAGCTCTGAAGCGGATTGGCGATGTTATCTCCCGGAGGACTCTGCCGCGAGAGAGGAAGGAGCCCGTTCCATGCGGAACGGAGAAATGATGTGACTGGCGCGGCGCTAACTCGCCAGCGGAGCGGAGCGGGGAGCTGTTTCGGCCCGGCGGATGGCCTTTTCGTCCAATTTCCACTGCTGAATGGCTTTTCGACATCCTTCCCGTGCCAGGCCTGTGTTCAACTGCCTCTCGGCCTCGTCGAAGGTGTCCTGAGCATCGCTTCTGGCGCGCCGCGCCGCATCGTCCGCTTCCTTCACTTCCTTCACGAACTGTTGGACTTCAGGGTTGGCGTTTTCGGCCGCGGGTTCTGCCGATCGCCGCGAGCCTGGTTTGGCCGTGAGTTGCTTGTAAGCCGCTTTCACCTCGCTGCTCCAGCGCGATTTGACCGCGTGATTCAGCTTATCCAGGGCTTCATTGGCCAGGTCCGCAGTTTCTCGCACTCTGCTTTTCTCCAGCAGCCAGTGAAACACCGACCAATCCATGGCTTCCGTCATCAGCGCCTTGGCCTCTTCGACTTCCGGAAGCTTTTTCACAGGAAAAGAACCATAGCCCGCGATAACAGAAATGTCCAGAGCGACGGCGTGATATGAAACCTCTTGATCGCCAATTCGATTTTGACTTCATCGTCATCGGTTCCGGTTTTGGCGGCAGTGTCGCCGCCCACAGGCTGACGGAAAAAGGATACAAAGTCGCAGTCATGGAGATGGGCCGGCGCTGGGCCGCAGATAACCTGCCCCGGACCAGTTGGTCCCTGCACCGCTGGTTCTGGCGTCCTAAGCTGGGGCTGCGGGGATTCTTCAACATGCGCTTCTTCCGGCACGCCACCATTTTTCATGGCTGTGCCGTTGGCGGCGGCTCCATCACCTATGCCTGCACTTTGCTTCACCCTCCGGAGAGAGTGTGGGATTCGGGTTCCTGGGCCGGATTGGCGGACTGGAAAGCCGAAATGCCCAGCCACTACGAAACCGCCGCCCGCATGCTCGGCGTAACCGAGAACAAGATCCTGGGTCCGGCCGATCATTTCCTGAAAAAGGCCGCCGAAGCGGCAGGCTGCGGGCACACGTTCTACCACACCAGGGTCGGAATTTTTCAGGCAGATGGTGCAGAGCCGGGCCAGACGTTCCCGGACCCCTTCTTCGGCGGAGAAGGACCGCCCCGAACCACCTGCGTCGCCTGCGGCGGTTGCATGATGGGCTGTCGATTTGGCGCGAAAAATACGCTTGACCTGGGTTACCTGTATCTGGCCGAGAAACACGGCGCGCAGATCTTGCCCGAGACCAAGGTGGTGGATGTGCGGCCTCTGCCCGGCGCAACCGACGGAAGCCTCGGCTATGAAGTGCGCACTGTCAAGTCCACTGCACGGATTCGCCGTCAGCCGCGGCGCTTCACCAGCCGTGGAGTTGTATTCTGCGCCTCCTCGCTGGGCACGATGGAACTGCTCTTTCGTCTGAGAGAGCGCGGCTCGTTAACGGCCATCAGCCGGCGTCTCGGCAAACACGTGCGCACCAATTCCGAATCGCTGATTGGCGCCCGCATGCCAGGCTGTTCCGAGGATTTCTCCCAGGGCATCGCCATCGGCTCCGGCATCTACATTGACGAGCATACGCACATTGAGGCCGTGCGTTACCCGCGCGGTTCCGATACCATGGGCGTGCTCACGACTCTTCTCACCAATGGCCGCCCTGGACCACAGCGCATTGCCCTTTGGTTGAAGAACCTGTGGGCCTCTCTTCTGCGGCGCCCATGGAAAACTCTTCGTGTGTTGCAGCCCTGGGGCTGGGCACGGGAGCATGTCATTCTCCTTTGCATGCAGGCGCTCGAAGGCCAGATCCAGATGCACTGGCAGCGGCCGTGGTTCTGGCCGTTCAGGAAATTTCTGGTAAGCCGCGGCAAGAAAGTGCCCACCTACATTCCCAAAGCCAACGAATTCGCCGAGAAATACGCAGAGCTCGCCGGAGGTTTCCCCATGAGCATGCTTCCGGAGATTCTCTTCGACATTCCCGGCACAGCGCACTGTATCGGGGGATGCGTGATCGCCGACTCGCGCGATCACGGCGTGGTGGACTCGCGCCAGCGTGTTTTCGGCTACAGGAATATGTACATTTGCGACGGGTCGGTGGTAGCGGCGAACCTCGGCGTGAATCCCAGCCTCACTATTACTGCGCTAGCCGAGCGGGCCATGAGTTTCATCCCCACTGCGGCAGAAACCGTCTGGGAGGATGCCGCGCTGGACAGCGTTTACGTTCGCGCAACCGGTCGATCGTTCTTGTCCGGCACCAGGCGATCCAGCATCGCCAGTTCGCCGCGCAACCATAAGCGGCTGGCATAAAGCAGCGCACTGCACTGGAGCGTAATCCAGTCCCTGGTTGTCAAGGGCGAGCGAAAGGCATCGCGGTTACTGATCCAGTGTTGCGCGACGTGCCGCGCGATCGTAAGTCCCATACCCTTGCCGTCACCGGTGATTTCGCTCAGGATGCCGTCCAGCGTGAACATTACTTTGGAGAGCATCACCAGCGGCCCGGGAAACTTTATGCCTTTCAGGGCCACGCGCTCCAGCAGGCGCATGGCGTCTGCGCCGCTGGCAAGTTGCACTGCCGGCAGTTCGTCGAGAAAGCTCTCGATGACTCTACAGGCGGCCTGTCCGCGCGGCGAAGAGGCGCGAATACGCTGCTGACTGAGCGCCAGAACCTCATTACTCGTCCCCACGGGATCTCGCAAACTTACCATCAGGAACAGCAAAGCAAGATGCCGGCGTTGTTCGCGGCTCAAGCGTTCGCGCAAAGCCCAGTCGATGATGGTCAATTCGCCGCTGCGCTTGTCGTACAGCAGGTTGCCAGCGTGAGGATCGCCGTGAAAAACCGCCCCCTCCTCTGACGAAAAAAGCGGCACCGCCACCAGCGCTTCCACCAGTTGCTCGGCTATACGCCGGCGTCGTGCCAGCGGCAGCCCTGCCGCGGCGTTGGTCACCTTGATTCCGCGCTCCTCGCTCAGCGCCGTGACCTTCGAGGTGCATAGGGGCTGAATGAGGCGCGGCACGCGCACCGCGGGAATGCCGCGATAGAGTGGCTGGACTTCGAGCAGCGTCTTTTGCTCGCGCCGGAAGTTGACCTCATGCAGCAGCAGGCGGCGAACTTTTTTGAAAGTGTCAGGAATCAGGTGCGCCGGAAATCCATAGGTGTGGTGGCGATCGCCGAAATATTGCGCCAGCCCTTGCAGGTAGTCCATATCCTCGGCGAAATATTCCGGGATGTGAGGTTTCAAGACTTTGAAGACGCCCCGCTCACGTTCTCCCGTGCCGGGATCTCGCCAGGTGAAGCGCAATACCGCGCTGACGCTGGCCTCGGAGAGCAGCCACGGCGCAATTTGCACGTCGTATTTAGCAAGCTTGGGTCCGAGCTCCTTGCGGACGAGAGC
>Ga0335080_10007173_pt1 | contig 11543 bp, 12 predicted proteins | sample Lox_Sample_34_FD_206720 | JGI IMG/M metagenome (GOLD analysis project Ga0335080, IMG submission 206720) | Soil microbial communities from Loxahatchee National Wildlife Refuge, Florida, United States - Lox_Sample_3.4 | ecosystem: Environmental > Terrestrial > Soil > Wetlands | place: USA...
CCCAGCCCGGCGGCTATCCTCTAAGCGTCGCGCTGCCCACCACCATAAACACTTCGTGCGGCGGACTGCCCGCGTCGAACACCACCGGTGGCGGCAGCGTTCTCTACGCTGCATCGCCAACCCAGCCCCTCGCTCCCGGCTTTCTGGGATTGGGCTTTACTGGACCGGATTGCGGCGGCACTCCCGTCGGCTTTGTCGCCACCCCTGCGTTCTTCAATTATTTCCGCAAATCTGGTCCCAACCCGTCATTCGCCACGGCTGTCGGGCTCGCCTCGCCGCAATGCCTTGGCAATCCCAATCCGTTCGCGTGCGGTTATGGCGTGCAGCAGACTCTTGCAGGCGCCGCCGGTTTTCCAGTCGGCTTTGGCGTACCCGCACCTTATTTCAGCGTCGATACCCAAAAATCTGACGCGAGCTCCTGGTACAACGCTCTTACCATTAACCTGGAGAAAAGCTTCTCGAAGCATTTCACCTTGCTTTCGAGCTACACCTGGTCGCACTCGCTCGATAACGGCACCGACCTGCAATCCACACTCGAGCCGGCAGACAGCCGCTTCCCTCAATATGAAAAGGGTGATTCGGTCAACGACCAGCGTCACCGTTGGGTGACCAGCGCGGTCTTTCAGTCCTCGCCTTCCATTTCTGGTCAGGGCTTCAAGCAGAACTTCCTCAGCAACTGGACTCTCGCACCTCTTGTCGAGTGGTCTTCCGGCCGGCCTTTCAATATCATCACCGGATCCGATACCTTGCTCGACGGCGGCGCTTCCGAAATTCGCCCGCAATCCAGCGGCGGCACGACTTCCCCTTACATCAAGGGCGCCACTTTCGGCATCGGCCAGACCTGCTGGACCGATGCCGGCCAGCCCTACACCATTCCCGGCGTCACTCCACCTTATGGCTGCACGGGCGACCTCAGCCGCGACAAGTTCAAGATGCCCAACTTCTTCCAGTTCGACCTTCGCGTTTCCAAGGGCATCCAACTCGGTGAACGCCTTCGCCTTGACTTGATCGCCGACATGTTCAACCTCTTCAACCACACCAACATCATCGCTGTGAACCAGCTCTGCGATCCCACGGCGGGCTCTACCTGCTTCGCGGGCCAGCCCACTTCCGCCGCCGACGCGCGGCAGTTCCAATTCGCCCTCAAGCTCAACTGGTAGCCCGGGAGCGCCAACCTCGTGCTGGCGTTTCTCGTTTTGGTTATGTGAGAGCAGCGTATTTCAGGCAACAAGAAAGGCCCGGGATCTTCCCCGGGCCTTTTTTCTTTCTGTAGCGGCGAACCCTTAGACCCGTCCGTTACATTTCACGATAAAAGGTTTGTCATCCTGAGGAGCGCCTCGTGCGACGAAGGATCTCAACTTAAACCTCACCGCGATCTCAGCCGGTTCAGCCAATTCCAGACTTCGCCGTTGCCTGAGCTGTTGACTGTGAACTGTCGACTCTCTTCTCACCGCGGCCACAACCACCCAAAAACTCCGGCCGTCAACAACCCATAAACGAGCCCGTCCACCACTTCCTTAATCGTCACGCCCCACGGCTGCCCCTTCCAGATTCCGTTGGCCAAATTTCCCAGTCCATACGCCAAAAACGCCGCCGTTCCCGCCACCCGAAACACCTGCAAGTAATTCGCTCCTGGTTTGACGGTGTGCCCAGTCAGATACGCCACAAAAACTCCAACGACTACACAAAACAGAAACCACATCCCCAAAAATTTCCCGAGCTGCACCACCCCGCTCGGCCTCACAACCATGAACCCCACAGGCCCCGTCTTATACTTCTCCTGTGCTTCGGGGCTCTTCATCTCCTGGTGCGTGCAAAAAGGGAAAACGTACTGCCCCCGCGCCAGCCCTGCGCTGCGCAACACCGCCAGCACTTTTTCTTCGTCCGGCAGTTTCTTATAGTCGCTCTTGTGATACGGCAACACCATGTGCATGATCGAACTTGCGATAAAGACCACCACCGCCGCCAACAAAATCGGTAACCACAAAGCTATCAGCACACTCATCTTCGCCTCCTGAGGATCGACCTGTTTTTTTTCTTGTGGCAGAGGGAAACGGGAATCGCCCGCAAATCTACTCTCTGCCCACTGCAGGGTCAAGCCTCGCATCTATCACATTCGTCGCAGCCTCTTGACGGTTATACTGTTGCTGCCGACGCTTGCAGCACACAAGGCCGATACGTGAACGCACTGCCGCAAGACCTGGATCAAGTCGTCCATCACGCCTGGCTCGTGACACAAAACGTCCCCGGCTTTCTTCTCGAAAACGAAGCGCGCTTCCTCGGCGAACTTGCCGCGTGCATTTCCGCACAAGGCGCAATTGTCGAAATCGGCAGTTTCAAGGGCCGCTCCACGGTAATGCTCGCCAAAGTCGCCGCGCACTACGGTCTTGGCTCCGTCATTTCCATAGACCCGCACACGCATGAACTCTCCACCGGCGCGGCACCGGGCTCTCTGCCCTCCACCTACGACGATTTCCTCTTCTCGCTCCGCTCCGCTAAGGTCGAACAGCACGTCGAAATTCATCGCGCATTCTCCACCGATGTCGCTCGCACCTGGCAACGGCCCATCCGTCTCCTCTGGATCGATGGCGACCACACCTATGCAGGCGCTAAGGCCGACTTCGACGGATTTGCCCGTTTCCTCCAACCCAACGCCGTCGTCGCTCTTCACGATTCTCTGAACGACTTCCCGGGACCCATTCGCGTTTTTGTCGATGACATCCTGCGGAATCCTCAATTCGGCCCCTCTGGTTTTGTTCACTCGATCGCCTGGTCGCAATTTCGCCCATCCGATTCCGCTCGCTTCGCCGCGCACAGATCGCGACTGGCCGACCGCGCATCCCGCCTCATTCCGCTCGCCCAACGCGGCCCCGGCCTTCGCGGACTGGCCAAGCTCCGCTACAAACTCCTTCGCTGTCGAATCCCACGGGCGCCCATCTCCGGGCCTGACCTCGCTGATCTTCTCTCCTAAGACTCGTCCACAATCCCGGGGCCAGGTCCTTCAACTCAGCGCCGACGCGTTCCCAGACCCTGTGACCACTATCACGGTCCCCTGGCCCGCTTCCTCCTACCATAGTTCTGGTCGCCCCATGCGCAAGCTCAGAGCAGGCATCCTCGGTTATGGCAGGATGGGTCGCGGTTTTGTGTCCGCGATGCTCGATAACGACCTTTGGGAAGTCGCCGCCATCTACGATATTTGCGGCCAGGCCCGTCATCTTGCCGCGGAAAATGTTCCGACCGCAGCAATCTACAAAGCACCCGACGCCATCTTCGCCGACCCCTCCATCGACGTCGTCGGCCTGTTCACCCTCGCCGACGCCCGCCCGCAGCAGATCCGCCAAGCCCTCGCTTCGCGCAAACACGTCCTTGCGGAAAAGCCTATCGCCGCCGACGTAAAAACCGAATGGCACCTCGTCCGCGAAATCGAAGCCAGCGATTGCCTCATCGCCGTCAATCTTTTCAACCGCAACGCTTGGTATCACAAGGAAATTCTCAATTTCATCGCGCAGGGCGAAATCGGCGACCTCGCCGTCATTCGTATCTGCCACATGACACCTGGGCATATGCCGCTTGAGGGCCACGATCCCGAGGGCCCGCCTTTCCACGATTGCGGCATGCACTACGTCGACGTGGCTCGCTGGTACGCACAGAGTGAATATCAGACCTGGCACGCCCAAGGCCTTCGCATGTGGAACTACAAAGATCCCTGGTGGGTTCAGGCGCACGGCACATTCGTCAACGGCGTGGTCTTCGACATCACGCAAGGGTTCATCTACGGTCATCTGGCGCAGGAGCAGCCTTACAACTGCTACGTCGACGCGATCGGCACCAAGGGCGTCGCGCGCATGTCGCACAATTTTAACGATGCCACCGTCGAACTGTTTGGCGTCCATAACACCGTCCACAAGACCGCTCCGTTCAACGACAAGAAGCTCGATGTAATGGTCGACGTCTTCGCTCGCTCCGTCCTCGCCGGCAAGAATCTAGGCGTGCCGCAAGCCCGCGACAGCGTCATTGCCTCCGAAATCTCCTGGGCCATGCTCAATGACGCCGTCGCCAACATTCCTCCCGGCCGCGGCACCCCCGAAGAGATGCAACAAATCCTCGAACACCGCTGCAGCCTGACCAACGGTTTCGGTCTCCCCGTACGCCGTCCCGATCTAGTCGTGACATAAGCTTCCGCTGTGTTGTAGCGCAGGGCGAGTCTTCGAGCCCTGCGGCTTTCTGTAGGGGCGGGTCTCAGACCCGGCTTTTTTCCGGGTGCGCCCAGCAGGTTTCCTGTTCCTGTCACTACGCGAATCCCAATCTCCACTTACAGCAATCCCTCGATGTGCTCCCGTGGCTTCCCCCGGTACAGTCCATGAAGACCTCAGTTGCCCAGCCCGCAGTGTTTTTCTTCCAAAGGAGAGAGTATGAAAATCACAAGAATCGCAGTAGTGCTGAGCCTGCTTTTATTCGCCGGTGTCGCTATGGCTCAGAACACCACCAGTAGTGGCAAGTCCAAGTCCGATGTTCGCACCATAACCGGTTGCCTTGTCCAAGGCAGCAGTTCCGACAAGTTTGTTCTCAACGGCAACGATGGCAGCACTTGGGACATCAAGAGTGACAAGGTAGCCCTCGCTGATCACGTCGGTCACACCATTACGATCAAGGGAAACGTCAACAACTCCACGATGCACAACATGAAGGAAGAGAGCAAAGACGCCGCCGCCGATGCCGGCATGAAGAAAACCAATGACGAACACGGCAGCCTGGACGTCACTTCCGTGAAGATGGTCAGCAAGTCCTGCTCAAAGTAGGCCAGAACACCTCTAGTCTCATTCGCGCCCGGGAGCGTCCAGTCCCGCTCTCATCTCCTTTCACTCGCTGTTATAATTGCTGGCAAATGCCGGAGCACATTCGCCCGATTTCGACGGTTTTACGCTGGGTCTTCGTTCTTCTTATCTGTTTCGCTCAGGTACACGCTGCGCATGCGCAGACTGCGCCTTCGTCCGCGCAGTCCCTCCGCAAACGGATGGCTCTCGCCGTCGACACAACCTCGAAACAAGGCATTCACGCGAAGTTGCCTCCGCACATTTCCACTCTCTTGGGCCTCTCCAGTGAACAGGAATGCCCGGTCCTTCAAGCCATCTTCCGTTCAGCCAATCATGTGCAAGGATTCGACGTCTCCTCCACAAACCACAATGACGTGATTATTTTTACCGTCGACGAAACCACTAACAGCCAGACCCTCTACTTAACGTCCAAGGACGGCATGCTGCGCAAAGTGGTCCTCGTTCAACAAGGAGTCGGCGAAGTTCAAAAAATCACCGGCACCATGAGGAACGCTTTCGCAAAAGAGAAGCAGTTCTGGCTCGATCGCCTGGCCCCACTTCCATAAAACACTCGTCGCGATCCACCAACCAGGTTACGTCCAAGTAGAAAATCTCCTGGAAGAGAGTACCTGTTTCGGCAGCAATCCTCACTCCTGGCGCTATCGCTGAACGTCGCACCAATACAATGGAGTTAGGCGTACCAATGCGCTGCCCGAAATGTCACTTCGATCATGAACTCCAGACAACCGAATGTCTGAAGTGCGGCATTGTCTTCTCCCGCTACCGGTCTGCGGTCGAACCCGAACCTGCACGAGATTTTTGCGTGGCGCTTGCGCCGGAGCCTTTGTCAGCCTCGTTGCCGTTCGTTGATCCAGGCGATGCTATCCGGGAATTGAAATGCCGCGTTTTCGCGCTTCCGCTGGCGTTACTCGCGGCACGCTTGCTCGCACGCACACCTTTACAGCTCGCTGCCGCCATGCTCGCCATGGTGCTTCATGAGAGCGGGCACGCCATCACCGCCTGGTTCACCGGCCGTTGGGCTATCCCGCTGCTCTGGGTCACACCTCACGGGCAGGAACGCTCCTGGTTCATCGTTCTGCTTCTAACCGCGGGCATTCTCTTTGGCGCACTCTATGCCTGGAAAACGGAACGCTGGCGATGGGTTTGCGCTGCCGCGGTGGCATTGCTTCTGCAAGTCATCTTTCTCTCGCTGCCGGCCGAACCAACGATCGTTTTCTGCGGCGATGGCGGAGCGTTGGTGTTTTCCACGCTTCTGATGGCTGGGTTTTACACCCCGCGCGACAGCTCGCTTTACAAAGCTTGGGGCTTGCGTTGGGGATTGCTCATCATCGGCGCGCTCAGCTTCATGCACGTTTTCGTGCTTTGGACCGGCCCGTGGGAAGATATTCCCTTCGGCGAGATCGAAGGAGTGAATCTTTCTGATCCCAGCCTGCTCACTGAAATGTATGGCTGGCCCGAAACGCAATTGGTGGATCGCTACGTCCGCCTCGGCACGATCTGCCTTTTGGCTCTTCTCGCAGTTTATATTTGGGGCCTAGTGTCCACATACCTGGAATTCCACCGCAGCTCAGCTCCGGGGGAACCGCATCATTCGCCAGCCACAGGGCTCGCGAACCGTACACAGCGACTGTGAAGCTCGTTACTCCGAAATCCATCCTGCTCTCGTCAGCATTTCGAGAGCAACTTCGGTCACCGAAAGATTCTCGCTACTCACGCAAAAATCCTCGACCCGCGCGCGGTCGAGGATGGCGTTCAGTTCGGCCACGCGGCTAACGTATTGCTCCCGCAACACGCCGGTCTCGCGGATCCTGACCCGCTCCTCCATCGTCTCCACACAAGCTGTGAGGCGGCACACCCTTACCTCTGCAACCGAAACGATGTCCCTCCAGGTCTCCAGTTCCGAACGGCTTTCCAGCGCCCGCGCCAACAAAAATCGCGTTACTCCGAGGCCGGCATAGTCTCGGCAGACAGAACGAAGATTGTTATAAATGGCCACGTTGTTTCGGTCCGTCGCGCCCAGATAGCTCAGTCCCAGCGCATCCACATCAATTGCAGCATGTACGGTCCCGCGATGCCCCAAAATATCCGACGCCTCGCCCAAAGCACTCGTCTTCCCAGCACCCATGGAGCCGGTAATGATGAGCAATGCTCCCATAGCTCACCCCCGGCCCATCCTGCCACAACTTGCCGAAATGCCCCTCACTGCACAGCATCGAGCCGGATTCAGGGGTTGACTCCAAGTGCAGCAGACCTTCGTTTTTTCCGGGCAATTTCAAAGAATCTGACAAACTAACCATAAGGAAAGACCCGTTCGCAACGCCTCTCGCAGGCCAACCCGGACCATTAGGAGATGCGCCCATGGCACACAGAAGCAGCTTCGCGGACATGAAAGCCGAACAGGCCAGGCTAACCCAAAGTTGGAGAGCGGAAGGCCGCCTGAGTGAGGCCTGGGTAGTTGCCGACCCCGAAGTTGTCGAAATATTCTCCGCCGGCGTTACCTTCGGCATGGAAATGGCCCGCCGAGGCGATGGCTCCTACTCCCAGGACGAATGGAGGAAAGCCCTCCGCGAAGCCGTCGAACGCGCAGCCTCCCTCGAATCCCGTCTCGAATCCGCGAAAGCTGGTATGGCCAGTAAACCGAAGGCCTGAGTCCCTTGGCCAAGGTATCTTGGAAATCAAATAGTCTCGTGATGGCGGTCCTTGACGGCCCACGCGCATTGTGCGATGAAGCAGGCGGAAACAGGTTCTTCGGACGGCTCTCGTTTGGAGGACGCCATGAGAGGTTTCCATATTTACCTGCCGCACTTCCGGCATTTTTCCGCACAAAGCGTATTTCTCTCGGCCCACGAAAAGTTGAGTAACCATAGCATCGAGATCGCCGTGGGACTGACCGTCCTTTTCGGTGCTTTGATGGCGTTGACTTTTTGGGCCGTGTTAGCTCGTTGAAACGAGATACCGCGACTTTTGTCGCGGATTGGGCGCGAATTGGCGCCCCAGGGGCCCGGTCGACAGTTGACCCGGGCCCCTTTTTGCTCCGTACGTCACGCAACGCTGTCCGATTGACGGCGAGGCATTGGGCGATCACCGTCCAGCGACATGTAAGCAACTTGCCTTCGTTGACTTGACCTTGAGCACCACCTAAGATACCCGCAAAACAAGAACTCGCTGGTGTACGCCTTGAGGTTGCATATAGACATGGTTCGTCACCAGAAGCCAGTTTCGTCGTGACGCGGCTACCCTGCCCCGTTTTCGCTTCACTTTCGCCCCATTTTCCGCTAAAGTAGGACTTCCCTTTTCTCCCACTCGATTGGAGCAGCCATGAATCCGCTTTGGATCGCCGGAGTCCTCTTCGCCCTCATCGTCGTCGGACTGATTGTCTGGATCCTTGTCCAGAACACTCAGGACCAGAAGAAAAACGACGCGATGGAAGCGCAAATGAACGAACTCCGGCGCGACCTGCTCACCCTTTCCAACTCTCAAGCGGAATCTTCTGCCACCATGCAGACCATTGCCTCCAACGTCGCGGCCCGCCTCGAAGCCGTCACCACAGCCGTTCAGCAGGGCGCCAAGAATTCCGCCGAGATCACCTCACAGATCACTTCTCAAGCCCAAGCGGCGATGTCCACCGAACTCAAAAATACCCGCGAGCAAATTAACCAGATTCAGCAACAGCTTGGCCAGGTTCAGGAAGCTGGCCATCTGATGCACGAAAGCGCATCCCGCCTCGAGAGTATTCTCGGCGGCGCCAAAAGCCGTGGCACCTTTGGCGAAACCACTCTCGAGCGTCTACTCGAAGATTGCCTCGCCCCCTCGCAATACTCCCTGCAGTACCGTTTTCGCAGCGGCGAAGCCGTCGACGCCATCGTCCGTCTGCGCGACAAAAAAATCCTGGCTATTGATTCCAAGTTCCCACTCGATGCCTTCCAGCGCCTCGAAACCGAGGGCGATCAGGCTCGCAAGGACTTCATCAACGCCATAAAGCTGCATGCCGATTCCATCGCCAAGAAATACATCGTCCCCGACGAAGACACGCTCGAACTCGCATTGATGTTCGTCCCCAGCGAAGCCGTCTATTACGAACTTTTGCGCAGCTTTGATACACGCGGCCAGGCCGCCGACGCTTACTGCCGCACCCGGAAAATCATTCCAGTTTCCCCCAACTCGCTTTATGCGCATCTCTCCATCATCTCCATGGGCCTGCGCGGCATGCAGATTGAAGAAAACGCCAAGCGCCTCCAGGCCAACCTCGCCGGATTGCGCAAGCAGGTCGAGCAATTCTCCGAAAGCTTCGAGAAAATCGGTACCCACCTGAAAAATGCCGGCCTTAGTTACGCCGAAGCGGACAAGCGTCTCGACAAAGCCTCCAACTCGCTCGACAACCTTCTCGACAATCGCGACGCCATCGGCGTGGTCGACGAACGCCAGGGCACACTTGCTCTTCCTCCGGGCAATGAGAAGGCCGCCAAAAAGTCCGCCTGAAGTCATTTCTTTGGGATTACTTGGAAGAAGAGTCCGTAGGCTCGGGCGGTTCTCCCGCTAATACAACCGTTACAACCTCCAGGGCAATGGCTGAAAACGCTACGACTCCAATGGCGGTTTTCTCACCCGGATTGAAAAATCCCGGCAATCTGCTCGTTATCATTACCGCGGCAATCGCCGCCGCGCTCAACAGCGCAGCACCCAACCCGGCGAGCCACCGGTGTCGCACCCAGCAGCCGTACGCCACCACGCCACACGCCAACATCGCCCCATACACCAGAGGCGCTTGCGACCGCGGAATTGTCGTCGCGAAACAAGCCAGGATTGCCGCAATCAATCCATGACTTACCGCAACAATCTTCGCGGCCACCTGGCTGCTCCTCTGCAATATCCGGAATCTTGAACTTCCAGTATGCGAAGCCACGGCGTTCAGACGCTCTTCACAACCGCGGCGCGCTCAGTGGCGCTACCAGACGGATCGAGATCGTAAAGTTCCCGTGCGTCCGGCCCACCAGCTCGAACTTCGCCACATTCTCCGTCCCGCCGCTCGAGGTCGCCTTTACAATTCCGCCGCCCACCAACTCCGCCACGTCCGCTCCCAGGTTGCGCGCCTCCAACATCACCTTCGCTGTGGTTCCCTTCACTCTCACCGCTAGTGCCCGGTGCTCGCCCGGCGACAGCGTCCCGCTGCTCGCTTCCAAGTCCAGGCTCACAAACACGATCGTGAATGAAGCGGCGATTTTTTGCCCGCAGCTCGCCTGCACCTTCGTCGGTCCGGGTTCTGCTTCGGTTGGAGGCAGCACGATCAGGCTGCCCGGCGAAGAAGCCAGCACCAACGCCGGCATCCCCCCAATGGTCACGTGGTTTGTGTCCGCGTCCCCGCAGAATCCATGCCCCTGCAGCTCAAACCGGTCGCTCAGCGTCGCAAGGCGCGGCGCCGCCGTGACTTCCTCCGTGGCCGACGAAATCTCGGCGGGAGTAACGATCGTCGCGCTTACTTTCCCGCTGCGCCCTTCGATCCCCGCATAGATTGTGCCCGGATTCAGAGGCGCCACAAACCGTGCTCTGCCCGTCGTGTCGGTTGTGACCTTTTCGCCATACGAAAACGCCACATTCACCCCCGGTGTCAGCCGCCCGTTCACGTCCAGCACTGCCAGTGTTGCTCTTTCTCCGATCACCAGCCTTCGTGGCAACAGTAGAATCCGCGCGCCGCCGGGAGCCGGAGCCTGCTGCGCACGGCACACTCCTCCCGCTAGTCCCAACAACGCTAGTAGACCTAACCTCGATAAGCTTCCGGCAAGTGCGGTTCTTCGACGGCGTGGGTGAGGGCGCACAAATGGATTGTAGTGGACTTTTTCCCCGGGCAGAAGCATCGCTACTTGCCTGGCCCTCCGTAAGATGTGTTTCACCATTCGTCCTACTCGCTCCGTCGCCACTGTGGGTTTTCCCCCATTTCGGGTATCCTTTCCAGCTGTCCGTTCGGACAGTTTTCTGGGGGGCGGTAATCACTTGGGCGCAAAGCCTTTCACAGCGCATAGGCGTCTGCTAGCGTGGATTAGAACTGGTCGGTTTGTGTGTCCGCGCTTGGGGTGTGGCCTGTGCTCACGAAGAGCTTGGAAGGAGACGTCGTGCAGATCGTCAGCGGTGGTGTGACCGACGTGGGGCGCGTGCGCACCAACAACGAAGACTCTTTCCGCATCCTCGAAAACATCAACCTTTTCATCCTCTCCGACGGTATGGGGGGTGAGGCCCACGGCGAAATCGCCAGTTCCATGGCAGTCGAGACTATCGCCAAGTACTGCACTGAGAAAGAAGCTACGGACGAAACCGGGGTCACCCTCAGCGGTTCCGAATCCGATCATTTGGCCCCGGAAACCAGGCGCCTCCGCAACGCCGTCTCCCAGGCTAACTTCAATATCTATCAATCTGCTCAGAAGCACCCCGAGCAGCGAGGCATGGGCGCCACTTGCACCGCTGGTTGGGTCAATGGCAGTAAGCTCGGCATCGCTCATGTGGGGGACAGCCGCGCCTACCTTCTTCGTACCGGCGGCCTTCAACAACTCACCAACGACCACTCCCTTGTCGCCGAACAAGTTCGCCGGGGCATCCTCACCCCTCAGCAGGCCGAAGAGAGCGAAATGCAGAGCGTGCTTCTCCGCGCACTCGGTGCTCATCCTGAAGTCGATGTCGACACCGAAGAAATCGACCTCATGCCTCGCGATGTCCTCC
>Ga0335080_10007178_pt1 | contig 11539 bp, 8 predicted proteins | sample Lox_Sample_34_FD_206720 | JGI IMG/M metagenome (GOLD analysis project Ga0335080, IMG submission 206720) | Soil microbial communities from Loxahatchee National Wildlife Refuge, Florida, United States - Lox_Sample_3.4 | ecosystem: Environmental > Terrestrial > Soil > Wetlands | place: USA: Florida...
GCTTCGGCTTCTTTTTTCAGCGCAGCTGGAGCCCCCAGGCCGGCAACGTGCAGCGCGGTTGGGATAACCAACCTGGCAATACCCAGCGCAATTTGTACTCCCAACCGGGTAATACACATCCGCGCGCGGGCCAAAACAACAATCCACCGATGCAACCGCGCTGGTGGTAAGACGCGACGTTCGACGATCGCGGTCGGCAATGCTTCGGAGGAACGGCGATGCAGTTGCGGGTCTTCGGGCGCACGGACATGCGGCTCTCGGTGCTGGGCTTCGGCTGCGGCGCAGTCGGCGGGTTGATGGTCCGCGGCGATCCCCTCGATCAGGAGCGCACCGTCGCGCGGGCGATCGCCGCGGGCGTGAACTATTTCGACACCGCGGTGCAATATGGGGATGGCGAATCCGAAAAGAACCTTGGCCGTGTTTTGCAAAGGCTGAAACCGAAAAACGTCGCCGTCGGCACCAAGGTGCGGCTGCAGCCCGGCCAGTTCGGCCGCGTTGCCGACGCCGTGACGGCGTCGCTCGAGGCAAGTCTTGCGCGGCTGGGGCTTGAGCGGGTCGACATCTTTCACCTGCACAATCCGATCACCGCTATGGAAGGCGGATCGGCGCTGAGCGTCCGGCAGGTGCTTGGGGACGTGGTCCCCGCGTTCGAGCGCCTGCGTCAGCAGGGCAAGACCCGCTTCCTCGGCATTACCGCCATCGGCGACACGGCGGTGCTCCATAAGGTGATCGACTCGCGCGCCTTCGACAGCGCGCAGGTCGTCTACAACATGCTCAACCCCTCTGCCGCCATGGACTTGCCGGAAAACTATCCGGCGCAGGACTATGGGCGATTGTTCGATCGCACCGTGGCAGCCGGCGTCGGAGTGGTCGGCATCCGCGTGCTGGCCGGCGGCGCGCTCTCGGGCTCGGCCGAGCGTCACCCGATTGCGAGCCCGGCGCCCGAGCCGATCGGTTCGGCGATGAGCTATGATGCTGATCTTGAGCGCGCGCGCCGTCTCGTCCCGCTGGTCAAGGAGGGTTTTGCCGCGAGCCTGACCGAAGCCGCCACGCGGTTTGCGATCTCGCACCCGGCGATGGGCACGATCCTGGTCGGCATGGCGACGCCGCAACAGTTCGAGGATGCACTCGCAGCGGTGCAAAAAGGCCCTCTGCCGAAAGCGGCGCTCGATCGGCTGTCGGATCTGCGGAAGGAATTTTCGGGCGAAGCGCGATAATTCATCTTCGGCAGAGCGTATGGGCACCGTCGATCGGGATGGCACAAATGTTGCTGTTTCAATGTGCATACCGGTGGAGACTTCCCTGAACGCCATCCCCGTCATCGACGTCGCACCGCTGCTTTCGGGAACGCCTGCTGAAGCGCGCGCGGTTGCTCATGCGCTGGGTCGTGCCTGCCGCGACGTTGGCTTCTTTTATGTCAGGGGTCACGGTGTTGCGCCGGATCTCAGGCAGCGCGTCTTCGACTGCGCGGTCGCCTTCTTTGCCGGCCCGGCTTCGATCCGCCAAGCCGTGTCCTTCGAAGGACCCGGCAGCAATCGCGGCTACATCCGGCTCGGAGGAGAGGCACTCGATCCGAGCAAACCTGCCGATGTCAAGGAGGCCTTCAATATCGGCCTCGAACTCGCTCCCGACGATCCGGAACTGCTCGCGCGCGCCCCCTTCCGTGCCGCCAATCTGTGGCCGGACATCCCGGGCTTCCGCGACACCATGCTCGCCTATTTCAACCGGGTCTGGCGCCTGGGACGCGACCTGCATCGCGGATTTGCGCTCGATCTTGGGCTTGAACCGCATTTCTTCGAAAGCAAGCTCGACAAGCCGCTCGCGACCATGCGCCTGCTGCATTATCCGCCCGTCACGGCGCCGCTGTCCGAAGGTCAGCTCGGCGCCGGAGTCCACACCGACTATGGCAATGTCACGTTGCTTGCCACAGATGCCGTCGGCGGCCTGATGGTGCAGGATCGTTCTGGCCGCTGGCTTGAAGCACCCGTGATACCCGATGCCTTTGTTTGCAATATCGGCGATTGCCTGATGCGCTGGTCGAACGACGTCTACGTGTCGACCCCGCACAAGGTCGTCAACCCGCCGGGCGCGGACCGTTATTCCGTGGCGTTCTTTCTTGACCCCAATCCGGACGCGATGGTCGCCTGTCTGCCGACCTGCATCAGCGAGGATCGCCCGGCCAAATACGGCCCGATCAGCGGTGCCGACTTTCTTCGCTCGCGGCTTGAGCCGACCTACGCCAACAGGCCTGCGCCTGGACAAGGCCAGGCAACCTGACACGGAGAGCCGACCTCCTCGGGGCGCAGGCGTTCGTTCGATCAATAAACCCGTTCCTTCGGCGGGATCGATTCCACCTCGTTGCTGAGCGGCCTGAGATGTACCGGCCGGTAGTCGAGCCGGACGCGGCCGTCGGCATCGAGCCAGGACAGCGTGTGCCTGAGCCAGTGGTCGTCGTCGCGCTTTGGAAAATCCTCCCGCGCGTGTGCGCCGCGACTTTCGGTGCGGCCGATCGCCGAGTGCATGCTGACGCTTGCCTGCGCCAGCATGTTGTCGAGCTCGAGCGCCTCGGCGAGGTCGCTATTGAACGTCATCGAGCGATCGGCAAGGGCAAGGTCGCTTGCCATCATCCTGATGACGTCGTCGAGCTTGTGCGCGCCCTCCTCGAGAAGCGAACCGGTGCGGAACACCGCGCAATGACGCTGCATGGTCCGTTGCATCGCAAGCCGGATGCCGCCTGCTCCGCTCTTGCCCTTTGACCATCTGATCCGGTCGAGACGGGCGATCGCCCGCTCGGTCGACGCTTCCGGCGCCGGCGCATGACCCGCGCCGGGCCGCAGCGTCTCCTGCACGCGATGCGCCGCGGCGCGTCCGAACACGACAATATCGAGCAGCGAATTGGACCCGAGCCGGTTGGCACCGTGCACGGAGACGCAGGCCGCCTCGCCGATCGCCATCAAGCCCTGTACCACCGCGTCCGGATCGCCGTCGCGCTTGGTGATGGCCTCGCCGTGCAGATTGGTGGGCACGCCGCCCATGTTGTAGTGGACGGTCGGCAGCACCGGGATCGGCTGCCGCGTCACGTCGACGCCGGCAAATATTCTCGCCGTCTCGCTGATTCCGGGCAGCCGCTCATGCAGAACCGCGGCGCCGAGATGCTCCAGATGCAGCTCGATGTAATCCTTGAGCGGGCCGCAACCTCGCCCCTCGTTGATCTCGATGGTCATGGCACGGCAGACCACGTCGCGTCCGGCGAGATCCTTGGCACTCGGCGCGTAGCGCTCCATGAAACGCTCGCCTTGCGAATTGGTGAAATAGCCGCCCTCGCCGCGCGCGCCTTCGGTGATCAGGCAGCCCGAGCCGTAGATGCCGCTCGGATGAAACTGCGTGAACTCCATGTCCTCGAGCGGAAGGCCTGCGCGCAGCACCATGGCGTTGCCGTCGCCGGTGCAGGTGTGCGCGGCCGTGCAGGAGAAGTAGACGCGGCCATAGCCGCCGGTCGCAAGCACAGTGCGATGCGCACGGAAGCGATGCAGCGTGCCGTTCTCCATGTTCCAGGCGATGAGGCCGCGGCAGGCCCCGTCATCATCCATCAAGAGATCGAGCGCGACATATTCGACGTAGAACTCGGTGTTGTGCTTGAGGCACTGCTGGTACAGCGTGTGCAGAATGGCGTGACCGGTGCGGTCGGCGACGGCACAGGTGCGCTGTGCCATTTGCTTGCCGTAGCCGATGGTCTGGCCGCCAAAAGGCCGCTGATAGATCTTTCCCTCGCCGGTGCGCGAGAAAGGAACGCCGTAATGCTCGAGCTCCAGCACGGCTGGCACCGCCTCGCGGCACATATATTCGATGGCATCCTGATCGCCGAGCCAGTCGGAGCCCTTGACCGTGTCGTACATGTGGAAGCGCCAGTTGTCGCCGTCGCCCATGTTTCCGAGCGAAGCCGCCATGCCGCCCTGCGCCGCGACCGTGTGACTGCGGGTCGGAAACACTTTTGTGACGCAGGCCGTGCTCAGCCCCGAGGCGGCCATTCCGAGCGCCGCACGCAATCCTGCACCGCCTGCGCCTACGATCACGACGTCATAGCTGTGATCAACGATCTCGTAGGCTTGTGTCATCGCGACGCCTCCGGCCTGCCGCCCACGCGCCAATCAGTGACTGGCATTCCGCCAGTCGTCAATGAGAACGATCTGTTCTTGATTTGCGCTGAAGGCGCTCTTGCCATGCGCCAAGGCGGTGCTTCCGCTTGCACGGACGAGCAAGCCTGGTTTTCAGATTCACATGTCAAAAGGCTGGACCGTCATTGCGAGACATGATCTAGCGTTCCCGCGGCACGATCTGCCCGAGTTGTGCAAGCGGTCACCCCTGAAAAGACAGAGGGCGCAGGGAAAGCCGGGCGCATCGAACGCACCCGCAGCCTCGCGTCCGAACAAGAAGAGGACACGAGCAAGTCACTACAGGTCCGCCGAAACATCCGGCCTTCCCTGCGCAACGGTTTACGACTTTTTGCGTGCTCTCCCCGGTGTCCATGACCTTTTAGTCACCGTCGCCTGCAGATCATCATCTCCAGACTTAGCGCCAGCCCAGGGGCGCCAGGACCACACGTCTTCGCCGTCCGCAGGATGCTGTTCGTCCGCGCGAGGATCGCGCCCTCAACACCCTATCGTCCATTGCATCCCGCGACCCACGTTTCGTGACGACTGGCCAAAACGCCCCTCTTTGTCGGCGCGGAATGCCGTTAGGGAAATCATAAATTTCTGAAAACCGCAATACAAATATTGCACGCCCACGACGGAACGGCAGAGCAGTTTGAAATCGCTGACGAAAATCGAGTTTGCACGCACGCTCCATTGCGCGGCTCCCCGCCCCCTGCGAGCGAAGCGGCAGCAAGGATCGCGACTGATTTGCCCGACAAGTGACCCGGTGCGGCCAATGGTTCCGGGCTGCGCTAAGGCTTGACGTAAACGCTCTCGTAGGCTCCGGCGTACTCCTCCTTCCAACCTCTCTTGTCCACAAGGAACCGCCTCAGCTGTTCATGCGCCTTCACCCAGAGCACCGCATCGATCCGGTATTTGGCGAGCACCGCGTCCCAGGCGGCCTCATCGACTTCCCATTGGACCAGCTTGAAATAATCGCGCAGCAGATCGTCCGGATAAGCGGTCGCCGCCCGACCATCGACAAAGATAGGGACGGCGCCGTGAGTGCGGAAGATCAGGAGTCCACCGACGTTCCAGTTGTTCAGAAGCCGCGCATGCGAAAAGTGTCCTTGAAGATAAAGCGCATCCTGCTCCGAAAGCATTTGCGGAAATCCGAGAGCCGACTGGACTTGCAGGAACGTCAACGGCAGCGCGCATGCACCAACGATGCCGGCAGCCAGCAGCGACCTCTGGACTTGAAAATGATCGAGCTGTTTGGGCAGCAAACGATCGAGGTAAAGCGCCATCGGAACAGTCGAGAACAGAAAAAAGAAAGACATGTATCTGAACTGATAAAGTCCCAGGAAAAGAAACAGCCAGGACAGCAGCCGCGATTCCAGGGGAACGGGGCTGGCGCGCAGGCAGCGCAATTCAAAGGCGACAAAAACAACAATATAGATGATGCCGGGAATGCTGCCCGGGATGGCCATGTTCTGGAAATAGGACAGCCACTCGCCGATATAGGCTTGCACGAAGTGACCCAACGTAGCGACGACGCCGTCGTAGATATGAAAGCCAAGAGGATTGACGAGAGTTGCAACAAGGCAGCCCAAGCCCGCAAGGCTGTAGATCTTGAAATTTGCCCAATCCCGCCTGAGCAAGGCCGCGCCGCAAAAAATGCCAATAATCGGAAAGCCAAGCACGAAGCCGCCGTGCAGATTTGCCCAGAGAATCATGACGACGGGCAACAGGAAAAGTCTCGTTCTTTTCAGGCACTCTCCATAGAAAATCACAGAGAACAACATTGTCGCCGTATTCGGCGAAGCGGCGAGATAGATGTTCGGGGGCGTCACAAAAGAGGGATAGAGCAGACACACGGAGAAGACGGAAATGCAGACTGCAACCGGCGAGGCTCCGCTGCGCAAGCAGAGGGAGGTGAGATATCCGGCAATGGCCGCCCCGCATGCAACGACGAAAAACGTGAGACCGTCGAATTTCGCATATTGAAACAATATGCTTGCGATCACGTCCCAAAGCCACGAGAGATTAAACCATTGCCTGTTCCCAAGGGTGAACGACCATGGATCCTGGAAGGGAACATTGGCGCGGTCTCGGATCAGGTCTCCGGCGGCCAGATGCCATCCGAGATCATAGTGACCAAGCAGGAGCGGCGCGTTCGAAAGGTAATACACGCAGGCGAATGAGATCAGGAAAAGATAGAGTCCTGACCTTTCGAGGCAAGGCGCGGTCGTCTTTGCTCCATCGAAGCCAGACTCGCTCCATGGCTCCAGCGCGTCCATAGATAAAGTCCCTTTACGATCGAGGCGAGCCCGACAGGGCTCCGCACGCCTTCCTGGTCTGCATGAGCCGGGGGCAAACAATCGTTGCTTAGGGGTAAGCGATCTAAGGTCGAGTAAATGTCGGCCCTGCAATTCGACGAAGAGCTTTTCTGGTTAATGACTGTCTACATCGGAAGGCGGCCCTGGCTCGAGCTGTTGGCCAAGGGTCGGCAGCGGAATTCGGCTCATCGCAGGTCTCCCGGTGTCCGGGGGCAGCAGTCGCAAATGTCTGCTGTTCGCGTGTCGCGCCTCGTAAAGCCGGCTGACAAGTAAACCCGACGGCGCGATAGCCGTATCCGCCGTTGGGGAGGAGGTAAAGCGGACCTCGAAGGCCGGGACTGGGCATGTCTGTTAGACTAGGGCGCGTACTCATTAACCCGCAGATGTCCGATCTTGAGGGCAAGCGGAAATATTCCGCTCGGTCAGAGTATTACTGGTTTTGACCCCAACTCGGACATAAGCGGCCCAATTTGCTATTATGTACAACCGCGCGATACGGTAGGGGTGATCTTCGGCGAGAGAGAAGCCGTGAAGCGGCGCGAATTCATCAGCTTGCTTGGCGGAGCCGCAGCGGCGTGGTCGCTCGCGGCGCGTGCGCAGCAGCCAGCGCGCATCTATCGTATCGGCGTTCTTGAGACGCTACCGCCAGATCGCAACAAGGCGAATTTCGGCTCTCTGCTGCGCGGCCTTCGCGAGCATGGCTATATAGAAGGGCAGAACTTGCAGATCGAATATCGCTCGGCCGATGGACACGGTGATCGCTTTCCCGCGCTCGTGGCCGACTTGATCGGCCGCGGCGTCGACCTCATCGTGACCCGCGGCACGCCCGCCGCAAAGTCGGCGAAAGCCGCGACCGCGACGATTCCTATCGTGATGGCGGCGATCGGTGAGCCGCTCGGCGTTGGCGTAGTAGCAAGCCTTGCCCAGCCGGGCGGCAACGTCACCGGCTTCAGCGCATTCGTCACCGAGCTATCTGGCAAGCGCGTCGAGCTATTGAAAGAGACCTTCCCGTCGATCGCCCGCATTGGCTTTCTCCAGAACATGGCCAACCCCGTCTCCCCGCCGCAATGGGAGGCGACGCTATCGGTGGCAAAGACGCTCGGGTTATCGGCCGAGGTGTTTGACGTGCGCGGGGACCTCGATATTGCAGGTGCGTTCGCGGCGATGCGCCAGCGCCGGGTGAACGCGCTGTCGGTCGGAATCGACGTTGTTACGCAAGCCAATGCCGCGACGATCGCTAAGCTTGCGGCGGAACAGAAACTACCAACCGCGTACCCGGCCCGCGAGTTCGTAGAGCTGGGCGGGCTCTTGAGCTATGGCGTGGACTATCCGGATCTCTATTACCGCGCCGCCGGGCTCATCGATAAGATCTTCAAGGGCGAACGGCCCGCTAACCTGCCGGTCGAGCAGCCCACGAAGCTTGAGCTGGTCATCAACCTCAAGGCAGCAAAGGCACTCGGCTTCGACGTGCCACCTGCCCTGCTTGCACGCGCCGACGAGGTGGTCGAGTGATGGGTTTTTGCTGCAGTACATGAGTCCTTTGTTGGCCCGGAGCCGAAGAACGCGGGCGTCGCCGACATGTCGGCTTCCGAGGGGGGAAAGCGGACGTAGCTCGCTGCGGCCCTGACTTCCGAGTTTGCGGCGAGCCCCGAAAATCGATCCCTACCATCGTCGCTCGGCGGTTCCGGTGCTAGTCTAATAGTCTCTAAGCTTGGCGCGGGCGGTGGGCATGAAGCGGCGGGAGTTCATCGTTGTTCTCGGTGGCATCGCAAGCTTGCCGCTGATCGCATTTGCGCGATCCCCGAACAAGATGCCCCTCTTGGGCTGGTTGTCGCCTGGCGTGCCGAATGATCCATTGGGTCTGAAAGTGCGAGCCGCGTTTGACAAGGAAATCCGCGATTTGGGATGGGTAGAAGGCCAAAGCTTGCGAATCGAACGTCGTTGGGCCAGGGGTGATCCCGATCGAGCGCACGAACTCGCGAAGGAATTGGTAGAACTCGGACCCGATTTGATCCTGGCTGCCACCTCTCTCTGTGTCGCCGCGCTAGTACCTCTCACCCGCACGATTCCGATTGTGTTCGCGGGTGTCAGCTTTCCCACTGCACAAGGCTACATCGCAAATATGGCTCGACCCGAAGGCAATCTTACCGGGTTCACCAATCTTACGGAGGTTTCTACAATCGGAAAGTTGTTGGAGCTACTCAAGGAAATTGTGCCGAAGATTTCCCGGGTCGCGTTCATGATCAACCCAGAGACAACGCAAGGTGTCGAATCCATATTTCAGTCGGCTGAGTCTGCTGCGGCCTCGCTTGGAGTGGAGCCGATTCACATGCCGGTTCGCAGTACCGGTGAGATTGAATCCAGCATCGCGGCCTTCGCGCGCACGCCAAACACAGGCATGATCGCGTTACCAGACAATTTCATGTTTATTCATCGCGAGCTGATTATTGGGATTGTGGCCAGGCACCGGTTGCCGACGGTCTACGCCTTCGGTTTCTGGGCCAGAGACGGCGGCCTGATCGGTTATGGAAATGATGTTATTGAGCCATATCGACAGGCGGCCGGGTACGTGGATCGCATCCTCCGTGGGGCGAGCGTCGGCGAACTTCCGGTACAGCAACCCACGAAGTTTGAACTGGTGATTAATCTCAAGACCGCGAGAGCCCTCAGTCTCGAAATCCCGCCTAACCTCCTCGCACGGGCCGACGAAGTGATCGAATGACGCAGACCACTTCCGTTCATGGCTTTAACGACGGAAGCCCAGGCCGGTTAGAACGTCGGCGATTGGGGGAGAAGCAGACGCATTCTGCTCAGATTGAGTTCTTCGCATTTTGACCCTGAGCCGACTTGAGCGGCTCACTTTTGCTGCGACGCACTGGCCTGACCTGCTATACTAATTTTGCGATCCCCGGGCTTCGGGTAGGCCCCCATGAGGCGGCGCGAGTTCATCAGACTGATCGGCGGCGCTGCGACGGTGTGGCCGTTCGCGGCGGGCGCGCAGCAAGGCGAGCGGACGCGGCGGGTCGGTGTTCTGATGAACATCAGCGCCGACGATCCGGAGGCACAGAGCCGCATGACGGCGTTCGTCCAGGGGTTGCAGCAATCGGGCTGGACTGACGGCCGCAACATACGGATCGACACCCGCTGGGCAGCGGGCGACGCCGATCGCTATCACAGATATGCCGAGGAACTTCTGGCGCTCGCGCCGGACGTCATTTTGGCCTCGGCCACCCCAAGCGTTCAAGCATTGCAGCAGGCGACCCGCACCGTGCCCATCGTGTTCGCGAACGTCGGAGACCCGGTCGGCATGGGCTTGGTCGAGAGCGCCGCGCGCCCGGGCGGAAACACCACCGGCTTTAGCGCTTTCGAATTGGGCTTCGGCGCGAAATGGCTGGAACTGCTCAAGGAGATCGTGCCTCGCCTGACGCACGTGGCGGTGCTTCGGGATCTTATAATAGGGCCCGTCCAGTTAAGCGCGATCCAGGCCGTGGCGCCGTCGTTCGGCGTGGAGCTGAGCCCAGTCGGCGTCCGCGACGCTGGCGAGATTGAGCGCACCATCGCTGCATTCGCGCGCTCCTCGGACGCAGGCATGATCGTGACCGCGAGCACGTCGGCGCTGATACATCGCCAGTTGATCGTGATGCTCGCGGCTCGGCATAGATTGCCGGCAATCTACCCTTACCGCTACTTCGCCATCACCGGCGGCCTGATGTCCTACGGGGTCAATCCGATCGACATGTACCGACGCGCGGCCAGCTATGTCGATCGCATCCTCAAAGGCGAGAAGCCGGCCGACCTTCCGGTGCAGGCACCGACGAAGTACGAGTTGGTCATCAACCTCAAGACCGCGAAGGCGCTGGGCCTTGAGATGCCGGCCAGCGTGCTCGCCCGCGCCGACGAGGTGATCGAATAACTCTGGCCGCGCGAATAGCACCCGGTAAGGCGCACATAAATTAACTCGTCGCCACCGATAGCGCCTTTAATTTAGAGGATACGGCGTGATGCCGATGCGGCGGAGGCGCCGCTCTCGGTCGAACCGGCGCATTTCCTCCGGTGCGAAGGGATACGGAGACATCGGGCTGGCCAGAAGCCTGAAACCGATGAGTTGCATGACGACGCCTGTGAAGGCTGCGAGGTAGATGAGGGCAAAGAGCCAGTCTCGCCATTGGACCCAGCCGTGACCTGTGACCTCGGCGAGGTACCAAATACCCAAAGGCACATGCCCGAGCATGACAGCGGCGAGGCCGGGGTTGTACCAAGTCTTCAGTTTGAGGTTGGTTATGATGCCGTGGAAGATCACCTGACCGACCAGGCCGAACAAGACTTGTCCGAGGCCAAGCCAGATCACGTCGGGGAACAGCACAGGAAGAAGGTAGAAAGGCCAAGCCAAGATGTTGATGAATGCCACGTTGTTCTGATTGAGCAGGTATCGGTCCGGCAGGCCGCCGCTCCCCCGCTTCACGGCCTCGTTGAGAATCCAAGGAAAGCCGCCGGGCCAGTGGTATTCCTCAAATTGATGAACGAAGAGCACCACCAGATTGAGCAGCAATATCAGCTGCAATCCCTCCAGCCGAAGGAACGATTGTAAAGTCAGGGTGATCAACGCAAGCGCCAGCCCGAGGTCGTACCAGTGGCGGCGAATGAAGACCATCAGTTAACCCCTCCATTCTCTTTAAAATCGTTGAAATCGAAGCTTCGCGCAACCTGCAAAGCCGTCGTTCACTGTTTCGGTAACCATCGAGGATGTCGGCTCATGGCACTTCTGCGACCTCGGGCAATGTCCGCACTTCCGCCGCTGTTGGGGGTTGAGCGGACATCAGTCGGCCAAGGCGCCTAATGAGTACACGCCCTTAGGGCGCGTGCTCATAAACTCAGTTCTGCAATCGCGGTTTGCTGATGTCCGCTTCTCTAATCGGCCGGTTGGGGTCAAGCACTTTCAGACTGTCCGCCAGCGCGGTGTCGATGTCTCTCACGGGCTCGTGCTTCTCTCCGGAATCGGCACCAAGGCCCTTCCATCATGGGATCCGAGGACGAGGCGGAACAATCTTTACCGCGGCCTTGCCTGGA
>Ga0335080_10007180_pt1 | contig 11539 bp, 8 predicted proteins | sample Lox_Sample_34_FD_206720 | JGI IMG/M metagenome (GOLD analysis project Ga0335080, IMG submission 206720) | Soil microbial communities from Loxahatchee National Wildlife Refuge, Florida, United States - Lox_Sample_3.4 | ecosystem: Environmental > Terrestrial > Soil > Wetlands | place: USA: Florida...
GAGATCGTGCCCTCGACGATCGACGGCAAGGAAAACCGTCTGTATCGCGTGCCGGTGGGAGTCGTTGGAGTAATCAGTCCATTTAACTTCCCCTTTAACCTGAGCGTGCGGTCGGTCGCTCCGGCACTGGCCACGGGCAACGGCGTAGTTTTAAAGCCGCACGACGACACGCCGATCATGGGAGGAACGCTGGTTGCCAAGATTTTCGAAGAGGCCGGAATCCCCAAGGGATTGTTGAATGTAGTGGTGGCGGACATTGCAGAGATCGGCGACGGGTTCGTGGAGCATCCGATTCCGCGAATCATCTCCTTTACCGGGTCCGAGGGCGTGGGAAGGCATATCGGAGGCGTCGCGGGCCGGTGCCTGAAGAAGGCGATCCTGGAGCTGGGCGGCAACAGCGCGCTGATCGTGCTGGACGATGCGGACCTGCGGACCGCGGTGAATGCGGCCGTCTTTAGCCGCTTCGCCCACCAGGGACAGGTGTGCATGTGTGCGAACCGAATTCTGGTGCAGCGCGGCGTGTACGGAAAATTTCTCGACCAATTTGTCGATCAGGTCTCGAAGCTCAAGACGGGCGATCCCCAAGACCCGAAGACGGACCTCGGCCCGCTGATCAATCAGCGGCAGGCGGAGACATTTTCGAAGCAGGTGCAGAAAGGGATCGACGAAGGGGCAAGGGTGGCGCTGCGCGGAAAGGCGGAAGGGAATGTGGTGTCGCCAACTGTGTTTGCCGACGTCAAGCCCAACATGTGGATCGCGCAGAATGAGATGTTTGGTCCGGCGGTGTGTGTGATTCCCTTCGACACGCCGCAGGATGCGATCGCCATCGCAAACGACAGCCCGTATGGGCTGAGCGGTGCGATTCACACCAAAGATGTGGAGTATGGGGCGGAGCTGGCGAAGCGGATCGAGTCGGGAATGGTGCATGTGAACGACGGCACCATCAATGACGATCCCCTGATTGCCTTTGGCGGCGAGAAGGCTTCAGGAGTCGGTCGCCTGAATGGGCGGTGGGCGCTCGAGGAGTTCACCACGCTCAAGTGGGTGTCGGTGCAGCACAAGCCCAGGCACTATCCGTACGAGGCAGCGGTTTCGTAGTTCTGTCGTAAAGGCTGACGCGAGCCATCACGCAGTTATGAATCCCACCCTCTTCGTAAAGGACGAGGAGTAGGGTGAGGCCTCGCAGGCTGCTTCAGGGCGCGATTTCGGCTCCGCTTGTCGATTCGAGGATGGTGACGGCACAGGCCGCGAGATCGGTACCGATCAGCCCACCTCCGTTTTCCGCCAGGCCAATGCGCGCATTCTGAACTTGAATGGCGCCGGCTTCACCGCGAAGCTGGAGGCATAGTTCGTTCAGCATCATGAGTCCGGTCGCACCGATCGGATGACCGCGAGAAACCAGGCCACCGGAAGGATTCACGGGGATCATGCCGTCCAGTGCGGTGGCGCCCGAAGCCGTAAAGGGACCGCCCTCGCCGCGGGGGCAAAAGCCGAGATCCTCGACCAAATGGATTTCGGCAAATGAGGTGGCATCGTGGAGTTCGACGATGTCGATGTCGTCCGGGTTCAATTCAGCCATTTTGTACGCTTTGCGGGCGGCCACGACCGGGGCGCGCTCGTCCTCCCAGGAAGCTCGCGATCGGCCGCCGGCGACGGCATGGCCACTGATCAGCACAGCGCGATTGCGCACCTCAGGCGGCAACGTGCGGAGATAACTACTGGAGCACAGGAGGGCCGCAGCGGCCGCATCGCTGATGGGGGCGCACATCGCGCGAGTGAGAGGGTCAGCCACGACGCGATCAGAGAGCACGGCGTCGACGTCCATGGGAAATTGGTACTGGGCACGAGGGTTACCAGCGGAATTGGTGTGGTTCTTGGCGGCGGCGTGAGCGATCTGCTGCACCGTGGTTCCGTAGCGCCGCATATGAGTTTTGGCCCATAGCGCGTAAATGTCGATGGCGAGAGAGCGATCAGGTCCCCGCTCGAATTTCGCCCCGCAGCACTTCGCCACCGCTTCGTACTGACGAGTCCAGAGCTGAGGATCCAGGAAGTCCGTACCCTTCTCCAGCCGTACGAAGAACTCAGCACGGCGGCTCGGGTCATACATTTTTTCCAGGCCGATGGCGAGCGACAACTCGCATTCGCCAGAGAGGATATCTTTCCAGGCGCCGTTGAAGGCGAGGCTGGCACTGGCGCAGGCGGCCTCAATATTGGATGTGGCGACACCGGCCGGCAGCAAGCCCTCTTCGAAGAGGGGAAGCAGACAGACCTGGCCTTTGACATTGGGCTGTCCCCAGAAGTCGAGCATCATATTGCTGAACCAGATGTGGCCAATATCTTTGCCGTCGAGTTGAGCGTCACTGAGGACGCCCACGCAAGCGGCGCGCGCCAAGTCTTTGGGCGACAGCTCCGGGAAGCGGCCTGCGGGCGTGCTGTAAATGCCGACGATGAAGACATCATCATGCATGATGGACAGTGAGCCTGTCGTTACGCGTCAGTGGACCGAGCGCTCTGCGGCCGCCCAGTACGGTTTGCGCAACGCCTTGCGGTCCGTCTTACCCGCCGGAGTTTTTGGAATTTCGGGCCGGAACTCGATCGACTTGGGAGTCTTCACGCTCCCCAGCTTGTTCTTACAGTGTGCGATGACTTCGCTCTCCCCAAGGGCCGAGCCTTCGCAGAGCACGACCAGGGCCTTTACGGACTCGCCCCACTTATCATCGGGAACGCCGATGACCGCGCACTCATGGACTTGCGGCAAGCCCATGATGGCGGCTTCCACCTCGGCGCAGTAGACGTTGAATCCGCCGGTAATGATCATGTCTTTCTTGCGATCGACGACATAGACGTATCCGTCTTCGTCGATGAATCCGATGTCGCCGGTGTGGTGCCAGCCGAAAGCGCGAATTTCCGCCGTGGCTTCGGGTAAGTTGTGGTAGCCCGCACTGACGAGCGTGCCCCGGGCGACGATTTCCCCGCACTCACCGGGCGGCAAGATCGCTCCGCGATCGTTCATGATGGCGAGGCGCACGGCCGAGGTGGGGCGCCCACAACTGCGCAGGCGCTCCGGGTGGTCTCCAGCCGCGGCCGCAGCGATAGTCTTCTGATCGAGCCACGTGAGCAGCATGGGAGCTTCGGTCTGCCCGTAGGACTGGCACAGACACGGTCCAAAGATTTCGACACCGGCTTTGAGCTTGTCAGGCGAGACGGGCGACCCGGCCAGAAGAAACACTCGCAAGCTCGAATAGTCGAATTGGCCAACATCCGGATGCGCCAGCAGGCTGTAGAAAGCGGTGGGAGGCAGGAACAGATGCGTAACGCGAAAGCCTTCGATGCTGCGCAATACTTCGAGGGCATCGAACCTGGGCATGATGACATTGGTTGCGCCCAGCGCAAACATCGTGAAGGCTACGACCCCTGCCGCGTGAGACAAAGGGGCGGTATTGAGGCAGACGGGGCGCGGATCGTAGGAGCGCCAGTAGTGCGTGGCCATTTCGGTCATCGTGCCCCAAGCCAGGCTGGTGACGCGAACGCCTTTTGCGGGGCCGGTTGTGCCGCCGGTGGGAACGAGGCCGACCATGCGATCAAGATTTCCATAAGCATCAGCCCAGTCGACATCGGCAGCGTTCTTGCCTTGGGCCATAAATGTTTCCAGGGAGGGATTCAACCCGTCGTCCCGGTCCAGACAGATCAGGTGTCGCAAGGAAGAGACTCGTAAACGCAACTCGTTCGCCTGTTCGCGGAAGGCGCTGTGGTAGAAAAGCCAGCCTGTGCGGGAGTAGCTCATATACTCCGCGGTGGCGTCGACAGCATTACGGTAGTTGATGGGAACCCAGACGGCGCCGGCGCGCATGATGCCCAGCATGCAGAAGAGAACGCGAGAATCGTTGTGGGAGTAGATGGCAGCACACTCCTCACCACTCAGGCCCGCAGCCCACATGGAGCGAGCAATGGCGTGCGTGATTTCGCGAACGTCGCGATAGGAGTGCCGGGCGTCGCCATCGAGAACGGCGATCTTATCCAGGTTGCCCTCCGCACCCTTGTCGAAGTAATCGATGGCACGCATAGAGTCTGACCCGGCGCACGAGCGCGCGGCTGTGAGTGTCAGGAGATGATCCTTGCCTTCGAAAGTCCGTGGCTTTCAAGCGCCCTGAGAACCTCGCGATGCCCGAAGGCCTGCGCCGCCGAGGCGAAACCGACTTTGCGGGGCGCACCATGGAGCAGATTGTGGGCCGCGAAGGCCTGCATCAGGCCGGTTTGGCGATAGCAACAAGTGCCCATCACCACGCACTGGATGAAGTCGGTGCTGCCGCGCCCGACCACCACGTCGATAGTGCGCTGTTCGCGTGAGTTCTCGCGTGGCGGCGTGCTGCCCTGCACGGCGTTCGCCATCTCCGCCAACTTGCGCTCCTGCTCCGCCTTGGGAAGCGGGCGAATGGCTTCCTCGAAGTGCTTCTCGGTGGCGGCTACTGTTTCCATGATCTGGCGATCGAGCAGTCCGCCGATCGAGCGCACGTTGGCGATCTGGGGATGTTTCTTGAACCAGACTGGATGGGGAAACCCGCCCCAGGCGAGCGCGAGCTGAGTTTGAATGGAGCTGGGAATCACGACTTCGTAGGTCTTGGCGCGCGGCCATGGCTTGTACTGATTCTGTTCGAGGTAATAAGCATCGGTCGGGATGACGGCAAAAATGGTTTGCGTCGATCCGAAGGTCGGGATGCCCTTGAACATGGTGAGGATCTCAAGCGTGTCGATGGCCGCAGTCTCGATGCAGACCCGGGCGGCGGCGTCGCTCACGGAGGACATGAAGGCGGTGGCCGGCGCGGCGAGCAAACCTTTGGCGGCAAACTTGTCGCTCCACTTCTCGGCAACCTCCCGCAGCCAGGCCTGCTCTCCGCCGATATCGAGGTAGTGGCAGCCGGCCTTAAGGCTCGCCTCAATGACGCGCGGTCCGTTGTAGAGGAACGGGCCCACGGTGTTGCAGACCACTTGCGCGCCGGCGAATAGTTTGGTCAGTTCTTCGACCGAGCCGCCGACTTCGGCAATTTCGTAGTTCGCGGTTTCGATGCCGGGAACGTGGCTCATGACATCCTGGATTTTGGCGCGGTTCCGTCCGGCGGCAATGAAGGCAACGTTGTACTCGCGCAGAAACTCGGCTACCAGGCGTCCGGAAAAACCGTTCGCTCCATAGAGCACTACAGGGCGCTTGTCCATCGCTTCTCGTCTCTCTTCCGTGATCGGCAGAACGCTCGGGCTCGCCCCGGAAGACCCGAGCGGCCTACGGTCCAGTCGCCGAAGAAGCTGATTTTAGGCTAAAGTGTCTTTATTGCTAGTAGGCACCTTTGTGTAACCAGGTATCCGAAAGGGGATTGCAATGGAAGAAGTAAATTGTCCGGTCAAACTCACGGCGGACATCATCGGGGGGAAATGGAAGCCGCTGATCCTGTTTCTTCTGGAGGGAAAAATCCGGCGATTCGGGGAACTGCAGCGCCTGATTCCGGGGATGACGAAAAAGATGCTGACCCAGCACTTGCGGGAGCTGGAAGCGGACGGGATTATTCATCGCAAGGTTTACGCGGAAGTTCCTCCCAAAGTGGAGTATTCCCTGACCCGGCACGGTGAGAGCCTGAAGCCGATCCTGGAGTTGATGTCGGCGTGGGGCAAAACGCATCGTGCGAGATATGGCACGCGAGTGGATGTGCGGAAGTCGAGAGCGACGGCCAACGGCAAAGTGACGCCTAACGGTAGAGGTACGCCGGGGCACATCGAGATCGCGGTGAAGTCTGCAACGCCGGCCGGCCACCACCGGTATAAAGCGGAATCCACGCTGCGACCGGCATGAAAGAACGTCCCAAGGGCCTGCTCTCGGCGTACGACGACGTGTGGCTGGTGGACGGAGTTCGCACCCCGTTCGCGGATTACAACACCGTGCTGGGTCTGGTTTCTCCGATCGATCTGGGCATCAAGGTGGCGCGGGAAATATTCCGGTGCTCCGGTATTTCTCCTCATGCAATCGATGCTGTCGTAGCGGGGAACATGGCCCAGGCCAGCTTCGATGCGTACCTGTTGCCCCGGCACATCGGCATCTACTCAGGAGTTCCCATCGAGGTGCCGGCCCACCTGGTGCAGCGCGTGTGCGGCACCGGGATCGAAGTGCTTCTGCAAGCGGGCGACCTGATCCAACTGGGAAAGGTGGATGCGGTGCTCGGCGTGGGTACCGAATCCATGTCTCGCAACCCGATTGCCGCCTACACCCATCGCGGCGGATTTCGCATGGGACAGGTGGAGTTCAAGGACTTTCTTTGGGAGGCTCTGCTCGACACCTGCCTGAATGTCACCATGGGCGGGACCGCGGAAACACTGGCGGAGCGCTACGACATCTCGCGAGAAGAGGTCGACCAGTTTGCGGCCGACAGTTTTGCCCGGGCCGTGGCGGCGCAGCAGAGCGGATTTCTTGCGGGCGAGATTGTGCCTGTGGTGAGTGAAACGTTCGAATGTGCTGGCTATGAAAAGCGTGGTATTCGCCTGCCGCGCGGGATTGAGAACTTGGCCGAGGACAGTCATGTAAGGCCGTCGCCACTGGAGGTGTTGGCGAAGATCCGTCCGGCGTTTGGCGGGGTGCAGACAGGCGGTAACAGCTCGGCCGTGGTCGACGGTGCGGCCGCTGCGATCGTGGCATCGGGCGAGTTTGTGAAGGAACACAAAAAGCAGGCACTGGCCCGAATCGTTGCGGGCGTCACGGTGGGCGTACCACCCGAGATCATGGGCATCGGCCCTGTGCCGGCGATTCGAAGGCTGCTGGAGTTCAGCGTCTTGCAGCCGGAGGAGATCGATCGTTTCGAAATCAATGAAGCGTTCGGAGCACAAACCCTGGCGTGCGAGCGCGAACTGGGCCTGGATCACGCAAAGTTGAATGTGAACGGAGGCGCCATCGCGATCGGCCATCCTCTGGGAGCGACCGGGCTGCGGCTGACCATTACGCTGGCGCGGGAGCTGAAGCGAGCGGGCGGGCGATACGGAATCGCGTCGGCCTGCATTGGGGGTGGGCAGGGGATCGCGCTACTCATCGAGAATGCCGCTTGTCCTTAGCAGTCGTGCGCAAGTTCTTGGTAGCTAATCAGCGGGCCAGATAGTCAGCGCCGTGCGGCTTACAATTTGTTGGCGGGTTTGTTCGCGAAGCGGGAGCGCCAGAAAATCCTGCAGGTTCCTCTTGATCTCAGGCACACCAGGGCCCGGCCAGTCGGTGCCGAATAGGGTCTTGTGCGCGATCTCCTCCAGGCGCGGAAAATATTTCAACAGCGCTTTGGGCGGAATGCCGCTGATGTCGAGAAACACGTTGGGGTGCCGCCGTATCAGGAAGAATGCAGTATGCATCCACAGCGGGCGGCCTCCGTGCGCCAGCAAAATCTTCAGCCTGGGGAAGTCGACGGCCACATCATCGATATAGATGGGGTCGCCGTAGCGATTGCGCGCGTCAGGAAAAATGGATGTTCCGGTGTGAAACATCACGGGAATGCCGTTGGCCTCGGCGGCCCGATAAATGATCTCGAGTTCCTTAACCCCGTTCAGGTAGTCGTTGGGAAAAAGAAGCTGGTGGGGTGGATGGATCTTGATCATGCGGATTCTCAGCCGGAGAAGTTCGTCGACGTCGGCGAGGATGTTGCGGGTTTGCCGCGGATGCAGGCCTCCACAGGAGATGAGGCGCCGGGGATTTTCTTTGACGTAGTCGGCAACGTATCGGTTGACGCTGGTGGTAAAGCCGATAATCTCCGGTCCGACGTAGTTGATCAGGGCTGCGCGATCCACTCCTTCCGCGTCCAGATGCTTCAGAAACGCCTTGGGCGAGCGGCAAAATTCTTCGATCTTCTCCCAATGCGGCCGCTTTCTTCGGATCAGGTCGAGCGCTGCGGGCTTGATCATCTCCAAAGGGTGAATGTGGACGTGACAGTCGGTGATCACGAGATTTCCTGACGGGCCCGCGACTGCGACTTCTCAGAGAATGGGCGAGACCGCGTTCGCGAGGGCGAGGCCGCGGGGAATGCCAATCGCGGCCGCGCCGCTTCGCTGCACTGATGTACTACAAAAAATCCGGGGATACCGCGGTTCATAAGTTCGGACTGGAAGAGCGCACGCCCTGCAGGAAAATGTCGCCGATCTGCCGGGCGAGGGCGCTGGCATCTCCGTCCACGCGCGGGTTGTACCAGGTGTAGAGCCAGTTCATCATGCCAAACAGGCCAAGCACGGCGACTCGGGTGTTGAACCCGAGCGACTCTTCGCGCTTCAGGGCTTCCGTCAAGTCGGTGCAACTGTGGTAGTACTGACGTTTGATGGCGGCGATCTCACGCCCCAGCTCGCCTTTCAAAACGTCGTCCTCGTGAGATAGAACTTTCATCGCCTTGGGGTAGGCGAGAAAATATTCCAGATGGTTTAGGATAAAAGTGCGCAGGCGTGCTTCCGCTCCGGAGACATCCTGAAGGTGAGCGTGCAGTCTCTCGATGACCGTGATGAAGTAATGTTTCTGGACGAGGTAGAGCAGCTTTTCTTTGGACTCGAAGTAATAGTAGAGGCCGGCGAGCGACATTCCGCTGGAACGAGACAGGTCGCGCATGGAGGCACCTTCATAGCCTCTCTCGTAGAAAACCGAGGTGGCATGTTCGATGATCTTGGCCAACTGGCGATCAAAGCGGGTTTCGCGGGGAGCGGGAGCAAGCGGAGTCGTTGGAAGCGCAGCCATGTGATCGAACGTTCGTTCGCGCGAGAATTCTAGCTGAATCGGGCCGGAATCGCAACCATCTTATTCGTGCTAACTTGCTGTCTGCAAAGGACCTGGAGGCCGAGCCAGGCGATGAGTCGTGGGTGCACGATCCCATCCCCGGTTGCCGCTGAGGGGAAAGCTAGGTGCCGTCCGGATTCTCATAGGACCTCTTGACCAGTTGTCCTTTCATCTCGTAGCGCGGGAGAGTTCCAGGGGGAACGAGCGTCACCGACGCAGCGACCGTCAACGTTGCTTTGATCTTCTTCTCGATTTCCAGTTTCAACTCGGCCAGGTTCGCCACCGCCTCCGAATGTTCGGCGACGACTTGGAGCGGCGGCGCGACCTTCGGTCCCGGCTGATCGAGCAGGATCTGAATTTGTCCCGTGGTATACGGATGGAAGCTCGAAACCACATCGCGGACGGCGGAGGGAAACACGTTAACGCCGAGGAGAATGAGCATGTCGTCGGTACGCCCGACGCAGCGAAGCTTGAAACCGGTGCGACCGCAAGGGCACGAAGTATCGAGCACGGTAACGCGATCGCGTGTGCGAAAGCGCAGCAAGGGGACACACTCGCGCTCCAGGCTGGTGTAAACGAGTTCGCCGGTGACCCCCTTTTCGATGGGCAAGCTCTCCCCGCTTTCGGGATCGATGATTTCGGCGAGCACAAAATCGGGACCGTTGAAGTGCATTCCAGATTGTTCGCGACATTCGCTGAAAATGATCGGAGCCATGTCCGCGTTGCCCAGACCTTCGGTGACCCGAGCGCCCCAGTCTTTCTGCATCCCGGCGCGGACCGCGGGAATTCCGGCGCCGGGCTCGGCCCCGCAGAAGAGTTTTTTCAAGCCGAGTTGGCCAGGGTCGAGCCGGGCTTCGCGACGCACCCACTCGGCAAAATACGTGGCGTACGAGGGCGTGCAATGCATGCCATTCGCCTTGAGGAGCTGGATGGCCATCAGCGCCTTTTCTGAGGCTCCCGTGCCAATGGGGACGAACATGGCGCCGACCGACTCGATCGCATCCTTCGCGGAGAGCCCGGCGACGAACAGCGTGAGGCCGGCAGCGTGGATGACGATGTCGGATTTGCGCAAGCCCTGGGTGTAGAAAGACCGCGCGGTCAGGCGGGTCCAGATGCGAGCATCGTGGCGTGTCACTCCGACAAAGCTGGGCTTGCCCGTGGTGCCAGTCGAACTGTGGACTCGAATGACATCCGCGAGCTCGCATGCGATGTGTTTGCCGAGGGGTGGATGCGTTGCCTGGCTCTCGCGAAGCTCTTCCTTCGTCGTATAAGGGAAGCGGGCGAGGTCACGAAGGCGGCGAAGGTGTTTGCGCTGGATTCCGGCAGCTTCAAATTTCTCCTGATAGAAAAGAGAGCGGGCAAAGAGGTAATCGAGCTGCCGTGCCAGCTTCGCCTCCTGAAGCTTGTGCATCTCCTTCAGACTGGCCGTTTCAATCTTCCGATCAAGGTATTCCGAAGTGGGCATTGTTTCCGGGGGCTCTTTCCTTTGGCTCTTGTCACGCCGATCCGCGCACGGGGCGCGGAGCCTGGATCCGAGCCCATGCATGCTATCGAACGTACGCTATAATTCGCGACCGAGTTTATTGACGTTTCGAGCAATCAGCAAGCGGTGAATGCTCAGCCGGGGCCGAAGAAAGACCATGCAAGGCACGATGATGAACTATCCGCTGACGCTCATTCACATTCTGGAGCGGGCGGGCAAACTGTTTCCCGAGGTAGAAATTTTCTCGCGGCTGCCGGACGGTTCCATTCATCGCAGCAATTATGGGCAGATGTATAGGCGGGCGCGCTCGCTGGCGCATGCGTTGCAGAAGGCGGGTCTCAGGCGCGGAGATCGAGTGGCCACGCTGATGTGGAATCATTACGTCCACCTGGAAGCTTACTTCGGAATTCCGGTGGCCGGCGGCGTGATGCACACGCTTAATCTGCGGCTCGCGCCTTCCGATCTGGCTTACATCGTGAATCATGCCGGTGACCGCTTCCTGATCGTCGACGACATCCTATTACCGTTCTATGAGAAATTCCGCGACGCGGTGAAATTCGAGCGCGTGATTGTCGCGCCGATGACGGGCAAGCCGGTGGGTGGTGACCTTGAGAACTACGACGGGTTCATCTCTGGTGGAGACAGCGACTTTCGCTTTCCCGCGCTGCAGGAAAACGAAGCGGCATCGATGTGCTATACCTCGGGCACGACGGGCGTTCCGAAAGGAGTGGTTTATACCCATCGTTCGGTGGTACTGCACAGTTTCCTGCTGACGACGGTGGACAACTTTGCCGTTTGTCATGCCGATGTCCTCCTGCCGGTGGTTTCCATGTTTCACGTGAACGGATGGGGATTGCCCTATGCGTCGGGCATGGTGGGATGCACGCAGGTGTTGCCCGGTCCCCATCTTGATGTGGAAAGCTTGCTTGATTTATGCGAACGCTACGGGGTAACGGTTGCAGGCGGAGTGCCGACGATCTGGTTCAACGTGGTGGACGCTCTGGAAAAGTTCCCCGGCCGCTGGAAGCTGCATCCCATGCGGGTTCTGATCGGAGGCGCGGCGCCTCCGGAGTCGTTGATCCGTAAGCTGGACGGATATGGAATGAAGGTGGAACAGGGATGGGGACTCACAGAAAGCAGTCCGCAGGCGACGACGAGCCAGCTCCGAGCACATATGCGATCGTGGCCCCAGGAACAGAAATATGCAATCAAATCGAAGGCAGGACTTCCGGTGCCCTTGGTCGATATGCGAGTGGTGAACGAAGCCGGTCAAGTGCCCCACGACG
>Ga0335080_10007182_pt1 | contig 11537 bp, 9 predicted proteins | sample Lox_Sample_34_FD_206720 | JGI IMG/M metagenome (GOLD analysis project Ga0335080, IMG submission 206720) | Soil microbial communities from Loxahatchee National Wildlife Refuge, Florida, United States - Lox_Sample_3.4 | ecosystem: Environmental > Terrestrial > Soil > Wetlands | place: USA: Florida...
GAGGATCTCTACGGAAATCGCTGGGACCTGCTTCAGCCGAACACGTTGTCATCCTGAGGGCCGCGCATTTTGCGGCCCGGAGGACCTATGCAGTTCACTCGGGGTGAGAATACTCGCTTATAGCCATAGCTGAGGGCCGGCAACTAAATCGCCATCACCCCCACTTCCTTCTCCACCTCAGCCGTATCCACCATAGCAATGGCATCCCAAGGACACCCGTCCAGGAAGCACCCATCCGGCCCCTTGCTGACACACTTCTTGCAGCCGATGCAAAGAATCGGATCGATCTGAATGCGCCCAAACGGCGGATGGTCCTCATCCGGCACCCAGAACATGCAGTCTTCCACCGGACAGTACTCCACGCAGGCAGGCGACCCGGCGCATCCGGTACAGCATTCAGTGATCACCGCCAACTCTTTGGGCTTTTTCTTGCGCGCTGTGGCGAGGCCCTTCGATTTGGGTTCGAATTTGAGCTCATCGGGGACCATCCCGACGGCTTTGGTGACTCCAGGAGCAGCAGGCATGCGGCATTATAGCCTAAAAAAGGGCGGCGGAGATGGAATCTCCGCCGCGGAATCAGGCCATACAGGCCCTAGTTGTGTTCATGCTCGTCGCGCTCCTCGTGACGCTCATGCTTTTCTTTGTGACGCCACTTCCAGTAATCCCTCTGCTCGCGTGTCAATAAGCGATCATAAGCCACGTACTCGCGGTGCCTTTCAGCTAGCCACTGTCTGTACATCTGGTCTTCTCGTGAGTCCCAGTCGTGATAGTCACGGTATTCCGGATCGTAGATTCTGTGCTCACGTTCTTCCTGTTCGTGTCTCTCGTGCTCATCCTGAGGCCGGGGCATAGCAACTGCGCCGATGGGTGCCATCAGCGCAGCTGACACAAACATTGAAGCTACAAATCTATGTTGACGACGCATATGCTCCTCCCGAAGTGGTTGAGAATGGATGCCACCGGAGGAGAAGCGGTTGGATCTCCTACTCCCTAGGTGCGCCCTCCCGAAAAATCCGTAGCAACGTTTTGCAGGTTGTCTTGTGGGGGCGTAGCCGGACTGAAGAGAAGCGCAATTCCGGACGGATCGTAGTATCCCGTCAGGGAACTTTGGTCGAGGGCCTTTGCTACAACGAAGCTTGCTGGCCTTGAGCAGGCCCGAGGTGTTCCAGCATTCGCCGGCAACCCTCTGCGAAGTCTTCCGTGTGGGCGATCAGACTCAATACCAGATATCCGTCGCTCTCAAAGTCATAAAAGTGCCCCGGATGCACCACAACCGATTTCTCCCGGACCAATTTGATAGCCAGATCCTCATCCGACTGCGTTACCGGAACCCGCAAGACCGCGTACCACCCTCCTTCGAAGCTCAGGCGCTGGCAAGCCCTCTGCGCCGCTAGTTGTCGATCCAGTTCCGCCAGATTCGCCTGCACTCGGGCCAGCAGTTGCCGCTGGATACTGTTCCTCTGCTCCAGCATCACCGGCGTCGCCCACTGCACTGGCGCATTCATCGACAGATAAGTATCGGCAATCACCTCAAGCCGGCCCATCGCCGCCTCAACCTGCGACCCAGGCCCGCTCGTCACGATCCATGCCACCTTCATCTGAGGTAACGCCGAAATTTTCGACAACCCGCTTAGAGTGAACGTCAGTACCTCGGGATTCGAAACAAAGCTCGTAGAGAGAGACGAACATGTCGGGACAGCCGCCCTCGCCTGTCCGGTCAAGCGAAGCTCGACTGCCCCCGGCCCAGTACCCTCTAGCTGGTAATCCAGAAATACCTCATCTACGATCAGCGCCAGCCCATGTGCCCGGCAGAACTCATTCAGCGGACCAACCTCCGATGCATGCACATAAGATCCCGTCGGATTATTCGGATGAACCACGACCACACCGCGCGTCCGCCCTGTCACCGCACGCTCTATCGAATGAAAGTCCATCTGCCATCCGTGGTCATAAATCAGCGGATAAGGCACCAGTTTCACATCCTGCAAATCCGCCAGAAACTCAAACAGCGGATAACTCGGCTTCGGCACCAGCACCTCATCCCCGGCATTGCACACCAAGCGCAAAACATAGGAGTACCCTTCGCTGGTGCTGGTCGTCAGCACGATCCGCTCCGGATCAACGCCTTCGACGCCATGATCCAATTTGTAATATCTCGCGACCGCCTCTCGCGCCGAAAGCAATCCCTTCGCCTGTGGATCGTAAACCAAAGCCCGCTCAGAGCGGATTGCCCCGAGAATCGCCTCGGCGTCATACCGCAACCCCACGTGCGTAGGATTCGAAGCCGTAAGATCCAGCAGGCATACGCCACGTGCCCGTGCCGCGTCGATCTCCTGCGTGAACCGGTTCTGGGCGAGACCCCAATTCGTTCGGTCAGAAAACATGGATGGATTTTATGGGAAGTTAGAAGGAAGAATGAAGAAGTTAGAAGAAAACAACAGGAAGCACAGTGGATGTTTCAGCAGTGAAACGAAAATGACCGGCTAAAGCATTCACTCCTACATTCTGCGTTCTGACCTGTCACTTTTGACTTGAAGGCGTCAAAAGTAAAGACGCCCACGAAGACGCCTGAATCGAAGGCTCCGCGATATCTCATTGCGGACTGCTGAGAAGATTCGAGCTTTCCAACTGGCTCAAACTCTGCGGCGCTACCTTCTGCAAGCTCGGCCAATCCCGAATCCCCACTGCCGGACACATCACACCTCTGTCCGTCGGCCGCAGCAGCTGCCGCAATGTCTGCACTCCGTAAAACAGTCCCTCGCCGCTATTCGCCGCCACAATCAGATGATCTTTGTCAGAGAACAGCAAATATCCTGCGCTACCGACCGCAGAATCCGCCTTCAACCCATTGCGCGCCAGAAAATGTCGTACCCGCTCGTCTTCGAGCCGGGCCAGCACGATCGCACCGTCTTCCGCTTTGCCTTCCGCCTTCATGCCGAAGATATCCAACTTCAGGCCCGACTGAGATTCCACCTCTTCTGCGAGGGTCTCGGCTGCAATCCGATCTTCCGCCTGGTGTCCCAGCTGCACAAAGATCTTAGTTCGCGGGCCCACCTCAAAACCACCCTCCCGCAATTGCACTTCCTTGGGCGGCGGCTCAAGCTTCAGGCCCTTCGACGTGGGAGAATCGAGGCCCGCCAACAGCGGTGCGCAGATCAGCACCCATCCCAAGATCGCCAAATATCGCTTTGTCATTCTCTCCATCAGCGAAACACCGAAAACACTATTGTACTTGTGAACTGATCTTTCAGCACCGGCAATGCGAGATGAAACTTTTCTGCGCACCAGCCTGCACTGGCCTCATCCCTGAAACGCCTCTTTATTGACGACGTACGGCATCCTGGTGATGTCGCCTTCGTAGTTGCGCTCCAGCACATCAACCAGCCCCTGCACGCATCTTCCCGCCATGCCTTTGTCGGGATCAGGCGATAGCCGCGTGATTCGCGCCGCACTGGCAAAATGCGGCATCAGCCGGCAGCGGTCCGCTATGGCCGGATCGCGCAAGGGAGAATCTTCCGGCAGCGGCTCTATCTCATACACGTCCAGTGCCGCCCCGGCAATCCAGTTCTCCCTTAATGCCCGCGCCAGGGCCGCTTCGTCCACGACTGGGCCTCGTGACGTGTTGATCAGGTACGCCGTAGGCTTCATGTGCCGCAACGTTTCTTCATTGAACAGATGATACGTCGGCGTCGCGCTCTCCCCTTCGCGCAGCAAGGGAACATGCACGCTGACGAAGTCTGCCTCCCGCAGCGCCTGTTCAAGCGGCACGTACTTGATATGTCCTTTTTCTTTCACCAGCCCGCGCGCAAAGCGCAATTCATGAATCTCCTGGATCGTCTTGACGAAGGCATCGTTCTGATAGGCCGGATCGTAGCAAAGAACATTCATATCGAACCCGACGCACTTCTTGATGAACGCCAGCCCAATCCGCCCAGTTCCGATCACGGCGATGGTCTTTCCGGTCACTTCATCTCCCAGAAACGGCAGATAAGGATGCCAGAATCCCCACCGGTTTTCCCGTGTCAGATGCTCCGCCTGCCACATCTTTCGTGCCAGCTCGCCCATCATGAAGAACGCAAACTCCGCCGTCGCCTCGGTCAACACATCCGCCGTATGCGTGAACGGAACCTTGTAACGGTTCGCATCCGCGCGGTTGATATTGTCAAATCCCACCGCAAACTGAGCCACGACTCTCAGCTTGCCGTTCCCCGCCTCAAACACCTCAGCGTCAATCGAATCCCGCAGGGTCGTGATCAGCCCATCAATCCCCGAACGAACCTTATCCAGAATGAGGCTCTTCGGCGGCGCCTCCGGCTGCGGGTACACCTCCACGTCATACCCCCGCTCCTTCAACCCATCAATCGCGGGCCCAATGTCGCAGGTGGCAAACACACGAAATCTCTTGCCCATAGGTAGGAACGTTTCTCTCAGGAAATCTTGCAGTTCATGACAGGCCCGCACCCACAGAGCCGGCCGTCCCCTATCATACGCGACATACGTAGGGACAGGCGCCTCGCCTGCCCTGCGAAGCCGAAGTCCAGCGGCCCGGCAACACCATGGGAATGGTGAGGTCGCAAGGCCGGCTGCCTGGAGTGTCTATTTCGCTGGCTTCGTCAATCCCTGCGCCTCCAGCCACCAGTAAAACTCTTCGATCCAGTGGTCGCTGGTAGTCCCACGCTTGTTCATACCAAAACCGTGCTGCCCCGCCGAGTAAATGTGCAGCTCGGGCTTATTGCCCGCCGCCTTTAGAGCTTCGTAGAACTTCGCGACTGAGTCCCGCACCAGATCATCATCTTGTGCCCAAGCCATGAAAATCGGCGGCAGATTGCCAGGAATAATCGGCATGACGCCGAATGGCCCTCCGTAGATTGGCGCCACAAATGCCGGACGTGCCGATGGCTCCGATTGCAGCAGCACCCCGCTTGTGACCATCGCACCCGCCGAAAATCCCATGAACCCCACTCTGTCGGGAGAGACACCCCACTCCGCATGCTGCCGCACTACTTTCATCGCCTGAATCCCATCGGCGATCCCATATTTGCAGACCTCATCAAAATTGATATCTGAGGGAATGCCTTCCCCTTTTTTCTCGGGGATCCGATACTTCAGCACAAAGGCGGCAATTCCATGCTCCTGCAGCCATTTCGCTACATCAGTTCCTTCATGCTTGATGGCGATCGCAACGCAAGCTCCCCCGGGCGCGATAATCACGCCAGTTCCAGTTGCCTTCGACTTCTCCGGCAAATATGGCGTCAATGTCGGCGTCACCACGTTAATGAGCACCGTCCCGTATGGCGCTTCGACGCTCTGCTCCTCTTGCTTCCAGTTCTCCGATCCAGGTGCAACTCCAGGCCAGATGTTTAAACTCTGCGCGGATGCGCAGCAACTGAGCACAGATCCAACAATCACAACGGACGCCACATGCCACGTTCCACGCTGCATCATGCCTCCCGCTGGTACATGTAAGTCGATAAGTGCTGCCCTGCCAATCCTACTTGAATCCGCCGGCGATCTGGCGCAGAGTTCTCGCTGCACGCAGGACGTTGGGCTCCTCTGCAAATCTCTTCGGAGAAAACACCCGACACCTCACATTTCTCGTTTTGTTCACCATCGCCTTCGCCCAAGCCCAAGAATCGATAAAAGCTCCCGCGAAGATTAACTCTCCCGCCAAAAATGCAAGAGCGATGCTCTGCGGCATCGCTCTTGTTCACTGACCGACAGCCCGACCTCTATTGCACCGTCAGCGTCACTGCCATCGGATGATCGGACGTGTCCCCGCCATAAGAACCGCCCGTTCCCTTCGCCGTGACCGTCACGGCGTAGGTCCCAGCAGGCGTTCCGGGGATTGTTGTTGTGACCGGCGTTTTGCTGCTGGATCCGCCGCAGCCTACCAGCGAGATCATCATGACGAGCACGACAATCCCGAGCATGGTGCCCAGCACGCGCCGGCGTTTCGGCAGGGTTCCGACAAAGAGCATGCCGAACAGGCCCATGCCGCTTAACGTCGTGGCCAAGATGATCGACGAATTGTTGCGCATCGCTGCCGTTGTCGTGGTGGTAGCCGTCGTGGCAATGGTCAACTGCACCGTCGCAGGAGTGTGCCCATCCATGACCACCGACGTTGGGTTGAAAGTGCACGTAGCTTTGTCCGGCAAGCCTCCACAACTGAACCTGATCGTTCCGTCGTAGTGATTGCTCGGTGTCATTGTGAAATTGAAAGTGGCGCTGGAACCCGCTTTTGCAGTCTGCGTATCGGAGTCCACCATCACTGTATAGCTGGCTGTCGTGCCGCTTCCGGCAGCATTGAGCAGTACAGTGACTCCGGAGAAGGTATTATCGGCCACAACTAGGTCCTTGGCGCCGTCTTTGTTCATGTCAGCAACCGCAACGAGCCATGGCCAGCCACCTGCCGGATACTCCACCGGATCGTAGAATTTCCCGCTGCCCGCCCCGTATAAGAGACCAATCGTTCCATAGGAGGCATTGGTATAGACGAGGTCGAGATTTCCGTCTCCGTCGATGTCGATCGCCTGGATGCCCGCTGGAGATGGCCAGCCAGTACCCTGCTGCTGCAGCGAACTGGCCAGATATGTCGGCGTTCCAAAAGATGGCACGCCTTCAGTTGTGCCAGTCCCCGGAAGAATGACGATGTCCTGGCCACCGCCATGCCTGAGTGTGGCGATAATGTCGGTGTTTCCATCAGCGTCGATGTCAGCCAGTGTCACCATTTGCGGACAGAGTTGGCCTGTCGTGCTGCAGTATGGGTCCACTCCAGGTATGCCCACAGCCACATCTGATGCTTGCGAGAATGTCCCATCACCCACGCCCAACAGTAGGGCCACTGCTGACGCGTCATAGCTATACGGAACGACGATGTCGAGTTTCTTGTCTCCGTTCAAATCCCCCACGGCTATTCCTTGGTAAGAAATGGTTGAGAGGGGGTAGGTCACAGCCGGTTTGAAGTTCCCGGTTCCGTCGTTCAGGATCACCGCAACGCTGGAATTGCCTTCTTCGCTGTTTTGATTGATAACGGCAACGTCAGGGTAGCCGTCGCCATCGAAATCGCCCACGACCAGGTCACTGGGCGTCATGTTCGATACATCGGTTGCGATCGCAGGTCCAGGAACGAACGTGCCGTTCGCTTTTCCATTGAAGATCTCCAATTCTCCGCTGCAGTGGTTGGTGGCCGCAATGTCCGGATGGCCATCTTTGTCGAAGTCCGCGACCGCCACATACCAGTAGCAGTTGCTCGTGCCGTAGGTGACGCCGGGCTTCAGGCTGCCGTCGGGGCGAGTCAGGAAGACAGTGATACCGGCAATGTTCCAGCCGCCCTCGCTACCGATGACAATATCCGGGATACCGTCACCGTTAAAATCGCCGTTCGCGAGTCCGACTGCACCTACCCACTCGTTGTTTGCAGCGGGCGCATAATAGTTAAGCGCGGCGCGAAAGGTTCCGTCGTTGTAGCCTTTGAGAAATGCCAGACTGAATCCATAATCCGGCACCACGATGTCCGCGAATCCGTCGCCATCAAAATCAGCGACAATCGCGGCCACTCTTGGATCGTCATAGGTACCACCACCAACGGCATAGCCAAACGTTGGCACGTTGAGTGTTCCATCGCCATTTCCCAGCAGGATGGTTACGTCCGAGCTATACGCATTGGAGCTTACGACGTCCGCATTTCCATCGCCGTTCACATCCGCAATAGCGATAGCTGTCGGATAGGTCCATCCCGGGGCGCCGTCGGGACCGCTCCAAACCGCGTCGTAGTATACGGCTGGCTGAAAGCTGCCATCCCCGTTGTTCACGTACACAGAGATGTTGCCCGTCCAACTCGGGGTGACTATCTCCGGCTTCCCATCATTGTTAAGGTCACCAATCGCTATGGAATTAGTTCCGTAGCCGCCGTCCGGAGTGGTGTAAGGCACGCCTCCGGCGTAGGCCGTTGCGGAGGTGGCCAGGAAGACCGTCACTCGGCTGGATGCCGCATCAGTACCGACAATGTCGAGAAGGCCGTCGCCATTCAGGTCCGCGATGGCCGACTCTGCGACCGGTCGTGACAGAGAGATAGATGTCGGGGTAGTTGAGAAGGTGCCATCGCCATTCCCCAACACGGTTACCACGCTCGAGGGAGTCGATCCGTCCGTGGGATAGTCCACCGCGACCACGTCCAGGAATCCGCTCTTGGTTGTAACTGCGAGAGTCCCGCCACGCAGCCAGTTCGGGCTGATTGCATACGGAGTGTCATTCTTTGGCGTGAATGTGCCGTCGCCATTGCTGATCAGCACATCGAAGCCAGAACTGGTATTGCTGCAGTAGCCCCCAACGTGAACGATCACGATATCGTCCTTCTTGTCGCGATCGACATCGCCAACTGCAAACACGGAGCACGGATCGCTGATTGCAGTCAGTGTCGGAGCCTTAAACGTACCGTTGCCATTGCCTAGCAGGACGGAAAGAGAGTAGGTGTAGACTTGGTTGATGCTGTCGTAATTCTCGACGATAGTCGCAACATCTTGTTTGCCATCGCCGTTGAAATCGCCTTTGCCTGCGTCCCAATACGTCCAGCCGCCAGCGGGAATCTGAATGGCGGACACAAATCCCGGCTTTCCCGTCGGAGCATTGGCATGGCGGAGGGTTTTTGCGTTCGCTCTCGCCTTCACTCTCGACGCAGACTGCGCCTGCCTCTGTCGTGTAAGTTGCTCGGCCTTTGATCCTCGTATAGAACTCGCCGGCCTGACTTGCGTTTGACTTTTGAGATTGGTCTGCACGTTGTGGTCAGCCCGAAAATGGAATTGATGTTGGCCGCTTGTATTGCGTGCGTTCGAGAACCCGAAACTAACAGTAGAGCAAATAAGAATACAAATAACTCCCCAAAACGAAGCTCGTCTCATTGAGCCTCCCTTTTATGTTTTGAAATGAACAACGTCTTCCGCCAGGTTCGTGCGATCTGAGACCTGGTCAGAAAAATGAGGGAAGAATTGTTGCTTGGGAAATCGAGGTTTGCCTGAGAGGAACTGCTCGAACCGAGATTTCGGGAACAATGTAGTCCAGAATTCCCGTTTTGGGAAGTAATTTCTAAGAGCCGATAGCGGGAATCTCGACTGTCAACTGCTTCGGATGGTTAGTTTAGCTTTTGGGCTCACATGTCGGTTGTACCGTGGCGGTCCGCGCTTACCAGCGATGGCGTTTTGTTGGAAACCGCCCAGCCCACATCGGGATCGGGGATATCGAGATGGTGAACCCCTCCCGAAAACCGAATCATCAACTTCTCATACTCCGCCGTCTGCGCCGCCGTCTTCAGGACATCATCCTTCACACTCGGATTCCATTCGTGCAAGTAATACACACTCCTGATCTGCGCCTGCAGCATCTCCTTCGCGCACCCGAAGCACGGACGCATGGTCGTATACATCGTGCTTCCCGCGGTTGAAATCCCGAACCGAGCCGCGGCCAGAATTGCATTCTGCTCCGCATGCACACAAATGCAGAGGTCGTATGCCTCGCCCGACTTGTAAGTCTTGTCGCGATTGGCACAGCGGTAGCATCCGCCGTCGAGGCAATTAACCATGTTTTCGGGAGTACCGTTGTATCCAGTCGAGATGATCCGGTTATCGAGCACGATGATCGCGCCCACTCGATTGCCCTTGCAGTTGGCTCGTAGCCGGACCGCCAAAGCGATGTTCATGAAATATTTGTGCCGGTTCTCGCGCGCATCTCGCGCAGCCTGCGGCTCTCGCCGCGCGCTCCCTTCGGACGCACCATGTCTCCCCTCGACGCCCGAAATGCTTTCCTTGCGATCCGCCCCGTGCCCATTCTGTTTGTTCATACCAGGTCACTCCGTGGAGAGTTGATATTGCTCCATCAGAGGCTTGGAAGCAAATCAGGCGGGACTCATTCGTGAAGATATCGCAGCAAAGAACGAATAGCGGGAAACATCCCAAAGAGAGAATGTCTGCACGGCGCCCCATTCCGCGCCACTGAAGAAATTCGCCGAACGGCCGATGGTGAGGATATATGCCGGCGACGCTTCACCGTCGTTCCTGGAATGCCATTATTCTCACGCTGGCCAGCATCGCTGTCCTTCACGCTTCCGACCGCGGTACGGCTGTCGAGGCCAGGACGATGCTTCTCAAAGCCATTGCGCACTACCAGTCCGTCGGACGAAAGCAGGCGCTAGCCGATTTCACTGCGCGAAGACCGCCCTTCGCTGACCGCGACCTTTACGTATTCTGCCTTGGCCCGCAGCATACCGTCGTCGCCACCGGCGGATTTCCCAACGTGATTGGAGCACAAGAGGATTCGTTGATCGACGTCGACGGCAATGGAGTAGGCACCACTGCCCGCACGCTGACGTCGAAGGGCATTGCACCCGTCCGCTATCGCTGGGTCAATCCTGTGACCCACAACATCGAACACAAGGTCACCTACTTCGCGAAAGTAGGCGAGGATGTCTGCGGCGTCGGCGCGTACACCGGTCGGTGAAACCGGTCGCGTTCCGCTAAGCCACCTGTCTCGATTTCCCCAGTTCGATTTCCGCCAGGGCAGTTCCCTCAACCCGGTTCTTGATCTTTGAAAAAGCGGTCTCCCGCGAGGTTGAGGTGTCGTCGGCAAACGGAGAAAATCCGCAGTCATCTGTCGTGCCGAGCGATTCCAGCGGGATGTACTCCGCCGCCTCCAGTACGCGGTCGCGCACCATCTGAGCGCTCTCCACCTGCGGATTGATTGGGTCCGTCACCCCAACGAACAAAATCTGATCCGGCTTGAGCAGATCGCGCAACTTGGCCAGCACACGCGGACGATCCTTCTCGCTCGCCAGTTGCACATAGAATCGTCCCACTCTCAGGTTGAACAGCGCCGGCAGCAGGTTGATATAGTCCACATCGGCACTATGTGTCGAGTCGCGGTCGCCACCCGGGCAAGTGTGTACCCCAATCCGCCTGCGTTCGGCTTCTGAAAACTCGCCCAGCACGCGATTGTTCAAAGCAACGAACGAATTCAATAGCCCGCCCGAAGGATCAATCTTCAGCGACAAGCGGGCCTCCGTGAAGTCAATCTGCACGCAGGCCGCATTCGCCGCGAGACATTCCCGAATGTCCTCCACCGCTTGCTGCACAAGGTCAGACAGAAAAGCCTCCCGCGAATACCCTTCCAGACCTCCCTGCGGATACAGCAGACTCAGCGCCGACGCCGAGATCACCGCCTGCTTCACCGGACGCCGCGCATATTTCTGCGCCGCCCTCAGGTATTGCACCGCATGCACCCCATAACGGAAGGGCCCTTTTGTTAACCTCGGCAACTGCCGCGTGTGTCCATCCGCGAAAGGTATCATCACTCCATCCGACGCGAGATTTGCGATCCCCGCCAGCGGATACGTCGCGAAGCTGGCCTTCGTCTGCTCGCCATCCGTAATGACTGGCGAGCCGGTCTCCTCCAGACGCTGGATCGTATCCCTTAGCGCTGTTTCCTCAGCCGCGCCAACCTGGTCGTCAGAAATTCTGCCTGTGGCGCGGTCGCCCATTGCAGCCAATAAC
>Ga0335080_10007183_pt1 | contig 11537 bp, 9 predicted proteins | sample Lox_Sample_34_FD_206720 | JGI IMG/M metagenome (GOLD analysis project Ga0335080, IMG submission 206720) | Soil microbial communities from Loxahatchee National Wildlife Refuge, Florida, United States - Lox_Sample_3.4 | ecosystem: Environmental > Terrestrial > Soil > Wetlands | place: USA: Florida...
ACCGCCGACCGCAGCACGGCTCCCTCGTCCATCCCCATCGTCGAACCAGATAACATTTTCCCATGGCTGGACCAGTCACCGGCACGCCGGTAGGCTCGCAGCCGTGCGACTCGCGTATCTGCATCCGATCGCCATGGCGGGCGTGCTCGCGCTGTGCATCTTCGTGCTGCGCGACGGGCTCGACATCCGCAACGGGCGGCTCCTGCGCCGGCCGGTGAGCTCCGTGCGCCACCGGCGCCGCGCGAAGCTCGCGCTGCCGCTGGTGATCGCCGGCTTCGGCTCGGGCCTCTACTCGATGGGCTTCCTGCGCGACAAGACGCTGTTCAACTCGGTCCACGCCTGGCTCGCCCTGGGGGCGCTGGTCGGCTTCTGCGGCGGCGGCGCCCTGGGCCTCTGGCTGGAACGCCACCTGGACCAGCCGATCCGCGAGCTGCACGCACTCACTGCCAGCGCGGGGCTCTTGTGCGGCCTGGCCGCGGCGATCGCCGGGCTCGCAATCCTTCCTTAGGACGCTCGCTGCGACGGCGAGGCCGAGCGAAGGCCGCCCTGAGCAAGGCCGCCCGCGCAGGACAGCGACGAACTACGGAATGGTGGTCGGGTCTCGTTCGAAGTCGCGGACCAGGCGGTCGATCAGGGCGCGCACCTGGGGCTTGGCGAGCAGGGTCGTGCTGTTGCCGGCCTCGATCGCGCTCTGCACCTCGGGGTCGGCGGCGATCTGGGCGATCTCGGGGTCGTCGCGGATCGCGCGGATGCGGGGGGCCACCGTTTCGAGCGTCTGGCGCATGGACGCGCGGAAGGCCTGGGGGTCGCTGCGCGCCTCCTCGGGCACCACGCCCAGATCGGCCAGGCCGCCGCGCGTGGCGTCGTCGCGCAAGAGCGCGGCGAAGCTGTCGCGAGTCATCGCGCGGTCGATCTGGCCGTCGCCGACCAGCTCCCAGAACAGGTGATCGGACTGCAGCGCAGCGAAGCGCGGGCCGGACAAGAGCTGCTGCGCCGAGCTCAGCGCGTGGCCGGGATCGGAGATCAGGCTCTGCGCGAGCTTCGAGCCCGGTGAGTCACCCAGCGCCCGGCCGACGCCCGCTGCCACGATCTGGCGCGTGCTGCCGACCAGGAACGAGTGACTCTGGTCCATGCCCTGCGGCAGGCCCGCGCGGTAGGCCGCGTCGAGCACGCTGCCCATGACCGCGAGCAGGAGCAGGGCGACTCCCGCCTGCACCAGGCCGAAGAAGGCGCCGCCCAGGCGATCGTAGGTGCCGCGTGGCGCCTCCGAGCGGCGCTCGCGCTCGCTCCGGATCAGCAGCGCCGAGATCACCGCGCCCACCACGTAGACAGCGAAGAACACGCCCGAGCCGATCAGCACCGCCGAGCCCAGGCGCGACATGCCCGTTAGCAGCGCCAATAGCTTCGAGAAGTGGGTCGCCAAAAGAAAGGCGCTCAGGTAGGCGGCGACCACGGTGGCCACGCGCAGGAAGCCCGCGAGCGTGCCGCGATAGGCGCCCAGGGCGATGAACACGAGCGCCAGGAAGAGTCCGATGGCGTCGAAGAGCACGCCTGGAAATCGGCGGCCGGAAGGGGTCCCTTAAGGTGCGATCGCGCGCTGGAGCAAGAGGTGGTCGCAGAGCACCAGCGCCACCATCGCCTCGACCATCGGCACGGCGCGCGGCAGCACGCACGGATCGTGTCTGCCCTGCGCCTCGAGCTTCACGGCAGAGCCGTCGCGATTCACCGTGTCCTGCTCCTTGCGGATGGTGGCGGTCGGCTTGAACGCGGCGCGCACCAGGATCGGCTCGCCGTTCGAGATTCCGCCCTGCACGCCGCCCGAGCGGTTGGTGCGCGTGTGCACGCGCCCTTTCTCGATCACGAACGCGTCGTTGTGCTCGCTGCCGTGCATGCGCGTGCCCGCGAAGCCCGAGCCGATCTCGAAGCCCTTGCAGGCGGGTAGTGACAAGAGCGCCGCCGCCAGCTCCGCCTCGAGCTTGTGGAAGACCGGCTCACCCAGGCCGGCGGGCACGCCGTGCGCGACGCAGGTCACGATCCCGCCCAGTGAGTCACCGGCTCTGCGCGCGTCGTCGATGCGCCGGGCCATCTCCTCGGCCGCGACCGAGTCGGGGCAGCGCGTGATCTGGGCCTCGACCTGCGCGCGGGTCACTTCCACCGGGTCGGCCTTGGCCTCGATCGTGTGCACCGCGGACACGTAGCCGACGATCTCGCCCACGCCGAAGTGTCTCAGCACCGCGCGCGCCACCGCGCCCGCCGCCACGCGCCCGATCGTCTCGCGCGCGCTCGCGCGCCCCCCGCCCTGCCAGTTGCGGATGCCGTACTTCGCCTCGTAGGTGAAGTCCGCGTGCGAGGGGCGGTACACGTCGCGCAAGTCGGCGTAGGCCTCGGGCCGGGCATCCTCGTTGCGCACCAGCACCAGGATCGGCGTGCCGAGCGTCTGGCCCTCGAAGGTGCCGGAGAGGATCTCCGCCCGGTCGGCTTCTTGGCGCGGCGTGGTGAGTCGGCTCTGGCCGGGCCGGCGGCGGTCGAGCTCGACCTGCACGTCGGACACGTCGAGCGGGATCTGCGGCGGGCAGCCGTCGATCACCACGCCCACGGCGCCACCGTGGGACTCACCCCAGGTGTGAATCCGGAACAGGTGTCCGAAGCTCGAGCTCACGGGTGCATCATAGGCCGGACGCGGGGTTAGCGCCGCGCGCCGCTTCCGCGCCGCAACAGCACGTAGGTCGCGCCGGCGCCGCCGTCGGTCTGCGGGGCGCTGGAATAGGCCAGCACGATCAGGCGCGCCGGACCGCGCCCGAGCCAGCGCGGCAGCGACGGCTTCAGCACCGCCTCGCCGTTGGGCGAGCGCCGGCCCCGCCCGTGGACGATGCGCACGCAGCGCAGGCCGCGCGCATGGGCGTCGACCACGAAGCTCTCGACCTGCCCGCGCGCCGACTCGGCGTCGCTGCCGTGCAGGTCCAGGTCCGCCTGGGGCGTGAACTCGCCCTTGCGCAGCTGGCGCAGCACGCGCGGGTCGAGACCGGGCACGCAGCCGCTCATGAACTCGTCGGAGTGACGCACGTCGAAGGGCGCTTCGCCACTCAGCAGCGCGTCGAGCTCGCGAATTACTTCGCGCTCGCGCTCCGACAGCGGCACCGGCTCGCGGTAGACGGGCGCCGGGGCGCGGCGGGTCTGCGGCAGCCGCGAGACACCAGCCACCGCCTCCGCGAACAGCGCTTCGTCTTCGTCGCGATCCCGTGCCATGGCACCCCGCGCCGCCTCCGCTCCAGCCCTTCCCCTACATCGGACGCTGCAAGGCCAGGGCTTTCTTCGCCAGCGCCGAGAGTGGCAGGCGCGCTCGCTCGGCCGGGCTGCAGAAGCGGGCCTCCGCGCGGCGCCCGCGAGCCAGACGTCCGCCTGAATCCCCGAGCGCCACGACCTCGAGCGTCCAGTCGCGGTGAGTGAACTTGTGGCGCACGCGGCCCAGCGAAGCGCCGGGGACGGTCGAGATTCCCGTGCGCTCGCGCAGCGCCCGGGACAGCTCCTGCGCATCGCCTGACTCCGCGAACGGCAGCTCCCACAGGCCCGCCAGCAGGCCCGTGCCCGGCCGCCGCACCAGGAGCACGCGCCCGCGCCGCGAGAGCAGCCCCGCGACTGCCCGCACGACTCGCACCGCCGCGCGCTTGCGCGGCGCCGGGAAAGACTCGGGGTCGCCGAGCCGGCGCGCGGCGCAGGACGCCTCGACCGGACACGAGGGACACGCCGGCTTGCGCGGCGTGCAGAGCGTCGCGCCCAGCTCCATCAGCGCCTGGTTCCAGTCGCCCGGCGCCCGCTCCGGCACGAGTGACTCGGCCAGCGCCCAGAGCTCGGCGTCGCTGGGCGCGCGCCTGCCGGAGACTCGCGCCAGCACGCGCTTCACGTTGCCGTCGACCACCGCCGCGCGCTGGTCCCAGGCGATGCTGCGCAGCGCGCCGACCGTGTAGCGGCCCACGCCGGGCAGCGCCGCCAGTGACTCGGCGCTCGCGGGCAGCGCCCCGCCGTGCTCTCTCACCACCGCCGCGGCGGCGCGGTGCAGGTTGCGGGCGCGGGCGTAGTAGCCGAGCCCGGCCCACTCGCGCAGCACGTCCTCCTCGTCGGCCAGCGCCAGTGACTCGACCGTGGGGAAGCGCGCCAGGAAGCGCTCGTAGTAGGGGATGACCGTCTCGACGCGCGTCTGCTGCAGCATCGTCTCGGACAGCCAGATGCGGTACGGGTCGCGCGTGCGCCGCCAGGGCAGGTCGCGGCGCGCGCCCCGGTACCAGTCCGCTAGCCGCCGATGGAAGGCCGCTTCGAGAGCTTCGCCTCGATGTGCTCGTCGATCCATTTCTTGTCGAACCATTCCAGCGGATCCACGAACACCCCGTCCAGCAGCATCGCGAAGTGGAGGTGGTCGCCGCCGGCCAGGCCGGTGGTGCCGGTCTTGCCGAGACTCTCGCCCTTCACCACCGCGCTGTGATTCTTGACGCCGATCTCGGACAGGTGGCCGTACAGGCTGAACAGGCCGAGCCCGTGGTCGACCACGACGGCGTTGCCGTAGATGCCGAGCGGGCCGGCGAACACCACCACGCCGTCGTTCGCGACGGGCACCTCGGCGTGCGAGGTCGAGGCCAGGTCGTAGCCCATGTGAGTCTGCTGGTCGACGACCTTGCCCTGGTACACGTAGCTGCGGCGCTGCGCGAAGCTCGCGCCCGCGTGCGTGTTCGGCATCTGCTCGAACGGGCCCGACCAGATCCGGTCCACGCTCGACTTCTGACACAGCTCGACCAGCGCCGCGTCGTTCTCCTTGCGCACCTCGCGGTTGATCTTGAGATAGCCGTCGAGCGGCGAGCCGGTCCAGCCCGAGAGGATCTCCGCGATCTTCGCCGACATGAACTCGTCGCTGAGCGGAATCGTGTCGGCGGGGAAGGCGCGGTCCTGCAGCGAAGTCACCAGCTCGATCCTGGTCGAGTTACCGGCGCGGTCGTTCACCACCAACGTCGGCTTCACGCCGGCCGGGGCATCGGTCGGGATCGCGTAGAACGCCAGCCGGCGCGCGGGATCGCCGGGGTCGACGAAGCCCGGGAAGAACTTGTCGCCCACCTGGATGCCGTGCTTCTCGACCTTGTCTTCGACCGTGTAGACCGCGAGCTCCGAGCCGCCACGGCGCACGTAGGTGAGTCCGGTGAGCAGCGAGGCGCGCGGCGGCGTGGTGTCGATCGAGAGCGGCACCTCCACGTTGGCCTTGTTCGCGAGCCAGCCGTAGTCGGTGGCCTCCGCCTCGAGCGTGGCGGCGCCGTCGCCGACGCCGAGCTCCTTCGGCTTGACGGTCACTTCGACCTCGCGCTCGAGCGCGAGCTCGGCGCCGGTCAGCACGCTGCCGGGATACTCCTGCTCCGCCAGCGGGTAGCTCTTGCCGTTCGACTCGAGCCAGACGCGCACGTGGCGGATGCCCGAGCCGGGATCCTTGAAGCGGAACAGGTGGTGATACTCGGCGCCGACGAACGCCTGCGTGGTCATCGTCGACACCACCGGCGGCTCGTGCTCGAGCCGCGTGTAGGCGTAGTAGGCCGCTCCACAGACCAGGAAGAGCAGGATCAACCAAACGATGCGCATAACACCCCCCTCGGCATGCGCCCGCGAGAACCGGAGTCAGAAACGTGAGCGGGAGACAGGACTAATCTTCGTCCGAGGCTCGCAGCTTCGCCAAGACGGAGAAGTCCTCCAACGTGGTCGTGTCTCCTGCGGACTCGCGGCCGGCAGCCACGTCGCGCAACAATCGCCGCATGATCTTCCCGGAGCGCGTCTTCGGCAGCGCTTCGGCGAAACGCACGTCGTCGGGTCGAGCGATCGGTCCGATTTCCTTCGCCACCCAATTCTTCAGCTCCTGGGCGAGACTCGGATCGAACGGAATGCCGGCCTTCAGCGTGACGAAGCACACCACGGCCGTGCCCTTGATCTCGTCGGCGCGGCCCACGACCGCCGCCTCCGCCACCTTGGAATTGGAGACCAGCGCGCTCTCGACCTCCATCGTCGACAGCCGGTGACCGGCGACGTTCATCACGTCGTCGACGCGCCCCACGACCCAGAAGTTGCCGCGCGGGTCGCGGCGCGAGCCGTCGCCCGTGAAGTAGGTGTTCTTGAACTTCGAGAAGTACTGCTCGGCGTAGCGCTGCGGGTCCCCCCACACGCCGCGCAGCATGCCCGGCCAGGGCTTGGTGAGCACGAGATACCCGCCCTCGTTGGGCTGGCACAGCTCGCCCTGCTCGTTCCAGACCTCGGGGAAGATGCCCGGGAAGGGCAGCGTGGCCGAGCCGGGCGTGCCCGGCACGGCGCCGGGCAGCGGCGTGATCAGGATCCCGCCGGTCTCGGTCTGCCACCAGGTGTCGACGATCGGGCAGCGGTTCTTCCCGATCGTGCGCCGGTACCACATCCAGGCCTCGGGGTTGATCGGCTCGCCGACCGTGCCGAGCAGCCGCAGTGAGTCGAGCGAGTGATTCTTCACGTGCTCGTCGCCCCAGCGCATGAACGTGCGGATGGCGGTGGGCGCGGTGTAGAAGATGGTGACCTTGTACTTGTCGATGATGCGCCAGAAGCGTTCGACGTCGGGGAAGTTCGGCGCGCCCTCGTACATGACCGAGGTCGCGCCGTTCGACAGGATCCCGTACACGACGTACGAGTGACCGGTGATCCAGCCGATGTCCGCCGTACACCAGTAGGTGTCGGTCTCCTTCAGGTCGAACACGTACTTCGAAGTCGCCGTGACGTGCGTGAGATAGCCGCCGGTGGTGTGCAGCACGCCCTTGGGCTTGCCCGTCGAGCCGCTCGTGTACAGGATGAACAGCGGCGCCTCGGCGTCCATCTTCTCGGCCTTGCACTCGTCGGAGGCGCCGGCCATCAGGTCGTGCCACCAGTGGTCGCGGCCTTCCTTGATCAGGACGTCGTGGCCGGTGCGCTTGAACACGATCACGTCGCGCACGCTCGGCGTCTGCCCGAGCGCCTCGTCGACGATCTGCTTCAGCTGCACCACGTGACCGCGGCGCCAGCCGCCGTCGGCGGTCACCACCAGCTTGGCCTGCGCGTCGTTCACGCGGTCGCGCACCGAGTCGGAGGAGAAGCCGCCGAAGATGATCGAGTGGATCGCGCCGATGCGCGCGCAGGCCAGCATCGCGATCGCGAGCTCGGGCACGAGCGGCATGTACAGCACCACGCGGTCGCCCTTCTGGATCCCGCGCCCGCGCAGCACGTTCGCGAACTTGCAGACCTCGCGGTGCAGGTCGCCGTAGGTCAGGACGCGCGAGTCACCCGGCTCGCCTTCCCAGACGATCGCCGCCTTGTTCTTGCGCCAGGCGTTCGGACCCTCGAGGTGCCGGTCGAGACAGTTGTAGCTGACGTTGGTCTTGCCGCCGATGAACCACTTGGCGAAGGGCGGCTTCCACTCGAGTGTCTTCTTCCAGGGCGCGAACCAGTGCACGTGCTCCTTGGCCAGGCGCGCCCAGAACTTCTCGGGGCTCCTGGCCGCCTCTTTCACCCAGGCCTTGTATTTCGCCGGCGGCAGGTTCGCCTGCTTCGCGAACTTCGGATCGGGCGCGAAGCGCCGCTTCTCCTTGAGCGTGGACTCGATCGAGTTCGCGTCGGCCATCGGGGGCTCAGCTCCTCATCCAGGCTTCGACGTCGGCGATCTCCTTGGGGATCGCGGCCGTCAGGTTCTCGTAGCCGCCGGGCGTGATCACGACGTCGTCCTCGATGCGCACGCCGATGCCGCGCAGCTGCGGCGGCGACTTCGGCTCGGTCGAGCTGAAGTACAGCCCCGGCTCGATCGTGAAGCACATGCCCGGCTCGAGCGGCCGCGGCTTGCCGTCGACGTAGTAGCTGCCGACGTCGTGCACGTCCAAGCCCAAGAGGTGTCCCGTCGAGTGCATGTAGAACGGGCGGTAGGCCTCGGTCTTGATCAGCTCGTCGACGTCGCCGGAGAGCGCGCCCAGCGCAATCAGACCCAGCACCAGCTGGCGCAGCGCCGCGGCGTGGATGTCGGGCAGCGTGACTCCCGGAGTCACCGCGCGGAACGCGGCGCTCTGCGCGTCGAGCACCGCCTGGTAGACGTCGCGCGCCGCGCCCTGGAAGCGGCCACCCACGGGGTAGGTGCGAGTCACGTCCGAGGCGTAGCCCTGCAGCTCGACGCCGGCGTCGATCAGCACGAGCTGGTCGGGCGCGAGCGGGTCGCGGTTCTCCACGTAGTGCAGGATGGTGGCGTTGTCGCCCGCGCCCACGATCGGATTGTAGGCGGGGCCCGAGCCGCCGCCGCGGCGGAACACGCGCAGCAGCTCGGCCTCGAGCTCGTACTCGCGCACGCCGGGCCGGCACAGGTGCGCCGCGCGGTGATGCGCCTCGGCCGAGATCGCCGACGCCCCGCGCATGAGCTCGAGCTCGCCCGGCGACTTGCGCAGGCGCAGCTCGTGGATCGCGTCGTGCGGCGACAGCACCTCGCCGGGCGCAGTGACTCCGCGGCGCGCGCGCCCGCGCACGTCGGAGAGCGCGGCCACGATCCGGTCGTCGAGCTCGCGGTCGCGGCCGAAGCTGTGCCAGAGCCGGGGCTTGTTCTCGACCAGGCCCGGCAGCCGGCTGGCGAGCTCGGCGATCGGGTAGGCCTCGTCGGCGCCGAACTGACTCACCGCGCCCTCGGTGCCCGGGCGCCGGCCGTTCCAGGTCTCGAGCAGCGGATCGCGCGGCTGCACGAAGAAGGTGAAGCGGCGCTGCGTGAGCACCGCCACTGCCTCGGGCTGCTCCCAGCCGGTGAGGTACCAGAGGTCCGAGTCCTGGCGGAACGGGTAGTCGGTGTCGTGAGAGCGCGTGCGCGAGCGCGCGCCGCCCACGATCGCGACGCCCTCCCCGAGCTGACTCTGGAAGCGGCGGCGGCGCTCGGCGAGCTCTGCGCGCGGGATCGGGTCGAAGCTGGGCACGAAACCTCCCGGACGGTCGCGCGAGGTTACCAAGGCGGCGCGACCAGTTCACCTTTCCGATCGTCGCTGCCGGCGCCTGACTTGCGCGTTTCTTGACCCGAGCTGCGTGTTCGAGGATCACAAGCCAGGGCCCACCGGGCGCCGATGTGTTCCCGAATGGGAATTCCCGTCGCCCGTGCTGTGCTCAGTGCGGCCGTGCTGGCCACGGCTTCGCCGGCCCTCGCTTCGAGCCGCGATGCGATCCCGGTCCCCGCCACGGCGGTCGCCGTCGCGGCTCCCGACGCGGTGAAGCCGCGCGTCGAGGTGCGGCTCTTGATCGACGCCACGCCCGCGCCCGGGCGCGTGGCGCGCGTGGGCGCGCTGTTCCGGCTGGACCCCGGCTGGCACCTCTACTGGCGCAATCCGGGCGAGTCGGGTCTGCCCACCAACGTGTCCTGGCAGGTCGACGGCGGCGAGGTCGGCCCGCTGGCCTGGCCGGCGCCCGAAGTGTTTCGCGACGAACAGCTCGGCGAGAGCAGCTACGGCTACTCCGGACAGGTGCTGCTGGCGAGTGACCTGGTGCGGCTGGGTCCGCCCCAGGGGCCGCGCGCGGTGCGCGTCGACGCCGACTTTCTCGTCTGTCACGACCAATGCATTCCCGGCAAGGTCTCGCTCTCGCGCGACCTCGACCGCGCGCTGGCCGGCGGCGCCTCGGCGGAGCTGGCGACGCGCACGCACGAGCTGTTCGAGCGCTTCGCGGCCCGTGTGCCCGTGCCGGCGGCGAAGGGCGGCGTCGAGCTGGCCGCGCGCGCGCTCGAGCTCGGCGCGAAGCCCGGCGACCCGATCCGGGCGCAGCTCACGGTGCGGCCGTGCGCGCGCGCGGGTGACTCGGCCGACTCCGAGTGCGGCGTCGAATCCGCCGCCTTCATTCCCGACCAGAGCGCGCTGGTCGCGCTCTCGGACGCGCGCAGCGACGCGCCGAGCCCGGCCACGGGCGCGTTCACGCTGGCGCTGGCGGGACACTCGCTCGGCGAGCCCGCGGCCGCACGGCTGGCGGGCGTGCTCGAGCTGCGCCAGAGCGGCGGCGGCGTGCGCTTCGTCGAGCTGGACCTGCCGCTCGCCGGCGAGTCCGGCGCCGTCGCCCCGTCGGGTGCGAGTGACTCGCCGTCGTTCGGCTACGCGCTCCTGCTCGCGCTGGTCGGCGGCCTGATCCTGAATGCGATGCCGTGCGTGCTGCCGGTGCTGGCGCTCAAGGTGTTCGCGCTGGCCGACCTCGGCCGGCAGAGTCGCCAGGAGACCACGGCGCACGCGCTCGGCTACTTCGTGGGCATCGAAGTCACCATGCTCGCGCTCGCGAGCGGCGTGGTCGCGCTGCGCGCCGCGGGCACCTACGTGGGCTGGGGCTTCCAGTTCCAGGAGCCGCGCTTCGCGCTGGCGATCACGCTCTTGCTCGTCGGCTTCGCGCTGAACCTGTTCGGCGTGTTCGAGATCGGCTCGCCGACCGCGCTGGCCAGCGTGGGTCAGGACGCCACGGGCATCGGGCGGAGCTTCTTCGACGGCCTGCTGGCGGTGGTGCTGGCCACGCCCTGCTCGGCGCCGTTCCTGGGCACCGCCGTGGGCTTCGCGTTCGCGGGCTCGGCGGCAGCCATCGTGGCGATCTTCGCGGCGATCGGCCTCGGCCTGGCGGCGCCCGTGTGTCTGGTGGCGCTCGCCCCGGTGACTGCGCGCTACATGCCACGCTCGGGCGCGTGGATGGGCAAGCTGCGCGTGGGCCTCGGCTTCGCGCTGCTCGCGAGCGCGATCTGGACGCTCTGGATCTTCGGGCGCACGGCGGGTGCGGACGCGCTGGCGGGCGCACTGGCGCTGTGTCTCGCGCTGGGTCTCTGCGCCTGGCTGTACGGGCTCTTCCAGCTCGCGGATCGACCGGGCCGAGGGCTCGTGCTGGCGGCCGGAGTCGCCGCGCTGGCGCTGACCGCGCTGCGCCCGCTGTGGAGCGCGCCGCCCGCCGCGGCCGCGCTGAGTCACTCGCCGGCGGCGCACGCAGGCTGGCGGCCGTTCGACCGCGGCGCGATCGCCGCCGAGCTCTCCGGCGGCCGGCCCGTGTTCGTCGATTTCACCGCGGCCTGGTGTCTCACCTGCGCCGTGAACGAGCGCGCCGTGATCGCCGATGCGCGCGTGCAGGCGGAGCTCTCGCGCGCCGACTTCGCGCTGTTCAAGGCCGACTGGACGCTGCGCGACGACGACATCCGGCGCGAGCTGGCGCACTTCGGCCGCGCCGGCGTGCCGCTCTACGTGGTCTACCACCCCGACGCACCGGGCGCGCCGCGCGTGCTGTCCGAGCTGCTCACGATCGAGAGCCTGCTCGACGCGCTGCGCGCGGGAGAATCCCATGGCGCGTGACTGGCCCGATGATCGCGTGGGTCCGCGCGCGTGGCTGGCCGCGCTGCTCTTGTGTCTCGCCGCGGGCGACGCCCGCGCGCTCGAGAGCCGGAACGTGCGGCTGCTCGGCACGATCGTCTCGTCCGACCCGGCCAGCTCGCAGGCCGTGGTCGAGGTGGGCGGCAAGCAGAGCGTGGTGCGCGCCGGCATGGACGTGGGCGG
>Ga0335080_10007184_pt1 | contig 11536 bp, 5 predicted proteins | sample Lox_Sample_34_FD_206720 | JGI IMG/M metagenome (GOLD analysis project Ga0335080, IMG submission 206720) | Soil microbial communities from Loxahatchee National Wildlife Refuge, Florida, United States - Lox_Sample_3.4 | ecosystem: Environmental > Terrestrial > Soil > Wetlands | place: USA: Florida...
GATGGTACGTCGTGCATGCGTACTCGGGCTTCGAAAAGAGCGTCGCGCGAGCGCTCAAAGAGCGCATCGAGCGCGCCAGCATGCAGGATCAGTTCGGCCAGATCCTGGTTCCGGTCGAAGAAGTGGTCGAGATGAAGAGCGGTCAGAAGAGCATCAGCGAGCGCAAGTTCTTCCCAGGATATGTCCTGGTCGAGATGGAAATGACCGACGACACGTGGCACCTCGTCAAGAACACGGCCAAGGTCACGGGGTTCGTCGGCGGCTCAGCCATGAAGCCGACCCCGATCAGCGAAAAGGAGGTGCAGGGCATCCTTCACCAGATCCAGGAAGGGGTGGAGAAGCCCAAGCCGAAGGTCTTGTTCGAGGTCGGGGAGGCGGTGCGCGTGAAGGAGGGCCCGTTCACCGACTTCCACGGTTCCGTGGAAGAGGTCAACTACGACAAGAACAAGATACGCGTGTCGGTGTCGATCTTCGGCCGGGCGACACCGGTGGAGCTCGATTTCAGCCAGGTTGAGAAAGCTTAGGCGCGCCCCCAACTAGGCGAGTTGCGCGAGACGCCCCGCACAAAGCGAGCGGAGGCGCGGTGGTGGCAGACCTTTTGTAGGCAAACACGGGGAGGGTGCGGTAGCACCCACTTGCACCCGGCAGGAGGACGAATTGGCGAAGAAAATCGTTGGTTTCATCAAGTTGCAGGTGCCCGCGGGCAAGGCGAATCCGAGCCCGCCGATCGGGCCGGCGCTGGGGCAGCGCGGACTGAACATCATGGAGTTCTGCAAGGCATTCAACGCCCAGACCCAGAGCTACGAGCCGGGTCTGCCGCTGCCCGTGGTGATCACGGCATTTCAAGACAAGAGCTTTACCTTCATCATCAAGACGCCGCCGACCTCGGTGCTGATCATGAAGGCGCTCGGAATTCCCAAAGGCAGCGCCAAGCCCCAGGCCGACAAGGTGGGCAAGCTGACTCGCGCGCAAGCCGAGCAGATCGCGAAGGCCAAGATGCCCGACCTGACCGCCGCGGATCTGGAGGCCGCTGTCCGGACCGTCGCCGGCAGCGCTCGCAGCATGGGTGTTGAGGTGGAGGGAGTCCCACATGAGTAAGATTTCCAAGCGGGTTCAGGCGCTGCGCGCGAAGGTGGACAGGAACAAGGCGTACCCGGTGGCCGATGCGATTAAGCTGGTCAAGGAGAATGCCACCGCCAAGTTCAACGAGGCCATCGACGTAGCGGTCAATCTCGGTGTGGACGCCAAGAAGTCTGACCAGTCGGTGCGCGGCTCGCTGGTCCTGCCGCAGGGAACAGGCAAGACGGTGCGGGTGGCCGTGTTCACTCAGGGCGAGCCGGCCAAGGCTGCCAAGGCTGCCGGCGCAGACATCGTCGGTCTCGAGGATCTCGCCGCGCAGGTGAAGGAGGGCAAGATCGAATTCGAGGTTGCCATTGCCACGCCCGACGCCATGCGCGTGGTCGGCCAGCTGGGCCAGATACTCGGGCCGCGCGGCCTGATGCCGAACCCCAAGGTCGGCACGGTCACACAGGACGTGGCGGGCGCAGTCAAAAACGCCAAAGCCGGCCAGGTTCAATTTCGCGCAGACAAAGGCGGCATCGTCCAGTGCACGATAGGTCGAGCCGCGTTCAGCGAATCGGCGCTGACGGAGAACCTGCTGGCGCTGGTCGATGCGCTGAACAAGGCCAAGCCGGCGGGGCAGAAGGGCATCTACCTGAAGAAGATTTCCCTGTCCAGCACCATGGGCGTTGGAGTGCGGGTCGACCAGGCGAGCCTGTCGGCCCAGCACGCTTGAGTTTTGTAGAGATCTTTGGGCCGCAGCTGCTGCACGCGGGCTGCGGGTTATCAAAGACCGTAGGAGTCGGTAACGGCTTAATCATCGACGAGCGAATGGGCACGCGGCGCTAGCGCAAGGCGGGAACTCCCGCATTGTTCTTGACGTCGATGGGCACTCGCTCTTTCGAGTCCTACGCAGATGGCGCACCCGAAGACGGGAATGGACATCGTGCTGCTGGCCAGGCTTCACGGCGGCGCGAAGGCTGTGATCCTGATCGAAGGTCGCTGCAGTCGAACCGGCGCACGGATCGGGCGGGCAACCGCCCGCACGGCGCGCCAGAGTGGAGGAGGTGAACCTTGGGTCTGAACGTGGAACAGAAGAAGGCGCTGGTGGCCGAGATCGGCGCGCAGGTGGCGCAGGCGCAGGCGATCGTACTGGCCGAGTACCGCAGCTTGGATGTTGGGGCGATGACGCAGCTCAGAGCGAAGGCGCGCGGAGCAGGTGTGTACTTCCGCGTGCTGAAGAACACGCTTGCGCGCCGCGCCGTGACCGACACGCCGTTCGCGGGCCTCGCTCAGCACATGACGGGCCCGTTGGCCTACGGCATCTCGCCCGATCCGGTGGCCGTCGCCAAGCTGCTCAACGACTTCGCCAAGGGCAATGACAAGCTGGTGATCAGGGCCGGTGCAATGCCCGAGCAGGTGATGAGCGCGAAAGAGCTCGTGACCTTAGCTGGCCTGCCGAGCCGCTCGGAGCTGATCGCCAAGCTGTTGGGGACGATGCAGGCTCCAATCGCGAAGCTGGCGCGGACACTCAACGAAGTGCCGGGCAGGTTTGTCCGCACCTTGGCCGCCGTCAAGGAGCAAAAAGAGAAACAGGCAGCGTAGCCGCAACGCGGCGCGCCACGCGCAACTTTTTTCGATCAGGAGAGGCTTAGAAATGGCATTGGCAAAAGCGGAAGTCCTGGATGCGATCTCGAGCATGAGCGTGCTGGAGCTGTCGCAGCTCATCAAGGATATAGAAGAGAAGTTCGGCGTATCCGCCGCGGCAGCTGCAGTGGCGGTGGCGGCGCCGGCAGGTGGTGGGGCCGCTGCCCCCGCTGCGGAAGAGCAGACCGAGTTCACGGTCACACTCACCGCGGTAGGGGACAACAAGGTGAACGTCATCAAGGTGGTGCGTGCGGTCACGGGTCTTGGGCTGAAGGAAGCCAAGGACCTGGTGGACGGTGCACCGAAACCCGTCAAAGAAGGCATTTCCAAAAAGGATGCCGAGGACTTGGTCAAGCAGCTTACCGAGGCCGGTGCGAAAGCCGAGCTCAAGTAAGACCCGCTTGAACATGCGGACCGGGCCGGCGGGAAACCGCCGGCCCCAACAAGTTAAGAGAGCAGCGATCAGGAGGTGCGCGAACGCGCCGCCGCCGGCCCCGCATCGGGCTGGGTGGACGCGCAGCGCTCCGCCTGATCCCTTTTCTTTTGGCGGTCGTCTGGGCCGCCGCTCACTGTCGAGGTGACTATGCCCTATTCCTTCACGGAAAAGAAGCGGATCCGGAAAAGCTTTGCGAAGCGGGCGAGCGTGCTGCAGGTGCCGTTTCTGCTGGCGACGCAGATCGACTCCTACGCCTCTTTTCTCCAGTCGGCCGTGCTGGCGGAGCAGCGCAAGAACCAGGGGCTGCAGGCTGCTTTCACGTCCATCTTCCCGATCGTCAGTCACTCGGGTAACGCGCGGCTGGAGTTCGTGAGCTATCAGCTCGGCGTGCCGCCGTTCGACGTGAAGGAATGCCAGCAGCGCGGCCTGACTTACGCGTCGCCGCTGCGCGCCAAGGTGCGCCTGACGATCATGGACCGGGAGGCCTCCAAGCCGACGGTGAAAGAGGTCAAGGAGCAAGAGGTGTACATGGGCGAGATCCCGCTCATGACGACCACCGGCTCGTTCATCATCAACGGGACGGAGCGGGTCATCGTGTCCCAGCTGCATCGCTCGCCCGGCGTGTTCTTCGAGCACGACCGCGGCAAGACGCACAGCTCGGGCAAGCTTTTGTTCTCGGCCCGCATCATCCCGTATCGCGGTTCCTGGCTCGACTTCGAGTTCGACCCCAAGGACTACGTGTATTTCCGCGTCGACCGCCGCCGCAAGATGCCGGTCACGATTCTGCTCAAGGCGATCGGCATGATGCCGGAGCAGATTCTGCGCAGCTTCTACGAATTCGACACGTTTCATCTCAGCAAGAAGAGCGGCATTCAATTCGATCTGGTGCCCGAGCGGCTGCGCGGTGAGATCGCCCGCTTCGACATCGTGACCAAGCCCGGCAAGCTCATCGTGCCGAAGGACAAGCGCATCACGGTCAAGCACGTGCGCGAGATGGAGGCCGCCGGCCTGCACAAGCACCCGGTGACGGAGGATTTCCTTGTCGGCAAGGTGCTGGCACACGGTATCGTCGACAAGGAGACGGGCGAGGTATTGGCTGCTCCCAACGATGAGATCACGGACGAGCTGATCAAGAAGCTGACCGAAGCCGGCGTCGAGAAGATTCAGACCATTTACACCAACGATCTGGACCAGGGCCCCTACATCTCTCAGACGCTGCGCATCGACGAGACCCAGGACCAGATCGCTGCGCAGGTGGCGATCTACCGCATGATGCGCCCGGGAGAGCCGCCCACCGAGGACGCCGTTCGCACGCTGTTCAACGGCCTGTTCTTCTCCGAGGAGCGCTACGACTTGTCGGCGGTGGGCCGGATGAAGTTCAACCGCCGCGTGGGCCGTGAGGAGCTGACCGGCCCTGCCACCTTGTCGAACGACGATATCGCGGCAGTCATCCGGATTCTGGTGGATCTGCGCAACGGGCGCGGCGAGATCGACGACATCGACCATCTGGGCAATCGCCGCGTGCGTTCGGTCGGGGAACTCGCCGAGAACCAGTTCCGCGCCGGCCTGGTGAGGGTCGAGCGGGCGGTCAAGGAGCGCCTGTCGCAGGCTGAGTCCGAGAATCTAATGCCGCACGACCTGATCAACGCCAAGCCGGTATCCGCGGCCGTGCGCGAGTTCTTCGGCTCGTCTCAGCTGTCGCAGTTCATGGACCAGACCAACCCGCTGTCCGAAATCACCCATAAGCGGCGTGTGTCGGCGCTGGGGCCGGGCGGGCTCACCCGCGAGCGCGCCGGCTTCGAGGTGCGCGACGTGCACCCCACGCACTACGGCAGAGTGTGCCCGATCGAGACGCCTGAAGGCCCGAACATCGGCCTGATCAACTCCCTGGCACTGTATGCCCGGACCAACGAGTACGGCTTCCTCGAGACTCCGTATCGCCGCGTCCTTGGCGGGCGCGTCACCGACGAGATCGTGTTCTTGTCGGCCATCGACGAAGGCCAGTACGTGATCGCGCAGGCAAACGCGGCGCTGGACAAGAAGGGCAAGTTCGTGGACGAGATGGTGTCGTGCCGCCACCACAACGAGTTCACCATGGCCACGCCCGATCGCATCGAGTACATGGATGTGGCGCCGTCTCAGATCGTGTCGGTGGCGGCGTCGCTGATCCCGTTCCTGGAGCACGACGACGCCAACCGCGCGCTGATGGGCTCCAACATGCAGCGCCAGGCGGTGCCTTGTCTGCGCCCCGAGAAGCCGCTGGTCGGAACCGGGATCGAGCGCACCGTGGCAGTCGACTCAGGCACCGCAGTGCAGGCGCTGCGCGGGGGCGTGGTGGACTACGTGGACGCGAGCCGCATCGTGGTGCGGGTGAACGACGAGGAAACCGTCCCCGGCGAGGTCGGGGTGGACATCTACAACCTCGTGAAGTACACGCGCTCCAATCAGAATACCAACATCAACCAGCGGCCGATCTTGAAGGTCGGTGATCGCATCGCGCGCGGAGATGTGGTCGCGGACGGCGCTTCCACCGATACCGGCGAGCTGGCGCTCGGCCAGAACCTGCTGGTGGCCTTCATGCCATGGAACGGATTCAACTTCGAGGATTCCATCCTGATCTCTGAGCGCGTGGTGGCGGACGACCGCTTCACCTCGATCCACATCGAGGAGTTGTCGGTGGTGGCGCGCGATACCAAGCTTGGACCCGAGGAGATCACGCGCGACATTTCGAATCTGTCCGAAGGTCAGCTCGCGCGTTTGGACGAGTCGGGCATCGTGTACATCGGTGCCGAAGTCGAGGCGGGCGACGTCCTGGTCGGGAAGGTCACCCCGAAGGGCGAGACTCAGCTCACGCCAGAAGAAAAGCTGCTGCGCGCCATCTTCGGCGAGAAAGCCTCCGACGTGAAAGATACCTCGTTGCGCGTGCCGTCCGGCATGTCCGGAACGGTGATCGACGTCCAGGTCTTCACCCGCGAGGGTATCGAGCGCGACAAGCGCGCTCAGCAGATCATCGACGACGAGCTGGCCCGCTATCGCAAGGACCTCAACGATCAGCTGCGCATCGTCGAGGACGATACCTTCGGGCGCATCGAGCGCCTGCTGATCGGCAAGGCGGCCAACGGCGGCCCCAAGAAACTGGTCAAGGGCACGAAGATCACCAAGGTATATCTGCAGGATCTCGAGCGTTTCCACTGGTTCGACGTGCGCCTCGCGAGCGAGGAAGCGGCGAGCCAGCTGGAGCAGCTCAAGGCCAGCCTCGATCAAACGCGCGTCCAGTTCGATCAGGCGTTCGAAGCCAAGAAGAAAAAGCTCACCAGCGGCGACGAGCTGCCGCCGGGCGTGCAGAAAATGGTGAAGGTCTACCTGGCGGTGAAGCGGCGGCTGCAGCCCGGCGACAAGATGGCCGGCCGCCATGGGAACAAGGGTGTTATCTCCAAGATCGTTCCGGTCGAGGACATGCCGCACATGGCAGACGGGACGCCGATGGACATCGTGCTCAACCCGCTCGGCGTGCCATCTCGCATGAACGTCGGGCAGATCCTCGAGACCCACCTCGGCTGGGCCGCGAAGGGGCTGGGCAAGCGCATCGGCGATCTGGTGCAGGCCGTGGGCTCGGGTGCGAGCGCGTCGGATCTGCGCAAGGCGTTGACGCTGGTCTACAACTCGAGCGGGACGCCGGAGGAGCTCGACTCGCTGTCCGACGAGGAGACCGTGCAGCTCGCGCGCAACCTGCGCAGCGGCGTCCCGTTCGCTACCCCGGTGTTCGACGGGGCCACGGAAGACGAGATCAAAGGCATGCTGGAACTGGCCGGGTTGCCTCGCACCGGGCAGGTCACCCTGTATGACGGCCGCATCGGAGAGCCGTTCGACCGGCCGGTGACGGTGGGATACATGCACATGCTCAAGCTGCACCACCTGGTCGACGACAAGATGCACGCCCGCTCGACCGGCCCGTACAGCCTGGTCACGCAGCAGCCGCTCGGCGGCAAGGCGCAGTTCGGCGGCCAGCGTTTTGGCGAGATGGAGGTATGGGCGCTGGAGGCCTATGGCGCTGCCTACACGCTGCAGGAGATGCTGACCGTCAAGTCCGATGATGTGAGCGGGCGCACCAAGGTGTACGAGAACATCGTCAAGGGCGAGCACAAGATCGACGCGGGAATGCCGGAGTCCTTCAACGTCCTGGTGAAGGAGATCCGCTCGCTGGCGATCGATATCGATCTGGAGCGTTACTAAAGTTCTGGTGAAGGTGAATGAGTGAAGGGTGAGGGTCGGGACGATCTCGATCTTTCAGTCTTAGCCTCAAGCGGAGACAAGCCATGAAAGCACTGCTGGACCTGTTCAAACAAGTCACTCAGGAAGAAGAGTTCGATGCGATCCGTATCGGCCTCGCCTCCCCGGAGAAGATCCGCTCCTGGTCGTATGGCGAGGTGAAGAAGCCGGAAACCATCAACTATCGCACCTTCAAGCCAGAGCGCGACGGCCTGTTCTGCGCCAAGATCTTTGGACCGGTCAAGGACTACGAGTGCCTGTGCGGCAAGTACAAACGTCTCAAGCATCGCGGCGTGATCTGCGAGAAGTGTGGTGTCGAGGTGACCTTGTCCAAGGTGCGCCGCGAGCGCATGGGCCACATCGAGCTCGCCAGCCCGGTGGCGCACATCTGGTTCCTGAAGAGCTTGCCTTCGCGTCTGGGCCTGGTGCTGGACATGACCCTGCGCGATATCGAGCGCGTGCTCTACTTCGAGGCGTACGTAGTGGTCAACCCCGGCCTCACGCCGTTGCATCGCGGTCAGCTGTTGTCCGAGGATGACTACCTCTCCAAGGTGGAGGAATTCGGCGACGACTTCGTCGCCATGATGGGAGCGGAGGGGATCCGCGAGCTGCTGCGCCAGCTCGATCTGAACCGCGACATCGACACTCTGCGGCGCGACTTGGACGGCACCGATTCCGAGACCAAGATCAAGAAGATCGCCAAGCGCCTGAAGGTGCTCGAGGGCTTTCAGAAGTCCGGGATCAAGCCGGACTGGATGGTGATGGAAGTGCTGCCGGTGCTGCCACCCGAGCTGCGCCCGCTGGTACCGCTGGATGGCGGGCGCTTCGCCACTTCGGATCTGAACGACTTGTACCGGCGGGTCATCAACCGGAACAATCGACTGAAGCGGCTGCTCGAGCTGAAGGCGCCCGAAATCATCGTGCGCAACGAGAAGCGCATGCTGCAGGAGGCGGTGGACTCGTTGCTGGACAACGGCCGGCGCGGCAAGGCCATGACCGGAGCGAACAAGCGCCCGCTCAAGTCGCTTGCCGACATGATCAAAGGCAAGGGTGGGCGCTTCCGGCAGAACCTGCTCGGCAAGCGCGTCGATTACTCCGGGCGCAGCGTGATCGTGGTTGGTCCGCAGCTCAAGCTGCACCAGTGCGGCTTGCCGAAGAAGATGGCGCTCGAGCTGTTCAAGCCGTTCATCTTCCACAAGCTGGAGGTCATGGGTCTCGCTACCACCATCAAAGCGGCCAAGCGTCTGGTCGAGCAGGAGGTCCCGGAGGTGTGGGACATTCTAGAAGAGGTGATCCGCGAGCATCCGGTGATGCTCAACCGCGCGCCCACGCTGCATCGGCTGGGTATCCAGGCGTTCGAGCCGGTGTTGATCGAAGGCAAGGCGATCCAGCTTCACCCGCTGGTGTGCGCGGCCTTCAACGCCGACTTCGACGGCGACCAGATGGCGGTGCACGTGCCGCTGTCGCTCGAGGCGCAGATGGAGGCGCGCACCTTGATGCTGTCGTCGAACAACGTGCTGTCGCCGGCCAACGGCGATCCCATCATCGTGCCGTCGCAGGACATCGTGCTGGGCCTGTACTACGTCACGCGCGAGAAGGTCGGTGCGATCGGCGAAGGCATGGCCTTTACCGGCGTGTCCGAAGTGCTGCGCGCCTACGACAGCCGCCAGGTCGAGATCCAGGCGCGAGTGCTGGTACGCATCAAGGAGCTCGAAAAGGGCGTCGATGGCTCCCTCAAGGAGAAGTGGACGCGCTACGACACCACCGTGGGCCGGGCGCTGCTGTCCGAGATCCTGCCGGTGGGCCTGCCCTTCTCGCTCATCAACAAGCCGCTCAAGAAGAAGGAAATCTCGAGGCTGATCAACGCCAGCTTCCGCCGCTGCGGGCTGCGAGAGACTGTGATCTTCGCCGACAAACTGATGTACACCGGGTTCAGCTACGCGACCCGCGCCGGGATCTCGATCGCCGTAGACGACATGCAGGTGCCGCCGGAGAAGGGCGAGATCATCGCCAATGCCGAGAAGGAGGTGCAGGAGATCGAGTCCCAGTACACCTCGGGCCTGGTGACGCAGGGCGAGCGCTACAACAAGGTGGTCGACATCTGGGGCCGCGCCGGCGACATGGTGGCGAAGGCGATGATGGATCGCCTGGAGAAAGAGCCGCTGGTGAAGTGGGATCCGAAGACCGCGCAGTGGATGCCCGTGAAGGAGAAGAAGGGCGTCCCGGAGATGCGCGACTCGTTCAACGCCATCTTCATGATGGCCGATTCCGGGGCGCGCGGCTCGGCGGCGCAGATTCGCCAGCTCGCCGGGATGCGCGGCCTGATGGCGAAGCCCGATGGCTCGATCATCGAGACTCCGATCACCGCCAACTTCCGCGAAGGACTCAACGTCCTGCAGTACTTCATCTCCACTCACGGCGCGCGCAAGGGTCTGGCGGACACCGCCTTGAAGACGGCGAACTCGGGCTACCTGACGCGCCGTCTGGTGGATGTGACGCAGGATCTCGTGGTCATCGAAGAAGATTGCGGCACAGGCAATGGCGTGCCGATGAAGGCCCTGATCGAGGGCGGCGAGGTGGTGGAGGCCCTGCGCGAGCGCATTCTCGGCCGCGTATGCGCGACCGACATCAACCATCCGGAGTCGGGTCAGACGGTGTATGCCGCCGGCACGCTGCTCAACGAAGACGAGGTAGAACGCATCGAGGCGCTCGGTATCGACGAAGTGCGAGTGCGTACGCCGCTGTCCTGTGAAACGCGCTACGGCCTGTGCGCAAAATGCTACGGGCGCGATCTGGGGCGCGGGCAGCTGGTGAATGTCGGTGAGGCGGTCGGCGTCATCGCGGCGCAGTCGATCGGCGAACCCGGCACGCAGCTCACCATGCGCACCTTCCACATCGGCGGTGCGGCTTCGAGGACTGCGGTGGTGAGCCAGCTCGAGGCGAAATCCAACGGCACCGTGCGCTTCTCGCCTCAAATGCGGTACGTGACCAACCCGCGCGCGGAACCCGTGGTGATTTCGCGCAGCGGCGAGTTGACCATCGTGGACGACAACGGGCGCGAGCGCGAGCGCCACAAAGTCCCCTACGGCGCCACTTTGACGGTGACCGATGGAACGCCTGTCAAAGCCGGCAAAGCGCTCGCCTCGTGGGACCCGCACACGCGGCCGATCATCACCGAGTATGCGGGTCGCATCAAGTTCGAGAATGTGGAGGAGGGCGTCACGGTCGCCAAGCAGATCGACGAGGTGACCGGGTTGTCGACGCTGGTCGTGATCGATCCGAAGCGCCGTGGCGTGGCCCAGGTCAAGGGGCTCCGTCCCAGCGTCAAGCTGGTCGACGACAAGGGCAAGGAGGTCAAGATCCCGGGCACGGATCTCCCGGTGAACATCACGTTCCAGATTCACTCGATCATCACGGTGAAGGACGGGCAGCAGGTGCAAGTGGGCGAGGTGCTGGCGCGCATTCCCCAGGAGACGTCGAAGACGCGCGACATCACCGGCGGCTTGCCGCGCGTGGCCGAGCTGTTCGAGGCGCGCTCGCCCAAGGACGCCGGCATGCTGGCCGAGATCACCGGGACGGTGTCGTTCGGTAAGGACACCAAGGGCAAGCAGCGCCTGGTCATCACGGACCTGGACAGCGTGGCCCACGAGTATCTGATTCCGAAGGACAAGCACGTGATGGCGCACGACGGTCAGGTGGTGAATAAGGGCGAGATGATCGTCGACGGACCGGCCGACCCGCACGATATCCTCCGCCTGCTGGGCGTCGAGGCACTGGCGCGCTACATCACCGACGAGGTGCAGGACGTGTATCGCCTACAAGGCGTCAAGATCAACGACAAGCACATCGAGGTGATCGTGCGCCAGATGCTGCGCCGGGTGCAGATCGCTGACGCCGGCGACAGCAAGTTCATCCCGGGCGAGCAGGTCGAGCGCGCCGAGGTGCTGGAAGAGAACGAGCGTGTGGAGAAGGAGGGGAAGAAGCCGGCCACTTTCGACTACATGCTGCTCGGCATCACCAAGGCGTCGCTCTCGACGGATTCTTTCATCTCTGCAGCGTCGTTCCAGGAAACCACCCGCGTGCTGACCGAAGCGGCGATCATGGGCAAGCGGGACGACCTGCGCG
>Ga0335080_10007185_pt1 | contig 11536 bp, 12 predicted proteins | sample Lox_Sample_34_FD_206720 | JGI IMG/M metagenome (GOLD analysis project Ga0335080, IMG submission 206720) | Soil microbial communities from Loxahatchee National Wildlife Refuge, Florida, United States - Lox_Sample_3.4 | ecosystem: Environmental > Terrestrial > Soil > Wetlands | place: USA...
CGCTCGGCGCCTGCGGCGAGGCGGGCGGCGTCGGTCCGGCGCATCCCGCCAGCAGCAGCACGGAAGCAAAGAACGCCCATCGCGACGGAGTGAAACCGCCGTCATTTCGCCGCATCACCTGCATGAATCCTTCCAGACTGAATCGCCCCGATTCGCTCGCCGGCGAGGATAAGCCGCGTCGGAGAGCCGCGCCAACCAAGGATGGCGATGCGCCCCTCCCTGCGCTAGGATAGGCCGAGGAAAGATTGGCCTGATCACCATGAACCTTCCCAGTTTGAAGGGACTACGCGCAGTCGAGGCCGCGGCCAGGTTGGGCAGCTTCACCAAGGCCGCCGAGGAGCTCAAGGTCACCCAGACGGCGATCAGCCGCCTCGTCCGGGAGGTCGAGCTCTTCCTCGGCCAGAGCCTGTTCGAGCGCCATGCCAATGCGCTGGTCCTGAGCGAAGCCGGCCGCGCCTTCGGGCCGCGCCTCTCCGACGTGTTCCGCGATCTCGAGGCGGCGGTCGCCAGCCTGCAGCGCCGGCCGGGCGGCCCCGCCATCACCGTCGCCGTCGGGCCGACCTTTGCCATGCGCTGGCTGATCCCGAAGCTGCCGGGATTCCAGCGCGTCCATCCGCGCATCGAGGTGCGCATCGTCACCGCCACCGGCGATCCCGCCGAGCTCCGGCCGGACTGGACCGCCACCATCCGCCTGGCGGACGGGCCGGGCCCGGGCCATGACGGAAGGCGGCTCTTTACCGCCGCACTCTTTCCCGTGGCCGCGCCGGCGCTGGCCGCGTCGTTGAAGCAGCCGCGCGACCTCCTGCGCCAGACCCTGCTGGAGGTCAGCCATTCGCCGGAGGATTGGCCGCGCTGGCTGAAGGCCGCCGGCCTCGATCCGCTGAAGCTGCGCCGTCGCCTCTCCTTCGACTACTCCGCCTTCGCGCTGCAGGCCGCGCTGGACGGCCTCGGCGTCGCCCTCGCCCGCGCGCCCTATGTCGCCGACGACCTCGCGGCCGGCCGCTTGGTGAAGCCGTTCGATCTGGTGGTCGCGGAGGAGAGCCGCGGCTGGTTCGTGATCCACCGCCCGGGCGCCGAACGCGATGCCGCCTTCGGCGCATTCCTGGTGTGGCTGGAGAGCGTGGTCTCATAGCGGCGCGCCTGCACAGCGCTGGATCTTAAGCGCCACCGCTGCATGCCCCACCCAAACCCTCCCCCTGAAGAGGGGAGGGCTTAGACCGAGCCGATGCACCAACGCGGCTCCTTCCCCCTTCAGGGGGAAGGCGGGGGATGGGGGCGTGCAGCCGTGATGGTTCCAACTTACGTTCCGCCGTGCGATCCAGCCCCATGAGAAGAAGCCCCGCATACCAGCCCTGCGCCGCCCCGGCTTGCCCCGCCCCCGGCCGCGCCTGCTAATCTCCGGCCCGCGTTGCAGGGGAAGAAAATGACGAGCGCGGCTGAAGCGCATCGAAAGGGCGTGGTGCTGGTCCTGGCGGCCGCGTTCTGCTGGAGCACCGGCGGGCTGATCGCCCGGTATATCTCCGCCGATATCTGGACCCAGATGGCCGGCCGCGGATTCTTCGCCGCGGTGACGCTGCTCCTCTTCATGCTGGTCCGCGACGGCCGCAACACCTGGGCCCTGTTCCGCGGCCTCGGGATTCCCGGCCTCGTGGTCGGGCTCTGCTTCGCCACCGCATCGACCTCCTTCATCATCGCCCTGAAGCACGCCACCGTGGCGCTGATCCTGGTGATCCAGAGCACGGCGCCGCTGATCGCGGCATTGATCGCCTGGCTCTGGATGCGCGAGGCGATCGGCTGGGTGCGCGGCCTCGCCATGCTGGTGGCGCTCTTCGGCGTCTGGCGGATGGTTTCCGGCGGCGAGAGCGGCGGCGACTTCCTCGGCGTCGTCTGCTCTTGCGTGATCGCGCTGGCGCTGGCGATCGCAACGGTCACGGTGCGGCGCTACCAGGCGATCCGCATGACACCGGCCATGTGCCTCGCCGCCACGATCATCATGGCGATCGGCCTCGTCGCCCGCGCGCCGGTCGCGGTCTCCGGCGGCGACGTCGTCCTGCTGGTGCTGTTCGGCGCGGGGCAGCTCGCGATCGGCATGATCTGGTTCACCACCGGCGCACGCCTCATCCCCGCCGGCGAGGCGGCGCTGCTCGGGCTGCTGGAATGCGTGCTCGGTCCCCTCTGGGTCTGGATCTTCCGCGGCGAGGAGCCGGGCCAGCAGGCGATCGTCGGCGGCCTCCTCACCATCGCCGCGGTTGCCGGCAACACGATCTACGACATGACCAGGGTCGCGCGCGTCGCCGGCGCGGCGCCGGAGCGGCCGCTCGGCGGACCGGTCTGACCGTCAGGGCACGAACATGCATTCCCGCACGCACCACGATGGGCGGATCGGCGCGCGGTTGATCGCCTGCGTGATCCTGCCCTTCTCCTGCGGCTACCTGATCTCCTACCTCTTCCGCACCGTCAATTCGGTGATCGCGCCGGACCTGATCGCCGAGCTCCGTCTCGACCAGGCCGGCCTCGGGCTCATCACCTCGACCTATCTCTACGCCTTCACCCTGTTCCAGCTCCCGCTCGGGCTCCTCCTCGATCGCTACGGGCCGCGCCGGACCCATGCGCTGCTGCTGGCGATCGCCGCCTTCGGCAGCTTCCTCTTCGCGATCGGCGGCAGCACCTTCACCCTCGCTTTCTCCCGCGGCGTGATCGGGCTCGGCCTCTCCGGCGGCCTGATGGCCGCCTTCAAGGCCAACGCGCTCTGGCTGCCGCCGGCGCGGGTGCCGCTTGCGAATTCCGTCGTGGTCGCCTTCGGCGGCCTCGGCGTGTTCGCGGCGACCGCGCCCTCGGACTGGATGGCCCATCACTACGGCTGGCGCAGTCTCTTCTACGTGCTGGCGCTCGTGACCCTGGTCGTCGCCGGCGTCGTCTACTGGGCCGCACCCCACGGCGCCGGCACCGCCGAGCATGCGGATGCCACGCCCCGTGGAGGAGCGGTGGGCGGCTGGCGCGCGCAACTCCGCGACATGGGGCCGATCTTCAGGAACGCGATCTTCTGGCGCACCGCCCCGATGGTGGCCTTCGTCACCGGCGGCTTCATCGCCATCCAGAGCCTCTGGACCGCGCGCTGGCTGAACGACGTGCGCCTGCTGGACCGTGCCGCGGTCGCCGGCGACTTGATGGTGATGGCGATCGCCTTCTCGACGGGCTCGCTGATCACCGGCTTCGTCGCCGACTGGGCGACACACCGCGGCATCGGCTTGAAGACCGTGATGATCGGCGGCTTCGTCATCCTCGGCACGGCGGAGCTCGGCCTGGTGATCGACGCGCCCCTGCCCGCCTGGCTCCTGGTCGCCGTGCTCGGCGTCGCCGGGTCCGGCGCCAATCTCGCCTATGTGACGCTGGGGGAGCAGTTTGGCCCGACCATGGCGGGCCGCGCCCAGACCAGCCTCAACCTCATGCTGTTCCTGGCCGCGGCGCTGATCCAGTCCGGCATCGGCTGGGCACTCGACCTGCTCGGCACCGCGGGCATCGGCGGGGATGCCGGGACCCGCTATGCGATGGTCTTCGGCCTCCTGCTCGCCGTGCAGGTACTGTCGGTCGTCTGGTTCGCGGGAAATTCGCGTGTCCGCCGCTGACATCGTCTTGCGCGACGCGCGCCCGACGGACGCGGAAGCGATCGCCCGGCTCCACGTCGCAGTCTGGCGCGCGACCTATCGCGGCCTCGCGCCTGCGGAAGCCGTCAGGATACTCGATGTTCCCTACCGCCTCGCCCGCTGGCGCGAGATGCTGGCGGCCGGCAGCGATCGCACGATCCTGGTCGCCGAAACCGAGAGCGGCATCGTCGCCATCGGCACCTGCGGCGCGCCGAGCGTGCCCGCTCTCGGTTCCCGCGGCGAGATCAACTACCTCTACGTCGACCCCGCCCTCGCCGGCCGCGGCATCGGTCGTCGCCTGATGCAGGCCCTGGCGCTGCGCCTCGATCAACGCGGCTATCGGAGTGCCGCCCTCGGTGTGGTCGAAGGCAATACGGCGGCGATTGCGTTCTACGAGCGGATCGGCGGGCGAAGGATCGGCCACTACACCGATCCCGGGCCGCACTGGCGGTCCGGCAACGCGATCTACGCCTGGGACGATCTTGCGACATTGATCGCAGCCGGTGAACGCGGCTAGCGGAGGGCCTGCCGCCGGGCGACCACGGCTTCCACCTCCACGCCAATGGCAGCTGCGCCGCAGCCGAGCAGGACGGCAAGATGACGGCCGGAATGGCGGCCGGCGGCCACTTCGACCCCGCCAACACCAAGAAGCATCTCGGCCCCGATGCGATGGGCGGCCATAAGGGCGACCTGCCGGTCCTCAAGGTGGCGGCCGACGGCACCGCCACCGGCCTGCTGCTGGCGCCGCACCTGAAGCTCGCCGACCTCGCGGGCCACGCGCTGATGATCCATGCCGGCGGCGACAACTACGCCGATCAGCCGAAGCCGCTCGGCGGCGGCGGCGCCCGCATCGCCTGCGGCGTCATCCAGTAGATCAATCCGGATAGGCGATCTCGACGACCTCGATCCGCTCCGGGCCGGCGGGCGTACGCACGGTGACGGTGTCGCCGACCTGGGCCTTCATCAGCGCGCGGGCGACCGGCGAGGTCCAGCTGATGCGGGCGGGGCCGAACTCGGTCTCGTCGATGCCCACGATCGAGACCGTGGTCTCGCTGTCATCCTCCCGGGCGAAGGTGACGGTCGCGCCGAAGAACACCTGGTCGCGGCGGGTCTGGCGCTTGGGATCGACCGGGACCGCCGCCGCCAGGCGCTTGTCGAGGAAGCGCAGGCGGCGGTCGATCTCGCGCAGCCGCTTCTTCCCATAGATGTAGTCGCCGTTCTCCGAGCGGTCGCCGTTGCCGGCCGCCCATTCCACGACTCGGACGATCTCCGGCCGATCCACGGTCCAAAGCCGGCGGCGCTCCTCCTTCAGGCGCTCCAACCCGTCCGGCGTGATGTAGTTCTTCCCGCCGGGCGGGAGCGCCTCGCCCTCATCCTCGTCGCTGGAATCTTCGGTCGTCCGATCCGTCATAACGCTGTCGCCAGAATTGCTTCCTGCTGCTCCTTTGCCAAAAAGCGCATCGCGTCACAAGTGCTGACCGAATCTGCCCTTTCGATGTGCAATCTCAACCCAAAGATTAAGATTCCGCCCGTTCGCCTCGCAACTCCGACCCCGCCGTGACACACCGCCGGTCCGCGGCGGATTTGCGGGCTCTTTTCGGATTTCAAGCCCCTGTGATTGGCAGCCTCGCTTGGTTCCAGTATGGTGGAGCCATGGGGACGATCGTCACGACACCGGATACCGGCCGTCGGCTGGGAGATTTCGGTCTGCTGGAAGGGCTGACCGAGCCGGAGCGGCGCGCGATCGAGCAGCGCTGCCACCGTCGCACCTATGCCCGGAACGAGACCATCCTGGACAAGGGCTCGCAGAGCCGCGAGGTGTTCTTCGTCCTCAAGGGTTCGGTCTCCGTGATCACCTTCTCGCCGGCCGGCCGCGAAGTCACCCTGGCGGCGGTGAAGGCCGGCGACTTCTTCGGCGAGCTCGCCGCGATCGACGCCCAGCCGCGCTCCGCCAGCGTGACCGCGATCGAGAAGAGCGAGATCGCGATCATGCCGCCCGATATCTTTCTCGACCTCTTGAAGAATCACGCCGCGGTCTCGTTCCAGATGATGACCCGGCTCGCGCGCATGGTGCGGGCGAGCGGTCTCCGGATCCTGGAGCTCTCGACCCTGCAGGCGGCGCAGCGCGTCTATGCCGAGCTCCTCCGCATGGCGCAGCCCGACGCCGCCGTGCCGGGTCTCTGGGTGGTGCGTCCGTTGCCGCCGATGCATGAGATCGCCAGCATGACCTCAACCACGCGCGAGACCGTCAACCGTGCGATCAGCCAGCTCTATCCCGGCGGCATCCTGAAGCGCAAAGGCCGCAACCTCTACATCATGGACCGCGCCAAGCTGGAAGAGATCGTCACCTCGCTGCAGGCCCACCACCTGCACCGCTAGGCGCGCCCGCGCTCAGACCTGGCGCTGGTTCCGAAACATCACGGCTGTTGCTTAAGCGCCGAACGACGATCCAGCGCCGTCCCGGGTCAAATCAACGCGCAGCACGATCAGTCGTGCTCGACGTCGGCGTCCTTCAACGTCGTGCTCGCGCTGCCCGGCATCGGCCGCTGCTGCTGCAGACGGCGATGCGCCGCGACGCTGAAGGGGATGCTGCCGAGATAGACCAGCATCACCAGCAGCAGCAATGCCCAAGGCTCGGCCAAGGCGAGAGCCGTCACCACCGCGACCGCCACCATGGTCGGCAGCACCAGGGCCTGGGTCACCTTCACGCGCTTGAAGGAGAAGGTGGGGATACGGCTGACGAGCAAGCCCGCGACTGCCAGCATCACCGGGCCGACCACCAGCGGGCTGTGGAAGATGTCGATGCGGAACTCCAGCCATGCGATCATCGGCAGCAGCACCAGGCCGGCGCCCGCCGGGGCAGGCACGCCGGTGAAGAAACGGCTGGTCCAGGCCGGCAGGTCGGCGTTGTCGAGCTTGGTATTGAAGCGGGCGAGGCGCAGCGCCATGCCGGCGCTGAACAGCAGGGTCAGCGCCCAGCCGATGCCCTTGATGTCGTGCATCGTCCACATGAAGAGCATGACCGACGGGCCGACGCCGAAGCTGACGAAGTCGCTCAAGGAATCGAGCTCGGCGCCGAACTTCGAGGAGGAATCCAGCAGCCGCGCGATGCGGCCGTCGAGGGCGTCGAAGATCGCCGCGAACAGGATCGCCAGGACCGCCTGCTCCCAATGCTGGTCGAGGGCGAAGCGGATGCTGGTCAAGCCGGCGCAGAGCGCGAACAGGGTCAGCATGTTCGGGATCAGCCGGTTGATCGAATGATCCCGCAGCCGGTTCCGCCGCATCAATCTGCGCGTATCCATCTCAATGCTCTCCTGCCACTCTCGTTTGCCGGGCTCGCTCGCTCTAGCGCCGCTCGCCGAGCCGCGACGGCTCCTCGGATTCGAGATCGGCGATCACGGTCTCGCCGGCGATCACGGTCTGGCCGACCGCGACCAGCGGCTGCACGCCGTCCGGCAGATAGACATCGACCCGGCTGCCGAACCGGATGATACCGAAACGCTCCCCCGCCCGCACCCGCTTTCCGGCGGTGAGGTCGCAGTGGATCCGGCGCGCCACCAGGCCGGCGATCTGCACCAGACCGACATCCCGCCCGTCGCCGAGCCGGAGGTGCACCGACTGTCGCTCGTTCTCCTCGCTCGCCTTGTCCAGCGAGGCGTTCAAGAAACGGCCCGGGCGGTGCGCCAGCGCCACCACCTCGGCATCCACCGGGATCCGGTTCACATGCACGTTGAACACGTTCATGAAGACGCTGATCCGCATCAAGGGACGCGAACCCAGTCCATTCGCCCCAAGACCGATTTCCGGCGGGGGCGCTGCCGGCTGGATCATCTGCACGACGCCGTCCGCCGGGCTCACCATCAGGCCCGGCCGGCTCGGCGTGACCCGCTCCGGATCGCGGAAGAAATAGACACACCAGGCGGTCAGCACGACGCCAATCAGTCCCAACGGCGTCCACAGCCACCACAACAGCACCGTGCCCGCGGCAAAGGCGGCGATCAGCGGCCATCCGGCGCGATGGATCGGGGTCAGGACGGTGTCGAGCACGCAAAACCTCTGAATTGCCTGGCGAAACGCACGTTCACGGCCGATATGGGAGCTGCGGCCGGCCCTTCCAATGCCACAGATCGCGCATCCGGTCACCCCACACCGGCTCCAAGATGCCGCATCAAGTCGTTAATTGCGCTTTACATATCGTTAATCCGAACCGGGTTAGGTTGCCGGTCGCAGAACAGGACCGGCATGCCGTGATTTTGAAAGCTCTTCCCCTGCTGAAATCTCAGCAAGTCCCGCCGGAGGAACCGCGGTTGCGGGTCACCGCCGACGGCACGCTGCAGGTCGGCCGGGCGGACGGGCACATCGAGTTCGGCTTCCGCTATCTCGGTTTCCGGTTCGAAGCCAACACGCGGCCGACCGCCTCCGGAGCCGTCGTTCAGCTCTCCGCCGAGATCGGGCCGCTGCCTTTCTCCGCGGAAGGAGTCGGCGTGCGCCGCTCGACCCTCGCGATCATCGACGCATCGCAGCTGATGGGCGACGCGCGGCTGGTGATCAGCCGCCATCGCTGGGTCTACTGCATCGGCAAGGCGAACCTACCCGACGAATGGCAGCCGCAGCATGCGCTCGCCGCCGCGACTCGGCTGGTGCTGGAAGTGAAGCCCTATCTCACGATGTTGGCCGAAGTGCTGCCCAACAAGGCGCCCTGGAAGCACTGAGCTCCAGAACCGACACCTAGTCCTTCTTCTTCGGCACCTGGAAGATCTGGCCCGGATAGATCAGATCCGGGTTGTCGATCCGATCCTTGTTGGCCTCGTAGATCACGGTATAGAGCACGCCGTTGCCGTAGGTGCGCCGCGCGATCCGCCACAGGCTGTTCCCGGGCTGCACGATCACGCTGTCGTCCTTCAGCGAGACGATCGAGAAATCGGGCTGCGAGAACGGCACCTTCACCCGCGCCTGCACCTTGCCGCCGCCGTCCACCATGTCGACCCGGAGCTCATGGTCGCCGATCGGCGCCTTCTGCTCCGGCACGAAGGTCCAGCGGCCGTTGCCGTCGGCCTTGGCGGCCCCGAGCGAGATATTGTCCAGATAGATGATGAGATCGCTTCCGGGCAGGGTGTGGCCGCTCAGCATCGCACGCCCGTCCTGGGTGTAGTCGATGGTGTCGAGGCTTAACGGCGGCGCCGGCGTGGCCGCAGGCTGCGCCGAGGAGGCCGTGGCCGGCTGCGCGGAGGCGGCGGAGCTCGGCGCGTTCAGCAGCTGTGTCGGCGCCTCGCCCTGCTTCGGCACCTCGATGGCGAGGGCGCCCGAAGGCCGCGTCACCGGCTGGCCGGCGATGTCCTCGGCCGGCTTCGGCACCACGACGATCACTTCCTTTTCCGATTCCAGCGTCCCGCCCTTATCGTCGGTCGCCTTCAGCGAGAATTTGTGCTGGCCGGGATCGATCGCGGAATCCGGCAGCAGCACCCACTCGCCGCGATCGTCGGCGGTCGCGGAGCCGATCGCGTGTCCCTCGTCGAGCAGCGTGATCTTGGCCCCAGGCGAGGCGCGCCCGGCGACCACCGCGTCGCCGTTCGGATTGACACGGACCACATCGAAGCTTGGCTTGGCCTGGGCTGCCGAGTTCGCCGCGGAAGCGGTTTGCGGATTGGTCGAAGCCTGGGACGGCTGGGCCGTCGGAGCGGTGGAAGGCTGCGTATCGGTCGTGGCCGGCGAGGTTGGCGCAGTCTGGTTGACGGCCGTCGCGGGGTTCTGAGACGGAGTGGCGGTCGCCGGGCTCGGCTGCGTACCCGATGCCGCCGGCGGGTTCGCCGGCTGGCTCTGCGCCGCCGGCTCGTCCACGTCCTGCTTCGAGACCGCGTAGAGCAGGCCCAGGATTGCCGCAACCAGGACGGCCCCGATGGTTGCGACCAAGGTCAGCCGGTTCATGAACGTCGTCCGATTCGCCTCAACACGGTCTCGTCACACGGTATTCTCAATGTCATCTGCACGCAATCAACGCCCGGAATCCGGGCGGCCGGCGTCCCGCCCGAAACCCCTGCTCCGCCGCGATTTCGCGACGCAATATCCGGTTGACGGCATCGGGAATAGGCCCCAAAAAAGCCGCATTGGAAAGCCCAAATCGCCCCTCCCCACTGGCCACCACGCCCGGACGGAGTGTGTCCAATCTGGGCCAGGATCAGCCAGTTACAGGCCTCTCACTCTCATGCCCCTGATCAAGTCTTTGTGCGTCTATTGCGGCTCCGCCCGCGGCCGCGAGCCCGGCTATGTCGCCGCCGCCCGGGAGCTCGGCCGTGAGCTCGGCCGGCGCCGGATCCGCCTGATCTACGGCGGCGCCCGGATCGGCATGATGGGCGAGGTCGCCGATGCGACCCTGGGCGCCGGCGGCGAGGTGATCGGCATCATCCCCGGTCATCTGCAGGATACCGAGGTCGGCCATGCCGGCATCACCGAGCTGAAGGTGGTGGAAAGCATGCACACCCGGAAGAAGCTGATGTTCGACATGTCCGACGCCTTCGCCGTGCTGCCGGGCGGCTTCGGCACCTTGGACGAGCTCTTCGAGATCATCACCTGGCGGATGCTGAAGCTGCACGACAAGCCGATCGTGGTCGTCAACATCGACGGCTACTGGAACGGCTTCGAGGAGTTGGTGGACCGGGTGATCGACCAGGGCTTCGCGCGCGAGGCGTCGCGGCAGCATTTCTCGGTGGTGAACTCGATCGGACGCCTGTTCGATCTGCTGGCGGAGCCGGCGGACAGCGCCGTGGTCGAGCATCCCGAGCGCATCTGAACGAACGGTATTACACGGAGGAACGGAGCATGGCGAAGATCAAGGTCAAGACGCCGCTGGTGGAGCTCGACGGCGACGAGATGACCCGGATCATCTGGAGCTTCATCAAGCAGAAGCTGATCGTTCCCTATCTCGACATCGACCTCAAATACTACGACCTCGGCATTGAGAAGCGCGACCAGACCTCCGACCAGATCACGGTCGATGCGGCGAACGCGATCAAGCAGTACGGCGTCGGCGTCAAATGCGCGACCATCACGCCGGACGAGGCCCGCGTGAAGGAGTTCAGCCTGAAGCAGATGTGGAAGTCGCCGAACGGCACCATCCGCAACATCCTCGACGGCACCGTGTTCCGCCAGCCGATCATCTGCAAGAACGTGCCGCGGCTGGTGCCGAACTGGACCCAGCCGATCGTGATCGGCCGTCACGCCTTCGGCGACCAGTACCGCGCCACCGACTTCGTCGTGCCCGGCAAGGGCAAGCTCACCGTCAAGTTCGTGCCCGCCGACGGCAGCGCGCCGATCGAGAAGGAGGTGTTCAACTTCCCCGGCGCCGGCGTGGCGCTCTCGATGTACAACCTCGATGACTCGATCCGCGGCTTCGCGCAGGCCTGCTTCAACTATGGCCTCTCGCTCGGCTGGCCGGTCTATCTCTCGACCAAGAACACGATCCTCAAGGCCTATGACGGGCGCTTCAAGGACATCTTCCAGGAGGTCTTCACCCGCGAGTTCGCCGACCGGTTCAAGGCGAAGGGCATCACCTACGAGCACCGCCTGATCGACGACATGGTGGCGGCGGCGCTGAAGTGGTCGGGCGGCTTCGTCTGGGCCTGCAAGAACTACGACGGCGACGTTCAGTCCGACACCGTCGCGCAAGGCTTCGGCTCGCTGGGCCTCATGACCTCGGTGCTCCTGTCGCCGGACGGCAAGACGGTCGAGGCGGAGGCCGCCCACGGCACCGTGACGCGGCATTATCGCGAGCACCAGAAGGGCAAGGAGACCTCGACCAACCCGATCGCCTCGATCTATGCCTGGACCCGCGGCCTCTGGTATCGCGGCAAGTTCGACGGCACGACGGACCTGCAGAAGTTCGCCGAGACCCTGGA